>Ga0256410_1000028_pt1 | contig 326938 bp, 244 predicted proteins | sample PhyWR1_FD_185983 | JGI IMG/M metagenome (GOLD analysis project Ga0256410, IMG submission 185983) | Leaf surface microbial communities from wheat plants in UC Gill Tract Community Farm, Albany, California, United States - DLSL W.R1 | ecosystem: Host-associated > Plants > Phyllosphere >...
TTAAGGGTGGGTTAAGGTCTACGTCGTAGTTGCGTCGTGTCATGGACATGTATGCTTCATGCTTGAAATATCCCGGGATGATCCAAACATATCGCAGGTATATCTCAGATACGACGTAGACCTTAACCCACCCTTAACACAACCCATTCCCTATTCAGAAACTCAGGCAATCAAGACAAGAGAGCAAATAAATCCAGAAATGGGGTAATAATACCAGAAAAAAAAGCAACCAAAGTCCGGCCTGGGGCGTAGCCTCTTCGCAGCTCCTCAACACCTGGACCACAAAACAGGTACTTTTTGCGAACAAGCTACGGTCCAGCTATTGATGAGCTGTGCGCGAGCCATGTATTTAAGCTATACTTTTATATAGAAAAAGCTGCCCAGGAATCCGTATAAATCCCGAGACAGCTTGCAGAGCGGTTTAAAAATGATGGTTATGCAAGTGAAATGTGATGATCCTATTTAATCATATCGCACTACTGACTGTGTTGTTGCAAAAGAGCACCTGACATCTGGACAGAACAATCCTTGGATAGTTGATAATGTGGTACTGCGATCACAGCGTTGGACAATTGAAGTGAACTCTGGCCTTTTACACTAAAATAAGCGGTATCTATCTGATTTTTTTTAAACATCGTAAGCGCGGCAGAGGTATTCTCCCCTCCAAGCGATACCTTCAGTGTACCCAATCTACTATTGCCCAGTCTTGTCTCCATCTCGCCCTCCAACAGCAACTCAAGCTTGTCTTCATTTAAGCCAAATACCTCTAATTCGCCTCCGAAATTTTTAAATTGTTTATCCGCAAACACATGATTACCGGCGTGTAACTTCTGCAGGCTATTCACAACAATTACAATCTGGTCATACTTATAAGAAGACGATTGCCTGGACGCTTCATTTTTGAAATCCAAACTCAGCAAACTGTCTTCCTGAACCACACTTAACTGATCCTTCTGCCGATTGCTGATCCAAATACCTTCTTCAGTCCCGTATTCCACACGGACAAACATCAGATTTGCCGATTTAATATCCAATACGCTAATATTCTCCAAGGCCGTAAATGTATGGTCCGGGAACCGGGCTTTGTATTTTCCAGTTTTATAAGAAGCTTTAAGTGAAAAATTATAAGCTGTGAGCGCCCCAATAAAGAGCACCGTAGCCAGCAACAATATAATGGTACTTGATTTCATTCTGATTTAAGTTTATAGTCAATTATTTAGATGAATAATTTGTCACAAATGCTTTGTAACGTTCTGCGAGATCCTTCATAGTAATGTCCAATAGGTAAATGCGTTTGAAAAATTCTGGCAGATCCTGATTAAGGAAGCGCTCCTTATTATATGCCATGATTTTTTCTTTCGCATCGGCAGCTATAAAGAAACCGATGCCACGTTTATTAAGGATCACAGCTTTGTTTTGCAAAAATTCGTAAGCGCGGACCACGGTATTGGGATTTACCTGCAGCTCTACCGCCAGATCCCTAACAGAGGGAATCTTTTCTTCTAAGGGCCATTTGGCTAAGGTAATCTGTTCTGCAACGTGATTAGCGATCTGCAGATAAATCGCTTCTTTATTTCTAAACTCCATATTATACCTCTTGCTCCTTTAATTTGAAATAAGTTGCAGTCCACAGCAAAAAAGCTAAAGCGCACATCAGGTAATAACGCATATTTACGATGGCAACAGATGGCAGCTCCAGTCGCTGATCTCCCTGCATGAAGCTTAAGGAGCCGAAAGGTTCTGCAGATGTGATATCCACACCGATCAACAACTCCAGAAAAAATCCATTCAACACCATCAGTATCATCAGCAAACCAAATAAGATAAATGCAGTCCTGATAAAGTGCATTTTTCTAAAAAAAACAGCACCGAAAAAAGAAATGGCATGCAGCAACATAAATGCTGTGAACGCCAATAGATATGGGAGCGGTTCCTGACCAGAAGAGGGCATTATTTCGAGCTCCCGTGGTATCGGCTTGGCCATTCCTAAAAGCATCGCATCAATCAGGCAAAAGCCCACTATATAGAACAACTGAAAAATGAGGAAAGAATAAATCCAGGACAGCAAAAACTTTTCAAAATTTGATGCCGGCAACATGAGATAGGGAATCGCCCTCCGCTTGTCATTCAGTTCGACGAATATGGTACTTGTAAAAATGCTCCCCCCTAGAAAAAGAAAGGTCACAAAGTAAACGAATTGAGCCGCTGGGTTCACATTCCCCTTATTCAGGTAAAATACATAACCCATGATCAGGGAAAGTACCCCCATCAACACGACAAAGGACATCAAATAGGCTTTATAATAGACCAACGTATGGCGTATAAAGAGTTGTGTAAACCGGTTGGCATTGAATACATTATTCATAAAGATTATTTTAAAAGCGTTAATACCGAAGAATTCTTACTGATAATGGCATTGAACAACAATTCCATATCTACTTTTCCATAGCCTTCGCCCTCAGTGGCGATAATACTATTAATACCCATCGTCTGAGCTTCCTGATAGAGCGGCTCCAAATTTTCCGTTTGGGAAGCAGGTACAAATTGAATTTTTTCCAGGATATCATCCAGACTTTTATTCAACATGATTTGCTGCTGATCTAAAACTAACAGTGTGTCGATCAGACTATCAAGATCGCGCACCTGGTGCGTAGAGATGATGATACAGCGCTCCTCTGTGAGCGCAGCTGCAATGACTTTGCGAAATTGGATCTTTGAAGGAATATCCAATCCGTTGGTTGGCTCATCCATAATCAGCAACGATGTGTTGGTAGCCAATCCGAATGCGATGAGTACCTTCTTTTGCTGACCGAAAGACAGTTTGCTTAAAGCGCTATGAACATCTACTTCAAAATCAGAGAGCATCTGGTAAAATTGCTTTTCATCGAACCTTGGATAAAAATGTCCGGTGCCTTTCACAAACTGGGCTGCACTCACCTGTGGGAGGTAGAGGTCCTCTGGTATGAAAAACAATTCCTGAAGAAAGGAAGGAACTCTTTGTGCAGACCGTTGTCCATTTACTTTGCAAAAGCCCGCTTTTGGAAGCACGAGTCCTGCTATGTTTTTCAACAAGGTTGATTTTCCTGCTCCATTTTTACCGAGCAGTCCATAAATATGGCCCCGCTGAAGTTGAAGATTGAGGTCTTTGAACAGCATCCTTTTTTTGCTGTAACCAAAGCTGAGATTGGTAATTTCTATCATAAGCGCTAAAATCTACTGTACTAGACATCTAGTACAGTACAAAAGTAATGCTTCCTATGACTATTCCAAATATTTTACAAAAAATAGGATGCAAAGGTTATCAATAAAAAAATCGCTGCAGAGGCTAAACTGCAACGATTTCAGAGCGAAAATTTAAAGCTTTGCTACACTTTATCGAAATTGAAATACGCTTTGGCATTTTCATAGCAGATTCCCTGTACCACCTTACCGATCCAGGCTTCCTGATTGGGCAATTCCCCTTTTTCTACGTCTTCTCCAAAGAGATTGCAAAGAATCCGACGGAAATATTCGTGCCTTGGAAAGGAAAGGAAACTTCTGGAATCGGTAAGCATGCCTACAAATCGGCTTAGCAAACCCATATTGGATAAGGCATTGAGCTGTTTGATCATACCGTCCTTCTGATCCAGAAACCACCATCCGGAACCCCATTGTACTTTACCAGCTACAGTTCCATCGCTGAAATTTCCAATCATAGTGGCCATGATCTCGTTATCGGCAGGATTCAGGTTGTAAAGAATGGTTTTGGTCAGCTGATTGCCGGCGTCGAGTTTATTCAGGAAGCGGGAAAGTTGTGCTGCCTGACTGAAATCGCCAATGGAATCAAAGCCAGTGTCCGGTCCCAACTGCGACAATAGCCTTGCATTATTATTTCTGAGTGCGCCGAGATGGAATTGTTGTACCCAGCCTTTTTCATGATCCCAGATTGCAAATTCGAAAAGTAGCGCAGATTTGAACTGCAAAACTTCAGCAGGGCTCAAGGCTGCGTTGGACCTGATCTTGTTGAAGATTCCCCTTACTTCATCCAGGGTATAGTCTTCGGCATAGATTTGTTCCAGACCATGGTCAGATACTTTACACCCATTGGCTGCAAAGTAATCGTGACGCCTTTTTAGCGAAGCCAGATAACTATCATAATCGTCTATGCTGTCTCCGGAAATCAGGCCTAACCTATCGATATATTTATTGAGTCCAGGCAGGTCATCGGCATTCATGGCCTTATCAGGCCTGAAGGCCGGGTAAACTTTAATGTCTGTACCATCATTCTTAATCTGCTGGTGATACGCCAAATTATCAAGTGGGTCATCTGTAGTACAAAGGCTTTCTACATTCATTTTACGAAGCAGGTTTTGTACAGAATATTCCGGGGTCTGCAGTTTCGCCGTACATTCATGATAGATGCGTTCCGCATTTTCCGGGGAAAGAATCTCATGGATATCGAAATAACGCTGAAGCTCCAGGTGCGTCCAATGGTATAGTGGGTTCCTTAAGGTATAGGGAACGGTCTCTGCCCATTTTTGGAATTTCTCCAGATCTGTAGCTCCTCCGGTAATGTAATATTCGTCTATCCCGTTGGCACGCATGGCCCGCCATTTATAATGATCGCCGTACAACCAAACCTGGGTAATGTTTTCAAAATTGATGTCGTTGGCAATCTGCTCAGGAAGCAAATGGTTGTGGTAATCGATCACCGGCATTTGCTTTGCATATTTATGGTATAGTGTTTCTGCAGTTTTGCTTTCGAGCAGAAAGTTGTCGTCTAAAAAATTCTTCATGTCTTATATATATAGTATTGGGCATTCTATAGAGACTATAGAGAAACCCCTCTTTTCCAAGGAATAAAATCGTCCTGAATGTGGCGGACTGCACTCACAGTGATGGTACCACTGGCTACACCGATCACATAATCCAGGATCCTGCTTCCTGCTTCTTCTATGCTTTCCTCTCCTTCTATGATAGAACCGGTATCCAGGTCTATGATGTCGCTCATCTTTTGAAACAACTTCGTATTGCTGGAAATCTTGACTACCGGAGCGATCGGATTGCCGGTAGGCGTGCCCAATCCTGTAGTGAAAAGCACAACATTTGCACCTGAACCTACTTCCGCGGTGGTAGACTCTACATCATTTCCGGGTGTGCATAGCAGATTGAGCCCTGCCTTAATGACCTTCTCCGGATAGTCCAGCACCGCTACTACCGGTGAAGTGCCTCCTTTTTTGGCAGCACCAGCAGATTTGATCGCATCAGTGATCAGACCATCTTTGATGTTGCCTGGAGAAGGGTTCATGTCGAACCCGGAACCCGCTTCGGTAGCCCTTTTACTGTAGGTTTTCATGAGTTGCTCGAAACGCAGGGCATCTTCCTTGTCCAGACAGCGGTCACTGAGGTTTTGTTCCACGCCGCAGAGTTCAGGAAATTCAGCCAGGATGACCGATCCGCCCAGGGCGACCAGCACATCTGAAGCATAGCCGATTGCGGGGTTGGCAGATATCCCTGAAAAACCATCGGAGCCACCGCATTCCAGTCCGATACAAAGTTTACTGAGCCGTGCCGGTTTCCGTTCATGGGCATTCGCCTGAATGAGTCCTGCAAAAGTCTGTTTAATGGCTTGACTCAGCAATTCAGATTCTTTGCCGATCGTCTGCTGATCGAGGATGTAAAGCGGCTTATCAAAATCGCGGCTTCTTCTTTCGATTTCCTCCTGAAGGATGCTCAGCTGGGCATTCTGACAACCGAGACTCAACACCGTTGCCCCTGCTACATTGGGGTGGGTAATGTAACCGGCCAGAAGGCCACACAGCGTTTCTGAATCCTGCCGCGTGCCACCGCAACCACCCGTATGGCTCAGGAATTTAATCCCGTCTACATTTGGGAAGAGGCGCTGTTTTATAGCAGTCTGTTCCGTATAGCTGAGTTCAGCATTCAAAATGTCATTCACACTGGCGCCCTCTTCATAGCGCGCAATCAGTTCACGGGTCTGCGATTGATAAGTTTCGTTTCTTCCGTATCCTAAGTTATTCATCAGGGCTTCCTGCAAAACCTCCAGATTTCTGTTTTCACAAAACACCATAGGGATGACCAGCCAGTAATTGGCCGTGCCCACCTGTCCGTCGCTTCGGTGGAAACCATTGAAGGTCCGCTCTTCCCACTTGCTGACATCAGGTTTTTCCCAATCCAGATGAGCATCACCAGTATTGAATTCAGTAGCGGCGTGTTTGATATTTCTCGTCGTAATAATGGATCCCGCAGGAATTTCTTCATTGGCTTTTCCCACCAGCACACCATACATGATGAGCTGGTCGCCAGCTGCAAGGTCCATTGTCGTAAATTTGTGTTTTGCCGGCACATTTGTTTTCAGCAAGTAACTCTCCCCATCGTAGCTCAGTGCTTCCCCCTCGGCAAGATCCGTGAGCGCAACCAACACGTTGTCCTTAGGGTGGACTTTTAAAATTCTTTGTTTCATTCGTATGCTATTTTACTTGTGCAGCAAGCCAATAAATCAGCTCTCTTGCTGCCTTAAAATTTTCATAATCTGGCGGAAGTTTCCTCCCGTCTACATATTCATTATACAGCCATGGATCTCCGACGGCAAAAACAGTTCCTTTGCCATATTTTGCTATAGCCATCACATGATCACCATCCTTATCGCGGATCACCGATTTTGCCGGCCCGGTCAGTTTTAGACTACTATACTCTTTGATGTACAGCTGTTTTGCGGTTTTAAAGATCCCATTGCCTGCAGGCACCAGGAGTTTAGCCATTTCAAACTGATTGCCGATTACCTTGCCTTTACTCTCTTTTTTGAAAGTGATGCCAAAAGTTGTGGCCAGCTGATTGAAATGATCCAGCTCCACATTTCCGGTATCATTGGCCATCAAGACCAACACTCCGCCTGCCTTTACCCAATCCCCGATCGTTTTAATATGCTCGGCCCGGATGAAGTTAGCCTCCTTATTTTCCTTCTCTATATCAGGGTCTACGATGATGTACATGCCGGCACTGCGCAGGTTTGCGGCAGTGGGTGCCGCAGGTAAAGTCTTTGGCCGGAAGCCTGTGTTTTCAAAAAGTCCAGCCCATGCAGAGAAACCACCATTGCTTTGCTCCTCCCATTTGTAATGCCAGGACAGCGGGTGGCCATTTTGATCCTTTTTCATTTCATTATTGAAATAAGAATCCAGCAGGACATGATCACCCAATCCCGATTTTGGCAGATTGGCAATATCTGCCTCTACCGCAACAAACAAAATGCTGTATTTCCTCGGAACTTTGTCCGGCCCCTTTCTAACTGCTTCCGGATAGGATCTTGGTATATAGCCTTTTCGCACAGCCTTTGCCAGTGTATACTCCTGGAGCTCAGATAAGTCATCCTGTTTTTTTGCTGCTGCCCATTTATTGAGCAACTGCAGTAAGATGGAGCGTCCCGGTTGCATTTCGGGAATATAATCCAATACATCTACCAAAGTCTGGCCGTAGTGATCGCTTTCAGATACCGGCTGCCCTTGCTTCGGTTCTCTGCGCTGTAGTTCCTCAACAACCTGAGCCAATGCTTTATCATTGTGGCTCAATGCGGCATAAGCCGCGTAAAAAGGTTGCTCCTGAAGTGTGCTGGGCTGACCCTGAGCTTCCTGCCAAAGTGCCTCGGCAGCTTTAAGGTATTTTTCCTGACCAGTCACCTGGAATAGGGCAACCAAAGTTGTTCCATGCTGGATGGTAAGCCCGTTTTTCTTTAACAAGAGGTCTATGCGCTGCTGGACATAATGGAAATATTTACCCTCCCCCGAGTACCTCCATACGGCCAAAACCCCGTCTAAAAATAATGCACTGGTGTCTGTACCCGCGTCCATTGCCGCCGTCGCAATTTCTTGGGATGAAGGCCTGTTTTTTGTCTGCGCGGCAATTTGTCCGGGTATACCAAGTATGGTAAATAGTAGCAAGACCATGACTGGTACGATAGGATGGGTTGGTAAGTTGATTCTCATACACGCATGTTATTTAGATTTCCCGGCGCGCGGTTATCTACTTGGGCACTTTCCTCAAAGAAAGCCGCGAAAGGCATGCCCCAGCCTGTTTCAGGATAGTTGTTTTTGCTTTTTACAGACATTGTCGAATCACCTATCAGGTAAATCTTTATCCGCCTTGGTGCTGCTGTAAAGGAAAACAACAGTAAAGCACAGAGCAATAACGCCGTTTGATATTTGGTAACCCGGTTCATAGTACAATCCTAATAATTTGGATTCGCTAGCAGTAATTTTAGGTAGATTAAATTTACGCAATCGTTGCCGAAACCAGGAAGACTGGTTTTCCGATTTACAGATCCCCTTTCCGATTTTCTTATAAAAATAGCTTTCAAGCATTAATTTTTGTTTATTTACATCAACAACGAGATATTGATTTGCCCAGCATATGTTCGAGCCACCTACTTTAAAAGATATTGCTATTGCCCTCGGGCTTTCTACCTCCACAGTCTCCAGGGCACTCAGAGACACTTACGAGATCAGTTCCAAGACAAAAAAAAGAGTTCTGGACTACGCGCAAAGCATCAATTATCAGCCCAACCCCAATGCACTGAGTTTAAAAGAGCGGCGCAGCAAATCGATCGGGGTGGTGGTCAGCGAAGTGGCCAACCATTACTTCTCTCAAGCCATCAGCGGGATAGAATCTATTGCTTATGACAGAGGGTACCACATTATCATCAGTCAGACCCACGAATCTTACGAAAGAGAGAAGATCAACGTGCAGCACCTGGCCTCCCGCTCTGTAGATGGCTTGCTGGTTTCGCTCTCGGCAGAAACGAATGACATTTCCCACCTGAAAGAACTTCACGACAAGGGGATGCCGATCGTCTTTTTTGACCGGGTGTCCAATGAGATTGAAACCCATAAAGTAAGGGCCGATAACTTCCAGGGCGCATTTGATGCGACTGAGCACCTCATCAAAACAGGATATAAGCGCATAGCACACTTGACCAGTTCGCCGCATTTGTCCATCAGCATAGAGCGCCTGGAAGGATATATGGCTGCACTGAACAAATACAACATTCCTGTGCATTCCGACTACATCAAAAATTGTCCACATGGCGGCATGTTTCCGGAGGAGACGGAGCGGGCAGTGCTGGACCTTCTTCAGCTGCAGGAAAAACCAGATGCGATATTTATTGCCGGCGACAGGCTCTCGATCGGGTGCATGGAGATCCTGAAAAAACTGAATGTAAAAGTGCCCGACGAACTGGCGCTTGCAGGCTTTAGCAATTCCGATGTGCTGGACCTGTTTGAAATACGCCTAAGCTCTGTCAGGCAACCTGCATTTGAAATGGGCCAGGCCGCGACAGAAATGCTGCTCAAAATTCTGGAAAGCAAGTATCCTATCACCGAATTTGAGAACAGGACAATAGCGACCAAACTGTTTATCAGAAACAGCTGAGCAAAGCCGGGGAAAGCCATTTGTTAAATTATGTTAACAGCTTGACAGGATGACGGCCTTTACCTAGCTTAGCGTCCTATTATTTTTAATTGACGGTATCGTATTATTAACTTATCTTTGCAGAATGTTTAAAATTAAACACGTTTTATTATTAAGTTTCACCATCATAGTATTGACTATAGCTGGTTGTAAAAGCCAGTTTGAAAAACTGAGGCTGAGCAACGACGTCAAGAAAAAATATGCTGAGGCGCTGAAGCTTTACAACAAAAAAAATTATTCAAAGGCACTGATCCTTTTTGAGGATCTTTCTCAAAAATATCGTGGAAGGGAAGAAGCGGAAGAGCTCAACTACTACTACGCGCTAACACTTTACAAATTAAGAGATTACACCACTGCCAGATATCAATTTAAAACATTTGCAGATACCTATCCGACCAGCAAATGGGCAGAAGAATGCCGCTACATGAGCGCATATTGTTATTATCTCGATTCTCCTAAATCCAGTCTGGATCAGGAAAACACCTATAAAGCCATTGATGCACTTCAGTTGTTCATCAACTTCTATCCGAAGAGTGAGCGTGCTGCAGATGCCAGTAAGTACATTGGCTTACTGCGTGCGAAACTGGAAGACAAGGCCTATGCCAATGCGAAGATGTACTATGAGCTGGGTGGCTACGATATTTCCAATTATAAAGCTGCAGTAGTGGCACTGAAGAATGCCCAGGTAGATTACCCGGATATCAAATATGCAGAGGAAATGGATTTGCTGATCGTAAAATCACAATTCGCCTATGCTAAAAACAGCTACGAGATTCGTCAGGAAGACCGTTTCAATGAGGCTATCGCTTATGCAGATGAGTTCGTTGAAAAATATCCGGAAAGCAAACTGTTACCTGAGGCCAAAGGATTGAGAAAAGACAGTGAAGCGGGAATTGCCAATGCGAAGCGCATTCTTGCTGACTACGATAAATACAGGGCACAACTTGAAAAAGAGGCCAAACAAGGAAAAGACACAACAACGACTACAATTAAAACCCCCAATAAGTGATGAATGCTAATAAACCCACTATACCGAACACAACGGTTACCAGAAATGTTAATGATCTTGATCAGAAAACAGGAAATCTTTATGAGTCTTTAGTCATTATTTCCAAAAGGGCAAATCAGATTTCCAACAACATGAAGGAAGAATTGCACGGTAAACTGGCCGAGTTTGCTTCTTCAAACGACAATCTGGAAGAGATTTTTGAAAACCGTGAGCAAATCGAAATCAGCAAGCACTATGAGCGCTTACCTAAGCCTTCATTGATCGCTATTGACGAATTTTTGAACGACAAGGTTTACCACAGAAATCCTGCTAAAGAGCAACAGTAACATTTGGCATAGGGAAAACCATGCTCAAAGATAAAAACATCATTCTTGGCGTTTGCGGCAGCATTGCAGCCTACAAAGCGGCCACACTGGTAAGATTACTGGTAAAGGCTGGCGCAAACGTTAAAGTTATCCTTACGTCCGATGCGGCGAATTTCATCACACCGCTCACACTCGCTACACTTTCTAAAAATCCCGTATATACCCAGTACTTTGAAGAAGAAACCGGGGTATGGAGCAACCATGTAGAACTTGGTCTATGGGCAGATTACCTGCTGGTCGCCCCTGCAAGTGCCAACACTATTGCTAAAATGGCCAAAGGCCTGTGTGATAACCTGCTCACTGCAGTATATCTTTCTGCAAAATGCCCTGTATTGTTTGCACCAGCAATGGATCTGGACATGTGGGCGCATGAAAGCACACAGCAAAACGTGTCACAGCTCCTCTCCTATGGCAATATCCTCATCCCTCCGGGTACAGGTGAACTCGCCAGTGGCTTACATGGACAGGGGCGCATGGCCGAACCGGAAGAAATCCTGGTATTTTTAGAACAACTGATCAAAAAAGGACTGCCTTTATTTGGTACGAAAGTACTGGTCACTGCGGGGCCAACTTACGAAGCGATAGACCCGGTGCGGTTCATCGGTAATCATTCCTCCGGTAAAATGGGCTTCGCCATTGCCGATCAGTTTGCTGCAATGGGTGCCGAAGTGACGCTGATCACTGGTCCCACTGCAGAAAAGAGCGCACAGCAATTGAGAAGGATTGATGTACTGAGTGCCGCTGATATGCTGGATGCCTGTCTCAGGGAATTCAGTGAAGCAAAAATCACAGTGATGAGTGCTGCTGTAGCCGACTATACGCCCGTTCAGGCAGCAGCGCAAAAAATAAAGAAATCAGAAGAACAGTTCCAGCTTCAGCTCAAAAAAACAACCGATATACTGGCCAGTCTGGGTAAGCTAAAAACAGCACAACAGATCCTGGTGGGTTTTGCCCTGGAGACTGAAAACGAAGAAGTGCATGCCAAAGCAAAACTGATCAAGAAAAACCTGGACCTCATTGTCCTCAATTCTTTAAATGATAAAGGCGCAGGTTTTAAGATGGATACCAATAAAATCACTATCTTTAATCAGGCATCAGAGAAAACCGTCTTCGAAATGAAGTCGAAAAGCGAAGTTGCCAAAGACATTTGCCTTGAAATCTTAAAGCTCCTCTAACCAAGCATGAAACGCTACTGCTTATTTCTGATCTTTCTACTGATCTGTTCCGGTACTATCCAGGCACAGGAACTCAATGCAAGGGTACAAGTGCAAGCTCCTTCTGTACCCAATATAGACAAAAGGAATATTGAAGTGCTACAGACCAACATCAGGGAATTCCTGAACAACAATAAGTGGTCTAATGAAAGTTATGCCCCGCAGGAGCGCATTGAGTGTAATTTTGTAATCACCATCACCGAATGGGACGGCAATTCGAATTATAAAGCAGAAGCCCAGTTGCAGTCGAGCAGGCCTGTGTACGGCAGCTCTTATAACAGTACTTTATTGAACCTGAGCGACAAAGACTTTGACTTCAATTATACAGAAGGACAGTCGCTTGATTTCTCCGACCAAAACTTCATTTCCAACCTCAGCTCCCTGCTGGGTTTCTATGCCTACACCATCATTGGCCTGGACAAAGACAGTTTCAGTAGCCTGGGCGGTACCCCCTATTTTAAAAAAGCGTTGAACGTGGTAAACAATGCCCAGACTTCCGGGAATAAAGGCTGGAAAGCAATTGATGGTCTGCGCAACCGTTACTGGCTGAATGAGAACCTGCTCAACAAAGGTTTTGAAGAGCTCCGGAGTTTCATCTACGATTATCATTACAATGGTCTGGACAGGCTGCAGGATAATGCTGGGCGTGGTGTTAAAAAGATGCTCAACCTGCTTTCGGGCTTAAAAACCATGGACAAGCAAAAAGTGGGCTCTATATTCCCCAATTTCTATTTTGCAAGTAAGGCCGATGAAATCGTCAATGTATTCTCTATCGCCACAGGAGATCCCTCCGATGCGGTCAAAGCTTACAACTTGCTTTCCCAGATTGACCCGGCCAACCTCAACAAGTACGAAGCACTGAAACAGCTTAACAGTCCTCTGAAATAACTAGAAAACAACACCTTATCTAAAATCCGTTAAAATTTGTTAAAAATATTTTGTTTATACGAATACATTCGTACATTTGATTACGAAACAATTCGTATATCAATATATGGCAACACCACATCAGACTAAACCTACGGAAAGTGAGATGGAGATCCTCCAGATCTTATGGGAAAAAGGAGATTGTACCGTAAGGGATGTTCATGAAATTTTAGAGAAAAGCAAAGAGGCGGGTTATACCACTACATTGAAACTGATGCAGATTATGCATGAAAAAGGTTTGGTATCCAGGGACACTTCTTCCAAAACCCATATCTACCGTGCATTGGTGAACCAGCAAAAAACGCAACAGCAGCTGGTCAGTAAAATGATAGACAATGTATTCAATGGCTCTGCAGCCAGGCTGGTGATGCAGGCTTTAGGCAACCATAGTGCGAGCAAAGACGAGATCGATTCCATAAAAAAATATCTTGATGAACTAAGCAAAAAATAAAATCATGGAAGCAATTCTAAATAACCTGATCAAAGCCATTGGCTGGAGCATCTTTCACTCCCTTTGGCAAGGCGCTGTGGTATACGGCATCCTCTTGCTGGCCCTTAGTCTCTTACCGAAAAAAAGTGCGGGTATGAAGCACAATATGGCTTATGCCGCAATGTGCCTTACTTTTGCGGGATTTTGCGTTACCTTTTTCTCGCTGTTTAAGCTCCCCAGCTCTCCTACTCCCGTTGGCATAGCAGCTGCTGAAAACTTCAGAATCAGCGAAACAGCACAGCTGATCAATATCAGTGAGGGGCTATACCATAGGGCGGAACAGCTTTTCCCTTACCTGGTGGCACTATATGCTGCCGGATTGCTGTTTCAGCTTTGCATCCTTACTGTAGGCTATAAAAAGCTTTTGAACCTGAAAAAAGCAAGCCGTGAAGCGGTTCCTGAAGAATGGCAAACCGTATTCCAGACCATGGTTGCCCGCTTGGACTTGCGCCGTAAGATTGGTTTTTTCCTTTCCGAACAGGTAAATGTGCCGCTCGTGATCGGATACCTGAAGCCCATCGTCCTATTTCCCGCAGCCCTGGCCAGCCAACTAGACATCAAACAGGTAGAGGCCATACTCATCCATGAGCTTTCGCATATCCGCAGAAATGACTACTTGCTCAACCTCATCAAGACAGGGATAGAGACCTTGCTTTTCTTCAATCCTTTCATCTGGCTCGGCAGCAAACTCATCAATATCGAAAGGGAACATGCCTGTGACGACCTCGTTCTGTCCTTCACCGGGACTCCCGTTACCTATGCACATGCCCTGCTCAAACTTGAAATCTTAAAAGACAAAAGCAGTCCGGCGCTTTCGATGGCGGCAACCGGCAGTAACCAACATTTGTATCAACGCATTAAAAGAATCACAGATATGAAAACCAACTACATGAATGCAAAGCAACAGTTCTTTGCCATCACGCTCAGCGTAGCAACCGTCATCTCACTCGCCTGGATCAGCCCCGAAAAAACTAAGGCCGCTGATGTAAAAACAGCTAAAGTGAAAAAAGTCACCAAGACTGTTCAGTCGAATAGCCTGAAAATGAACCTACAGCAAATCAACCTTAGTTCTTCTACAGTGCAGCAGGCAGCACCCTGCGATACCACTAAAAAGAAAAAGAAATTTAAGATCGTTGCGGTTGATGCACAAGGCAATCAGCAGGAATACAGTTCTATCAACGAAATGCCCGACAGTCTGAAAAAGGAAGTGATCCGGGAGACTTTCAGCAACAGGGATTATTTTCCTGCAGACTTCGGTGATGCCTTCAAAACTATGGCAATCCGGCTTAAATCCATCAATAAAGATTCTCTTGGAAACATCATTATCCATTCGCCAAATATGGCCGATGTTTATGTCAATCAATTGAAAATTAATGGAGAAGCATTGGCCAATCAGGCTAAGACGATAGATGCGGCCAAACGTGCCATCGAAGTCCGGATCAAGGGCGCGGAGATCGCTAAGGCAAACAGCAAAGCCATTCAGGCAGACATCTATAAATCGGAAGATATGAAGAACCTGCAGTTGGAATTGTCGAAAATGAATAGTATTGTCGTAAACGGGTTCAAATTAAAAGATCCTTCTCCTGAGGTAAGAGAACAAATACAGAAAGTAAGAGAATTTCACAACTCACCAGAATATAAAAAACTAAAAAAGAAATTTGATGAAGACCTGGAGAAAATCAAAAAGAAAAAAGGGATCAAAAGCAATAACAACAATACCTTCAACTACAATTTCCAGTATCAAACGGAGGGAGCATCTGCAGAACCCAGAGAACTGAGGATAGAGGCCAATTAAACTTAATACATTTTTACACACCGATAAAACCTCATGGAGGCTGAAGGATGACCATATCCTTCAGCCTCTTTTTTGTTGACAAGTATTATCAGCCATTGCCTAAGTTTTCCTAATTTAGCAGTGTATATGCTACAGAAACTTTCTATTCGTAATTACGCTTTGATAGACAGCGTAGAGCTGGAACTTGACAAAGGGCTAAACATCATCACAGGGGAAACCGGTGCGGGTAAATCCATTATGCTGGGGGCTTTGTCCCTGATTTTGGGCCAGCGGGCTGAGACGAAGTATTTCTTTAATCAGGATAAGAAGTGCATCATAGAAGGTTTCTTCCATATTGAAGAGCGTATGCGCCCGCTCTTTGAAGACAATGAAATTGACTTCCAGGAAGAGGGTATACTCAGACGTGAAATATCGAAAGACGGCAAGTCCCGCGCCTTTATCAACGATACCCCTGTTGCGCTTTCGCTGATGAAACAGGTTGGGGAAAAGCTGATCGATATCCATTCGCAACATGCAACGCTGGCGGTAAACGATGCCGGCTTCCAACTGGAAATGGTAGATACCCTGGCAGACCATCAGGATTTACTCCTCAACTACCGTTCGTTGTTCAAAGATTACAAAAAGAAACAACAGCAGTTGCAGGCCATGCAGCAAGCCGCAAACGAAGCCCGTAGCAAACAGGATTACGAGCAATTTCTATTCAGCGAACTGGAACAGGCCGCACTGAAAGCCGGAGAGCAGGAATCACTGGAAGCTGAACTGGAACTACTGAATAATGCAGAAAGTATCAAAAGAAGCCTGGTCAATAGTTACCAGTTGCTTAGCGAACAGGAAACTGCGGTACTACCCATGCTCAAAGAAGTTATTGTACAGCTGCAGTCCATCGAGAAATTCGATCCCGATTATACTGCACTGACTGAGCGCCTGCGTTCCGCACTATTAGAATTAAAAGATATTGCCCAGGAAACTGTTGGTTTTGAGGAAAACATTGTCTTCAATCCATCGAGGATCGAAGAGATCAACAGCCGCCTGGACCTGATTTATAGCCTGCAGCAGAAGCACAGGGTGAATGGCATCCAGGAATTACTGGCGATCCAGGAGCAGCTGTCGGACAACCTCAGTTCGCTGCTCAACAGCGATGAGCAAATAGAACGGCTGAACCAGGAGATCTCAGCGATCAGAAAACAGCTTGAGCAACAGTCGGACTTGCTTTCCGGTAACCGCAGCAAAGCGATAGTAACGGCGGAGAATCAGGTCAAAGAGGTATTGAACCAGGTAGGCATGCCAAATGCCAGGATCCAGATTACGCAAGGGAAGCTGGAAGAACTCAACAGAGACGGCATAGATGCGATCAACCTTCTATTTTCTGCCAACAGCGGACAGGCGCCTGCACCGGTAGGTAAGGTGGCCTCCGGAGGTGAACTTTCCCGGCTGATGCTTGCCATCAAATCCATTATGGCGAAACATACTGCATTACCTACGCTGATCTTTGATGAAATCGATACAGGTATTTCCGGAGAAACAGCGCTGCGTGTCGGGAATGTGATCGGAGATCTGGAGCAAAATATGCAGGTGGTCTGCATCACCCACCTTCCACAAATTGCAACCAAGGGCGACGCACACTATTTCGTTTATAAGCAGGAAGAAGGCGAACGCACGACTACAGGAATCCGGAAATTAAAACCGGAGGAACGCATCCAGGTGATTGCAGAAATGCTGAGTGGCAAAACTCCCGGAGCGTCTGCCCTGAAAAATGCACAGGAACTCTTGGGAATGAACTAAACATTTTATCAGGATTGATCTATCAAAAATACTAATATTATTAGTATTTTTGATAGATGGCAACAGCAACTGATAATCCCGAAAACTACTTCAAAGGCAGAGGTGCTCAATTTAATCCCCACAACCGCTTTGCAAAAAACGACTATGTAAAGGAACATGATGAGGGCATCGATGAATGGGAGGAGGAAGATCACAAAACCACTTTCATCTTTGGAAAATCAAAGAGCATCGTCAACAAGGTCGACAGTCCGGATGTGGGCATGTTGTACTCCCTAAACCCATATCAAGGCTGCGAACATGGTTGTACCTATTGCTACGCACGCAATGCCCATGAGTATTGGGGCTTTAGCGCCGGTCTTGATTTTGAGCGGAAGATCATCGTCAAACAAGATGCCCCGGAGCTTTTCAAAAAATTCCTGGAGCGCAAAGGTTGGGATGCTTCTGTGATCTCACTTTCCGGAAATACGGATTGTTACCAACCAGCGGAGCGGAAGTTTGGGATCACCAGACGATTGCTGGAAATTGCCCTGGAGTATAAACAACCGATCGGCATGATCACAAAAAATGCATTGATCCTGCGCGACATTGATATCCTTCGGGAAATGGCCAGGCTCAATCTCTGTTCCGTATATGTTTCCATCAACAGCCTGAATGAATCACTACGGCAAAAAATGGAGCCCAGAACAACTACAGCAAAGCAGCGACTGAAAATCGTAGAGCAGCTGAGCCATGCAGGGATCCCGGTGGGCGTTATGGTCGCACCACTCGTTCCAGGCCTAAGCGAGCATGAAGTCCCGAAGATACTGAAAACCATTGCAGATTGCGGAGCCATCTCTGCAGGATATACCATCGTTAGACTGAATGGCGCTATAGGGGGGATATTTGAAGACTGGCTCAGAAAAAATTACCCCGACCGCTTTGATAAGGTATGGCATATGATCCAGTCCTGCCATGGCGGAAATGTGAACGATAGCCGTTTTGGAGATCGAATGAGGGGCGATGGCAATATTGCGCAACTGATCAGAGATACTTTCAAACTCCATTGCCGGCTCAACAACCTCAATGAAAAAAGGACGGAGCTGGATTCCAGTCTCTTTCAGATTCCCAGATCACAGCTCCGTTTATTTTAGTAGTTATACCAGGAAGTTATCTACCTCTCTGTAAGCCTGTATCACCCGCAACTCCCCTTCTTTACCGGATTTGGAATTGCCATGTTCCATGCCCATGATTCCTTTATAGCCTTTCTCATGGATGTGCTTGAAAAGGTTCTTATAGTTGATTTCACCCGTAGTTGGCTCTTTCCGTCCCGGATTGTCGCCAATCTGGATATAGGCGATCTCGTCCCAGCAGCGGTCCATGTTTACGATCAATTGCCCTTCTGTTTTCTGCATGTGATAAATATCATACAGGATTTTGCATGAAGGGCTGTTTACCGCTTTACAAACTGCATAAGTTTCATGTGTCTGCTGGAGGAAAAGTTCAGGTGTATCACTCAAAGTTTCCAATACCATGACCAGCCCATGAGGTTCAAAAATTTCCGCACCTGCGCGCATGGCGTCAATCACATTTGCAAACTGGTTTCCATAAGGCAATTTACGTTCATAAAAGCCCGGTACTACCGTCAGCCATTTCGCATTGCAACGCTTCGCTGCTTCCACCGAACGTTTGCAGGTCTCTACAAATTTATCTTTAAATTCTTTCTTACCTGTAGTGAGGGAAGTCTTCCAGTTGTCGCCACCGTCGACAACGAATACCCCCATGCGCATTCCCAGCTTAGCCAGCAGATTACCTATTTTAGTTTGTTCCTCTACCGGCCTGTTCAGGTAGCCATTGTCTTCAATGGATCTAAAGCCCTGGTCGTACATGTATTGAATTTGCTCCAGAAAAGTGGCGCCACCGGCATTTTTAAACATGCCATCATGGGGTGCATAATCGAGGTTAAAGGTTTTTCCAGCCATTTCCTGCTGGAGGGGTATTTTTTTCTCCGCAGCAGCTTCCAGCGCAGATCCCGTGACCAGTGCTCCTGTTGCGAATAAACTATTTCTTAAAAATTCTGTTCTGTTCATTTGAATGCGGTTAATGTTGGTTATTCTGTGATCAGTTCTTTAAATCCTGCCGACAGCGTATCGGCTACACGCCCATCCTTGCGATGGTAAATGAAATATGCTTCAAGGTCTTTTCTCTTCGCGACAAATGCAAGCGCCTCTTCCAGCTCCATGGCCATCAATGCATTGTCGTAACCATCAGCCGTGATCGCGTCTTTTGCATATACGGTCACGCTGATCATCGCATTGTCAAGCGGATATCCCGTGAGGGGATTGATCAGGTGGCTGACTTTTCGACTTCCTTTTTGCAGGAACTTCCGGTAATTGCCCGAGGTCGTAATCGCACCATCATTGATGCTTAACACAAGTTTCACCACCGGCTCTGCCCCATCCGCAGCAGGCCCTTCTATCCCGATGCGCATCGGACTCCCGTCCGGCTTCGGCCCCTTCATTCTGATTTCCCCTCCGATCTCTACCACAAAAGACTTAATGCCTTTACTGAGGAGGTAATCGGCGACCATATCCACGCTATAGCCTTGCGCAATGCCATTTAGATCCAACTGGACACAAGGCTTGTCCTTTATCAGCCGCATGCCTTTCAACTGCAGGTGCTGCATACCCACACAATTCAGTGCAGACCGGATCATCCCGCTATCCGGAAATTCGGAAATTGGTTTCACTCCGAAGCCCCAGGCCTGTACCAATGGAGCCACAGTTACATCAAATTTACTTTTTGTGGCTTGGTTGATCTCGAAAGACTTGCGCATCACCTTAAGAAAACCAGGGTCCAGGAGCAGGCCTTCAGTGGAGGCATTGAACTGGTTGATGCGTGAATAAGGTTTATAGAGTGACATGGAAGAATCAATGCTGACCAATATTCTGTCTATATCAGCTTTGGTAACGAGGCTATCTTTCGCAAAATACTTAACGGAGTAGTCGGTACCCTGCGCATAGCCATGGATGGTATATTGCTGCTGATCATCCTTCTTAAGGAAAAAAGAGATCAGCAGCGGTATACCTATAAAAAGACTTTTATTTGCAGAAAGCATCGGCTATCATTACAGCACCTTTGTTTGTCCAGGCGTAGGGATAGGATACAATCCATTTGCATCCGGCATCAATTTAGGATTGGCATCCCATGCCAGGCGCTCAGGAAATAAGCTGTTATTTGCATTCAGGGCATCCTCCCACTTGATGGTCTGTCCCGAGTAAGTGGCATATCGACCAATTATCGAAGTCAGGCAGCTCTTCGCTCCCCTTTCCGCATCCCAGAATTTGTATTCCCCTTTTGCGATTGCAGCAAACAGTTCGTCATGCTCAGTCTGGTAAGGATTGGGATTGGTCTTTGACGAATAGTTATAAATCTGCGTGCCTTTGTGGTCCCACAATTTACCAGTATTACCTGCTGAAAGGTATACCCGACCTTTTGTACCCTGAAAAGTTTCATCTACACGATTGGAGATCCCTTCAAAGTGACGGCACTGGCTATAGATCACCGCACCATCCGCATAAGTCAGTTCGACAGCATGGTTGTCGTAGATTTCGCCATAATCCTTGCCCGTTCTCCAGGCGCGACTTCCCGTTCCTTGAATCGATACCGGATAAGCGTTCTTCACCCAGTTTGCGATATCGATATTGTGTACATGCTGCTCTACGATATGATCACCGCACAGCCAGTTGAAATAGTACCAGTTACGCATCTGGTATTCCATTTCTGTCTGCTCAGGCTTACGGCGGTTCACCCATACACCACCACTGTTCCAATAGACTTGTCCACCGGTGATGTCACCGATTGCACCGTCTTCAATGCGTTTGATGGTTTCCCTATAGTTCGTCTGGTAACGGCGTTGCAGCCCTACCACTACGTTCAGTTTCTTTTTCTTTGCAAGTTCAGCAGCTGCCAATACCCGGCGTATTCCCGGAGAATCTACCGCTACCGGCTTCTCCATAAATACGTGCTTCCCTTTATTCACTGCTTCCTCGAAATGCATTGGCCTGAAACCCGGAGGCGTAGCCAATAAAACCACATCTGCCAAAGCTATCGCTTTCTCATAAGCATCAAAGCCGACGAACCTGCGTTCCTTAGGTACATCTACTTTATCTTTAAATTTCTCTGCAAGAGAGTTATAAGTTTCGTCCAGACGGTCCTGGAAGGCATCTGCCAGGGCCACTAACTTGATATTTTGCTTGGTACTCAACGCTTGCGTAGCCGCACCCGCGCCGCGGCCGCCGCAACCGATCAATGCAATCTTGATGGTATCATCTACAGAGGAATGTCCACCTCCGGCAAAAGCTACCCCGTTAAGCATCACACCTCCGGCAACAAGGGCCGAAGTTTTAAGGAAATCGCGTCGCTGATCGCGCAGTTCTTCATTGTTCATTTTGATTCAGGTTTATATGGTTCTTAATTTGTGTTTTTTGACTAATTGTCCTTGATTGGTGCTTTATCGTAATAGGCCTCTATTTCTGCTTTTGAAGGGGGAGTGACCGGTCTTACCAGGCGCATCCCAACAAAAGGAGCCTCCGGAAACCACCAGTTGCTTTTCGGGATCTGGGGATCCAGTTGTTTCCATGACGGATCAGATGGTAATCTGGAAGCCGAGCGTGAATCTTTCGCTTCATCGTTATAAGCACCGCCTCTTATGGCATGGGGGTATAACTTATCCGGCACCACAACCGGGTTCTCAGGTTTGGAAGAGGCGTATGCGTTCTCTGTATACTGATCATAAGTCCATTCTGCCACATTGCCATACATGTCGTAGAGTCCCCAGGGATTGGGCTTTTTCTTTCCGACAAGCTGGGTTTTGCCTTCACTATTTGCCGCAAACCATGCGTATTCTCCGAGTTTGCCCTCGTCATTTCCAAAGGAATACTCAGTAGTAGTACCTGCGCGACAAGCGTATTCCCATTCCGCTTCCGTCGGCAATCTATAGAAAACACCGGTGCGGGCGTACAGCCACTTACAATACTGAATGGCATTATAGTGAGTCATGGCCAGTGCAGGTTGCCCTTCTTTGCCCATGCCAAAGGTCATGTCAAGATAAGGTTTGGTCGGCCGGGTTACCGCATCTACATTTTTAGGAACAGGTACTGTACTGTGTGCAGTTTCATAATCGCGGTACAGGAAGGGCTCATAGATATCCCAGGTCACTTCGTGGGTGCCGATCCAGAAAGGGGCTATTTTTACTTTATGTACAGGCTGTTCATCCGCCTTACCTTTTTTGCTGCCCATTAAGAATTCCCCACCGGGAATGGCCTGCATGTTAAACGAGAGTTTTGTACCGTCGATCTGTTGTGTATAAGCTGCGGGTTTGTCCTGCGCTGTAGTAGTTTCCACAGCAATTGCCAGTAGGGGAACCAGCAATAATAGTTTTACGTTCATTTGAATACTTGGTGTTATAATAGTTTACCTAACCTATTTATTCCCTAAAATAGAGGCAATTATCCATAAACCAAAATATAAGCGGAGATAATTTACAAAATGTGTAAATCAAACACTAAGTTGTTACAAAATTGACAAGCCGTAGTCATAAAAAACCCCGGCTTGTCAAACAAACCGGGGTTATTATTTCAACTAAAGATTGCTTATTCTACGCTACCTTCTTCTTTTTTCTTTTTTTTTCCTGGGCTTTTATTTTCCACTACGATCTCATCTTTTTCTTTGTCGTAGTCGATTTCCAGAATGTCTCCATCGTGGATCTCACCTTTCAGGATTTCTTCCGCAATCGGATCTTCCAGGTATTTCTGAATGGCGCGTTTCAATGGTCTGGCTCCAAAGTTAGAATCAAAACCTTTATCAGCAATGAAATCTTTCGCTCTGTCGGTCAGTTTCACTTCATAACCCAGGTTATGAACGCGTCCGAACAATGATTTCAATTCGATATCGATGATTTTGAAAATTTCTTCTCTGCCCAGTGTGTTGAACACGACCACATCATCCACACGGTTCAGGAATTCAGGAGCAAAGGCACGTTTCAGTGCACTTTCAATTACACCCCTTGAATGCGCATCTACCTGGTTCACTTTAGCAGAGGTAGAGAAACCAACACCCTGACCGAAATCTTTCAATTGGCGTGCACCGATGTTAGAGGTCATGATGATGATCGTATTTCTAAAATCCACTTTGCGGCCCAAACTATCAGTCAGCTGACCTTCGTCCAGCACTTGCAATAAGATGTTGAATACATCAGGGTGAGCTTTTTCGATCTCATCCAGCAAGATTACGGCATATGGTTTACGACGAACCTTTTCGGTCAATTGTCCACCTTCTTCATAACCCACGTATCCCGGAGGAGCGCCCACTAAACGGGAAACCGCAAATTTCTCCATGTATTCACTCATGTCAATCTGGATCAGGGAATCGTCGCTATCGAACATGAAACGTGCAAGTTCTTTCGCCAGTTCCGTCTTACCCACACCTGTAGGTCCCAGGAAGATGAATGAACCGATTGGCTTTTTAGGATCTTTCAATCCTGCTCTTGTACGCTGGATGGCCCTGGTCAATTTCTTGATCGCGTCATCCTGGCCGATGATTTTCTGGTTCACCGTATCGTACATATTCAACAGCTTCACGCTATCGGTTTGTCCTACACGCTGCAATGGAATACCAGTCATCATAGACACCACCTCAGCTACATTATCCTCAGATACTGTATAGCGTTTGGTTTTAGTATCTGCTTCCCATGCTGCTTTAGCACGGTCCAGCTCTTCCAAAAGATTCTTTTCAGTATCCCTTAACTTAGCTGCCTCTTCATATTTCTGGCTTTTTACCACCTTATTTTTTTCGAGCTTGATCTCTTCGATCTTGCTTTCAATTTCGATGATGTTTTCAGGAACATGGATATTGGTCAGGTGAACCCTTGACCCCGCTTCATCCAGCGCATCAATCGCTTTATCCGGCAGGAACCTGTCTGTGATGTACCTTGAAGTCAGGGCAACGCAAGCATTAATGGCTTCATCTGTATAAGTTACACCGTGATGGTCTTCGTATTTCTCTTTGATGCGGTTCAGGATCTCAATGGTTTCATCCGGAGTTGCAGGCTCGATCATTACCTTTTGGAAACGACGGTCCAGGGCACCATCTTTCTCGATATACTGACGGTATTCATCCAGGGTAGTTGCACCGATGCATTGAATTTCTCCCCTTGCCAGGGCAGGTTTGAACATGTTAGAGGCATCCAGTGAGCCGGAAGCTCCACCAGCACCTACTATCGTGTGGATCTCATCAATGAACAGGATCACGTCTGTAGATTTCTCCAGTTCGTTCATCACTGCTTTCATGCGCTCCTCAAACTGACCACGGTATTTTGTACCGGCTACTAAGGAAGCAAGGTCCAAAGTAACCACGCGTTTGTTGAACAATACCCTGGATACCTTTCTCTGCACAATACGCAGTGCCAGCCCCTCTGCAATGGCAGATTTACCCACACCAGGCTCACCGATCAGGATCGGGTTGTTCTTTTTACGTCTCGACAAGATCTGCGACACACGCTCAATCTCTTTCTCACGTCCAACGATTGGGTCCAAACGTCCCTCTTCAGCGGCTTTTGTCAAGTCGCGTCCAAAGTTGTCCAGTACCGGAGTTTTAGATTTGATGTCCGAAACCTTTTTCGGACTGCTGAAACTTTCTTCGTCACGGTAATCATCGTCCCCGCCAGTAGAAGCACTATTTTGGACATCATCTCTGAATCCGTTTTTATTGACTTCTACTTCCTGTTTGAAGATTTCATAATTGATGCTGAACTGCAACAGGATCTGTGATGCAATGTTATCGTCATCACGCAGGATAGACAACAACAGGTGCTCTGTTCCAATCAGGTCGCTTTTGAAGATCTTTGCTTCCAGATAAGTGATTTTTAATACTTTTTCAGCTTGCTTAGTTAATGGAATGTTCCCCAGATTAACTGTAACACTGGAGGTACCCCTTACGGAGTCCTCAATCGAACGGCGCAGTTTTGAGGTATCAACTCCCAATGATTTCAATATCTTGATGGCCATACCATCGCCTTCGCGAATAAGGCCTAACAATAGATGTTCTGCGCCTATGTAATCGTGACCTAATCTCAGGGCTTCTTCCCTGCTAAAAGAAATCACGTCTTTTACTTGTGGAGAAAATTTAGCTTCCATATATAACCTTTCTAAATCCGGAATGCCCTAAACTAAAAAATTTGTTTTATAAATGCACTCCTGACAATTTTATTTTATCAACAATTACGCCATTGGATGATAAACAGATGTGATAATTGCCGTTATTTCATAAATGTTACCAATTATTGACCATAGGTATGGCGCTGTAAATCGGCTAATTAATTAAAGAAAACGGCCTTGTTATTGGTTTTCGCGCCTACAAAGAGCAATTGTCCAATAAATGTAATCATTTTTCAGCCACATTGATCTGCCATTCTTACCTAATTTCCACAGATATACTACCAAAATGGCAGTATTTAATCTACAGTTCTGGTATAAAACGGAAAAATATTCCCCGGGGCCTTTTACAGCCCTTCCTGCCCTTCCCCTGTTTCAGCAGCGGCATCCAAACCAGGAAACTTTATTGCGGAGAATTCCAGGCTCAATAACCAGTTGAATGGTGAGGCAGGGATCAGGCCATCTGCAGACTGGCCTTCAGTGTAAGCGGAATATACCGGATAATCCTCTATGGACGGAAATTCTAAATAGATTGACATGCGGCTTTTCTTATTTGGTTCAAAGCGCCGGTCTATCGTAGATTGCGCTTATTTTATATAACTAAATTTCGGCAAAAAAGTTTGATTTGCGGCATATAAATAAACATATCATATCCGGCTATATTTTTCCGATACGCCGCAATACGATTGTCCCCAATCTGATCGATGCTCCCCCCCCTTTTACTCAAACCGGTCCAGATTCATCACTTTATCCCAGGCCGCTACAAAATCTTTAAAAAACTGCTCCCCGGCATCTGCACTTCCATACACTTCTGCAATCGCGCGAAGTTCTGCATTAGATCCGAATACCAGGTCAGCCCGTGTGGCCGTCCATTTGACCTCGCCGGTTGTCCGGCTACGGCCTTCGTATAGTTCGCGGTCAGGAGATACGGCCTTCCAGGAGGTATTCATATCGAGCAGGTTCACAAAGAAATCATTGCTCAGCAAGCCCGGTCTTTCCGTGAACACACCGTGTTTGCTGCCATCGAAATTGATATTTATCGTCCTCAAACCGCCCAGCAGCACAGTCAGTTCCGGTCCTGTAAGACTGAGCAACTGTGCTTTATCAATCAGAAGTTCTTCCGTAGACACCGGAATTTTCGATTTGCGGTAATTGCGGAAACCATCAGCAATTGGCTCCAGGTAACCAAAGGATTCTACATCAGTCTCTTCCTGTGAAGCGTCCATACGACCCGCTTTGAAAGGGACGCTGATCGCGTGTCCGGCTTCCGCTGCGGCCTTTTCCAGGGCAGCACATCCACCAAGTACGATCAAATCTGCCAGGGAGACCTTTTTATCATCCCCTTGCCTGCCGTTGAACTCCTGTTGAATGCCCTCCAGGACATCCAGGACCCGCTGCAACTGAGGCGGATTATTCACCACCCAGAAGCGCTGGGGAGCCAGTCGGATGCGTGCACCGTTGGCACCTCCGCGTTTGTCGGAACTACGGAATGTAGCGGCCGAAGCCCATGCCGTAGCTACCAGTTCCGATACACTCAGGCCAGATCCCAGCAGGGTCGACTTCAATGCGGCTATATCCTGCCCATCGATCAATGGATGGTCCAGTGCCGGAATGGGATCCTGCCACAACAAGACCTCCTCCGGCACCTCTGGCCCCAGGTAACGGGCACGGGGGCCCATATCGCGGTGCGTCAACTTAAACCAGGCCCTGGCAAAGGCATCAGCAAAAGCATCCGGATTCTCCAGGAAATTCCTCGAGATCTTTTCATACACCGGATCAAAGCGCAAAGAAAGATCGGTCGTCAGCATCGTAGGCAAGTGTTTCTTTGAATCATCAAAAGCATCGGGAATGATGCCGGGTGCATCTTTAGCTACCCACTGATGCGCACCTGCGGGACTTTTAGACAATTGCCATTCAAAGCCAAACAGGTTTTCGAAGAAGTTGTTGCTCCATTGTGTTGGGGTTTTTGTCCAGATCACTTCCAGACCACTGGTGATCGCGTCTGCACCTTTGCCCGAGCCATAGCTGTTGCTCCAGCCCAGGCCCTGCAGTTCCAGGTCCGCCGCTTCAGGTTCCTTACCCACATGCGTGGCGGGAGCAGCACCATGGGTCTTACCAAAGCTATGTCCGCCCGCAATCAGCGCCACGGTTTCTTCATCATTCATGGCCATACGGCCGAAAGTATCGCGAATATCTCTTGCAGCAGCTATAGGATCGGGATTTCCGTCCGGTCCTTCAGGGTTTACATAAATCAGTCCCATCTGTACCGCAGCAAGCGGCTTTTCCAGTTTACGGCTGTGGATATCCCCATCGGCATCATCGTCAGATGACACCACCCCATGTTCCTTTGGTACACCTTCAGAACCATGTGCATAGCGGAGGTCTCCACCCAGCCAGGTATTTTCGGCACCCCAATAGATATCTTCCGAAGGCTCCCATACATCTTCACGGCCACCGGCAAAGCCAAAGGTTTTAAAACCCATAGACTCCAGGGCTACATTTCCGGTCAGGATCAGGAGATCCGCCCATGAAATGTTACGGCCGTATTTTTGTTTAATCGGCCAGAGCAGCCTGCGGGCTTTATCCAGGCTCACATTGTCGGGCCAACTGTTTAGCGGCGCAAAGCGCTGCTGCCCGGATCCCGCGCCACCACGGCCATCCCCCACACGGTACGTACCGGCACTGTGCCAGGCCATGCGGATGAACAAAGGGCCATAATGCCCAAAATCTGCCGGCCACCATTCCTGCGAATCGGTCATCAGCGCATGGAGGTCGCGTTTTACCGCTTCCAGATCCAGGCTATTAAAAGCCTCCGCATAGCTGAAGCCCGCTCCCATCGGGTTCGATAAAGAAGAATGCTGACGAAGGATATTGAGCTTCAATTGATTGGGCCACCAGTCGCGGTTGCGGGTACCACCACCGCCTACATTGTGCTTCATGGTTCCATTATGAAAGGGGCATTTGCTGATGTCGTTTGATTCGTTTTCCATATTTTAACATTTTTGGGGTTGAACAACAAGCCGGCACACTCGGTGCAGATACCTAAATTTAAGACATTCAATAAACAATCGCAATGAATTATTTCGATATTACAACAAACCAATACTTTCTGCAACCCGGCAGGCTTCCAGTGCGTTAGTCACATTCAGCTTCTCAAATATGTTTTGCCGGTGCCGGTTCACCGTATGGATGCTCAGCCCCAGTTTAGCTGCAATTTCCTTACTCCTGCGCCCATGTCTGATCAGCTGCAACACCTCTGCTTCCCGCAGGGAAAGCAGCTCATTGAAACGGTTCTGCTTGTCTTCCAGAATTTCCCCGGAGCGTTTATTGATGATCAGGCCCTGAGGGATCCCAAACTCAGGATGGTCATAGATCCTGTTGTACAGGCAGAGGGCCAGCCAGACACTGCCGTCCTCAGCACTGCTGATGTACAGCAGACGGTGCTGGATCATCAGGTACCTGCCCTCCCGGTTACGGATCCTGAGCCTGGTGATCACCTCATAATCGCTACGCTCATTCACTTCCAGGGCATTCAGGAGTTGGAAGAACTGAAATTCCAGGCGGTATTTCTTTTGCAGATCCTCCGGATGCACCCTGCTCAGCAATTGGTCTTCCCAGATCGAATTGATCTCGCTCTCCTGCTGATCAAGCCCCAACTGTTCCGCAACAGCACCATAATAAAGATAGCTCTTCCTCGCCCGCATATCGCTGAGTACGGCCATGCTATTTTCCATCTTTGTGTACATCCGGGCAATCAGCCTGGCATTTTCCAGTTGAAGGCCGGGATTCGAAGTCGTCTCAAAAGGCTGGGTCAAAAGTTTAATGTCAAGCAGATCACGCATATTTTCCGGTTTACTATGGTTATTAATCACCATTTGATGTGGTCAAAGCAGTCAATAACTTTACGAACTTACTAATTTGAATGAAAAAAATCTTTTTTACGCTAGGCCTTCTGCTTAGCCTTACCGAAATGAAAGCACAGCGCCTCGAAAAAATGCACTGGTACAACGAACCGGAGCAATGGGAGATCAAGAACAACAGCCTGATCATGCAGGTAACACCCAATAGCGACTACTGGCGGATCTCGCATTATGGCTTCACCGTAGACGATGCCCCATTTTATTATGGAAACTATGGTGGCGAGTTTGAAGCAAAAGTAAAGCTCACAGGGGCATACAAGGCTCGTTTTGATCAGATGGGCCTGATGATCCGCACCGACCACAAAAACTACATCAAAACAGGCGTTGAATTTGTGGATGGAAAATTCAATGTCAGCACCGTGGTCACGCACGAAAAAAGCGACTGGAGCGTGTTGCCCCTCGAAAAAGCGCCGCCTTTTATCTGGATCAAAGTGGTGCGCAGGCTGGATGCTTTAGAAATCTTCTATTCATTGGACGACAAAACCTACATCATGACCCGCAACGCACCGCTACAGGACAATGCACCAGTGATGATCGGCCTCATGGCTGCCAGTCCGGACGGCAATGGATTTGAAGCAAAATTCGAACACTTTAAAGTGACGCACCTTCCGGATCAGCGCAGATTGGATTGGCTCAAGGCACATCAATAACGCAAACACAGTAATGAAACCTGGTTCGGGCCTTTCCCGCCCGAACCATTTCTAAGTATAGCGCAGTACATTTAGCGATTCTTTTGCTAACTTAGAGACAATGAAACCAATCCTTTCCCTCCTTTTGCTGCTGCAATTGTGTCTCGCAATGCCAGAGGCCAGCCTGGCGCAATCCACAAAAAATAAAGAAAAAATCTGGCTGCTTACCTATTTCAGGCAGCGCTACCCCACACGCATCGAGATCAATGCAAAAGGTGAAACCGTAGAAGTTCCATTACCCAACCCCATGCAGGTAGAGCAATTGCATATGGCATTGTCTACTGACGGGAGGCATTGGACACCACTGAATGACAATAAGCCGATCTGGGATCAGTTCATGCGCGACCAATTTATCCACCGGGGCTCAGATGGCCTATGGCGACTCCTGGCCACCGGAGGGGGAGCCAGTGCAGAAGACCGCAAAAAATATGGCCCTACCGCCACCCTCGCCACTTCGAAAGACCTGATCCACTGGGAATTCAACCAGCGGATACACCTCATGAAGGACGCAAAGAACGAATCCGGCGAACTGGCCAGGAATATCTGGGCTCCTGAGTTTTTTTATGACAAAGCCACTAAAGAATATACTTTATTCTGGTCTTCCTCTTTTAAGGATGCGGGCTGGAAGGAAAGTCAGCTCTGGTACTGCAAGACAAAAGACTGGAAAAGCTTCAGTCCGGCCAAAGTACTCTTCACGCCACCTTACTCAGTCATAGACGGCACATTGATCAAGGAAAAAGACACCTACTACCTGTTCCACAAGGAAGAGGAATTTGGAGTGAAAACCGGAGAACGCAGGGGAATACGGCTAGCCACATCCAAAACCCTGGAAGGTCCTTACGAAATCTACCATGGCCCACTGAACCAGGGGCAGATTGCCCCAGTCATTACCGAAGGCCCAAGTGTAATGAAAGATCCGATTAAGAATGGCTGGCTGTTGTTGTACGATTACCCCATGGTAGACCGTTATGGGGTTTCTTCATCTCCCGATCTGTTTCATTGGAGTCTGGAAACCAATATCTCCATGCCAGAAGATGCCAGGCACGGCAGTGTATCTGAAATCACCGCCAAAGAAGCCGCAGCCCTGCGCAAGGCTTATCCCTCTGGAAAAAAATAATTACTTACTGATGTAACTTTTGACATCACCACAGGTCTCAAATTTAAATTAACCCAATCAATCGCCAAACCATGAAAATTCAAGCATTTGTAATCGCGGGACTGCTTTTCCCCGCCAGTCTGTTTGCCCAGTCGATCAAACAGCCAATGATCTCCAGTTCTGAAGATCCGAGCACGAACATCACAGAGATCAACACCACTGCTCAAAATACGGTAGTCACCTTCAAGTACACCAGTCCGGCCAAAGGTGCCTGGGTCCAACTGAACAAAAGCATGTATTTACAAGATGCCAACGGCGAGGAAAGGTATGAGTACCTAAGGTCGGAAGGCATCCCACTGAGACCCGAAAAATTAGTCACCAACGCAGACAATCAGGAAGTGACCTTCAAAGTATATTTCAAAAAGCTTAAACCAGACACTAAAGAGATCAACGTCATTGAAAGGGCCCGTTCCATTCATGAAATGAACGACGGAATAAATTTTTTAAACTTTTACCGGGTGAGCTTACAAAATTCCCGCCCTGCAGGCAATTCAACTGATGCAAACCGCGTCGATGTGATGGTGATGCCACCACCATCGGTACAAAGCCTGGACTATAGTCCTGTGATCAAAGGAGATATGGAAGCCAGCATGGGTCCAATGATGAGCAAGATGTACACCAGCATGCTTACTTCACAATTAGCTATATACGACAACCCTGAAATCACCGCTCAGCTGGCCAGGATCACCAAGAGCTATTACGACGCCTTGATCAAGGTCGGTTTTCCCGCAGACGCAGCATTAAAGATCATCATCGCTAAACCACTCGTCTCAACGGAAGGCATTAAATAACAAATTTAATCCTGGATTTCAGCGGTATAACTGTTGAAATCCAGGATTATTTTATTTTCCCTGCAAGGCAGTTCCTTCAAATACAATTCCCGACCAGCCATTTGCCATAAACTGTCTGATGTTCTGGTGGTCAGTTGCTTCCGGAGTATCCAGTACAGACTGATAATGTTCCGCGAACAAAGTTAAAGTATCAGCCTCAGAGAGTCCATTTAGCTGAGCAAAAGAAAACACCTTCGCGCTGCCTTGGTTTTGTGTAGCCTCATTGTAAGCTTCACCATTTTTGAAAGCAGTAGGCGTGTGGAGGTAATTGCTTTCAATAAAAGCGATTACATCTGAAAAAATGATTTTTTTCGATTTTAAGTCTTGTAATAAAGTGCTGATTTGCTCTTGCATGTCAATATTTTCTGTGGTATAAACTGCAAACTTAATATTATTTCGGCTAAAACCGATCTGCTATTGTCTTGTTGTAACACTAACATCCTAAACAGAATCGTATGTCAAGAACAATAGTCATTACCGGAGCATCAAGTGGAGCAGGACGAGCCATCGCATTGGCATTTGCAGCAAAAAAAGAACATTTGGTACTCGCATCCCGGAACTTTGAAGAACTAAAGAATGTTGCCATCGACTGCGAAGAACTTGGCGCAGTGGTCCGGCTGGTAGAAACCGATGTTACTGATCCCGGCTCCATGATCAACCTGGCAGCGCAGGCAGCAGATTTTCGCGGAAGTATCGATGTCTGGGTAAACAATGCCGGCGTGCTTGCTGCAGGAGCTTTTGATGAAACGCCCATGGAAGTGCTTGACCAGGTCGTACGCACCAACCTTATGGGTTATATGCATGGCGCACATTCCGCATTGCCATATTTCAAAAAACAAGGTCATGGAATATTGATCAACAACATCTCTATCGGCGGTTTCCTTCCCGTTCCCTACGGTGCAGGCTATTCGGCCAGTAAATTTGGGATCAGGGGATTTTCCGCAGCATTGAAAGCCGAGTTGTCCGGCTATCCGGACATTCATATCTGCGATGCCTTTCCGGCTTTCCTGGATACTCCGGGCATTCAGCATGCAGCCAATTATACCGGTAAGCAGCTCAAGCCTGCACCGCCCACCTACGATCCGAACCGCCTGGCCATGGCCATTGTGGACATCGCCGACCATCCCAGATCGGAGACCATGGTGGGCAGCATCTCTGTATTGCTCAGGTTATCTTACGGCTTATTTCCGGCACTCACACGTACCATCGCCGGCAATGTCATCAAAGGCTACCTGAACCGGGCGGCAAGTATCGACAAGACCGACGGCAATATCTTCAACACCGTAAAATACGGAAACGCAGTGCATGGCGGATGGGGTTTTCCCGGAAAACCAAAAGCCCACCGCAAATACATTGCTGGCGGGCTTTTAGCTGTCTCTGCCGGTTTACTCCTGCTGCTCAATAAGAAATAGGCTGCTAAGCCTAATATTTAATTGGTACTACCTGCGGTTGGGCTCAGCCCCTGCAGGTCATCACCATTTCCGGTATTGCTCAGGTTCATGCCCTTGCCTATTTTCACTGCTTCGTTATAATGTCCGGTCACCACAGGCAAAGTCTTCGCTGCAAAAGCCTTGATCTGTGCATTCGCCAATGATTTACCTTCAGTCAGCAATTGCACCGTCAGGGCATGATCGGCGAGCATCATGGTCATATACTGCTCGTCAAACTTTTTATCTTTCAGCTTTTTAAGTCCTGCAAGGTGCTGCGCTTTATCATCTGCCAAAGTCGCCGGAAGCTGCATACCCACGCCATTTGCGATGCCCGATAATTCCTGGTTCGCTTTCGTATGGTCTGCGATCATTTTATTGGCAAATGCCTTGATGGCCGGATCGGAGGACTGCTGCAGGGCGATATTGGCAGCCTCCACTTCCATCATTCCACCAGTTGCGGCAGCGAGCATGAAAGTCTTTTCATCGCCATTGAGCGCCACATCTGCAGTCTGTGCCTGCGCGCGCTGGGTGGTGTCCCCTATTGAGTCGATGATGTGATTGGCACTATCGTCGCGGTCTTTCCGGTCTGCAGTCCCGCAGGCATTTAACAAAATGGCCAGTGCCAGCATTGCCGGGTATTTCAGAGGTTGAAGGGATGTTTTCATAATGTTCTTTCTATTTGATGAATACCTATTAAACATCCTGCACCGGCATTGGTTTTAGCCTTATTTCCAGCCTAATTTCTATATTTCCAATTCGGGGCACTATAATTGGGTATGTTCAGGAAAATTATGGTCCCAAACTTTGTGCTTTTCGGTTACCAGATTGGTGCCTCAGAAATATTACTCATCATCCTAGCCGTCTTTGTGATCTTTCTTGTCGTCAGGAACCTGCTGATCAAAACCGATAAAGCAGGCTGAGTTGCAGCCCGCTTTATCCAGTTTCATAAATTTCCCAGGTACTGCGTAGTACTTACAGCTTTGCCATCCCTGCTCATATAAAACAGGTAACCATGTAGTTCATCATGCGCAAAGCCCCCGGGCAATTGCAATAGTGCCTCCTGGTCGCCACGATCAGCCACTTCTTTATAAGTTGCAAACTTGCCTTTTGTGACATTGTAAAAGATAAAAATGGCGCGGTCATTCTCCTGATGGAAAGCAGAGCTGAAGCCATTTTGCCAGGTAATGCGGATCAGGCCGGAATCCAGTTTCGAAAACTCGCGGATATACGAACTGAAGAGTTCGCCACGGCTAAACACCACCATCGGAAAATTGATCTCGCGCTCAGTCCCCTCGCTCTTCAGCGCTTCCCTGAACACAAAAGAAATTGCCTCATTCATGGGCGTCTTACCGGATGTGACTGTCTGAAAACCCATCCAGATCAGGTCTTTAAGCGGTTTCAACCAGCTGCTGACCATCCCAAAGACCTTCCAATGCTCCAGTTGCTTTTGCGTTGGTGGCTTGGCCGAAGCTTCCGGCAGGCTCCTGAAATGATTGACTCCCCGCCAATTCACCGCTACCACATTTCCAATTTTCCCTTTCAGCGGGCCATTTATTCCATTATTATATGTAGCCATATTTTTAGTTTAACCAATCACTGTATTTATAAATCGTTCTCCTATGTCTTATTTTTCTGTAAACGCCGTCGCCCTCGCGGGAGCCGATCACATTGGTATTGGCTTCGATGCTGTGTATGTAATCACCCTTGACATATTCAACGAGTCCCACATGCCCAATCCTTTTGAGCGAAGGAAAGTAAATGCCCAGCACTAGTCCTCCAGCGTCAGTCTTCACCTCCCCGGGGTCAGTATTCGCCACTCTGGGGTCAGTCTTCAGACTGGCCTTTAAACGACCGCCCAACTCCACAACCCTATCCTTCGGAAACATTGACGGTGACCAGGCAGTCCTGGGAGCGGGAAAACCCGCTTCCCTGAACCAGGTGCTTATCGCCGCCGCGCACCAGGGCGCAGCTTGTCTGATGCCCACGTAATCAAGATAGATTTTAATACGCCTACCACAATTTGCACAACCTTCTTCCCTAACGTTGAGGTCTTTTCTTGCGATGGCAAGGAGCAGCTCCGCCCCTTGGGCGTCATTGCGAGCTTGTGAAGCAATCTCATAACCTACAATATTGCCATTAAACATCCCACGCCCGCCAAAAGCAACAGCGCATAACATGCAAAGTAAAACCCCAATTTTTGCCATATCTCCAATTCATTAAAACGTAAAACCATACTGCCCAATCCGGGCAAACCCATTGCCATCCAAAACCACCGTACCAAATACCAGCTCAAAACCAGCACCGATACAAAGCAGATCATGGCCAGTACAATGAGTACCAATATGCTCGGGTCTACATACCCTGCGGTGATGTCATTATTCAAAATCACGTACTGCACGATCGGCCATAGCAGCACCATTATGATAAAAAGCAATATTGCTTTCAGTATTTCCACATTTCCCTTCCGGAACGCTATTAACATTATATCTTTCATATTCTTAAAAAAAATTTATCTCTTGATTTTACCACTCAATACCCATTTTGGGATATGTTCACTCCTAGACATTATTGTAGAATCACTATGAAAAATCAAATCATCAACGTACAAAACGCAGAGATTACTGTTATTCAAAACGAAGGAAAAAAATATCTTTCACTAACAGACATCTCAAAACTTAAAAATGAATTCAACCCGAATGAAGTCATCAGAAACTGGATGCGAGGAAAAAATACTATTTCCTTTCTTGGACTCTGGGAAATCCTAAATAACCCTAATTTTAAACCCGTCGAATTCGACGGGTTTAAAAATGAAGCAGGTTATAATCATTTTGTACTCTCACCTCAAAAATGGATTGAAAACACAAATGCAATTGGTCTCATAGCCAAATCTGGCAGATATGGCGGAACTTTTGCTCATCGCGATATTGCTTTTGAATTTGCCTCCTGGATCAGTCCAGAATTTAAGCTCTACCTCATTAGAGAATTCCAGCGTCTAAAAGAAGAAGAAAGCAAGACTAAACAGTTGGATTGGAATCTCCAGCGTACACTGGCCAAAATCAACTACAGAATCCAAACAGATGCCATTCAACAAAACCTCATTCCTTTAACCCTGACCAAACAACAGAAAAGCTACATTTATGCTGATGAAGCAGATTTGCTCAACGTCTCCCTATTCGGCCAAACGGCCAAACAATGGCGCGAGCAAAACGCTTCAGCCAAAGGAAACATCAGAGACCAGGCAACAATTGAACAGCTGATCGTACTTTCAAATCTGGAAAGCATCAATTCAATGTTGATTCATCAAAACCTACAGGAATCTGAGCGCCTTCAAAAGCTCAACGAGATCGCCATCCTGCAAATGCTTTCGTTGTTCAGCAATCCAGCAGTCAAAATGCTCGATAAATAATTTACAATAATGTCAAAGAACTTATTTTAAGCAGTTGTTCCAATTTGCTTAGTTCGCTGGAGAAAAAGCTGGCTGTCTCAGAGAAGCCCTTAGCGCTGTTTGCTCCGCAGGAGCCTAACAGATGCAGGCTTCGAAGAGATCAGCACAGCTTTTTCAGAACTAAGCTACCGGAACAGCCCCGATGTAAGCACTATCACTAACCAACTTCCCATCAGCGCTCACAAATCCAATCCAGGCATGTACCATATTGCCAGAAAACAAGGATGGCACCAGCATATTGTACTCCCCCGCAGACCTTGCAATCAATCCAATCGAGTACACAAACTTGTCTTCCAATGGGCAGTACAGCAGCATGGTCGCTTTATCCGTCGCAGAACCACCGCCCATAAAGGTAGTCTGTGGTGTCCAGGTAAAATCAATAGACAGACCTGCCCCTGTAGCCACATCGGGCAATTCTACACCATCAAGCCCACCCACACTGAAAACCACCTGGGGGTAATTGATCGTGTACAGCGGCCCTACGCCAGACACCGCATTCTTCAGGTGATGGGAAGAAGCCGCATTCATTGCAGTTAATCCCTTCTTCTCCCTTGATGCCCATCCCTGATTGATTAAGGTTTTGATTTCTGCCAGAAAAGGCATCACCAGACTTACTTTCGCACGAGCGTTCAGCTGTGCAGTGGTCGGATTATCGGTATAATCCCCCAGACTTCTTAAATAGTGAACTCCATTCCAAATTGAGCCTACTACCGTTCCTACTTTTCCTCTAAAATTCCCGAGGATTCCTTTTTTGTACTTTCCCATAATAATGAGTTTTTAAAAATTAATAAATCTGTTCATTCAGATCACCAACCGCGGTGATCTGGTACAAAAAGACTAATTCTCAAAAATCAAAAGGGGGATAAGGGGCTTGTCTCCCCCCTATCCCCCGGCCTTGAACAGGCCAAAAACGCCGAAAAATTTTTATTTTTTTCCGCCATAGGAATTTAAGTGAGGAATTTTATATTGGGCAATGATATATTAGTTTACATGAAGTTTCTTTTAGACATAGATGGAGCAATGGTTCATGCTCACGCAAAGGCTTCGACTACGACATAAAACTTAGGAAATGACAACCGAAGAGAAGTTGCTCAAATCAATAACCTAAGCCAATCCAAAATCACCGCCCCTTAACCGACTCAACATATCAATCAGGATGGCTTCTACTGCATCCCTGGTCCTTACTTCGGGATTGCGGTGCTTGTAGAGCTGCACAGCCTTAGCCTGATCAGTGCCCCTTGTCTTTACATGATCGGCAAAGAACTTCATCACGGTCATGATCTGCCCCTTCTCTACCACAAACACGCCTACGTCGATAAACAGCTGTGCGATGTAGGCCAGTTCAGGTACAGAAAGACTCAAAGGCAATTTATACCCCACCTGCTCCGCACGGACTTTAAAATCCTGCCCCGCCAGTTCCGGATGCAGTTTTTTCCATTCCGAGAGGTACACCAGTTCCGCAGCTACGTAGCTCATGAGGTGTTCCTTCAATCCTTCCCTTTCTGTCCTGTAAGCCACATTGGGTTTGATGTCCAGCTTCTCTATCTCTTTGCTGAATTGATGGAAGCGTGTCATCTGCTCCGGCAGGTTTTTGATCGCTTCTACCTCAGCAGCCATTACATAGCGGCAATGCTTTATGAAACTTACCTTATTGAAATTCAGGTAAAGCAGTTCCTTAATCAATTTTAGTGTCCAGTCCTTTTCTTCATTGTCCTTCAGAATCTTCAACAGATGAGCTACAAACCGTTTCGCATAGATCAGCTCACGGAAAGTACAAGCTTCCCTTTTGATAAAGTTCCGTAAGTAAGCCAGGATCACTTCCTGCAAGACCGGTTCTACCTGCTTAGCCTTCATTTTGCCGTAAATCACCTTGCGGTTATCTTCCAGCAATAGAATAGAACTCTGGTAATAAGAATCCGGAACAGGCGCAGTCAGATCAAAGTATTTGCTGTAGTCCTTCTCTATGCAGTCCAGTAGCGTAGCCAGGGCTTTAAAGAGGAAATCATAGAGCTCATGCACATCGGTCAGGCTGTAGGCCAGGTTCATCAGCCGGATGGTCTCATGCTGGTGGCGCTGAAAATACCCTTCAAGATGTACATCCGTATAGCCACGTACCATCAGGTCACGAAATTCATTGCGCACGCGGCGTACATTATCGGTAATCTCTGTTTTGATCATTTTCAGTTCAGTAGGGCTGCGGGCAGGGTCTTCCGAAATGGCAATGAGGGCTTCAGGCAAGAGTTGGTATTGGAATAGGTCTTCAAAATAGCCAAGTTCAAATTTCGCTCGTTGTGGCATGTTGAGGGATTTAATTTATATTGGGTTAAAATTTGTTCTTTGTTAAGTTCAGTTGCTAATCGATAGGGTATTCAAAATGGTCTACATCGACCATGTCCTTTTTGTACAGTTTAAGCAGATCAGGCACTGATATAAACTGCAGGTCTTCAGTAGCTCCGATGTCAAAAGCTCGCATGAACTGCAACAGGTCGTCAAAGGCTGTTCTCAATTGATAGCGATCGCAGTAAGTCTGATGGTTTCGCAGGGTCACAGAAACCATCACGATATCCTCCGCAAAATATTCTATTTCTACACCGTCATCGCTGGTGATGAGGTTACCTACATCCCAGAAATAGACTTTTAGTTCTTTAGTCGTCATTGTATGCTCGTTAATTATATATGGATAAATTCTCAAAGTTTTTCATTATTTAAAGCTTAAAAACTGCAGCCCCTTTCGGGAACCGCAGCCTAAACTAATACTCAAAAATGGCTACCATTTAACTGGAAGCATTTGCCCAGACCATCCGGTCCTGGGACTTGTCCCCGCTTAAAGGGACGGATCAGTCCATGTACTGGACGCTTTAAACGCCTTAAATGCTAACACCTCAAAAAACTAAAGCGGTCGCCCCCGATCCCAAGCTCGCGACCGCCTATACTGATTCTACCTGTCAAATATTTAATTCAAATCGTTGTATTTACTCACCTGGCCACCCTCGGCAACAAACACAAACTGCTGGATGTACCACTGTGCTGGTTGCTCATAGATGGCCTTGAGGGCCAAGACGAGCAGTTCGCTCGGATCTCGCGCATCGCTGATTTCATGTTTCATTTTTATTTATAAGTCAGTCGTATGAGGAGCGGTAGACAGGGCTCTCCATTTATCTATAATTTTTCGCAGAGGCCAAAATGCTGCTTGTTTTACCATTTTAAATTGTTTCATTTTGTTCTTATTGAGTGTAAACTCGTTCTACCAAGTTTTTTCTCCTCGCTTCATTTTGGCTAGGGTTTCCTCAAAACCTTTATCATGATCGGTCAATCTTACCCCAAGCTCAGCCCAAAACAAAGCATCCTCTTTTTTACCAGCACCATACAGCAAATTTGCTTTATACAAAAGGTTAGCATACGTATCAATAGCAGGGGCATCATAGCGCTGAAACTTATCTACATTATAAGCCATAGCCTTAATCGCTGTATTCAATATTGCGCTGTCTGTCACATGCTCGAAAACCGGCCATGACATATTGTTGATGTGCAACCCACTTCGTTCCAAAGGAATTACACGATCAAAATACTTTTTATAATACTTACCGAAATTTACCCAATCCTTATTCTGCCAATAATATACAGTTCTGTTTCCCCAGGCCTGCTCCTCACCTAAGCGCCCGTGTTTAGAAGAAACTCGTTTCTCGATCGCATCCCAATCTGGCTTTTCTGCTTTATCGAAGGGTGCTATTTCTTCCCTGTAGATCACATTCTTCAGAACCTGCTCTGCATAATTTTTCGCTATGATAATATTAATCTCTTTTGCTTTTGTTTTAAATAGCTCATAATACCTTCCTTTGCTATGAAGGTTGCTTCCCGCAAACAAAAGGTTTGACTTCTTCAACAGGTCGGCTGGTTTAATCTGTTTGATGTAAGCATCAGAGACTCTTATCATTGTAGCCCGGTCTTTCAACTCCCTTGCCTTTTTGACCAGTTCCTGCATTCCAGCAGTGTCCATCCCGCCTTTATCAAACTTTGAAATCATTTGGCCATACTCACCATTTCTTGCCAGTGCCTTTTTGACCTCGGTGATCAGAGCGGGCGCGTCTGCAAATCCGACAAGACTATGCACCAGTTTACCCTCCGGTGTCAAAAACAGAATGGTAGGAAAGGCATTCACTTCATATTTATCCATTAACTGTTTAGCCGTAGCATGCCAAGCTTTAACCTGATCACTGTCTTTGCCGGTTTGATCCATTTGCACTTTGAGTGCCACAAACTTTTCATTTACAGCATCGCCAACTTCGGAAACTGGAAAGGTCTTCTCACTCATTTCCCTGCATGGTACGCACCACGTCGTATAAGCATCTATGAGGATCAATTTCTTTTCTGAACGTGCTTTCTCTTGAATCTGTGCCCATGAGAGATCCGTAACGAAATTTATCCCTTGTGCATATACACCTGTCACCACAAGCATCAGCATCGTAGCAACCATTAACGTTTTCTTTCTCATTTTCATTTGTATTTAAGGCTGTTTACCAGATTGATCCAGTTCCAACCGGTCATCAATATTTTTTAATTTAGCCGGACGTCCTTCTGTCATCCATTTTGGTGGCGGGGCGTCTTTCAGATAATGGTCAAAAAACTGCATCATCCGTTTACTGTAGTCTTCGGCTTCTTTTCCACTTATGCCATGGTCCCCGTCGTTGTACTGAAGCATCCATACTCTTTTCTCCAGTCTTCTCAACGCTGTAAAAAACTCTACTGCATTCGCTAGCGGCACAGTGAAGTCCTGGGTCGTTTGCATGACTAACAGTGGTGTAGTTACCTTATCAGCATAGAAAATCGGGGAATTTTTTACGTAAGCATCCCGATTATCCCAAAGATGTCCGCCAATCTGATAAGGGCCATTTTTTTCGAACTGAATCTGTTTCACAGCACCTGAATTGACACTGTTGTACGCGCTTACCAAATCGAATAGCCCTGAGGCAGAAGATGCAGCGGCGAAGATATTCGTGTGTGATACAATGTAATTGGTTTGAAACCCACCAAAACTACATCCTTGGATCCCCATTCTTTTTACGTCTATATAAGGCAGCTTGCGTAATTCCGCCACAGCCGAAAGTATACCTTGCAAAGCATCATCGCCAGTCGATCCAATTTTATATTTGAAATCCGGATTAACAACAATGTACCCATTGCTGACGTAAGTCGGGATGTTGATGGTACAACCGGTATTACAAAGTGGTTCCGGTGGCAGATAAGCATTCAGATTATCTGATAACTTACGATAGTAATAGAAAATAACCGGATACTTTTTTGTCGGATCAAAATTTTCTGGTTTGTACATAATTCCCTGCAGGCTATCACTTTGTGGTACAGCCCAGCTGATCAGTTCAGACTTCAGCCAATTATACTTTTGTTCCGGGTGTACATCGCTGATTTTTTTAAAGGATTTTAAATCCTTACTTACATAAAAGTTTGGTGAGCCAGAAGCGGTCATCCGCTCCATCGTGTAAAAATCAACATTTTTAGCTTTTATGGGTGCATACCCTTTGGTTATACCTATAGACGATCCGTGCGGGTTCCAGAAAAGGGCATCTTCCATCGAGAGCTTCAACGGATCAGCTTTTGAGCCTAAAGACTGAGTATAAAAACCGTTTTGCTTGTTACTTTTATTAAATGCATTAAGGGTCAGTACTGCATTTTCCTTATAGATATTATTATAACCGGCAAAAGGAACAATGGAAAAAATAATCTGGTGTTTTCTGCCAAATCCTTTGGTTACATTCACAGGTTTCGTATTTCCGGTCATATCGATTTGCCAGATATCAAAGGCATCATAAAACAACAACTTGGCAGATCCTTCTATCCAGCCACAGATGCTGGCGCGGGGCAGATTGATAAAGTCTGCGTCCTCAGGGAGACCTTTATTCAAACCGAAACTTTTGGTCAAATTCCTAATTACACCATTTTCAATATGCTGACTGAAATAATCACCATTTTCAGAATAAACAAAATACTTCCCATCCGGTGAAATTTCACCGGTCCACTTGATGGGTTTTCTGATATCTGAATCTTTCACAGAAACAACTTCGAAGGATTGATTTTGACGTCCTTCATACAGGCTAAGTTTGTTCACAATTACCCAATCATCGTTATTATTAAAAAACCGGATTTCTTCATCTGTTTTTTGAAGTTTTAATAATTTACTATCTTTAAGAGTAATGACGGCTGAGTAATTTGGTTCTTCCAGTTCCTTTAATTGTTTGGGTTGAACTTCTACGTCCTTATAACTCCATATATCTAAATCAACAAGGTTTTGCTCCGGTAGTATTACTTTTTTCTGATAATACGACACGAATAAACGCTCAGCATCTCTGCTGAATTTAGAGAGGCGATCAACAATGAGTTTATCAACCGACTCAGATTTAGAATTGCTCCAGAGCAGATCCGGCATTTTTGCACCCAAATGATAAACCCAGAAGTTATACATTTCAGGTCGGTCAGATTCAGGCTTTGTCCTAAAAGCAAATTTTTGACTTACCCCATCAAACAAAAAGTTATCCGTACTTCCTGCAATGCTGAATACATACTTTTTATTTTTCGGTAAATCCAAAATGGTGATTCTAGTATGCCGTGAGACTGTGTCGAGCGTTTGACACAGCAATATATTTCCGTCATCAAGGAACTCAAAATCGTTGATGTCATCCAAAATCTGATGACCAGAACCTATAAGGTCCTTTATGTTAAGCCGTTTGGGATTTTCAGCCGTTTGGTAAGCGATCCATCTGGCATCGCTTTCGTTATCCGATAACTTGGCAACTATAGCTGGTACTGCCCGTATCTGTTTTGTTCCCAGCTTCAATAACTTTACCGTATCATTCTCCGAAAACACTCCAATCTTATTGTCTTTGGTTAAACATAAACCACGTATCCCGGTTTTTTGAAGCCGATAATTTGTCCCAGTTGCCGCAAACACTGTAGTAGAGCTTCCTAATGGTCTGTTCTGAATGGTATACATTAAGTATTTACCATCATTGCTCAGTTTTTTACTCTCAATTTTTTCCCATTTTTTATAGCTATCTATTTCCAGAACGGGCTTTTTCGATTGCGCATTTAGGGAGTTTCCTGAACACAAGGCACAGAAAGCAGCTGTCAGGATGCAATTAAATGTTGTCATCATCTGTTGTTTCAAATAATTAAGTAAACCTGGTAATTAGACGATGCCTGCACAGGGCACCGCCTGTTTTAGATCAGTACCCTGCGTTCTGCTGTCCTCTCAGATTTGGGTTCATATCAATTTCAGTCTGCGGGATAGGGAATAGTTTATCAGTCGGTTGCCAGTTGAGTTTTATTGCAGATAACACTGCATCAATCCTCCCCGTCCTTTTGAGATCCATCCACCGGTGTCCCCATTCCGTAAACAGCTCAAACCGTCTTTCCTTTTCTACCGCCAGTAGTGCAGCCGTCAAATCAAGGCTTGCGCTCAATTGCGGTAATCTTTTATCACCTGCAGCTGTTTGATCTGTCGCTCGGTTTCTTAATATATTCAGATCTTCAATTCCTTCTGCTATACGGTTTTGTCTGATTTTAGCCTCGGCACGGATCAGATATTGTTCTCCTAGTCTTAAAACAGTAGAGTATTCAGCTATTGAGGCTACTTCCTTTCCAATTTTATATTTGGAGGCGAAGTAATACTTGTTTGCTCCAATCACTATACTGTCTATCCAATTTGTTTTTCTTTGGTCATAATGGTTAAATCCCTTCACCATATCATCTCTGAGGTATACTGGATAATCATCAGACGGCCCAACGCCTTCGAAAAGCTTCAACAGCTGTCCCTCCATGGTGTTATCGATTCCATCTCTGCCTGTCGGTTGCAATTGCCATATCGCTTCCTGGTTGTTTGCCAGAAACGCAGCATTCAAATTACCGAGACGAAACAAATCACCCTTGCCGATAACTAAATCAGCCTCCGCTTCAGCATCTCCATAATTACCTGTATATAGATACACTCTGGCTAACAGTGCCGCAGCTGCCCATTTGCTTGGCCTCACCCGTTCACTGGTAGGATTGATGCCATCAGCGCCGATAAATCGGTCACCCAGTAATGCCTTCGACTCCAAAAGATCCTGTTTGATCAGGGTGTAGATTGCCGCTGTACTGGATTTTGGGAGCAACTGGTTTACCTTATAATCGGTAGAAATAGCCAATGGAACTTCTCCGTACAGGTTGACCAGATAGAAATAGCTCAGCGCCCTTACAAATTTTGCTTCACCCAAAAGTTGCTTCTTTACCTGTTCGCTCAATGCTTCAGCACCAGGGAGTTGTTCCAATGCTGAATTAGCGACAAATATCATATTGTATATGCCCGACCAAGTATTTTCCAGCGGAGAAATGGTATTTTCATACCACTGACCAAAATAGGTATTGCCTTTATTCCAAAGTTCAAGCTCATCTCCGGCAAGTCCTGTAGTAAAAAATACATTGGTTAAACGACCTGCTCCATCGCTGACACCAGCTTTACTCATGTTGGCATAAATACCTGTCAGAACGGCTATCGCCGTAGCATCTTCGTTAAAAACATTCTCTCCGTTAACGCTCGTGATCGGAGGGTCTACTTCTATCAGTTTCGAGCAGGATGCGCACATGATAAACACCATGGCGGCCATCACTGCAAATTTTTCTATTGTGAATTTTAATTCCATAATTTCATCTCCTTGTTATAAGCCAACCTGAATTCCTAATGTATAAACCTTTAGCGGAGGAAGTCCTCTGAACGTCCTGTTCTCCGGGTCAACACCTTTATAATTTGTTATTGTTAGCAGATTTTGTCCCTGCAAGAATAGACGCGCTGACTGGATGTTTAGTTTATCGGTCAGCGTTTTTGAAAGCTGGAAGGAAACCGAAAGGTTTTTGAGTCGAATATATGATGCATCCCTATAAAACTGATCACTTTGTCTTGCCACTGCATGTGTGTTACGTAATTCCGGATTCCTTCCAAACCGCTGAATACTTGCCTGATCGCCCGGTTTCATCCATCTTTCCAGCACTGACACTGGCTGATTGAGCATTACAAAACCAGGTGTTTCCTCTCCGAAAAAACCAGTTTGCGCCTTTTGTTTTACAAACTGGGCCAGGAAATCAAGCGAAAAAGATTTGTAGCGGACGCTATTTTGTAAACCACCATACAACTTGGGGTTCAGGTCGATAAACACTGTCTTATCTAAATTCTGATCAGGTTCTGAGGTGGCATTTCCGTTTCTATCTCGCACGATGTATTTACCGGTTTCCTCATCCACACCGATCATTTCATACACTTTAAATGTACCGACAGGCCGTAGATTCATTTCATCTTTTACCTCTGAATCTATGCCGCGATAACTCAGCTGCTTGTTTCTGGGAATGGTTAGATTAAAGCCTGTAGTCCAGATTAAGCTTTCTTTGTCAATATTCTTAGTATTTAAGGCCAATTCAAGTCCGTTATTCTGGATACCTGCCGGCAAATTGCTCTTCAGCCCGGTGCCCCCTGTAATGGTAGGAAGTGCAAAAAACTGAAGCATGTTGGATGATTTTGACCTGTAATAAGTTGCTGCCAGAAGAATTCGGTCTTTGAAAAAACCAAGGTCAAGAGTCGAGGAAATCTTGTTGGTCTTTTCCCATTGGAGATAGGGATTTGGAAAATCACTAAAAGGTTCCAAGCCAATTATACCTTGGTATGGATTTGAAACACCAGATACGTTGCCATATAGGTTAAGATAAGTGTAATCGCCAATCTGATCGCTACCAGTGATTCCGTAGCTAAACCTGATCTTTCCAAAGCTGAGAAATTTATTTTCTTTCAAAAAATCTTCACCAGAGAAAATCCAGGCACCAGCAATCGAACCAAAATCATTAAATCGGTTTTCTTTACCAAATCTGCTACTGCCATCTCTCCGCCCCGTTAAATTGATTAAGTACTTTTCGTCGAAATTGTAATTGAAACGTGCAAACACCGCATTATATTTATATTTAGATAGGATAACGGCATTAGATGCATTATCGACTTTTACGGTTCCAGCCGCCTTAATGTTGTACATCGCTTCATCAGTCGCAAATCCGGTTGCATTGAGCCGCTGTCTATCACGGTTTTCATGCTGCAAGGTGCTCCCTAGTAACACATCGATCCTATGCTTTCTAAACGCTTTCATATAAGTTAGCTGAGGTTCAATAATCCAGGACTCGCTTTTGGCTGTATTGAAGCTCGAGGATCTTATGGCAAAAGGCCTTGTATGCGGAGGACCTGCGGAAGCAGGAAGACCCTCTTTCTCATCTGATTCCAGATTATTATATCCTAAACTCGTTGCCAGATTGAGTCCGGAGATAATCTCATAGTTCAACTGCAAATTACTGATTAGATTAGTGGTCTTATTTACATTTTTACCCATTAGCGCATATAGCGGATTCACAAATGAGTTGGTACCATCAGGCAAAAGTGCCCAATTCAACGTTCCATCTTCATTATATAATTTTGGGGCGTTAGGCGGCAATAAGAATGCTGCAGTAGCAATTGTGCTGACTCCACCCATCTGATTGTCGTCGTGTAAGTAACTTCCGGAAAGACTCAGTTTAAACTTACGGTTTACAGAGGAACTGTTTATATTGAAGTGCAACGAAGCTTTCTCATCACGTGCATCGCCCGGAGTAACTGTTCCTTCACGTTGGAATCCAGCACTGATCAGATATTGGCTGAGTTCGCTACCACCAGAAATTGATGTCATCGCATTGAAGTATCCGGCTGTTCCGCCAATCAGCTCTTTTTGCCAGTCGGTATATCTCGACTGGTCCCAAAAAGTAAGGTCATATCGAGCCGGAGTTGGTGCCGTTCCAATGTTCACATTATCATTGGCAAATGCCTCTCTTCGCATCGCTAGGTACTGCTCGGTATTTAGCAAGTCGAGCCGTCGAGTAATCCTGCCCCATCCATTCTGTACGTTAAAGTTGACGTTCATCCTGCCCGTCGCTCCCTTTTTAGTTTTAATAATAATGGCTCCATTGGCCGCCCTTGAACCATAAATTGAAGTTGCGTCTGCATCTTTCAAAATATCAATACTCTCAATGTCCTGCGGGTTAATAAAACTAAGCGGACTGCCGCCAGATAGGCCAAGCTCTCCGGATATACTCGGCAGCAACTGAGCTGTGTATGGTACACCATCTATTACATAAAATGGCTCATTTCCGTATTCAAGGCTATTGTTGCCCTGGATTCTTATTTTTACTCCAGAGCCAGGAAGTCCTGATTCCTGTTCAATAAATATTCCCGGCACCCTCCCTGCAATAGCTAATAATGGATTACCTACTGGCGCTTTTACGATATCTTCAGCTTTGACTGTACTGATATTTCCTGTGCTTAACCTTTTCGAAGTCTGACCGTAAGCGATAACCTGAACCTCATCCAGCTTGCTATCGCTCAACTGAAGTTGTACATCTCCAATCTCAGCCTTCACGTTTACTTCTTTAGTTGCATAGCCAATAAAGGAAATCAATAAGAGTTCATTTTCGTCCACTCCCTTCAAATAGAAATCACCTTTTCTATCTGTCAACACTCCTTTTCCGGTGCTTTTTACTTTTACCGTGGCCCCAGGTAAGCCGATACCTTTTTCATCTACCACCCGACCCCTGACATCCATAGCCTGAAATCGCGCAATAATATTATCCAGAAAACTCGTTTCCTTCTTTGAAACCACCACTGCCTTTGCATCGATCTCATATTCCAGCGGCTGATCTTTAAAAATGGTTTGCAATACGTCTTTCAATTCTGCATTGCTCACGTTTATGGTTACGTTCTTTGCCCCTTTTAGCGTGGTGGTGCTAAACATGAAATCGTAACCGCTCTGCTCACTGATCCGTTCAAATATTTTTACCAGTGGCGCGTTTTTTTCACGCAAAGTAATTTTCTGTGCAACACTGCTTGCACTTACCTGCATAATGGCTGCAATCAATATGATGGTGGTTAGCCTCATGATCAGCAAGATTTTGACTATGACGCGCGGTGGCGCCCATAGTTTTTGTTGTAAAACTTTGTACATTTACTTCCAGTTTGGTTGATATCGCTTTGCCTAACATGTCCAGTGCACAGCATTGCGAGGTTGATAATTAATTAATTTTTAATCTTACCAGACTATAGGTCACTTCAATTCACGTTGAAGTGGCTTTTTTATATAGTGATTCCAATAAGATCATTTTTACAACAGGGGTAGCGATTTTAATTGATAACAGTAACCCTCCTTCCTTCTATTCTAAAATGAACACCCTTTGTTTTCTCCAGCATCATCAGCGCCTGGCTAATGTTTTTACTGCGGGAAACCCTCCCTGTAAATCCTTCCGTAGTTACCTTCCCTTCATAACTCACTTCTATATTGTACCAGCGTGCCAGCTGCTTCATGATATTTTCAATGTTTTCATCATAAAACCGGAAATATCCGTCCTTCCAGGCCGTAGCTTCAGTTATATTGGCTTCCGTTACGGCTATCCGCTGAGCTCCGGTTAAAACGGATTGCTGGTTGGGTTTCAGTACTACGCTTTGTGCTGCTTTGTCAGGGATGACACGCGCACTACCCTCTACCAGGGTCGTTTTCACGCTCAGTTCATTGCGGTAGGCATTGACGTTAAATTCTGTTCCTATATCTTCCACAACCTGCCCCTCACTCTCCACACGGAAGGGTTGTTTTTCATCATGAGTAACTACAAAGTACGCTTCACCTTCAAGAAATATTTTGCGTTCTTTACCAGAAAATTGTGAAGGGAAACTAATTTTTGAATCTGCGTTGAGAAAAACGTGGGTTCCATCCGGGAGGGTAAATTCGTAAGTTTGGCCTTTAGCTGTAGAAGCGGTTAGGTTCTGCGCTTTGCTACTCAGGCGGTCGTCATCCTGAACTTGTTTCAGGATCTCGCCATCGTCATACTTCAGCTCATCCCCTACAATCACACCTTTTTTGTTTCCATCAAGTGCGATCACTGCTCCATTGGCTAATGTGATGGTAGCACCGTTCTTACCGGGAGCTATGTCAGATCCTGAAACAAGTTCAGGATGACGGTCATGATCAAGATGACGGGGAGTAGTAAAGAACCAAACTCCAAAGACGATGGTAGCTACCGCGGCGGCTATGCTTGCCGCTATGCGGATGCGCGGCCACAATGGTCTTGCTGCTTTGACCGGCTTCACATCAAGCTCTGAAACCGCATTGTAATCCCGTGCCGCGCCGAACTCAAGCCTGTTCCAGACTTCGGCTTTCAGTGCTTCCAGTCTGGCCTCGTCTATAGCACCGCCATTTTTTGAATCCTGCAAGTTATAGGCACGCTCTACCAATACCTTTTCTCCAGGCGTACATGTCCCAGCAAAATATTTGTCCAGCAATTCTTTAACTTCTTCGTCCTTCATATTCATTTCCCTTTTTTCGGGCTTACAATACTATGAACCCTGAAAAGCGATTTGGTATTAGATAGATTTAAAAAAAAATTAACAAAGACTTTTGGTAATCTTCTAAATTAGCTTGAAATTACTGGGAAACAAACACATACAACAACTATGAAAAAAGTAACGGGTCTCGGAGGTGTATTTTTTAAATGCGACAATCCGAAAAGTATGAACGAATGGTATGCTGAAAACCTGGGATTGCCTACCACAGCTTACGGTGCCACATTTGAATGGCGGGAGGCAGATGATCCGGATAAATCAGGATCTACCTCCTGGTGCACTTTCCCGCAGGACACGCCCTATTTCAACCCCTCTACAAAGCCTTTTATGATCAACTACCGCGTGGAAAATATCCTTGAACTGGTAGCTGAACTGAAAAAGAACAACGTGACCATCGTAGATGAGATCTCAGAATACGATTATGGCAAATTTGTACACATCCTGGATCCGGAAGGAAACGTCATAGAACTCTGGGAACCTAAATAAAAAAAGAGAGCCCCTTATTCAGGCTTTCCCTCATGATCTTCAGGGCATTACTCACTTGTCTTTTCACTGTGTGGTCAGACAGGTTGAGTTGCTTTGCAATCTCCTTATGCGATAGTTCCTGCATCCGGCTCAGCTCAAAAACTTCCCGCATCTTCGCCGGCAACCTCGATATGCCTTCCTCAATTTTCTTCCGCAGTTCTTTTTCTTCTAACTGCTCATCGGTGCTGGCTATCCCACTCTCCATTTCCTGCTGTAAAGTAGCGGCATAAGCTTCCGCTACTTTACTGTGGCGGATCTGCTTCAGGATGCGAAAGCGTGTTGAGGCATACAAAAAGGAAGAAAGCGAAGTGTGGATTTCCAGTTCCCCTGCTTTTTCCCAGAGCATTTGAAAAATGTCCTGTACTACATCCCTGGCCTGCTCTTCATCCCGCAGCATGTCTACCGCATGACGCAGCAGCAAGGGCAGGTAACGGTCGTACACCTGGGCAAAAGCCAGCTGGTCACGGTCTTTAATGGCCGCGACAAGTTCCTGGTCAGAATATGTGCTGTAAGCAGACATGTATCTAAAATCCCTTTGAAACTAAATTTACTGATTTATTTCAGCAAGTTTATATAAATCTTAGGTGATAACAGTAAGCATCATCGATTTTTTTTAAAATCGATCATACCGCTTTGCTCTTTTTCCGGAATTTCAACAGCAGATTTTCTACGATCAGGTACATGCTTGGAACTACAAACAGGGTCAGCACCATAGAGCTGGTCAGCCCGCCAATGATCACCCAGGCCATTCCATTTTTAATCTCCGAGCCTGCCCCGCTGGCCAGGGCAATGGGCAACATCCCCAGGATCATGGCCAGTGTAGTCATCAGGATCGGGCGCAAACGCTCCTTCCCTGCTTCCAAAAGTGCCTCCACGACGCCATATCCTTCTGCCTTAAGCTGGTTGGCAAAATCTACAATCAGGATCGCATTCTTGGACACCAGGCCCAGCAGCATGATCACCCCGATGATGGAAAAAACATTCAGGGTATCCATCGTGAGTGCCAGGGCCAGGAAGGCACCGATCAGGGCTACAGGGATGGAAAAGAGGACCACAAAGGGATAAATTGCATTTTCATACAGGGCCACCATGATGAGGTAGACCAGCACAATGGCCACCACCAGCGCAAATCCCAAACTGCCAAAAGCATCTCCCTGGTTCTTTACTTCCCCGAGGTACTCCACCGTGATGCCCTCAGGCAGTTTAATCCCGGCAGCTTTGGCCTTGATGTCTTCTGCTACTGAGCCGGTCGGTCGGCCGGCCACGTTGGCTTCTACGGTGATCGAATTCAGGCGGTCACTGCGCTGCAATACACTCTCTCCCATGCCGGTTTTTACTTCGGCAAACTGGCTGAGCACAAATGTCTGCCCATCGGCATTGCTGAAGGAAAGGTTCCGCACATTGTTGATGTTGGAGCGGTCGTAGCTGTCCAGGCTGATTAATATGTCGTACTCATTGCCCGCCTGCTTAAACTTTCCCTGGTCATTGCCACTGAAAGCATTCTGCAGGGCTGCACCTACCTGGCTGGCATTGATGCCCAGCGCAGTCATCTTCTCCCGGTTCAGGTTCACTTCTACCTGCTGCTTCTGGTCCTTCACGGAAAGCTGCACAAAGCGGGTACCGGGTACAGCAGCGGCTACTTTCCGGTATTGCTCGGCTACCTCGCGGATTTTCATCAGGTCCAGTCCCCGGATCGCGATCTGTATGGGCGCCGTATTGCCTCCCCCCGCAATCGAGGTTGGGGCTGCAGTGATCCTGGCGCCAGGCAATGCCCTGCTCAGCTGTTGCTGCATCACGTTTCCAAAGGCTTCTGCAGTCATGCTCCGCTCTTTTTTGTCTTTCAATGTGACGGTAATGTCTGCCAGGTTACTGCTGTTGCTGGTACCCGCTACACTGCCACTCACAAATCCAATGCTGGAAAAAACGCCGGTCACCTCGGGTTGTTTCATGATCATCCGCTCTGCTTCCTGTGTCAGCATATTGGTCTGGTATACCGATGCGGAAGGGGCCAGTTCCAGGCTGATCAGCAATTGGCCCTGGTCTGCCTGGGGCATGAAGGCCGCGCCGATAAAACCAAATGGCAGCAAGGCCAGGGAGCCGATGATGAGCAGCATCACTCCGCCAAGTAACCATCTTTTTTTATGCAGCACAAATTTAAGTGCCTGGACGTAATCTTCCTTTAGCCCATCGATGAACTTTTCGAAGCCCAGGTTGATCCTGCCCCAAAGTGTACGGCTGTGTAGTTCTTCTACCTTACCGAAACGGCTGGCGAGTAATGGCGTGACCGTGAAGGACACAAATAAGCTCATCAGCGTGGAGAACACCACCACCAGGGAAAATTCCTGCAAAAGGGATCCGATGATGCCTCCGGCAAAGGCGATCGGAAGGAATACCACCACATCCACCAGGGTGATCGCCAATGCGGTAAAGCCGATTTCACTGCGACCTTCTACCGCAGCCTCTCTTTTATCTTTGCCCATCTCCAGGTGCCGGTAGATGTTCTCCAATACCACGATAGAATCATCTACCAGGATCCCCACCACCAGGGAAAGGGCCATCAGGGTCATCAGGTTGAGCGAAAAGCCCAGGAAGTACATCACGATAAAGGTGGGGATGATCGAGGAGGGCAAGGCCACCAGCACGAACATGGAGCTCCGGAAACTGTGCAGGAAGGCCAGCATCACGATTCCTACGATCAGCACCGCCAAGCCGAGGTCTTCCATTACTGCATCTGCCGATTTCAGGGTATAGACACTCTGATCGGAAGAGACTTTAAAGCTGATTGCATTTTGCTTGTACTGGGCTTCAATTTCTGAAAACTTCTTCTTCACTTCTTCGGTAACCTCTACGGCATTGGCATCACTTTGTTTGATGATCTGGATCCCGATCGCGGGTACGCCGTCGATGTGGTTGATCGCTGTAGTTTTGGCCGTCGCATCTACCACCTCGGCCAGGTCTTTGAGGTATACGCTGCCGGTCTGCGGGCGCTGCAAAACGATGAGCTCCCGAACTTGCTGGATGCTGGTTACATTCGCGTCAAAGCGGATCGACAATTGTTCGTCCCGGGTCTCTATGCTCCCCGCCGGAAAGGATTGATTGGCATTGCTGATGGCTTCCGTAACCTGGTTGATCGACAAACCATAAGACCTGAGCTTTTCCTGATCTACGTTGACCCGAATCTGCCGCTCGTCACCCCCGATGATGTTCACCTGCCCTACGCCGGTCACATTTTGCAGCACCGGCAGCAGTTGCTGGTCTACAAAATCATACAGGGGCCTGGGCGCCATATTGGAGGTCACCCCGGCACTGAGTACAGGTGCTTCTTCCAGGTTTATTTTGTTTACTACCGGCTTGTTCACGTTATCCGGGAGCTCATTCTGAATCTGGTCGGCTTTGCGCTGGATGTCCCGCTCGGCCTGGTCGATGTCTGTTCCACTCTTGAGCTGCACCACCACACTGGATAGGCCTTCCTGTGAGCTGGAAGTGATTTTATCGAGTCCCTCAATCGACGAAAAAGCATCTTCGAGCTTTTTCGTCACCGATGTTTCTACCTCTGCCGCCCCGGCCCCCGGATATACGGTAGTGATGGAAACGGTCGGAATTTCCAGTTTGGGCAAGAGGTTATAGTTTAAGCCGAAGTACGACTTTGCCCCAAAGATGAACAGAACGGTGAAAATAACGACGATGAGTAGGGGCCGCTTGACGGCTATTTCTGTGATTGACATGTTGCTGATCTTTATTTGGAAATGCTGATTGCTGTACCTTCTTTCAGGTTGATCTGTCCGGAGGTGACTACCCGCTCGCCTGCTTTCAGACCGCTGATGATCTGGATCGAACTGCCGCTTTCTATTCCGGTCTTCACCTGCCGCTGGCGTACCTTATCCTGGTCCACCACATAGACAAATGCATCTTTTACGCTTTCTGTGATGGCTTCCCGCGGAATCAACAGGATTTTCTGCTCCGTTTGCCTGGAGAAATCGGCATATACAAATGTACCGGAGCGCAGGAGGTTGCTCTGCTTGTTTTCTGCAATGAGCTCTACTTTGTAGCTGCGGGTTTCATCGGCCTGCGGACTGATGAAGGATACCTTGCCTTTAAACTCGGCATCGGGATAAACATCTGTGCTGATCTTTACCTCCTGACCTTGTTTGGTCTGGTAAACTTCTGATTCTGTCAGGTTCAACTGTACTTTGGCCTGCGAGAGGTTCACGATCGTGGCTATCTCTGCTCCTGCATTGGCAAAAACACCTACTTCTACCGCTTTAGTGGCTACGGTGCCACTCGTTGGGGCCTTGATGTAGGCATCTGCAATCTGTTTCTTCAACTGTGCAACCTGGTTGACGGCATCTGCATGGCTCTGCCTCAGTTCATTGACCTTCTCCTGGGTAGCGGCCTGCCCGGCCAGCAGTTCGGTATAAGTGGCCAGGTCGCGCTCCAGCTTCCGCACATTGCTGACTGCTTTTTGCAGGTCGAGTTGCATCAGCCGGGTATCGATCACTGCCAAAACCTGCCCCTCCTGTACCTGATCGCCCAGGTTGATTTTTAGCTGGGCGATCGAACCTGCCATCGGCGCCAGTACTTTCGCCTCCTTGAATGGGGCAAGACTGCCTGTTTTCACCAGGTTAATCGTCCGCAGTTCTTCCACCACAGCGGCAACTTTTACCGGAATGCGTACAAGGGTATCTTTTTCAGGCTGTTTCTTTTCTTCCAGGATCCGTTTATTGGAACTGAGCTTAAAAATGATCAATCCAACAAGGACAAGAACGATGAGGACGATGATGTGTTTACGTTTCATAAATGAGTGGTAGTATAAAATGTTTTCAAGTTACCGGTCGCTTTTTCAAGGTCTAGTCCGGCCTGCAGGTAAGTGTATAAGGAATTGAGGTAAGTATTTTGGGCAGTGCTGATGGACTGCTGCGCGTTCAGCCATTCGGTCAGGCTCTCCACACCCTTGCGGTACTGCAGGTCAGTTACTTTAAAAACGGAATGGGCCAGCGCGATATTCCGCCGATCGCTCTCCAGGCTGCTTTGTGCTTTGACCAGCTTCGTCTTTGCATTCTCATACTCGAGCTCATATTTTCCGGCATCCAGCTGCAGTTGTTCCATTGCATTGAGGCTTTTGTACTCGGCCTGCTTGTACTGGGCATTCCTTTTGAAAAAATCGAAGAGGGGGAAGTTCAGCTTCAGCCCGATGGCGGCATACTCATTCAAATCCCGGACTGCCGGCCCCAGCTCACTCCCAAAACCGTTTCCGCCATAGCGGATATAGCCCGAGAGTTTTGGCAGCCAGCCTGATTTGATCCTGCTGAGCTCTATCGCCAGGAGCTTGGTATTTACTGCCGACAACTGATAGTCTGTATGGTTCTGGGCGCTGAAGGCAGGCTGCGGGCGGACCTCAGCTGCTGCCTCAGGAAATTCCCTGTCGGAAAGGCTGTCTAACTGAATTTCCTGTTTGAAGGGATAGCCCATCTCATATTTGAGCTGGTTCAGCGCTAGGCTCAGGTTACTTTCTGCTACGCGTAGTTCTGAGTTTGCATTGTTGTAGTCGACCATCACCTTGTCCAGGTCCTTTTGCAGCGTAACGCCTTTCTGCACCTGCAATGCAGAAACATCCATCTGCTTTTGATAGGTATTGATGTTTTCTGCCAGCAGCCTCAGTTGCTTCCGGTAGACCTGGATCTGGTAATAGGCATTGGCAATGTTGTAAATGATCGTCTCCTGGCTTTTCCGGACGTTTAACTGCGCCTGCTCCCGGTTGTATTTATTGGCCTTGAAGCCATTCAGCAGCGACTGATCGTAAATGGTCTGGTCCAGCTGTACTGCCGCATTGGTATTGTATTTCTGACTGAAGGCGACCTTGATATCGGTGGGACCGAAGACTCCAGCAGGTATGATGGAGGTCTGCACCTTCAGGTTGTTGTCCAACGTCCCAGTGATGCCTATTTTGGGCAGGTATTCGGCCAAGGCTTCTTTCGCCGCTGCGTCTGCCGCCAGTTTTTCATTTTCGTAGATCACGCTGTTCCGGTTGTTCTTCAGGCCAAACTCGATGCATGCTTTCAAATTCCAGCTTTCCTGGGCAAACAGGCAGACCGGAAAAAGCAGCATCAGCGCCATTGCTGTTTTCTTTTTCATATTCCTTTGATGGGAACAAAAGTAGGCTACAGCACTTCCCGGCTTTGGCTTATCGGAATGAAGAGGACAAAATCAGCGATGAAGAGGACAATTACATTTCCATCCACTTCAAAAAAGAAGGGGCCTTGATCTTACTCACCACGATCTTTTCCGGAAATTCTATTTTAAGGGCCACGATCAGCTTGCGGTTAAAGTAGTATTCGATATTTTGAATGAAATCCCGGTTGATGATGAACTGCCGGTTGGCCCTGAAAAACTGTCGCGGGTTCAGCAAAGCTTCCAGCTGCTCTATCGTGTACTGAACGGCATAGGATTTATCTGCACCGGTATGGAGGAATACACTGCCCGCTGAGGCATGGATCAGCTGTATGTCGATGGCCCTGACCGGGATGATCTTTTCCCTGAAGTTGACCAGGATATTTTGCTTATAGCCGGTGTCCATCTGGATCAGCACCTTTTCCAGGTTTTTGCCCGGCTGCTCGGTATTCAGGAGGTGCTCTTTGAAGCGGATGTATTTTTCCATGCTCTTCTGCAACATCCCCTCCTCTATCGGCTTCAGCAGGTAATCGATGCTGTTGGATTCAAAGGCCCGGATCGCATAGGCATCAAAGGCGGTACAGAAAATGATGGAGGCCTCTACTTTCACGGCCTGGAAGATCTCGAAGCTCAGGCCATCGCCCAACTGGATGTCTGAAAAAATCAGCTCCGGCTGGGGATTGTTGCTCAGCCAGGTGATCGCTGAAGAAACCGATCGGAGAACGGTCAGCACTTCTATATCTTCGTCAAGCGCCAGCAACATGCTTTTGAGCTCTCTGGCGGTCTTCAACTCGTCTTCTATGATGACAACTTTCATGGCTTTAACAATGGGATGGTGACAGAAAATTTGCGCTGGTCATTCTGGATGTCGATGCCCCGGTTTGCCAGCAGTTTATAGCGTTCTGAAATGTTTTTCAAGCCCATGCCTGTCCCATTTTCCGGTATGTTTTTGGGCTGGAAATCATTCTCTACCCTCAAACTGTAGGGTTCAGGGGAAAAGATGGAGATGTGCAGGGGCTGCTCGGGAGAAATGGTATTGTGCTTAATGGCATTTTCGATCAGCAGCTGCAATGACAGAGAGGGGATCAGCAGCTCCAGTTGCGCCTCATCAATGTCGATATGGACTTCGAGGCTTTCTTCAAAGCGCTCGTTTAAAATGTAAATGTAGGATTTGATGAAGCTGAGTTCCTCCTTCAAAGGGGTAAGGTAGCGCTCATTGAAATTGAGCACATAGCGGTACACACTGGACAGCTGCACCACATAGTTCTTGGTCGGCTGGTCCTGCGCAATGGTCTTGAGCGTACTCAGGGAATTGAACAGGAAATGCGGACTGATCTGCTGCTGCAGTGAAATGAGCTGCGCACGCAGGTGGTTCTGTTCCAAGACCTCATTTTTGTATTTCGTATCCTGCAATACGGTATTGGTATGTGTGCTGTAAAAGACAATGTAACAGATGAGGCTGACGAAAAATGAAGCGCCGATGTGCTGCTGGATTTCAGCGAAACTCTCATAGCCCACTTCTCTTTTGGCCATGTAGTGATCTGGCACCAATGAGTCCAGCACAAAATTGATCACAAATATGGCGGCCATCGACAAAGCAATGGCCAGGGCATATCTTTTGAAGCCTACGAGTTGCGGCGAACTGCGGGTCAGCACGTAACCATTGATCAGCCATCCCGTTAAGAGCGTGGTGGTAACCCGGAAAACATAAACAAGAAAACCGCCCAGCTGGAATTTGCTGGAAGATTGTTCCCCCAGAAGCGTTGCCCCCATGATCAGCACCGTGATCAGGATGAGAAATGACTTCATCTGGTATTTTTTCAACATTTTCAAAGGTAAAACAAATAATTAAGCTAGCGGATTGATTTTAGGAAGGGCAGGAAGGAAAGCGAAAAATTGACAAAAGGAACGGTGCCGCGCTTCATTTTCAGCAGGTAATCGTTCACATCGGCATTGTCCTTTTGAACGCGGGAACTCAGGTTGGACACCAGTCCGCCCCGGACTCCTGCTACCAGTTTCTTGCCCAGCATGTGCTCCAGGCTCAGGCCGGTTTTCAGATCCAGCATGTTGTGTGTCAGGTTCGTAGGGGCATTGGGATTGCTGTTGCTCAGAAAACTGAAGTTCGGATCCAGTGCTGTGCCGAATGTGGCCCAGGAAGCTGTAGAAAAGGGGATCCGGAAAGATGCACCATACGGCAACTGGAGGTCAAACTCCAATTTACTGTTGAACCTGTGCCAGTAGCTGAAAAAGGGGACCGGGAGTACCCCATTGGGCCCGATGGCCAGTACGACCCCCACATTGGTCATGGTATTGGCCTGTTGTTTCAGTGGAAATATCATGGTTCCTGAATAACTGAGCCTCCGGATGGAATTGAGTTCATTGCTGAAAGCCGTAATTCCTGCGCTGTAGATCACTGGCCTATTGAACAGCGAATCGCTGCGCGAATAGGTTGCGGAAAGGCCAACTGATGCCCTGTCCAATGACCCCGGCGGCGATGGTACCCCAGCATTAAAATTCTGACCAAATGCGTAGTGCTGTTTCTGGTAGACCACAGCGCCATTCAACCTGTTTTTGCCCCATGAGGAAATGGGCAGGTTGAAATTCATCTTCATACGACTGATCTCCATATCGCCCTGATAGAGCAATGTACCGTCTTCGGCCAGCATTTTTGAGTTGGTATTGCTACTGACATCATAAGAGATCCCTCCCTGCCGTAACATGGGCTGCCGTTTGGCAAATTCGCTCAGGTAGACCATCGTCATAGAATCCCTGAGCTTCTTCATGGCCACTTCAGGGGCAGTTTGGGCATAAGCACTGCAGGTGCTTGAAAGAACAAATAGCGCAATCAGTTTTCTTTTCATACAATGTCCCGAAAGTATCGCATTGAAAGTCCATCTGTTAAAAATTAAAACTGAAGCGGACAATTTGAAGCCTGAAACACCCGAATGGAGAATTGATGCTGCAGTTTTGAAATGGAGCTGGCCTGAACAGCTAAGCCCTTCGCAAGGGAATGCGAAGGGATTTGTAAGGGTCAGGATACCCTTTACCCTTACAAATCCCAGCTCAATCGCTTTTCAATCACGTTTGAGGCTTATGCCGGAATACCAGCAATAGCCACGATAGACACTGCTGCTATTTCCCGGACTTCTCAATGATGAAATCTGCGAGTTTACTGATGTCTTCGGTGCTGACCGCGCCCTTCCAGGCCGGCATTCCCTTGTCGGTAATGCCATTGGTAATGCTGGCCACAATGGATTTTTTGTCCGATCCGTACAGGAATTTCGTGCCTGCAAGTGCTTTTGCGCTGGAAGTTCCCTGGAGCTGATCGCCATGACAGGAGGCACAGAGCTGTTGAAAAAGCCCTGCGGCACCGGCGTTTCCGGTGTTTGTTTTTGGACTGCTGCTCAGTTGCTGCCCGCCAAGCGCGGTCTTTCCCGAAGGCCGCATCCTGAGGATCATATCGTCATGCCCGTCACGGGGATGCCCCTCGCCCGGATCGTGCATGGAAGTAGAAAAATAGAGGTAACCGTCGGGTCCCGTAACCAGCGAGCGGATCCGCCCATATTGCTTCCGGAGCATCAGCAACTGACTGCTGATCTCCCGGCCGGCGATGCCGAGATTTAAAATGGATTCGCCGCGCAGACAGGCGACCAACAAATGCCCTTTCAGCTGGGGGAACTGATTGCCATTATAAAACAGGATTTCACCCGGGCCAATGGAAGGGGTATATTGCTGTAAGGGGGATTCCATTCCTGCCCGCCGGTCATCGTGGTGCACTTCAGGCCAGCCATAGTTGCCGCCTTTCAGGATGAGGTTGATCTCATCACCGCCCGTGGGCCCGTGTTCCGACTCGTAGAGCAGGTTTGTACCCGGCTGAAAAGCGAGGCCCTGGGGGTTGCGGTGCCCATAGGACCAGATTTCCTTCCTGGCCGTATCATTCTGGTAGAAGGGATTGTCTGAAGGTATGCTTCCATCGCCGTTGAGCCTCAGGATTTTGCCATTGTAGGCTTTCAGGTCCTGCGACTGCATGGGCTGATCGGCATCACCGGTGCTGATGTACAGTTTCTGATCCGGCCCGAAAACCAGCCTGCAGCCGGTATGGTTCTGATTGGCAGGGAGCTCTTTCAGGATCACAAAAGGGCGTACCAGGCTGTCCTGCCGCAGCTCATAACGCACAATGCGCAGCTTCATCCTGTTGTCGAGCAGGTAATTGCTGGCCAGGTACACCCATTTATTCTTCTGGAAATCCGGGTGCAGGCAAAGCCCCAGCGCCCCCGATTTATTCCTCAATACAATGTCATTCAGGTTCAAGACCGGACGGGCCAGGAGCTTATTGTTCCGAATGATCCGTACCCTTCCCTCCCGCTCGGTAAAAAGCAGGCTCTTGTCGGGCAGGAAAACCAGTTGCCAGGGCACCCTCAGGTTGTCGGCTACCGTATCTATGCGGTAGCCTTCGTCTGTGGAAATGACCGGCGAGCGGCGGTCGATGAAGGCCATACCAGCCAGCACCAGGCCCAAACTGAGCGATAAACAAGACCAAATTCTCATAACGGCAGATTAAGATTTTCTGTTGCTGAATTTAGTTAAAATTCAGTGCTTATCCGCATGGCTATTCACTGGTATTCTTCAATTTCATGAGCAGGGAATAAGCCCCGGTACTGACGACCTTTTTGCCTTCCAGGCCCGGTCCTACCACACTAAAGCCATTTTCCGACTGTCCTTTCTGCACTGGTGTCATGCGAAAGCGATTGCTGGCTTCTGCGACAAAGACATAGTCCTGGTTTTCGAAATTGACAATGGCCTCACTGGGCAAAACCTTTTCTTTGTTGTTGTCCAGCTGGATCTCTGCATTCATATACATGCCGGGAACCAGACTTTTGTCGTAATGTTCAAAATGGCAATGCACTTCCGCACTCCGGTTCTCATTCAGGGAATGGCTCAGCAGGATGATCCTGGTGTCATACCGCTGGTCGGGACGGGCATTGGTATAAGCCCTCACCCGCTGGCCGATGCTGATCTTGTTCAGGTCTTTTTCATAGACCGTCAGGTTCAGGTGGATATCGGCAGGGTTCACCAGCTCGAAGATCACGTCGGAGGGCGTCACATACTTTCCGATGTTGACATTCACCTTGCTGATGTAACCGTTGATGGGCGAATGGATGTTGATCGTTTTAGAAATGGCATTTTCGTTCAGGCGCGCCGGGCTGATCCCGATCAGGCTCAGTTTTGCGGCCAGGGCCCTGGTCTCGATATTGAGGTTCCTGAATTCGTTTTCTGCCTGCTGAAGTACTTTGTCGCTGCTGGCCTTGCTGCTGTTAAGCTCCCGCTGCCGCTCGTATTCACGGGATGCATAGTTCAGTTTGTTCTTCGCACTCAGGTAGTCCTGCTGCAGCTGGATGTACTGCGGGTCTTCCATCACCGCCAGGAGCTGACCTTTGCGGACCTGCGTGCCGGGCAGCATCTCCGTAGATTTCAGGTAGCCTCCCAGGGGGATGCTGACGGAAACCAGGTTTTGGGGCGGCACATCGATCTGGCCGCTCAGCTTGAGGATGCTGCTGATCTGCTGTAAGCGGATGGTATCGGTTCTTAACCCGATATTTTTGGCTTGTGCTGCGCTCAGTTCTACCAGGGTCTCATTGCTTTCTGCCGTGTTTTCTGTGGGCTGCTGCTTCGCATTGCTGCTGCAGGCCGACAACAGCGCGGTCAGGGCGATGGTAAGGATGGGCGATATAAATAGGCTCCTGTTCATATTATTTGGATAAAAGGTAGTTTAAATGGATAATGCTGTTGTTGAGATTTTTAATGGCTTCAAAGTAATCCAGCTGTATGCTGAGCGACTGCTGGTTCAATACCGTCCACTCCAGGTAATTGATTTCTCCGTTTTGCAGTTGCTTGCTGAGTGTCCGGGTGATGTCTTCCGCATTTTTAAGGGCACCTTTTTCGAACTCCTGCACCACTGCACTGTACTGTATCACCTGGCTCCAGGTACCGGCATATTCATGCTGTAACTGTTTGGCCCGGAAATCCGTTTCATTTTTGCTGATCGATTGAAGGGCCTTTGCAGACCTGATCTTCGCCCGCTGCGCCCCTCCGAAAATCGGGATTTCCAGTCCGAGCTGGAAGGACTGGAAGCGGTTTCCGCGGCTGTAGCTGATGCCGTCCTGAAGGCTCATGTTGTTGTAGCCGATGCTGATGTCGGGCAGCAGCCTGGATTTTTCCAGCAGCAGGCTGGCGGCTGCCCGCTGCTCCTGTTGTTGCTGCCATTTCAAAAAGGGATGGGCAGCCAGCTCAGTGCTATCTGCAGCAGGCAGGGCGATTTTAAACTGTCCCGCTACCGGTATCCTCCTTTCGCTGGTATTGAGCAGCAGCATCAACTCCTGCTGCAATACTGCTTCTTCCTGTTTCAGGTTCTTTTGCTGGATCCTCAGCTGGATCAGCTGGTTTTCTGCAGCCGCTTTTTCCAGCATATTGCTCTCCCCTGCTTTCAGCCTCAGGGCGGCCACGCGCAGAAAGGCAGTGTAAGCCGAGTCCATCTTATGGAGCAGGTCTGCTTTGCGCTGAAGCAGGATGAGCTCATAACAGACCGTACGGGTGATCTTCCGAACCTCTGCTTCCTGCATATCAACCTCCAGGAGGGCCGACTTCCATTCTTCGGTCAGCTGCCTGCCCTGGCGGCTATAGACTGTGGGCAGACTGAAGCTCTGGCTCACAGAAAGCCTGTCGTCATTCAAAGGGCTGTTGAAATTTCCATACTCGGCAGTTACCGAAGTCCTGGGCAACTGCATACCCGACCCGATCAGGGTTTTTGCGTGCTCGGCGCGGAGCTGGCGGTTTTTGACCTGGAGGTTATTGGCTACGGCCGAGTCGGCAGCTTCTTCCACACCAATCGTTTTTTGGGCTTGCGTGGGCAGGAAGGCAAAGGCCAGCAGCAGTGTCGCGAGCACAGCTTTTCCTTTTTTGACTTTGATGCCTTTCTCAAAGGCGATGTAAAGGATAGGCAATACAAAAAGGGTCAGTAAGGTCGCGATCATGAGTCCGCCAATGACCACGGTAGCCAATGGACGCTGGACGGATGCCCCGGCGCCATTGCTCAATGCCATAGGCAGGAAACCCAGTGAGGCCACGAAGGCGGTCATGAGTACGGGCCGCAAACGGGTCACGGTACCTTTGGTCACAATCGTTTTGAGGTCTGTTTCCCCTGTCGTTCTGATCCTGTTGAATTCGGCCACCAGCACAATGCCGTTCAGTACGGCAATACCGAAGAGGGCGATGAAACCTACACCTGCACTGATGCTGAAGGGCATACCGCGCATCGCCAGCAGAAAAATCCCGCCAATGGCCGAAAGTGGAATGGCGGTATATATGAGCAATCCGTATTTGATGGAATTGAACGCAAAATAAAGGAGCAGAAAAATGAGCACCAGGGAAACCGGAACGGCTACCGACAACCTCGATTTGGCTTCATTGAGGTTTTCAAAGGAGCCGCCATAAGCGAGGGTGTAGCCCGCCGGGAGCTTGATTTTGGCGCTGACCTTCTCCTGAAGTTCCTCTACAATGCTTTCCACATCGCGGCCGTTGACATTGAAGCCGACCAGGATCCTGCGCCGGGTATCTTCCCGCTGGATCTGACTGGGACTGTCTACCAACTCCACGGAAGCCACCTGGTTCAAAGGGATCTGCGTGCCTGCGGGTGTGGGGATCAGGAGGTTCTGTACATCTTTTATGTCCTGGCGCTGCTCATTTTGAAGCCGTACCACCAGATCGAAACGTTTCTCTCCTTCAAAGACCAGCCCGGTACTCTGCCCCGCAAATGCAGCGTTGATGTTCCGGTTGATGTCCGAGATGTTTAGTCCGTACTGCGCAATGGCAGCACGGTTGTAGCGGATGACGATCTGAGGGGTTCCCGTGATCTGCTCCACATAGAGTTCGGTAGTTCCTGCTACGCTTTTCACGATATTCCCCAATTGTTTGGCATAGATGCCCAGGGTGTCCAGGTCTTCGCCAAAGATCTTGCAGACCACATCCTGCCGTGCACCGGTCATGAGTTCATTGAAACGCATCTGTACCGGGAACTGGAAACTGGTGGTTACTCCCGGTACTTCTGTCGCAGCAGCCCCCATTTTCTCCGAAAGCTCGTCAAATGATTTGGCAGAGGTCCATTCCGATTTGGGCTTGAGGTTGATGATCATATCACCCATATCCATCGGCAGCGGTTCCGTAGGCACTTCACTACTGCCGATCTTGGTGACAATGTTCTTCACCTCCGGAAAGCGTGATTTTAAGATCCCCGCCACTTTTTGAACATGCGCTATCGTGGTATTGAGGTTACTGCCCGAAAGTACCCGGGTTTCTACGGCATAGTCGCCCTCTTCTATGGAAGGGATGAATTCGCCGCCCATATGGCTCAGCAGGAAGACCGCCATGATGAACAGGACCAGTACCGTGCCGATAATGGCTTTAGGGATCCGGAGGGCTTTGCCGAGCAGCGATTGGTAAGCACGCTCGGTTTTGGCCATGATGCGGTCAGAGAAATTCTGCTTCAGTTTGATCTTCCTGCTCAGGAAAACGCTGCTCAGCATCGGGATATAGGTCAGGGACAGGATAAATGCACCCAGCAGCGCAAAGGCCACCGTCTGGGCCATCGGCTTGAACATCTTCCCTTCAATGCCCTGTAAACTGAAAATGGGCAGGTATACGATCAGGATGATGATCTGTCCGAATACCGCACTGTTCATCATTTTGGAAGAGGCACTTTTCACTTCTTTGTCCATATCGTGCTGGGAAAGCATACTCAGGCCCCCGAACTTTTTACTGTGGCTGAGCTGGTGCATAACGGCCTCTACGATGATGACGGCACCGTCGACGATCAATCCGAAATCGAGTGCCCCAAGGCTCATCAGGTTGCCGCTCACCCCAAACATGTTCATCATGATGACCGCAAAGAGCATCGACAAGGGGATGACCGAAGCCACCAGGAGCCCGGCCCTGAAATTGCCCAGGAAGAGTACCAGCACGAAGACCACAATGAGTGCGCCTTCCAGGAGGTTGGTCTGTACGGTACTGATCGCATTGCTGACCATATCGGTGCGGTCCAGGAAAGGTTCTATGACCACACCTTCCGGTAAAGTCTGCTGGATCTCGGCAATCCTGGCCTTGATATTTTCAATCACCACATTGCTGTTGGCGCCCTTCAGCATCATGACAATCGCGCCCGATACTTCACCTTCATCGTTGTAGGTGAGCGCGCCGTAGCGCGTGGCAGCCCCCAGGGTCACCTCTGCCACATCCCGGATGAGCAAGGGTGCATTGCCGCCATTGTTGCGGATCACCACGTTCTCGATGTCGGCCGCATTGCCGATCAGGCCTTCACTCCTGATGTATAGTACCGTAGACTGCTTTTCAATATAAGAACCTCCGGTATTCTGATTGTTGCTTTCCAGGGCATTGAATACATCAGCAATGGTCAGCTGATGGGCCTGCAGTTTACCGGGGTTAATGGCTACCTGGTATTGTTTCAGCTTGCCACCGAAACTGCTGACCTCTGCTACGCCTTTGACGCCGAGCAACTGGCGGCGGACGATCCAGTCCTGGACGGTCCGCAGTTCGGTGATGTCGTATTTGCTTTCGTAGCCCTTTTTGGGTTTTACCACATACTGATAAATTTCGCCAAGCCCGGTAGAGATGGGGCCCATTTCTGGTTTACCGATCCCGTCCGGAATGGATTCCTGCACGACAACGAGCCGCTCTGAAACCTGTTGCCTGGCCCAGTAGACATCTACATCGTCATTGAAGACCAGGGTGACGAGCGACAAGCCAAAGCGGCTATAGCTCCTGATTTCTTTAATGCCCGCGATGTTGCTGCTGGCCTGTTCTACCGGGAAGGTCACCAGGCGTTCAATGTCCGTGGCGCCGTAAGAGGGTGCCACCGTGATGATCTGCACCTGGTTGTTGGTGATGTCGGGTACGGCATCTACCGGCAATTTGGAGAGCTCGAAGCCTCCATATATGATTAATGCGATGGTAAACAACGCAATGATGAGTTTATTCTTTACAGAAAACCCAATGATTTGATTAAGCATGAAAATTTGATTTGATCAGTTCCTGAACAGTTCTGGCGCAGTCCTAAGGGACTGGCCGGTACACTACGAAATGATCAGGCTTTGGGCGGCTGCCAGATTTTGCCTGCATCGGGCGCAGGAATGTGGCTTTCCTGGTAACGGAAAGCATCGTTCACAGCGATGAGCCTTACGTGCTTCTGGAAATAACTGCGGTACCATTGCGGGATGGCCGGCGTCAATAAACCACTTAAATCTAAAGTTTTAAAAGGGAGCTGTAGGTCCCTTTCTTCGTCATTGTCGGTATGCGGAACGGAATTGTAATGGTCGACGAGGTATTCTGCGAAGGTAATTTCGCTGTTGAGGAGCTGGTGCTCATAAAAATGCTGAAAAAGCACCGGAAATTTCACCATTTCACGGAGTTCGGTGCTGGAAATCAGGTAAGTGCACAATATAAAGAGGGTAACTAGCTTTTTCAACGCCCCAAAGTTAGAAGGAAAAGCAGGAACATAAAAATTTCCAGCTCTTTTTTATGTTACACAGCTGTTTTTCGTGCGTCTCCCGGGAGGAAATGCTAAAACGCCACACTGAAGCTGTGCATCTGCCCCTCAAACCTGTAACTGACTGACCAACCATAGCGGTTGCAGATTTCTTTGACGAGAGAAAGTCCAAGGCCACTGCCAGGGGTATGCGCAGAGGCTGTACTGAACCTTCTGAACAGCTTGCTGCTGTCGAGCTCATTCCTGCCAGGATTGGAGATGCGCAATACATTTGCTGAAAGTGAAAGTTCAAGCCCCTCTTCTGGAGCACTATGGCGCAGGGCATTCATGAGCAAGTTGGTCAACATGATCTCTACCAGGATTGGATTCCCCTTCAGCAGGTATGAAGAATCGATCTTACAATGGATGGCCTTTTCGCCAAACAATGCCGAAAGCAGTTCCAGTATCCGCTGAAGGCTTTCAGCGAGATCGATGTCCTCGAGTTCAGAAAATTGCTGGTTTTCGATTTTGGCCAGCAGCAGCAGGTTCTTATTGATCCTGGAGACCCTGGACAGTGCATTGTGGGTTTCTTCAATGATCTGAGCTTGTGCAGAGGTCAGGGAAGGCGCCTGCATCAACAGATCCAGTTTTAACTGTACAATGGCCAGGGGCGTCTGCAATTCATGCGAGGCATTTTCCGTGAACTCTTTTTGCTGGCGGAAAGTGGTGATGTTGCTATCCAGAAGCCTGCTGATGCTGGAATTCAGTTCTTCAAATTCCGCAATATTGCTGTGTTCAAATTCAACGGCAGTATGATTGCTCAGGTCAAAAGCCCTGATCTTTTCCAGTGTATGGTAGAAAGGCTGCCAGAGCCGATGGGAGATCCTGCGGTTGAGCCATATGAATCCGCCCAGTAACAGTGCAAAAAAGAAAACGGTCAGCAGTGTAATGGCTCCGATAATGATAAAAGTATCCTCACGCCCGGCTTCAGGGGTTAAAATGATGTTGTGTTCATCCAATTCATACTGCCACAGTTTGCTGATCGCGAAGTAATAAACCGGAATGCTGCAGGCCAGTACAATTCCAGCATAGGCGGCGAAACGCCGGAGTGATTTGTTCAGCAGTTTACTCATATTTCCCATTTATAGCCATTGCCATACAATGTTTTCAGGTAACTTCCGGATCCGGCCTCGGCCAGTTTTTTCTTCAGGTTTTTGATGTGTGCGTAAATGAAATCGTGATTATCGAGCATGTCTGCCAGATCTCCGGACAGGTGTTCTGCCAGGGCACTCTTGGAGATCACCTTATTTTTGTTGCCCATAAAGAACAGCAATAAATCGAATTCTTTTTTTGTCAACAGTACAACTGAACCTGCTACTTCTACCGTCTTCGCGAGGAGGTCTACCTTTAGTTCGCCTTGCTGGATGACATTGGAATTGGCAAAATTCTTTCGTCTGATCACTGAAAAGATCCGTGCAGAGAGCTCCGACAAATGGAAGGGCTTGGCGAGGTAATCATCTGCGCCGAGTTCCAGTCCATGGATTTTATCTTCCAGGGAGTTTTTCGCAGAAATGATGATGACCCCATCTTCTTTATGCTGTGCCTTCAGTTCGTCCAGGATTTCCATTCCACTGCCGCCGGGGAGCATTAAATCGAGCAAGATACAGTCGTATTGGTGCATACCGATTTTTTCCCGGGCCTGATGGTAGTCGGTGGCCAGTTCGCAGAGATAATGCTGACCGGACAGGTAGTCGACCATACCTTTGGCCAGTTCGGGTTCATCTTCTATAATCAGGATCTTCATCTTTTTAGAATCTTTTGATCAGGTTGAAACCCATGCTTCCGTTTTGATAGCTGGGGCTGACCAACATGTCTACTGATTTATTCTTGAATAGTTTTCGTTTAATATACGGATACACCAGGTAAGTCACTTTGGTGGACAAAATCCCAAAGCCAGCACCCGCAACTACGTCGCTGACCCAATGGGCATTGTTGTACAACCTCAATATTCCCGTTCCGGTAGCAATGGCATAGCCCCCAATACTGTACCAGACCGAATGGTCTTTATATTCCTGATGCAGGAATTCAGCCGTCATGAAGGCCAGCGAGGTATGCCCGGAGGGAAAAGAATGTGCATTGGCACCATTTGGGCGCAAACGGTTGGACACACCTTTCAAGGAGCCGACACCTACGGTCACCAAAGCATAGGAGGAAAGGAGCATGATACTTCTGTCGACAATACTGTGCTTAGCCTTTACCCCAAGCAAGTCCAAGCCATATACCGCTACGGCCGGCGCATAACGCAGGTAGTTGTCCAGCTTAAATGCAAAACTGGGATGGTCTTCCTGAAGCTCGGCATTGGTGGTATAATCCAGCCTTCTGATCACATTATCACCGGTCAGGGAGATCAGTCCGTAACCAATGAACACCCCGGGAACAATATAGGCACTTGCTTTGGGTTTATATTTGATTTCGACCCTCGTGGTATCCTGGATCCCGAGACTATCTTTTTCCTGGGGAACATTCTGGGCACTTGCTGTTGAGAAAGCTGCGAGAAAAACAAAAAAGATCATGATACTTTTCATCATTGTAAATTATTAGAATCTGCCACTGAACATAAGCCCAAACCTGTTTTGCTGATAGGCAGGTACCAGGTTATAATTGGAGCCAGACTTACCGAGAACCAGACGCTTTAGTTTAGGGTAAATAAGATACGATATTTTAGTGGATAATATACCAAAACCTGCTCCGGCAACCACATCGCTCAACCAATGCTTGTTGTTGTACATCCTTAAGACCCCTGTGGCAGTGGCGACAGTGTATCCCGCGACGCCAATCCAGGGATGACTGTCTTTGTACTCCTGATTGAGGAACTCGGCTGAGGCAAATGCATTAGCAGTATGTCCCGAAGGAAAGGAATTAAATGCCGAACCATTGGGCCGCAAACGGTGCGTCCAGGATTTTAAGCCATGAACGGTTCCGCCCATAATCGCCTCTGACAAAAGATATATTCCGGTTGCATCTGCCAAATCATGCTTCCCCCTGATACCGGCGATGTGCAGGCCATATACTGCCGCAGCTGGCGCAAACTGCAGGTAATCATCTGCATGGGCGGCAAAAAGCGGATGGTCTTCCTGAAGCTCTTCCTTGGTCGTCCTGTCCAGTTCACTAAACAGGTTTTTTTCGCCGAGCGAAAGCAGCCCATAACCGATAAAGGCCGCGGGAAGAATAAATGAATTGATTTTTGGTTTGTGATCGACTGTATCCCGTACCTGTGCCTGCAGCGGAGCGCTGAAGCCCAAATATAACAGCGCACAAAGCGCACATGGTCTTATTAATTTCATCGTGATAAATTTAAAGAGACAAAATCATTGTCGCATACCTCCATGCTTAAACAGATCATATGCTGTCTGATAGTTGGCCTCTGCCTGCTTAATTACCGAGCTGGATAGTTTATTACTGATTTGACTATCATCTGATTTTCGATAAATGAATGTCTCGACCTTTTGCTGTGGCCCCAAGATAACCAGACTATCATTTCTCAGATAGGCGAGCTTTTGGTAGGTACCTAAAACCGCTCTCGGCTGGAATGTAGGGTCCAATACATTTTGACCATACAGATTACTTTCATATTTCCAGCCTAAAATGCCAAACAATGTAGGATACAGATCGATCTGGGAACACATCTGATCTATTTTTCCTGTCCGTTTTTCTGGCAGGTTTAAGATCAGACATGGAATATGGTATTTACTGATCGATATTTCATTTTTCCCCGCGCTGCCTGCACAATGGTCTGCAACAACAATGACTACTGTATTCTTATACCAGGGTTTTCTCTGGATTTCCTTGAGAAAAGTTCCTATAGCGTAATCAGTGTACCGAACCGCAGCTTCGCGGCTACCCGGAGATCCCTTTATTTTAACCGCAGGAAAGGTAAAGGGACGATGGTTAGAAGTTGTCATCACAAAATCGTAAAAAGGTTTTCCTGAGGCATGGTCCCGGTCTGCTCCCTTGATTACTTCTTCCAACAGGTCACCATCGCTGATGCCCCAGGCATTTTCGAAATGGACCACACTGTCCGGGATGACTGATCTTCGGGTTTGGTAGGTATCGCTGATCTTCAGGTTCCGCCCCCGGTCTACTATATCAAAACCATTGCTGCCAAAGTATTCATTCATGTTATCGAAATAACCGTCCCCTCCATAGTAGAAGGTCCTTGTGTAACCCGCCTTCTGAAAGATGTAGCCAACTGTAGTCAGGTTTTGATTGTCCTGACGACGGACAATACTGCTTCCCGGTGTAGGTGGCACAGATAAAGTCAGCGCTTCCATTCCCCGGACTGTGCGTGTACCTGTTGCATACATATTGGTAAAAAGCAAGCCCTGATCGGCAGCAGCATCCAATTGCGGCATTAAATTCTGGGTGTTGCCAAAATGTTGCATAAAATCGGCACTGAGGCTTTCTACGGTAATCATGATGACATTCGGCTTGTAGTACCGACCATTGTTCTGGATCCTACGGCTGATCGAATTCCCCTGATTCAGAAATTCTGAATGCTGTTCATGTAATTCTGCCCTCATCAGACGGTAAGCTTCAGCATTGGGCAACAGGGAGTAAAAATCATTATAATTCAATTCATTGTTTTTGAAGGCAGAAAAAAACGAATAGATCCCTGCCTTCGATAGTTCGTTTGCATAACGGTTTGTACCTGACTCGGCGTAGGAATTGCTCAATAGAATGGGAAAGGACAGGGTAATTAAGATCAGGAAAACCGATAGAATCAATCTTTGCCGGAAAGGCATTTCTGACTGAAAAGACAACCGGAACAGGTTGAATTTCTGAAAAAGCCACATGACAATCAGTACAAATACCAGTACTCCACCGATCAGCAAGGGCAAAGGATAAGATTCATTGATATTGTTCACTACCTCATAGGTATAAATCAGGTAATCTACCGCGATAAAATTAAAGCGGCTTTCAAATTCCTGCCAGAAGGTAACCTCAGCAAAAAAGGAAAAGAAGGAGATGAGCAGCGCCAGAAACAAACCTACATAAGTAAAACCTCTATTTACAATTGAAAGAGACCACTTCCGCGGCATAAAAAGCAAATAGAGGTTATAAACTGATGTGATCATTAAAGCCACAGCAAGATCATAGCATAAACCAAGGGAAAAAACCTTCAATATGGATGACAGATTAAAATCTGCCTTTGGCAATGACCATATCAGTAAGCCTGCCCTGATCAGGAAGGATGTCGAGACAAAAACAACAATAAATGAAAACAGCACGCTGTATTTCCTATAAAACTGGTTCAGCATATTCAATCGATATGTGCAAACCTAGAACTGAATTTAGTAGAAATTCTGAATTTTAGATATTACGGCACCCACCAATTGCCAGAAGCCGTAATGATGCTGAGCATCGCAATGGAATCCCCAAAATAGCTATTGTGATGGCTAACCGTATAATCCCATAGTTTATTCAGCCATTCCTGATTCTTTGGATCGATCATCGCGCTGACCATAAAGGGCGCTTGATAGGTTAAGTCCTGGTAATTTCGTCCGGGAAGTACTGTTCCATCAAGATGGTAGCCTGCAAAAATCTGTGCAGGGTTGTCATTACTTACAGCGCGGACCCAGGAGTTTAAAGTTGTCAATTGTGCTTTAGCACGCTTGTCTCCGGTAACAACAATGTCGGCACCGATCCGCCAGGGTGTGCGGGCCGAGTTATAAGAATAGCTGCCGTCGTTTTTATCTTCCAGTAAATGTCCAATTGCTGGTATGAAATAACCATCCTTGTGCTCAGCGAAATCCGGCAGAAGTCCTGTTTTAGTGCTGTATTTTGAAAAAATGTGGTTGACGATCCCATAAGTTTGTTCGGCGACCTGGTCCCAGATGGGATCAGCAGTGGCCTTTTTAAAAGCTTTCAGGTGCTGGAACATGAAATCGGAGGGCCTGGTGGCATCATTGACACGGCTCCCCTCATTGCTGGCCCAGTCTCCCATCTTCAAGGTTTTGTATTGGTGATGCACTATACTTTCTTTCAATGCATTGATCACCACAATTGCCTCGGCCTTATAGTTGATCAAACCTGCACTGCCCCATTGCTGGTCGGCAAGCAGGAGCGCGTAGGCAATATCCATATCCCCGTCAGTAGCGCAGCTCCCGCCAACGGAAAGCACCTTGCCGTCTCTAATGGCCTGCTGCCAGTTCATCAGCCTGGGATTACCCTTACTCGGATGTGCTTTAAAGAAGGCATACATGCCATCAAAATATTTTTTTGCTTCCGGATCGGCTCCCGCCATATAAGCCATGGCAACCATTCCGTAACCATGCGCTTCAGAACAGGTGACAGGTTTTCCGGCTTCAGGCTGATATTTGATATAATACTGACCGCTTACGCCAATATCCTCAGTGAGGTAGTTCTTCTTCCAGCGCTGGTACACCTTAATGACATCTGCGTCGACCAGTTCCCTTCGCTTATGGTCCGGGATAATGATACCCTTGGCGTAGGGCGGATGCTGAGGAAAAGGCTTGCGTGCCTGAGCACCTGCAGAAAGAACCACAGCTGTCAGCAGGCCCGTCAACAGCACATTTTTGATTAAAGGAAACATGACATCATCTAAATTTATATGGGTTATTTAAGAAAGATACCCAGTATTTATCAGTGACTTACAGAGAAAGTCAATTTTATTTACGCAAACGTTTTTTTGAACGGCAAATGATACCTGAACTTAGAACTTGTAGCTGTAACCCAGCCTGAATACCTGAGTTTCCAGGTAATCCGTACTGATTAACCTAAAGCCATTTCCACGTATTTCCCTTTTCGGACTTAGGGTATTCAACACATCCGTACCATTCAGGAACAACTCTGCCCTTCCATTTTGGACCTGCTGCTTTATCCCCATGTCTAAGGAAAACCGGGAACCGATCTGCCCCTGAGGAATGATGTCCGGTGCCAGGTAGACAGCTGAAAACTGGAGTTCTGTTTTTTTAGGTAATTTGAAATTTCCATTCAGCTTTGTATTCCAGGAGGTGATGCGTTCCGCCTCCATATCATACACGGTCAATACAGGATATTTATTGGTCACCCTAAAGGCGTCAATGGTATTCCTGTACAAGGTAGCACTGACATTAAATGAAAACCAGCTGGCCAGTTCCTGCTGATAGCTAAGTTCTGCTCCGGTATTGCGGCTCTTACCGGCATTCTGAAAGATATTGTAGATCAATCTGTTTCCCGGAACTATAGTCGCGATTCGCGTAATCGTTGCATCCACCATCTTATGGAACACAGCAGAATATATACTTCCCTTCTCCCAGCTTAGCTTATGCCCTGCCTCTACACTCCTGGTGAACTGTGGTCTCAGGGTTGGATTGCCCACCTTGATCACTTCAGGCTCATCGTATTTTGGAAAAATTCTGATATCGACCTCGTTTGGACGGTCGACGCGCTCATTATAATAAACAGACAGCTTGTTTTTTTCATTGAGCTTATAACCCAGCCTGACATTTGGAAATGGACGTGTATAATCGTAACCATCGCTGGTGTAAGTGTTGTGCTTTGGATTAACCTCGTAATTCACCTTTACGTATTCAAACCTTAGACCAGCCTCCAGCTCGAAGCGCTTGTGTTCCAAAACATAATTGCCATATACTGCCGGAATGGTTTCTTTATAATCTGCCCAACCTCCTGCGTTTACGTCTATAGGTGAGTTCAGACCTGGAAAAAATTGCATGTCGGTGGGTATGGTCCTTCTCCTGAATTTGATGCCCCCTTCCAATCTCCCATGTTTCAAAGGCTTGGTATAGTCCAGGTTAAAATCTGCCACATGTTCATCAGACAACAATTTAAAAGCATCCTCGCCGGTGAAAGTGGGCATGATGTTGGTGAAAAAATACTTTTCATCCTCCCGGTGGAAGGTATAATTGAAACCTATATTCATCAAATGCCCTGGCTCAGTAAATTTGTGCTGATAAAGTGCCGATCCTGTAGCAGTATACTTTACCTCATCTTCTAAAAACTGCCATAACCTGTTGCGCAGGCTAAAATCCCCGTTATAGTACGGGATATCTCCCCTATCCAGGATCTTCTCTCTGTTCAAATAGGCAGAGAAGGTAAAAGTATTTCTTTCATCAGGGTTCCAGTCTATACCCGTCTTCAGTGTAGAAAAAGTAGTGGTCCGGTTCCTTTTTACCTGCTGGTTGATTATTGTACCGTCATCATAAATCCGCTGTCCGAAGTCATTTCGGTTTAAGGTTTGCGTATACAGCCAGTCTCCCTGCAAGAAGGTATTGAGTTTATTTCTCCGGTAATTTAGGGACACGGAAGGATTTAACTTTGGCGTGGCCTGGTACTGAGGCCGGATACCCGGCAAATTTTCTTTCCTGAGCCAAAGCGCGCCGAGCCCGGCCATCATGCCGACTTTACCATTAAATCCTTCCTGGCTGTTTTTCTTATAAATGATGTTGATGATACCGGCATTGCCATTGGCATCATACTTTGCTGAGGGGTTGTTGATGATCTCAATTCTATCTATTGCAGAAGCAGGGATATTGTCCAATCCTACCTGGCTGCCAAATCCGGTTATTGCATTTTGCTTTCCATCTATGAGTACAGCAACTTTATCATTGCCCCGAAACTGTATCTTGCCATCCTGTACCGTTATACCGGGAAGGTTTTGCATGGCCTGAAGCACAGAACCGCCAGTTTGGGTTGCATTATTGGCAAGGGTAAAACTTTTCTTGTCCATTTTGGAGGAAAGCCCTTCTTGCTGATTTGCGCTGATTTTTACTTCATTCAGTAACCTGGAATCTTCTTCCAGTTCTGAAACACCAAGGTCCAGAAATTTACTTAAAGTACCCACTGTAAAGGCCTGTCGCTTTGTTTTAAAGCCAACCATCGATATTTCGAGGATATAGTTGTCGCTTTTTATGCCAGACAAGCTAAATCTCCCTTCTTCATTGCTGAGCGTCCCGACGACAAAACTGCTGTCTTTGGCCGATTTAAATGCAACATTCGCATAGGGGATGCCAACTTTAGCAGCATCTCTAATTACACCAGACACCGTGATTCCTGTACCGGTTTGGGCGCTGATCATCAAAGGAAACAACAAAAACAGAAAGAAAATAATGCTACGCATGATGGTTTTTTCTTCCAAAACTAGAATCCAATTTTGAAGAAATACTGAATGGCTTTCAAATTCTGACAGGATCGCTAAGGCACAAAGACCTTGTAAATTACATAGCTGGCCCTAAAAAAAAAGCAGGTAAATAAGCCTGAGCTCATTTACCTGCTGAATGGTATTGGTAATTATGCTGTAACGATATGTTTTATTGTTTGTTCCAGAAAGAGAGCTCACTCATATTGCTGTAACCGGAACCTGTGGTGGTATGCAATACCCTGATACGGATATAGCGAACGGGAGGAGGATTCTCCATAAGCGTAACCCTTAGCGCATTTTTGCCATCATCTGTACGGGTTACTTCTTTGAGCAGCACCCAACCCTTAGCCAGTGCTTCAGCTTTCCAGCCGGAGTTATCAGCCCTGAGCGTTGTCGTTGCATTGCTCAGGTCATTGATGCCCCAAACTTCGAACTTGTCCGGATTGTTACAGCAATCCCGGCCAGTCTCTTCAATATGGCTCAGACTATTGTAACTCCTGCCCAGATCGAAAGTCAATACATGAGGAATGTGATTACCATCGCTATGAAAAATATTTGGATAGCCCTGAGGCCCCACGCTACCATCCCACAACTTACTGATACTTGTGCCCGACTCATAGTAATTGACATCCTGAGGTAAGCGAACTTCCCTGAACAGAGATTTGTCCGTAGGAATATAAAAGATCACCTGAGGGAATGTACTGTATTCAGTTACAGTGAAAATATCCAAAGAATTGCGTTCCGGAATGTAAGACGACCTATAGCTGATTGGGGTACCTGGTTTATAATCCGATAGTTTCAGCACATTAGCAGTAGGTGCAAGATCGACTTCTTTAACTACGTTTGACGTGGTTGTATACTTCACTTTTGTAGTGATGTTGATGGTATCTGGTGCATTGAAATTTAGTTCTACCTCACCATTGGCGTAAGCCACATAAGGATTTGCGGCATTGTATGCCCTATTTAAGAGGCCTGTGGTGTAGGTAGGCCCGTAGACCTTTACATTATTAACCAATTTCGGGATAGACTTATTGCCCTTTGCATCGTAAGAGTAAATGGTAAAGGAATAGACAAACTCTTCCAAATTTGGAATCAGCGCAGTTACACTGTCTGTTTTACTCGTGATGTTGACCACTGTGGAATCTTTTTTATTGTAAAATACCACGTACTTGACAATACTGGGATCTGTACTTGATTTCCATTTCAGCATTGTTCTGAGGTTCCCTGGCCGGGATATGACATCGCCAACACTTCCTGTGTAGACAATTTCTTTCCCCTCAAAAAATTCTTTGAAATCGGTCTGCTGTTTTTCGCAGCTCCATACGATAAAGATCAATAATGATCCGAGGATATATTTAAGATGTTTCATCTGTCTAGATTTTAAAACTATTAACATGAGCTTATTGAGGGGTTCCATAAGGCGTAATTTCCATGATGTGCGCAGCCGCAACATTACCCCAGTTGCTCGCGACTGAAATCCGCAGGAACCTAACTGCCGGTGCCTGGAGAGAAACCTTAAAGTTGACGCCCTTTCTAACAAAGTCCTCATCTGAACCTATCGTTTGTCCAGGAGGGTTTCCAGATGGCGGATCAGGAAATTTGAAGTTCCCCAGGTTGACCCAATCACCTACGACGGCACCTTCGGCAGCAAGTACCGGTAACCGCTGATCTCTTGGATTGGTTAGGTTAGAGCCCCATAAAGAGAATTCCTTCGGGTTACCGTAGTTATACGTAAAACCATTTCCCAGCCGCTCAAACAAAACAAAACGGCTCAATTTGTAACTTGCACCTACACCAAAACTAGTCGTGTAGGGTAAAGGCTCGCCAAATTTGGTGTGCCATCCGTTTCCATCACCTTTGCCATCCCAGAGATAAGGCGTATTCCAGCCAAAGTCGATTGGGGTATCGGAGCCTAAACTAAGCGTACTGAACTTACTTTTGTCCAGGGCGACTTCAAAGATTGGGGTCAGATTGCGTTTGAGTGTATCTGAAATGTTGCCCCAGCGATCGGTTACATATACGGCGAAATCCTGAGCGGTAGAGCTGTAGCCCCTAACCGAGTAATCAATGACCGGCTCCTTCGTAAAAAACTGATCCTGAATTTCCATTGCCCGTGTACTGGCATTGTAGCTGAGGAAAATCAAGCCCACTTCCATTTTAGCAGGGTTGCTGGCGGTCACATTGATGCCCCCGAAATCTGCAGTCATATTTACAGTTGGCCGAACAAGTTTATAAACAGGTGTGGTCGGATTTACAGTAACCGTTATTGGATCCGAACTCACATTGGCCCTGGAAACAGTATACAAGGTGACCTCGTAAGATTTAGCCTCTGCAAAGCCATTCACGACAACAGTATCCTGGTAGTAAGAGGATTTCGCTTCGCGTGAAGTAGCATCGTTGATCTTATATTTGGCTTGCACATACAATATGTTAGGCGAATTGGGTAAATCATAGGTAATGTAGGCACCACCATTAAAATTGTCGACTTTGATATTGCTGACCGGTTCCGGCTTTGTCTTATCCTCCGAGATGACGTCATTAAAGCCATTATTCTTTTTACAGGCCGTTATACTCGCCATGAGCACAAATACGAGTAATGATAGGCTGAGTTTATTGATATGTATCATAATAGTATCGTTATGTGTTTACCATAATGGGTTTTGAACCAAATTGCTATTTACAGTGATGCTCTCGTCGCGAATAGGCCACAGGTAATCCTTGGTATTGAATACCGGGGTGAACAAATTGCGGGCGCGATAGTAATTGACGGGCTGCTCATCATAGATACTCCAGCCTTGTACCGGCACACTCATGACGGCCTGCAATTCTTTCCAGCGACGCAAGTCCCAACCTGCAATGGATTCAAAGGCAAGTTCGATCCGACGTTCCTGATGAATGATCTGACGCAGGCCTGCCTGAGTCGTATACTTATTTGGGTTAGTTGACAGCGCGGCAGTCCAGGCATCAGCTACTTTCGGAACGCCCGCACGTTGCCTCACCTCATCAATATAGGGAAGGATCTGTGCATAATTTTTACCTTGTTCGTTTAGCGCTTCCGCATACATCAAATAAAGATCAGATAGCCTGATGATTGGATAATGAAAATCCTCCCAGGTCATATTTGCATTGTAGGCGGTAAGGTAGTGCACCAATTTCTTCGGCCAGTATCCTGAAATATTCAGGTGGGTAGTATTTTTTGGCCCCGCAAAGGAGTTGACTCCCCTTGCTTGCACATACTGCGCATTTGCAGGATCGCCCATGCCGTCATTCCCATTTCCATACCAAACACCTCCATCGAAGGCCAAAGAAGAATAAAACCTGGGTTCCCGGTTAAAATGAGCATTAACAGTCTCATATCCATTATGGACATAAAACCTGTCCGCAAAAGCCGCGGTCTTCAAAGCGTAGCGGTTCCTGTAGTCGAAGGTTTTATCTTCCTGGATGGGCAAGCCTTTATCCGTGTAAAATAGTTCCTGCTGCGCAATCGGTACTGCAAATGTACCCTGCGCGATCAGATTCCCCGCAGCCAGCGCATTTAACCTTGGCATTGCTTTTTCCTGCTTTCCAAAACCATAAGTTGGGTTCAATGCCCAGATCAACTCATTATTGATTTCCCATTTTTCAGTGATTGCCGTTTGCAAAGTGAGTACCTTTTTCAAAGAATCTGTCAGGGTCGTAGGAATTCTGCCAGTAATGGTAAATGTATGTAACCTGAGCCCGTTTTTAATACTTGCATCCAAAGCTGCGAAACAAGCATCGGCCGCAAGATCCCATTTTTTTGGATCTGATTGCTGACTAAACAACAGCTCTCCATCTTTGTTGCTGAAACCGACATAGTCGCGGTTTCCATTAAACAATGGACTCGCCGCTGTCATCAACACCTGTGCCTTTACAGACAATGCAATAATCGAGGTGATGCGACCCAATTCCTGAGCCTGATTTTGAATCCGGATCGGCAGATCAGGAGCCGCCTCGTCGAGCAAACGAACAATAAAATTGACAACTGAGTCTACCGGTGCTCTTTTGACCTTCACTTCTTCAGGTGAACTGGTGATGGGCAAGTTTTTATCGGTAATTGGTATTGGTCCGTACATTCTGAACAAATAGAAATGGTAATATGCTTTTAGGAATTTAGCTTCGGCAATCCACCTTTTCTTTTCACTTTCTCCGAGATCTATGGGCTTATCTATATTCTCCAGCATGATGTTACATCGCCTGATGGCCTGGAACATCGCCTGACCACCTTCCAGTCCATCCCAATAGTTCAAGCCTGGATTCCCAGTGGTCTGAACCCCCCTCAGCATGTTGAAACCAACAGGATTTACGCCTTGGTTGTCTCTCAGGTTATTTGGAAATACAATCTCCCCTGAAGTGGTAAATGCAGCATCAAACCAGGGATTTTGCAGTTGCTGCAAGGTGTTGTAACAGCCAAAAAGATAATTTTCCGCTTCATTGCGGTTTCTGAAAGCGTAATCTATGGTACCTACGTTATCCGGTGTAACGTTGAGGTACTTTTTACAGGAGAGCATGGACAAGGCCATGACCGCGATGTATAAAATTTTTGAGTATAATGATTTCATGTCTTAGTGCTCTAGTACTAATTATAAACTGACGTTGAGACCAACGTTGTAAACTTTCTGCAGTGGATAGGCAAAACCATTTCCACCCAATTCCGGATCCCACATGGTGAAAGGACTCCAGGTCAGTAAATTCAATCCACTGAAATAAAGCCTCATATTTTTAATCTTTGCCCTGTTTACTAACTTTTTCGGAAAGGTGTAGCCAAACTCCAGGGATTTCATCCGAATGAAACTTCCGTCGCGCAACCACCAGGAACTGTTCTGCCTTGTGTTTTCAATCACTGCACCATTAGCCCCCAATCTCGGATACAAAGCATATAAATTCTGGTTATCTTCTGACCAGTGGTCATCAGCATACTGCTTTAAAATTTGGGTATCGCCAGGCAACCAGGAGTCTGGACTCTTAATAAAGGGACTGGTTCTGGCAGGATCGATCAGGAAAGAGACACGGGCCTGTCCTTGAAAAAATACGTTGAGGTCAAAGTTTTTAAAGGTTGAAGAAAGACCAAAACCGTAAACAATTTCTGGCACTGTTGGATTTCCCAACCAGGTCTGGTCTTTGTCATCAATGACACCATCGCCATTCAAGTCGCGATATTTGATATCTCCCCCCATTGGTGCAAGGCCATTGTTGCTAAAAATCTGACGAGGGGAGTTGCGTGCCTCGTTGTCATCTACAAATAAACGTTCGGCTATATAGCCACGGTTCCTATTGAGGCTGATGCCATCATGCAGACGGTATTGCTCCGGATAGTCGGGTTCTTCAAATTGGATAAACTTGTTTCTGGTGAAGGTAAAATTGGCAATTGAGGAAAGGGTAAAATCTTTGCTGAAGCTTTGTTTTCCATCAAGGGAGAACTCAATTCCCCGGGACTCCACCTTACCGATATTGGCAGAGACGCCCGCTTCCAGGCCCATTGTGGTAGGTAAAGAAGCACGATCCTGCAAAATATCAGATTTTAAGTTTTTAAAGACTTCTGTAGTTAATCGGAGATTTTTCAGGAAGGTAAGCTCTAAACCTAAGTTCAACTGCTTTGAAATTTCCCAGGTCACATCCCTGTTTTCGTAATTGGTAATGGAAACTCCATTGTGACCGTAGCTGTTATTGGTTCCGAAAGAAGCAGGCCTGCCTCCATTCAAATTAACTTCCGAAAGGTAAAAGAATCTCCGGTCGCTAATGGCATCATTTCCTACTAAACCATAACTAGCCCTTAGCTTCATGCGGTCGATCACATTCGCTAAATTACCGTAGAATTTCTCACCTGATACAATCCAGGAAGCACCAATTGTCGGGAAGAATCCATAGCGGTGATTTTCAGAAAAACGCTCTGATCCGTTATACCCAAAGTTGAATTCCAGGAAGTAACGGCTTTGATAAGCATAAGTAGCGCGTCCTGATAAGCCAAGATTTCTGAAAGGAAGTGAATTATATAAAGTGTTGGCATTCGCATTCACAAGCTGCTGTTGTGTACCGATTAATGCTGCGCTAACATTGTGATTTTCTCCAAAATCAGCAGAATAATCCAACACACCCTGCAGATAAAGGAAGGTATTTAAAGTACTTGCACCAGCATAGTAGTTTAAATATTCACGCGCCTGATTCGGCTGGCTATTGATCCAGTTCAAGGTATATTCGTTAGTTCCTCTGTCATACGAAGCCACATTGTAAAAATATGGGGCGTAGGCCAGTTCAGATTCGAACCTGGCATACCTGTTTGTACTAAAGATTCCTTTGAAATTGAGGCCCTTTGTGAGGAAATTCAATTTTTGATTAATTTCTAATTGAGCAAGCATTCTAGACTCAGAGTATCTTCTGTTGCCGCGTAATAAAGCCGCATACGGATTGATATTCCTCACCTCATAGCTGCTGCCTGAATTGGCATCTACATTATTCCCAAAAAGAATATGGTTCACTCCCAAATTGGCCGCGTCCGGCTCATAGTAAGCTGGAAAATCTACCGGACTGGTGTGCGTGGCAATGTTGTAAAGGTCCGTTGCAAAAGAGGGGTCGTTGGTCATGGGCCCTCTGTATTCATTGAAAGTTCCCGACAAACGAACAACAAGTTCTGTGCTACTGGTCAAATCTATATTGACGTTGGAACGCAACTGGTAATTTTTAAAACTGACGTTGTTTTTGTTGTTGTTCCTGATATCAGTCCTCAAAATTCCGTTATCATCAGAAAAAGAGCCTGCAATGTAATAACGTGCAACACCTCCACCACCAGAGACATTTAGATTTGCCCTCTGGGTACTTGTGCGTTTTTTAAACAGCATGTCCATCCAATCCACCGCCGGATAAACAAATTTATTGCTTCCGGGCGCTCCGTCCAGCGTAGCCTGTGTATTCATGATCTTATTCGGCGTGTAAGGCACAACAGAGTTGGTACCTCTGGTTAAGGTCGCCTCATTGAATAATTTCATATACGTAATGGGATCGGCGAACTCCAAAGACTTTACCGACTCAGAAGCAGAGCCCTCCAAACGTACATTGATCTGCGCTTTTCCATTCTTTCCTTCCTTGGTTTTCACGAGAATTACCCCGTTGCCTCCGCGCGCGCCATAGAGCGCAGTTGCACTCGCATCTTTCAGTATGGAGAAACTCTCAATATCATCTACCTGCAAACGGGCAAGATCTGAAGTGGTCATCTCCACATTGTCGATCAGGATCAGCGGGTCACGTTTATATCCAAAGGTAGTTACGCCTCTAATGAAGAAATTGGCATTGTCCTGTCCAGGTTGTCCGCTGGGTTGAAAAGCAATCACCCCCGCAATCCTACCTGCCATAGCGCTGGTCAAGTTACTGGAGGGGACTTTTAAATCGCCAGGGCGTACTGAAGTGACAGCACCCACGATGGCTTCTTTGCGCTGGCGCTGGCCCATCGCTGTGATGACCACCTCTTCTGCCTGAATATTGCTTTCCTGCAATACGATATTGATCACCGTAGCCTCTCCCACAGTGACCCTTTGTTCCTGGTAACCGATGTACGCGAAACGCAATAAGGTACCTACGGTGACATCCAGCACATACTTACCGTTGTTGTCGGTCTGGGTACCAATTTTAGGGTTATTGACATCGGCCACGATAACACCAACTAAGGGTAGCCCTGTGGCATCTTTTACGGAACCTGTTATGGTAAGCCTAAGCGGCGCGACGACCTCCGGTTTTGGAGCCGGCTTGACGATGACAGATTTACCCTGAATGGTATAGGTAAGATCAAGTCCTGCAAAGCAGATATCCAATACTTCGGAAATGGAACTCTTATTGAAGTTTACTGACAGTTTAGGTGCGCTGGTGATATTTTTGGCCGACCAGAAAACATTGTATCCGGTTTGCTTATTGATCTCACTGAATACTTCCTTAAGGCTGGTGCTTTTGTCCTTATAGGTAATGCTCTGAGAAAGGACCGACGCGCTGGTTTGCATCAGACCGAGGAAGACTAGGAAAAAGGCAATCTTCATGGTTAGCAGGAATTTATTGACGTACGCCGAAGGCATACAAATTTTTGGAGTAAAAATTTTATACATTTGTTAAAGCTTTTTTTGAGTTAGAAATGCAATTACAGTGGATTCCGATTTGAATAAAGCTTCATAAAAAACGGGGGCATGCCAGTGCCTCTGTTTTTTGCTTTACAAACGGTATCGATGGGATTTAGCTCGATCTGTTTTTTATTCTCATGGTTTAATTTGGTTTGATATTTGGTTATTGTTGGTTTGAGGAGTTTCTATTTCGAGCTTACATACACAGTGCTGCCCTGAACCCTGAATTTTACACCACCGGTCTGCTCCATACTGTTCAATAAGGTCGATATATTGGCAAAGCGGTCCGATAGCACGCCAAAACTTTCGCGCTTTATGCCCTCGCTTTCGTAAACCACCTTCACATTGTACCACCTGGCCACAATGGTCATGATGGCCTCCAGGCTTTCCCCGTCGAATCTGAAAAGCCCATTCTTCCATGCTACCGCATTTTCTGCCTGCACGTCGGCCACTTCAAAGTTTTCTTTTAGTATGGCTTCCTGACCAGGGCGCAATTTTACAGTATGGTCACCCGAAGCGATACGGACAGCACCCTCCAGCAGTGTGGTCTTGGTTGCAGCATTTTCTGGATAGGCGTCTACATTGAAATGCGTACCCAATACTTCTATCAACTGCTTAGCTGTACTCACCTTAAACGGTGCCTGTTCGTTCTTTTTCACTTCGAAATACCCTTCTCCTACGAGACTTACCCTACGTTCATTTTTAGTGGCAAAGCTCAGCGGGAATTTCAGGGAAGACAAAGCATTGAGCCATACCTGAGTACCATCTGATAGGATGACCTTAAATTGTCCGCCCACAGGAGTTTTGATGGTATTGTAGCGCGTGATGGTATCGGCCTGTCCATCTGAGGTTATTGCCTGCGGCAATACGGTGTAGACGATTTGACCAGCAGCGGCCCTGGATATTTTGATTCCGGACTGACTGGAAATGTTTCCTGCAATGGCATCATTCAGGCTGACTTCAGATCCATCTGCGAGAATTAGCACGGCTTGATTTCTGCCAGGCTGGATTTCAGTTTTGCGAACAAGTTGGTTTTGTGCAGAATGCGGATCTTTTTTAATGAAATAGAGTAATCCCATGCCAAGAATGACCGCAACGGAAGCTGCAGCGAGCCAGGTACGCTTATTACGCGTCTTCCCCACAGCCTGGGTATCGACCATGAGCCTATTGCGCATAAACTGCTCTACAGTATGTTCATCTTCAGGAAATTCAGCGTCCTGATTGGCTACACTACGATACCAGTCGAAGAGTTCCTTGCGTTCATCTTCTGTGACATTACCGCTTTTATACTTATCAATTAAGCTGTAAACTTTCTTCTTCTTCAATTTATATTTGGCTTATCAAAAGGTATGTTTGATGAGGAGCGGTTTACCCTACATCAAAAAAATATTTTTTTTTAATGACGCTAAGACAGGAGGAAAAAAGCCGGGTCAGCTTTATTTGAAACTGCTTAAATAATAAATTACCGCCACAAAGATCACTGTTCCATATCCCTTGAGTTTCCATTTGAGGATCTTGAGCGCACGGGTCAGGCTAGCCTCTACTCCTTTTTCTGAAATGTTGATTTTTTCGGCAATTTCTGAATTTTTGAGCCCGAGCTCGCGGCTATACCTGAACACCAGTTTGCATTTCTCGGGCATTTCTTCAACGATTCCGTTGATGTACTCCTTCAAAAACAGTGCATCTAATTTTTCTTCCTCGTCATTGAGTTCAGAAAACAAATAATTTGCTTTGGCAAGTTCAACGCGACGTTGTTCTTTTTGGTAATATTGGAATAAGCTCAACCTCATTGCCGTAGCCAGAAAAGCGGCCAGGTTTTCGATCTCGATCTTTTGGTCTCTTTCCCAAAGTGACATGAATACCTCGTGTACCAGGTCCTTTGAGGCTGAATTTTCCTTACTGTGGTTCCAGGCGATCATCAGTAATTTCCTCCAATACCGGTTGTAAATTTCAGTAAAAGCCAAATGGTCCCGGTTCTTTAGCAGATCCGTCAGCTGTTTGTCTGAATATTTGGTATAGTTTGCCATGACCGCCTTGTGCCCAACTAATTAATAAAGGAGAATATCTGGTTAAAATACTGTCGAAACAAATCTATGTAAAAAAAAGATGCTTCTTTTTATTTGCTGATTTTTTATTGCCTATGGATTTTAATTTGCTCCGCCTATAGGAACAGACACATTCAATAAGATATATCTGCCTAACAAACTGGCAGTTCCCCTGGATTCACCTACGTTGCTCACACTACTATTGATCAGGCTATTTACATTGAACAGGTTTTTTCCGCTAATGCCATAGCTGATCTTGCCGTTGCCGGGGTTATACAGAAATTCAGTATTTAAGATATGGTAATCATTCCTGTTGATGCGGTAAAGATCGTAAACGGTCACATGACTGAGGGATTTACCCAGCTTGATCCTGGATGCAATGGAGTATTTATAGGCTTCATTGCGACCTACTGCTGCATTTTGCTGCTGCACAGATTCGTTCAGGTAGCTGAATTGCAAGGTAAAGTTGACTGGTAATTTGAAACCTGTACCCAACTTGAGCAAGAGGTTTTGAGTAAGATTTGAATAGGGATTGATCTCCTGTCCGATACTCGCATAGTAGCGGCGCTTGCTTAGCGAGAAGTCTACTGTAGCATCTATAGACAATTCGGGGATGAATTTCTGGAATACGGTATTGCCCCCTATGCTCCGGATGCTTTTGTATAAACTCCGTTGGGTGTAATAGAGTGCATTGTCAAAGAAATTGGTATTGATGAAACCATAGGGGCTGTAGTTGGCATTACCGGAAATCCGGAAGCTCAGGTACTGCGCAGAGAAAGTATTGTTCTGGTAGGCGATGTTGACATCCTGGGTATTGTAATAATACAACTGTGACAAGCCTGAACTGAGATTCCTGAGGTCGGTCAGCACATAGTTCTGGTAATAGCTGAGGTTATCCGGACTGGTGTTTTGCATTTGGTAGCCAAGGATCAGTTCCTGTCCCTCCCCCAGTCTTGCCTTTAGGTTTAAGCTGGGCTGCAGGTAGAAGTAACTGCTATCCCGGCCATACAGTTCGATATTCCTCAGGTTACCACGCAAGGCCAATTGGAGCCTGATGCGCTTGTTGTCGAAAGTGTATTTGGCACCCAAATACATTTCTGAATTGTTTACCCGGTTTTGATTGGCATATTCATCGCCCGGTAAGTTTTGGACACCACCGGATAAACTGTAAAGTCTGGTTTCCAGCTTACTGATGGAGCTGAATGCACCGGCATTGAGGTAAAAATAGTGGTTAGTTGATTTTCTGAGTGCCTGGACATCCAGACCAAACTGGTTCAATCGCGTGTCTGCCAATTGCATAATTGCTTGTGCCCCAAAAAAATCGGGGAGACTACCGTACAGATCAGATTGAGAAGTATAATTCTGCCTGACAGCAGCTGAGTTGTACCTGGCAGAAGCGATCAATGCTGTATTTGCACTGGATTTGAGTACATAACGCAATTCGCTGCGGATGTTTCTGTCTTCGTCGGACTGCTGCTGCAGGACTTCATTGGCCTGGCGGCCATTGAACATCGACAGATCATTGGAATGATAAACATCAGGCCGGGTGGTATAGGTAAAAGAAGCGAAAAGCCTTGATTTAGCATTCAGCTTTTGGTCGGCACTGAACTCCAGCTGATAATTCTTACTGTTGCTCCGCCTGTTTTGAAGGTCTTCTGTCACTATGGTATCCTGCAGGTAATACCGCTGGAGGAGGTTACGTTCGTCGTAGAGTTTATTTCTTATTCCATAGAGCCCAAGGGTGAGCTTCAGATTCTTGCTCACACGATCGATGGCAGATAGACTGCCAGACAAACTTTTGTTTAGTCGGAAGTAATTGTTATCAAAAGGATTGGTGTCTTCTATTGCATGATTGATGAGCTTGCCCGATTGAGGGGCCGCGCTTTTATTGCTCAGGTTGAGCAGATCGGCCTGGTACTTACCTATATTGTTGTTATTGAGAAAGGAAAACGCTTTGATCCCTTTGTAGAAGGAAATGAAATTGCCGGACAGATCATTTCTGTCGTTGCTGCCATAACCTGCATCAATACTTCCGGAAATACTCTTTTTGTCTTTGATCTTAAGGTTCAGCACCACTTCTTCTGAGCTGATGACACCATTCAGCAGGTCATCCTCAACATAATTTTCGATGGCCTGTACTTCTTCTACCAGTTGCGGCTTCAGGTTCTGCGTGATGGTTTTGTATCCCTCTCCGGTCATGTCGTCTCCTTCCAGCAGGACCTTAGTGATCCGCTGCTGGTTAAAATAGATCGTACCATCGTTACTTACCTTCATACCTGGCATTTTCTTGATGACACTCTCGATGTTGCGGTCGTCGGCTGTGGTCAACCTGGCCACATTGTATTTGGTGGTATCGTTGGCAGAGCTGACGATGGGCTGCTCAGATTTGATATGAATGGTCTCCAGCTGTATGGCATCATCCTGAAGTTTGAAATCATGCTGCAGAACACCCGTATTGATACTGGTAACATTGAGTTTCAGGGTATCTCTTTTCAGGCCAATATAGGCTGCAATGAGGTACAGGCTTTGCTGATCCCCGAACTCCCCTTCCAGCTGATAACTGCCCTCTTCATTGCCAGATGTAAAGGAAAGCACCTGTCCATCGGTAGTTTTCAACTGAACTGAGGCAGATGGGATCACCTGACCAGAGGCATCCCTGACCTTGCCGCTGATTTTGATTTGCTGGCCAAAGGCCAGACCAGTAATACTGAGGAAGCAGAAAAGAAAAAGGGATGATTTCAATTTCGTCTAGTATTTCTCTTGTTTCTCCGGCAATTTGATGGTGGTACTGCTGGTTACACCGTTTCCACTGGTTTCGACCACCCTTGCCAGGGCCTCGTTTTTGCTCAGTCGTTCTTTATAGGCCTTCATAAAAGCACTGTGTGTCGTGGCTTTATCCTTCGCATAGCTTTTTGGCAGCGCCAGGATGGCCGGATCAAATTTAGCTTTCAGGTTGATACCGGTCAGCTTATAGCTGAATACGGAATTGAGGTCGTTGACGGCGACGATAAGACCCGGCAGACCGCAGAATTTCCAGGGACCGTTGGAAATGGCAATGTCATCGGTGAACCAGGCTTCGTAATTCCTGCCCCTGAAGGTGGTAGTTGCCTTGGTACAGTTGTAGTTCAGTATCTTTTTTTGTTCTTTGCTGATCTTCCATTTGAAATTTGACAGCGTATCGCTGATCAGGTAAAACTTAACAGCGATATCATCACCAAGGAGGAGCTTTTTGGTTTTGGTGTCTTTGTAGACAAAGCGCTTTTTTGTGGGGTTGACCACCATTGTTTCCGTAATGCTGTTGTCACCATCGGCGACCTTGGTATTTGCAACCTGCTTCGGCAAATTGAGTTCCAGGGATTGTCCGCCTGAAAAATACACGATGGAGTTGACGATGCGGGGCTGACTGAGCATGCCGTCGTCAATAGTGAGGCTGTAGTTTAGGGTTCCTTTTACTTGCGCCTGCATTGCTGAAGCCTGACAAAATAAGGCGAAAAGGAAAAATAACCGGATAGTGGCGTTAGGTAAAGACATAGGTAGATGTTCGTTTAATTTTGCGGAATGGGCTTTGCAAAAACAAGGCCGTTCTGCGGTGATATTGCAGAACAGGCCTTAATAAATGATGCTAATGCGTAAACCAGCGGATATAATCCGGCGTTACTTCTTCGATTTGAGCCTGGGCCTCGGCAATTGCTTCACGGCAGGTAGGGCCATAAACGACGCGGCTGATCTTTAAAGCCACAGAACCGTCTGAATTTAAAAACACACGTGAGTACACTGCTGTACAGGTAAATTTGCCTTCGGCCTTTGCAGGAACTAAGTTTGCGAAAAGACCGGCGCTGGACAGCGACAGCGCTAAAAATAACATTGCTTTTTTCATGGTTGTAGGGTTGAAAATTAATGGGTTAATTAATGCTTTGTTTTAATTCACAACATAAAATTCAACTTCCTGTTTCTGAAAAGGAGCGGGTTCTGTTAAGCGCCTGAGGATTTTGATTAAGCGCAGGACTTGCGCAGAAATTCGTATCCTGCTAATGGTTCGCACCAGGTTAGCATATCGTACTCATTTCTTTTAATGCCGTATTCACATACAGTCCGGAAAGCAGGTCTACTGTATATTCCAGCTCTTCTTCGGTGGTATATCTACTAAAAGAAAACCTGATATTTGTCAGCCCGGCCGATACACCTAAAGCAGACAGTACGTGTGAATTGGATTTGGCAGAACAGGCACTGCCGCCTGAAGCATAAATTTCATGCTGGTCTAAAAAGCTGAGAACATCCTGCCCTGAATCAGCCAGCGGGAGTGCCACATTCAAAACGTTGTTGAGGCTCAATTTTTTTCTTGCCGAATTGCCGTTGAACCTGATTCCGGGAATTTTGCTAATGAGGTTATTGATCATTTTTTCTTTAAGTTCAGAAAGGTGTTGTTGATGGTTTGCCTGGTTGGCATAGGACAGGCTGAGTGCTTTGGCCATACCGACAATACCGCTGACATTTTCAGTGCCGCTGCGAAGTCCCCGTTCCTGTGCACCGCCGTGGAGAAAAGGAGTCAGCGCTTTGGGATCTCTGGCATATAGAAAGCCTACACCCTTTGGCCCGTGAAACTTGTGAGCAGACGCTACTAAAAAATCTGCGGGGAGCGTTTGTGTATCGTATTGATATTGACAGATCGACTGAACAGTATCGCTGTGGAAAATTGCGCCGGCGCTTTTACACAACGCTCCGACTTGTTGGATGTCGATCAGATTACCCAATTCATTGTTGGCATGCATCAGTGACACCAAAGCCTTTTCGTTGGCAGCAAGCAATTGCTCAAGATGAGAAAGCGATAAATTACCATTGTCATCGTGTTTAAGGAAAACAACCCGGATCTCCCCTCTTTGCTCCAGATACTTTAGCGTATTGAGTACAGCGTGGTGTTCAAATTTCGAACTGATCACGAGTTTAATTCCTTTTGAACGAACGGCGGAAATGATTGCTGTATTGTCGGCTTCAGTACCGCCAGAGGTGAACACTATATTTTCCGGTGCTGCATTCAGCAAATCTGCGATGGTCCGGCGCGATGCCTCTATTGCCGTCCTGGCTGCCCGGCCTGCAGCATGCGAAGATGAGGGATTACCATAAGATTCAAACAAATAAGGTTCCATTTCCTGGAATACTGTACTGTCTAGTTGAGTGGTAGCGGCATTGTCTAAGTAAATTTTCATATTCTAAATTTTTGTTACTTACACATCCAGCCTGCTGAAGGAATGAATCTTATCTTACCGCATTGCGGAAGGAGTTAGCACCTTGTAAATACAGGTTGCTAAGACGTCACAGGGCCTTTCCCTCAGTCTTTCTGGATAAGTAAATAGGTGAATGAACGATAATCATCATTGCATATGATGATGCAAATGTAATAATAACTACCAATTTAGTATATATTATTTTATAATTAATTACCTCAAGCGTACAACACCAACTTAAAAGCTAAAAAAATAGATATAAAAGCAGTAATAGATTGAGACAAAGAGTAACCTGGAACCTGAATAAAGACTACAATTTTAATAGTATTTACTTATATTTGATCACAAACCCTGGACATTTAACAGGTTTAAACATCACTAACCCCATTGAAAATGATAGAAAATTTCAACTATTTGGCATTTGCCATTCCTGCGTTTTTTGTCTTTCTGTTTTTAGAATACAGGATAGCCTTAAAGCTGAAAAAGCAACATCTGTTCAAGTATGAAAGTTCTATATCTAACCTCAGCATTGGCATTGCGGAGCGCATGCTTAACCTTTTTATCACTGCAAGCTGCTACAGTCTTTTTGTATGGGTCTATGAGCATTACGCCCTATTCAAGATACCCAATACCTGGTGGGTATGGGTATTGTTGATCCTGGTCACGGATCTGGTTTGGTACTGGTACCACCGGCTAGGGCATGAAGTCAATATCTTATGGGCCGCACATATCGTTCACCACCAAAGTGAAGAATTTAATTTTACCGTTTCGGCAAGGATCACCGTTTTCCAGGCTTTGATCAGAAATATTTTCTGGTGTCTGATCCCGCTGATGGGCTTTCATCCTGTAATGGTGATGAGCATACTGGTCGTACATGGCGCATATTCTTTCTTTACCCATACACAATTGATCAAAAACATGGGTTGGCTGGAATACATCCTGGTGAGCCCCTCGATTCATGGCATTCACCATGCCAGTGATGAAAAATATCTGGACAAGAACTACGGAGATGTATTTGTGTTTTGGGACAAGCTTTTCGGGACTTTTCAAAAGGAAGAAGAAGCACCAAAATATGGCCTGACACATCCAGTAAACAGCTATAGTTTTTTATGGCAGCACTTTCATTATTACCTGGAAATTATTGCGGCCTGTAAAAAAGAACAAGGCCTGCTGGCAAAACTCAGGGTAGTATTTGGACATCCGGCCACTATGGACCAGGACATCCGGCCTTCTCTGGAAAAGAGATTCCTTCAGCGACGGGCCTCGCCTGCATACCGTTTCAAATTTAAAGCCTACCTGAATGCACAGATCCTGATCAGCGTACTCCTGCTGTTTTTCTTTACTGGAACCTATGCATTCTTGCAGGTGCCTGATAAATGTTTTGTGGTAGGATTTATTCTGCTCACACTGATCAATTGCGGGGCATTGATGGAACAGCGGAAATGGATTTATTATATCGAATATGGTCGACTGCTGATTTTATTTTCCTATATGTTCTGGAAAGCCGGACTTATTGAACTCGTTATCCTATGGATGATCCTGATGTACCTGCTTGAACAGGTTTTCCGGTTGCGGGCCCTATACCTTCAGTATGTACTGCGATACGACAGGCTATAAAAACCAAAGCCCCAACAGCGATCAGTCCGATCATGTTGAGGCCAATGGTAATCTAACCAAATTGTCTTTATTACTTTTCTTCGTTTTTGATGCTGTCCAAGATGGGCTTTGCGAGGCTACTTAAGGTCTGTTGTTCGGGCTTGTTCAGTTCCAGGACCACAATTTCATTTTTCCCTCTCTTCAGCCATTCTGCAGGCAAGTAAAGCGTTTGCTGCGGGCCAATCTCCCAGTACCTGCCGAGGTTCTTTCCATTGACCCAGACCATCCCCTTGCCCCATTTGCGCATGTCGAGATAGGTATCTGCAACCTGATTCAGGTTAAAGTTCCCTTTTTTTAGTACAGGGGTACCATCGGCCTGAGCGGCAGATTTAAATTTCAGGCTTTGCACTTCAGTAAAAGGAAATTTAAACATGTCCCAATTCTGAATTTCAGTTCCCGCGAAGCTGACATATTCCGTAATGCCCTTTTTGTTTTTTAAAAGATTAGGACCAAAATTGACCCTTCCTAAATTTTCTACCAGGATGTCAAGTGTTACTTTTCCCGCCGGAAGTGTCAGTGAAAGACTGTCCTGGGCATTTCGGCGGTCTAAAGTACCCACTCGCTTTCCATTGACCATGATGATGGCGTAATCCCTTAATGCTTTGATTTTCAACACACCGATTTTACCCCCTTGCAGTGTACTGCGGTACCAGACAAATCCATAAGCCTGGTTTAGGTCTTCAAACGTCAGAGGTTTTTCATGCTTAGTGGGAGCAGACAGCAGATCTGCCAGCCTGACCGCAGCTTGAAACTGTATCTCGGGAATGACCATTGAAGGCTTAGCAGCGGGCACTTCAGGTAGCGTTTGTCCCGCAGCGAGATTGCGCTGGATTACAGCTCTGAACTGCATGAATTTATCAGTAGCATTTCCGGCTTCATCCAAAGGTGCGTCATAGTCGTAACTGCTGATCTGCGGTTCATAAGGTGTGGTGTCTTTATCATTGGCTCCGTTCATAAAATCACGGGTACTACCTCCGTGGAACATATACATATTTATGGACATACCTGCCTTGAGTACCGCATCCAGTTTAGCCGTATACTTATCGGCCGGTACGGTATGGTGTGGAGTCCCCCACCAGTCAAACCATGCCGGATACCATTCTGCAATAAAGAATGGCCCTTTTCCAGCATTCAATGCTTTTATTTTGCTTTTTACGATGGCAGGATCATCTTGTCCATTGATGGCTGGGAGCAAGCCCGGCAAATGGCCATCGCTGAGGTCTTTTTCCGGATCGCAGGTGTACAACAAGCCATCAAAGCCCGCATCTATAAACATTTGCTTATTAATGGCAAGGTATTCTTTATCATTGCTGTAGGAACCATATTCGTTTTCTACCTGCACCATGAGGATATTCCCACCATGGTTGATCTGCAAGGGCGCCAATTGCTTTCCGACCGCCTTAATATAAGTTTCATATTCTTTGAGGTACTGGCTTTCTTTGCTGCGCACCACCAATCCTTTTTCATTTTGCAGCCAGTAAGGATAACCGCCAAATTCCCATTCCGCACAAACGTAAGGGCTCGGTCTAAGGATCACCCAAAGTCCTTCTTCTTTGGCGATCCTGACGAATTCAGCAATGTCATTATTGCCACTAAAATCAAATTTGTTTTTTTCTGGTTCATGTAAATTCCAGAACACATAGGTTCCGATAGTATTGAGCCCCATCGCTTTGGCCATTTGCATGCGTTGCCTCCAGGCTTCCCTGGGTACCCGGGGGTAGTGAATTTCGCCAGAGATGATCTGGAAAGGTTTGTTATCCAGCAGGAAGGTGCTGTCGCCCAGTGCAAAAGTATGTTTTTGAGCTGCTACGTCCCTGCTATCGGCCATCAGCAAACAAAGTAATGCCAAGGGAAAAATAAGACTTTTGAGTAATTTCATGTGTGTGTTTTGATTAGGCGCAATAAATTAAGGGAGGTTAAAAAAAGGCGTACCCAAAGATTGGATACGCCTGGCCTACTAATAAAATGGGTTTTGATCCAGTTGATTTCCGGAAGCAAGAATTTCTGACCTTGGGATAGGCAGCCAGTAATGTTTGGTTTCAAACTTACGGCCGTCTAATGCTACAGATGGCGCATAAGTAAATGTTCCATTTGCATTTTTGGTAATGATGATACCACGCGCGGGTTCATTTTCTGTTACGTTGGCAATCATCCATCTGCGAACATCATAGAATCTGTGCTCCTCAAACGCGAGTTCCACTTGACGCTCACGTCTGATAGCGATTTGCATGTCGCCCTGACTGGTACCTGCGGCGATTGCCGGCATGTTTACGCTTGGTCTGGCACGCACCAGGTTAACTGCAGCACGGGCAGTCAGTGTTGAACCGGGAGGTACAACATCCGGCCCATAAGCTTCATTCGCAGCTTCTGCAAAGTTAAGGAGTACTTCAGCATACCTGATGTAGTTCCATGGCTGGAAGCCTGCATTGCCCCATGGATTTTCAAGAGGGTAAGCATCGTTCATAAATTTCTTCAGATAGTATCCGGTTTTAGTGGTGTTCCAATTGTCTTTCCCATCCCTGCTGTCACGTCCGCCCGGAACAAAAGTCTCCACGTTTCTTTCACGGTAAGCAGCGCCATTATACAAAATAGTAGCATCGAAGCGGGGATCACGATTGGCATAGGGCTGGGCTGCATTGTAGAGCGGATTAGTCGCATTAGCCGGCAGACCGTTGGTCAACAAATAAGCGTCCACAAGATTCTGCAAAGGCGTGTTTCCTGCCCATCCACTGTAGCCATTCGGCCCATTAGCGATCTCTAAATGTACGTGGTTTGCATCCCTGGTATAATAACGGGCAAAAATTGATTCACTGTTTTCATTGGTCAGGAACAAGTTGCGATACCCGCCCGTATATAAGCTATATTTGTTGAGTGAGATTACTGCCTGAGCCGCGGTTACAGCTGCCCCCCAGGTTCCGGCATTGTAAAGTGGACTGGCCGCATACAGCAATAACCTTGATTTTAGCGCCAGTGCAGCCCCCTTGGTGGCGCGGCCCAATATCCAGCCGCTATCATTGTTAGCCGGCAGTTTTGCTGCAGCTTCATCAAATTGTGCTACTGCATAGTCAATACCCTCTTTAATCGTAGCACGTTTGAATAGACTAGGATCCTGCAAATTATCAGTCAATCCCAATACCCGGTCGCCCATTAACACCACCTTGCCATAATTGCGGATCAGATCCAGATAACGAAAGGCCCTGATGAATTTCAATTCGCCTTCCAATCTGTTCTTCCGGGCAGCACTCATCTCAATTTTAGTCAACACGCCCAGGGCATAGTTCACCTCACGGATACTTCGGTAACTTCTTGCCCATAAAACACCCAGGGAACCCAGATTCTCCGGGGCCAGCTGTCCGCGTTGAATCTGCCAGGTGTTGTCATCATTATTATAAATAGACTCATCCGTCATCGAACTCATCATGCTGTATTCGAAACCACGACCGAAACCTGGATTTGTTCCATCCGCTTCTTTATCCTGAAGCCTGCTGCCAATGTAACTATTGGTCACGAAAGCTTCGAAGACTGCCGTATCCGACTCTAAAGTATTGGTCGGGATCCGGTCTGTAGCCGTTACGTTCAACAAGTCTTTCTTGCATGAACTCAATGCTAGTACGCTGCCTAACATGATCACAACTGGTATGCTATATGTATATTTCATTTTTTCCAGAATTAAAATTTAACGTTTGCACCTAAATTGATGATCCTTTGCTGAGGATAGAACTGACCGCTCTCACTAGTTCCTTCAGGATCGTAATCTTTCACTTTCGTAATGGTAAATAAGTTGAAAGCACTTGCAAATACCCTCACACCAGAGATTTTAAGTTTGGACAGAAAATCGCCTTTAAGGTTGTAAGCAAGTTCAACGTTCTTTAAGCGCAGGAAGGAGGCATTGTTCAACCAAAAATTGTTTCTGTAGGAACCACCGCTGATCGCATTTCCGGAACGCTCTGTCACCCTTGGGAAAGTACCATTGGGATTCGTAGAACTGAACCTGTTATCTGCCCAGCTGCTGTAAAAGTTACCGACACTGCCGGACTCTGGCAATACATATTGACTTACTTTAGTTTGTCCGGCAAACAATAAGGAGAGGTCGAAGTTTTTGTAAGCCGCATTGAAATTGAAACCGTAGGTAATCTGCGGAATGTTGCCATACGCGGAACGAACCTGATCGTCTGCATTGATGACGCCATCTTCGTTGTAATCCTGATACATCAGATCCCCAACTTTTGTTCCTGAGACATGTGGATTATTGTCAATATCGGCCTGCGTGCGGAACATACCGATCGCATTATAAAGTAGATAAGTGCCAAGGGGCCTGCCGGTCTGCCTTTGATAATCCAATGTACCAGAAGCCTCATCAATGAAGATAATCTTACTTTTTGCATAAGTCATATTTCCACTGACTCCCCACCTGAAATCTCCATTTTGTTTATTATAACCTAATGTTCCCTCAAAACCTTGACTGTTTACCTGACCAATGTTTTCAGAAGGTACCAGGGCACTCGACCCGTATGGGTTCACAATACCAGAACTTCCGGGTAATGAAGCATTTCTCGTTGCTAATATATCTTTTCGTTTTTGCTGGAAGTAGATGGCTTCAAAGTTGAATCCCTTTAAGAAGGAGGCATTGATACCGATATCCAGTTTTTTTGCCACCTCCCATGTGATGTTCGGGTTTGCCAGTTTAGTAAGGCCCACACCTGGTTGGATTAAAAACGACGATCCTGAGCTAGGCTGACCAACGAATCCATTTGTGATCAGGGAATAATTGTCGTAATACTGGAAAGGATCTACTGCATCATTACCCAGCGCGCCATAAGAAGCCCTCAATTTCAACTCATCGAAAAACTTAATCTTCTCATTGAACCAGCTTTCTTTATTGATACGCCATCCTGCAGATACTGAAGGAAATGTCCCCCATTGCTTACCTTCCGGAAAGATGGAAGAGCCATCGCGGCGCAACTGACCTTCGAACAGGTATTTGTCGTCGAAAGTATAAGCAACGCGGCTGATGATACTCCGACGATTATAATTGGTGCTGTAACCTGAGTTCCGGAAATCAGTTGCGGCTGTACCACCTTGTGACAATTCTGGTAATTGCGTAGATAGGTAGTTGTATCGGATAGCATCAAAAAACTCAATGTTATTTTTACTTTGCTCGTATCCCACAAAGGCACTGATGTTGTGAACGCCGAATCTCTTTTCATAATTCAGTTTGATGTTCGAAGTGATCAACGATTCGCGTCTCTGTGATTCTGTGAGCATCGCCTTATTGTTGTTCCCGCCATAAGTACCCGGGGTATAAGTACCGGTACTCACCTGATAGTCATATAAGATATAAGGCTTATTGAATGTTTTGGAAAATGCGTTGGAGCGGTCGACCGAGAAAAATCCATCTGCAGAAAGACCTTCTACACCGGGGATCTGGTAACTTCCTTTCAGGATCGCATTTAAAACTTGTGTCGGATTATTATTGGTACCACCGATGTCTGTCACCAGTACCGCAGGATTCGATCCTTCGATACCGCGAGTTGGCAAGCCATTTGGATAATAAGGTGCTACAGTAGGGTAAGAACGGTAGATAGACCTGAATAAATCACCCGCACCTGTTATTGGAAATTTACGGGCTTCTTCTCTTCCGGAAAGCGACAATCCCACCTTTAGCCTTTTGCTGACTTGCGCATCCAGGTTCGAACGGAAATTGTATTGCTTATAACTGGTCACGCCATTTTTAAACAGTGCATCCTGATCAACCATGCCCAGGGACATGTAATATTTTACATCCTCAGTTCCACCATTAACAGATAAGCTGTGTTGACTTTGCATGGCAACTTTTTTCAGCATCACATCTGCCCAGTCTGTGTTTGGATATAGCAAAGGATCAGAACCGTCCCTGAATTTTTGGATCTGCTCTTCAGAAAAAGCCTGGTTCAATCCGCCAGCGGCATTTCTATCAAATTCGATCTCATTTCTGATCTGTGCGAAAGTAGCCGCATCTGCGAGTTCGGGAAGCCTGGTCGGTGAACTGAAGCCCTGATTGAAACCATAGCTGATAGCAGGCTTTCCAATCTTTCCGCGCTTCGTGGTTACTAATATTACGCCATTCGCTGCGCGGTTACCATAAATAGCGGCCGAAGCATCTTTCAGCACCGATACACTTTCGATATCGTTGGGATCCAAACGTTCTAAACCACCCACCTGTCCAGGTATCCCGTCTACTACAACCAATACAGAATTACTGCCGGTGGTTGCATTACCACGAATGGTAATGTTCGAACCATCATATCCCGGCTCACCACCACGGTTGTTGATCACAACTCCGGAAAATCTACCAGCAAGAGAGTTGGAAAGATTCGGTTGCGGGCTTTTTACCAGATCAGCTCCCTTTACCTGTGAAATGGAACCTGTAACGGTTTCTTTCTTTTGAGTACCATAACCCACCACGATCAATTCGGTCAGTGAGGTCTGGTCGGGATTCAGCTGTGCATTCAGTACCGTTTTCCCTGCGGTCGGCATTTCTACACTGCCATATCCGATGTAGGTGAAAACCAGAATAGCATTCTCAGGAACCCTGATGCTATACTTTCCTTGCGCATCGGTCATGGCACCTGTAGTGGTACCTTTGACCATTACACTTACGCCTGGCAAAGGATTGCCGGCCTCATCACGGACAATACCCGTGATCACAGTTTGGCGTAAATTGAAGGTTGAAGGATTGTCCACCAGCACCGAGGCTGTTGTCGACTGCGCCGAGAGCAGTGCTGCATTTATTGCTGTCACAACAAACACCTTTTTTGTCATCGGCCAAAGCGGAGAATATACTTTACGTATAGTTTTTCTCATATCGATTTATATTTGGGTTTATGAATTAGCTCATCAATCCACCACAAAAAGCGGAAGTATTGACAAAGGCTAAATTCGACTGGTTTGTACAGATTACAGGGGGGTAAACAGACAATATTAGAGGGGTAAAATACCAGTTTTCTTACCTTTTCTTAAGCTCCTTGCCTAAACTGAGGTTATTCGAAAAATGCTTGCGGTATTTTCTGATGTATTCCGAGGGGTTCATATTGAACAATTTATTGAACTGTTCCCGGAAGTATTTGATGTCGTTCATGCCCACCATAAACATCGTTTCCGAGATGGTGTTGTCCGTATTGATGAAGATTTCCGCAGCCTTCCTCAGACGGATAAACCGGATGAAACTGTTGGAGGACCTTCCAGAAATTGACTTGATCTTATTGAACAAATTGGACCGCGACATACCGATCTCATCCGCCAGGACCTGTATACTGAAATTGGGATCCGTAATGTGGTGTTCAACTATCCTGATGCATTCCTGCAGGAAATCGCGATATTCTGAGGAAATCTTTGTATTGCTGGAATTTAGCGTAATTTCATTGTAGAAGTACTTCTGAAGACTGTTCTTACTCTTCAATATCCCGGCAACCCTGGCAACGAGCAAATCTTTATCGAAAGGCTTACTGATGTAGTCATCTGCACCAATTTCCAAGCCTTTCAATTTGATCTCCGGAGATGAACTCGCAGTAAGCAATACAACCGGAATATGGCATAAATCCGCATCTTCTTTTACCAGACTACATATTTCGATACCGCTTATGCCCTGCATCATGACATCGCTAATGATAAAATCAGGAAGTAATTCCCTAATCATCTGCATGCCCTCTTCTCCACTGGAGGCAACATACAACTGGTAAAATGGATTGAAGATATCAACGAGGTAATCTCTGATCGACTTATTGTCATCTATGATCAATATCGATTTCTTTTCTGTAGTGATCTCTTCAGTAATCTTTTCAACCGCTGTCTTTTCTTCGCTGGCATTTACATTTCCGCTGTCTGCTGCCAGCTCCATCAACAATACCGAACCACTTTCTGCAATGGGTAAAATCTGATCAGGATCGATACGCTGGCTCCCCTTAAGCAGCTCCACAAAAAAGGTAGTTCCTTCATTGGCCTGACTCCGGTAGCTGATAGATCCGCCATGGCTCTCTATAAAGCTCCGGACCAGATATAACCCAATTCCAAATCCTGCCCTGAGCGAAGCATCCTGCTCCTGGTAGAACCGGTTGTAAATTTTATCACCTGTTCCTTCAGGTATTCCACAGCCGGTATCACTTACTTGTATGCTGAGGCGGTCGGGCCGCTCCACAATCTCCAGCTTCACATGTCCTCCATCCGGTGTAAATTTAATGGCATTTGAAAGAAGATTGAACAATGCAATTTCCAGCTTCTCGCGATCTGCATAGATCCCAATATGATCTGAGGCAGACACGAAATCATAAGTGATCTTTCTAGAACTCGTCTGGTGAGAAAAACACAAATAAACTTCTTTGGAAAGGTTCACAATATCCAGCTCTGCAATCCTTAACTTATCGGCATTTGCATCCGCTTTCCGGAACAGCAATAGTTGATCGACGAGACTCAACAGCCGCTTGGCGTTTCTGTAAACGATATTGAGGTTGCTGGTGTCTACATTTTTATCATCATGATATAAGAGCTCTTTGATCGGGTTGATGATCAGCGTAAGGGGAGTCCTGAACTCATGAGAAATGTTGGTAAAGAAGGACAACTTCTTCTCATGCAATTCCTTCTCTTTTTCATTTTCTATACTGGCAACCTTAATTTTATATTTAAGGTTCTGTTGTTTGTTTCTGTAGCGTATATAAACATAAATCGCTGCCGCAATGGCAAAAGCATAACCAATATAAGCCCACCAGGTCCAATACCAGGGCGGCCTGATATTGATGATCAACTTCCTGCCTTCCTTGTTCCAAACCCCATCGTTATTTGAAGCCCTGATCCAAAGGGTATAAGTTCCGGGGTTTAAATTGGTATAGGTAGCTTTCCGCTGCGTTCCTACCATATTCCACTTCTTATCAAAACCTTCCAGCATATACGCGTAATGATTCTTGTCCGGATAACGGTAGTTGAGTCCCACAAATTCAAAAGACATGACACTTTGTTCGTAATCCAGCGTCAGCTCCTGCGTAATATTCAGGTTCTCCCGCAATGGCCCCCTGGGATTTGGTAGTACAGACTTATTGAACAGCTGAAAATCTGTAAAGTAAACTGCGGGAATAGTCCTGTTAAAGGGGACACTCAATGGATCAAAACGAATGACTCCACCGATACCAGCCAGATACATATACCTCCCGCTATCATGCAATACTGCATTGACATATAAGCCGTCTGTCTCATCGAAATTATTGATGACCATACGCTTCGGATCGAATTTGGACAGTCCATTTTCGGTAGTGATCCACAAATTGCCATTTGGGTCCTCCGTTATCTGCCTGAATACATTACTCGGAAAGCCATCTGCATTGGAGTAAACTTTAAACCGCGAAGTTTTGAAGTCAAACCGGTTAAGCCCATCCGGAGTGGATACCCAGATGTTGTTTTTCGAGTCTCTAAAAAGACCACGGATGATGTTGCTGCTGATCCCTGAGTCTTCGGCGGTTCGGTATGCCTTGAAACGTCCCGTACGCGGATTGAAACGGTTCAGTCCACCGCCATAAGTACCGATCCAGATTTGGCCCTGCTCATCTTTTAGCAAAGAATAGAGGTGATTATTGCTTAAAGAATATGGATCATTTTTATTGCTGTAATAATGTTTGAAAGTATTGGTATGCCTGTTGTATATTTTTAAGCCGGCATCAGTTGCCAAATAGTAAATACCCGGCTCTACCTCCAGGATGTCCCTGAACACATCTTCATTGAATAAATCGCCCAGGGCCGAGTGATGGGAATAGTGAAGAAAAGCCTGCTTTTGGATATCGTAACTATCAAAGCCGTCTTCACTTAGGATCCAGAGCTTACCTTCCTGGTCAAAATACAATTTGCTGATATCATTTCGTTCAGGGCTATTGGCCTTATCCTTTCTTGGGATCTGACTGAGCTTACCCAAGCCGTAATCATAGCAGAACAAGCCCCTGTTGGTGCCTATCCAGAGCTGATCTCCACGATTGGCTAAACTCCTGACCTCCAAATCGCCCAGGCGCATGTTATTCAGATCGAACTTGTATTGTTTATTGTCGATCTTGAGAAAGCCATCTTTAGCATTGATCCAAATGATCCCATCCCGATCCCGATAGGCTTCCCCAAAAGCATTATTGGATAAATTCTGCAGGCGCTCCCATTTATTGTGCTTTGTATCCAGCCAGTAAAATCCATTGTTCGCTCCTACAAGCATTAGTCCGGAAGATAAGGGCAAGATGCTATACACACCTAAAATCTTCGCTCCTGATGTGGGGACAGCCCTGAAAGTACTGCTCACAGGATCGAAGCGAAACAGACCGCTCCAGTAGGTCCCTACCCAGATTATCCCTTGCTGATCATAAGCTAATGTCCAAACGTCATTGGGATTTTTTAACCCCGGTAGTTGTTTTTGTTGAAAATTGCGGAAACGCTTTGTGCTTTTATCGAATTGATTCAATCCCCCACTCCAATTGCCTAACCAAAGTTTCCCAAACCGGTCTTCCACAATAGAGTTGACCGACTTGCCCACCATGGCATCTGGAGATTTTGCTTTGGGCTGATATACCGTAAACGATCCGGTTTTTTCCTCATAGCGGTTGAATCCGTCATCTGTACCTACCCAGATTACCCCCTGTTTGTCGCAAAGCAAGGCCCAGATTTTATTATTACTGAGCGATGATGGACGCTTTTCGTCATGATAAAAAGACTGAAACTGCTCCGTCAATGGATCTAAGACATTTAAGCCGTCCATGGTGCCTATCCATAACCGACCCCGATGGTCCTCGACTATAGTACTGATGAAATTGTTACTGATCGAGGTACTGTCGCCAGCCTTATGATAAAATATTTTGAAGGTATATCCATCAAACCTGCAAAGTCCATTTTCTGTTCCTACCCAAATGAAACCTCTTCTGTCTTTGATTGTTGCTGTGGTATTTTTCGAAGGCAGGCCATCTGCAGTCGTATAAGTCTGCAATGCGTAATTCCCATATAGAGATTTTCCTTTGGCTTCGGGATTTGACTGCGCACTTGTCCTAAAGGAAATGATGAAGAGCGCAACAAGCATAAAAAGCCGGAATAGTTGCATTTGGTCAGTTGTTAGCGAATGATACTGCGAAGATAAGAATAGCTTCTTAAAAGCCATGCGATCGCAGACTTTAAGACATGTCCTTGTTCGAAAAACCCATCTGTGTTTAAACCTTGACAGTTCAGTAAAGGCCGTCCTGGTCGAATTAAAGCAGCTTTAAGGATTTTTAAACGTATTATTGACATTTAAAAAATAATCCCTACCTTTTGCAATTATCTGGTCAAATCAATCATATGAATTTGATGCAGAAATCACGTTCATAGGAAAAGCATATGAAAAAAACTATTTTAGCCCTTGCCCTGACTTTATTGACCTCAGCAGATCTATTTGCCCAGGCTGGATTTGGAGCATCTGAAAAAATCAATACTGACTGGCGGTTCCACTTAGGAGAAACTGATTTAAAAAAGGAAGCGGAAGCATCGGACAAGTCCTGGCGACGAGTTCAGCTACCACATGATTGGAGCGTTAAACAAGCTTACAGTTCTTCATACGCCAGTGCTACAGGGTACCTCCCCGGAGGCATAGGCTGGTACCAGAAAAAGCTGGTGATTCCTAAGGACGATCAGGGCAAAAAGCTGTTTCTTTACTTTGAAGGAGTATACAACCGCAGTGAGGTTTTCCTGAATGGTAAATCCCTGGGTAAACGTCCGAATGGCTATATTTCTTTTAGTTACGACATTACCCCTTATGTTGAGTATGGTAGAGACAATCTGATCAGTGTCCGTGTAGACCATAGCCAGGATGCCGACTCACGGTGGTATACCGGATCTGGGATTTATCGTGATGTATGGCTTATTCGTGCAAACCCTGTCCACCTTGAGCAATGGGGAGTATATGCAGTTCCGGAAGTGAAAGGTAAAAAAGGCGCATTAAAGGTGCAGACGAGCCTTAAGAACGAATCCACGTCGAGCGCCACATTGTCTATCCTCCATGAATTGCTTGACAATGCTGGCCGTGTAGTGGCAAAAAAAACCAGCAGGATGACGCTTGCCGCGGGCAGCAGTCAGGAGCTTAAGGTGGACCTAAACGTAAATAATCCCAAATTATGGAGCCTGGAGAAACCGAGCCTTTATCAACTTCGTACCAGTGTGATGCAAGGCGGTCAGCTGATCGACAGCAACACCATCGTTACCGGATTCCGGACCTTTACGTTCGACGCCAATAAGGGTTTTGCTTTGAATGGTGTACAAATGAAAGTGAAGGGTGTATGCCTGCATCACGATGCAGGGGTACTCGGTGCAGAAGTGTATCCGGAGGTATGGCGCCGCAGGCTATCGACGCTAAAATCACTTGGCGTAAATGCAGTCCGCACCAGTCACAATCCACAGGCGCCTTCATTGTATGAACTCTGCGATGAACTGGGGCTATTGGTCATGAATGAAGCATTTGACGAATGGGAATTTCCGAAACGCAAATGGCTACAGGGCTGGAACGTAGGCACTCCTGGTTTCCAGGGAGCATTTGATTTCTTTAAGGAATGGGGAGAAAGGGACCTTGCAGACATGGTTAAGCGCGACAGAAACCACATTTCTATTTTTGCCTGGAGCATTGGCAATGAGGTCGATTATCCAAATGATCCTTATTCTCATCCGATATTGGCGGGAGCGCGCGAAGGCGGTTTTACACAACCGATTTTTGGCGGTTATAAAAAAGATGCACCTGATGCGATGCAGTTGGGCGATATTGCTAAAAAACTCGCCGCAGTAGTTAGAAAATATGATAGCAGCAGACCAGTGACTGCCGGTTTGGCTGGTGTGGCGATGTCCAACGAAACTGCCTATCCGGGACAATTGGATATTGCTGGCTACAATTATACGGAGAGCCGGTACATCGACGATCATAAACGATATCCAAAGCGCGTGATCTACGGCAGTGAAAACCGCCATGATTTCAGCGCCTGGAAAGCTGTAGTAGACCACGAGCACATTTTTGGTCAGTTCCTATGGACAGGCATCGATTATCTTGGTGAATCCGGCCGATGGCCTTCACGAGGGTTTTATTCCGGTCTTTTAGATTTTGCAGGCTTCATCAAGCCAAGAGGATACTTTCGCCAGTCGCTATGGTCCGATAAGCCGATGGCCTATTTGGGCAGCTATCCGCTTAGAGGCGGTGGTGCTGCATCCGATGTATGGTCTGCACTTGAAGCAGAACAAGGTCAACAAGAGAATAGGGCACCCTCAATGGATGCCTGGCCAATATGGAACTATCAGGACGGGCAGTTGATCCGTGTGGTCACCTATACCAATACCGCAAAAGCCAGACTAGAGTTGAATGGGCAAGTCGTTGGCCGAAGCAAAGACTATGATCAAAAAACAGGAATTATTTATTGGGATATTCCCTACGCTGTTGGTAAGTTGGAGGTAGTTGGTATGGATTCAAAGGAAAATGAAATTGTCCGTGCACAACTGCAATCCAGTAGCCGCCCTGAGCGGATCAAAGTACTGCATAATGAGCAACTGACTGTTCCCATAAATGGCATTGCCCAGATTGAACTCCAGCTCGTAGATGAAAATGGCATACCGGTTTTACTAGCTGATGATGAAATTACATGCGATATCGCTGGCAATGCAAGACTACTTGGAATGGAGGCAGGAGACAACTCAGATATCGGAAACTACACAGACAACAAACAACGGGCTTACCATGGCAAAATGATCATCTATGTTCAGGCTACAGGAAAAGTTACTGATCAAGTGACGGTACGCTGCCGCGCTCCCTGGCTAACACCCGCTATGATCACGATTAAAATCAAGTAAGCTTTCCTCGTGTCGTATAAAAGCCTTGCATAAGCGCATGACCCATGCAAGGCTTGACCAACCCTTGAGGAGGGCTTGAGAAGAGCTTGTGAGAAATGAGTCGAACGGATATTTTAGTAATAGCTAAATTATCCCCATTTTTGTTGAGGATATCATAAAAACACTTTTCATATATAAAAATGTCAGACGAAAAAATAATCTTTTCTATGGCGGGGGTAAATAAGATTTATCCCCCTCAGAAACAAGTTTTAAAGAACATATACCTTTCCTTTTTTTACGGTGCTAAAATTGGTGTCATCGGGCTCAATGGCTCCGGAAAATCATCATTGTTAAAAATCATTGCCGGACTTGACAAATCTTATCAGGGTGAAGTGGTATTTTCACCAGGATATAGTGTAGGTTATCTTGCACAGGAGCCGATCCTCGATGAAACTAAGACCGTTCGCGAGATCGTCGAAGAAGGTGTGGCAGAAATCACAGCGATCCTCAAAGAATATGAAGAAGTAAATGAAGCTTTCGGACTGGAGGAGAACTACTCTGATGCCGATAAGATGGATAAATTAATGGCACGCCAGGGCGAGTTGCAGGATAAAATCGATGCAGTGAATGCCTGGGAACTGGATACTAAGCTCGAACGGGCTATGGATGCCCTGCGTTGCCCTGATCCTGAAACCAAAATCGGCGTACTGTCCGGTGGTGAACGCCGTCGTGTAGCCATGTGCCGCCTACTGCTTCAGGAACCAGATGTGCTGCTCCTGGACGAGCCAACCAATCACCTTGATGCAGAAAGCATCGACTGGCTGGAACAGTTCCTGCAGAATTATAAGGGAACAGTTATCGCTGTTACCCATGACAGGTACTTCCTGGATAATGTAGCGGGTTGGATTCTGGAACTCGACCGTGGCGAAGGAATTCCATGGAAAGGAAATTACTCTTCATGGCTGGATCAAAAAGCTAAACGCCTGGCACAGGAAGAAAAAACCGAAAGTAAACGTCAGAAGACACTGGAAAGAGAGCTGGAATGGGTACGCATGGCGCCAAAAGCACGACATGCCAAATCGAAAGCCCGTTTATCAAATTACGACAAACTGGCTTCCGAAGATACCAAAGAGCGCGAAGACAAACTGGAGCTTTTCATACCGGCAGGACCAAGATTGGGCAATGTGGTCATCGAAGCAAACAATGTAACCAAAGCATATGGTGACAAACTCTTATTTGAAGACCTTAGCTTCTCCCTTCCACCCGCAGGTATTGTAGGGATTATCGGGCCAAATGGTGCTGGTAAAACAACGCTCTTCCGTTTAATTACAGGACAGGAAACTCCGGATACCGGTACTTTCCGGGTTGGCGAAACTGTTGAATTGGGTTATGTAGACCAAATGCACAATGACCTGGATGCTGACAAAACCGTTTATGAAAACATTACGGACGGGCTCGACAACATCCAACTGGGTAATAAGGCAGTTAACGGCAGGGCTTATGTATCCAAATTTAATTTCAACGGTGGTGATCAGCAGAAAAAAGTAGGCATACTGTCTGGTGGGGAGCGCAACAGGGTACACCTGGCCATTACGCTGAAAAAAGGTGCCAATGTACTTTTACTGGATGAGCCGACCAATGATATCGACGTAAATACCCTGAGGGCGCTGGAAGAAGCACTTGAGAACTTTGGCGGATGTGCGGTAGTGATCAGTCACGACCGATGGTTCTTAGACCGCATCTGCACGCACATACTCGCTTTTGAAGGCAATTCACAAGTGTACTTCTTCGAAGGAAACTATAGTGATTATGAAGAAAATCGTAAGAAAAGACTGGGCGATGTAACACCACACCGCATCCGGTATAAAAAATTGGCCTAAATAAAAAAGGCGGGAATTAATTCCCGCCTTTTTTATGATCGATACTGCTGCAGCACTTTTTCCAGTAAGGCCTTGGTCTTTCTGATTCCTTCTTCTTCAGAAAAACCATCTCCCTCCCATTCAATTCCTACAATACCTCTGAATTTTGCCTCGTGAATGATCTTGAACATCCGCGTATAATCGATATCAGGTTCATTGCCTTGTTCATCAAATTTAAATGTCTTCGCACTAATACCTTTCGCAAAAGGCATTAGCTCTTTTACACCCTGATACATGTCGTATTTTTTAGTATCACTAATTCTGAAATTGCCAAAATCAGGTAAGGTGCCACAGTAAGGACTATTTACCCCTTTCATCACGTCAGATAACCATTTGCCATCGGAAGAATAGCCACCGTGGTTTTCTACGATGATATTGATTTTGTTTTTCTTTCCATACTCTGTCAGGCGTCCCAATCCATCAATGACAGCAGTCTTTACCTCATTTTCCGAACCCTTTCCTGAAGCATTCACGCGTATCGTCTGGCAACCCAGCACCTTTGCTGCGTCTACCCATTTATAGTGGTTCTCCACCGCTTTGATCCTTTGTTTGTCATCAAGGTTACCCAGATCGCCCTCTCCATCAATCATAATCAGGTGGTTCTGTATCCCTTCATTTTTCGTGATGTTCAGTAGCTCTTTCAGATAAGCAGGATCGCTTTCTTTCTTATTAAAGAATGGACTGACATATTCTACAATATCAATTCCAAAATCCTTTTTCGCTTTTACAGGAAATTCCAGATTGGTCATCTTTCCAGCAAACAAGGCTTTGTGAAATAACCACTGCGCCAGTGAAATGCGAAAGAACTCCTTTTTTCCTGATGCTAGTGTATCCAATGGCAATAGTGAGGCCATACCTGCCGAGGCTACCATGAGCCCCATATCTTTAATAAAATCTCTGCGGTTCTGTGTTTTCATCGAACCTAAGATAATAAAAATCTATGTTTTAGAACGTCTAACTATTTCCTGCTGAAAAAGTTATTGAAATACAGCAATTGAAAACCTATCGCATTGGTCCAGTATTCCCAATTGTGCGCTCCGGGCCGGATGGTAAAATCGTGAGGAATGTTCTGATATTGCAATTGTTCATGGAGTTTCATGTTTACCTCATAGAAGAAATCTTCCCGGCCACAGTCGATATTGATGGCCAGCTTGTTCGGAACCAGGAGATAAAGAAGGTCAATCACTGAATTGGCCTTCCATCTTTCGGGATATTTATCCTGAGGGCCAAGCCTTTTAGCGATGTTCCAGTTCAAAGGAAATGGCTTGATGTCTACACCACCACTCATACTTCCCGCTGCTCCAAATATATCCTGATGCTTGAAGGCGAGGTATAAGGCACCGTGTCCACCCATACTCAGCCCTGTAATGGCCCGACCTTTTCTATCTTTTATAGTCTTGTATTTTTGATCTACAAAAGTGACCAGTTCAGTGGAGACATAAGTCTCATATTTCCAGCTAGGGTCTTCAGGACTATCGAAATACCAGCTGGTGACATTCCCATCAGGACAAATGATGATTTGCTGAAAATCATCAGCATATTTCTTTAATGAAGGCACTTTATTAACCCAGCCGGCATAAGAATCACCCGCACCATGCAAAAGATATACAGAAGGATAGGATTTGCTTTCGGAATAGCCTTGAGGGGTGATCACCACGGCCTTAATGTTCTTTTTCATGGCAGCACTATAGGTAATCACCGTATCTACCTGAGCTGCAAAACCTGCATAGGAACTCAAAAGGGCGAACAGCCCAACAAAGAAAAAGCTTTTTTTCATGCGGATTACTTGTTGATCCAGGTACAGGCTGCCCCTACCAAAGCTGCGTCTTCCCACATCTGACTTTGCCTGATCACCACAGATTTATCTTCTATTTTATCTTGCAGCAAGTTAATAAAATAATCCCAGGTCCTGGCAATGTTTCCACCAATGACCAACACTTCAGGTTTTTCGTCAGCGATGAAATCATTTAGAAAAGTAGCCAGATTTGTAGAAAACTCATCGAAAAGCCGATCCCGGATTTCTGGATCCGCCACGGTGAGCAATTCCTCAACATTTTTAGCTTCCAATCCGGTCAGTTCTTTGTATCTGCGAAGGAACCAGCGGGTTGAGATGTATTCTTCAGCAATACTGTCCTGAAAAGGAACGAAGGCACGGTTGACATCCACAACTTCACCTTTACAACTACTGGTAGAGCCTAAACCAGTTCCCAGGGTTACTCCGATTGCCTTTTCAAAATCAGATGCCGCACCTGAGGCCAGCTCTCCCCTCAAAAATGCTTCCGCATCGTTAATAAATACGATGTGATCTCTCGGAATTTCCAACCGCTCAGAAAGCACATCACGTACATTCAAACCATATAAGGCGTCGTATTTTTCCTGGTTCTTCATCAGGGAAATTCCTTCCACGTAATCAAATGGTCCGGGCATCGCGATGCCAATACGGATATGCTGGTCATCATCCTTCATGATCAAGGAAGATAGAGCATCCACCCAGGAATCGAATATCACTTCTGCAGTATCCATAGAAGCCACACGTACACGCATGAGGCTATCATCAATAACTTTATATGATTTGCAATCTACATGGGCTGCTGTGATGTGGGACCCACCTATATCGACTCCTATAAAAGGAAGTTCAGCTGGTTTAATGTTCATTTTTGAGGTCTGTATTGGTTAAACTAGAATAGAATGTTAAATTCCATTAACCAAATAAAGTCATTTAAACCGTTTTAGCAAAATTTTATTTGTAATTTTTTTCCAACAGCAGTGTTTTAGCCAAAATTATTTGGATTCTGGCTTAGGTTCGCGTGGCCCGCGCTTATAAATCACCAGTCCGTTCAAAAAATTACGTAGAATTTGATCTCCGCACTTTTTAAAATTTGGGTGATCGTCTTTCCTGAAGATGTCACCCAGCTCACTCTTGCTCACCTTAAAATTAACCAGGGCCATAATCTTGATGATGTCATCATTGGTCAGTTCCAGCGCAACGCGCAGCTTCTTGAAAATTTCGTTATTACTCATGTTACATTGCGATTTCTATCTTTACTTTTTTATTCTTGATGCGCTCATTAACCAGTGCCTTCAGTACTTTGCCTACCATTTTTCGTTTGATAGCCACATATGAGGTCTGGTCCTTTACCTCAATGAGTCCGACGTCTTCTTTCTGCAGGCCGCCCTTTTTGATCAGCAAACCTACAATATCAATCTTATTCACCTTATCTTTCTTACCTGCGGCAATATAGAGGGTCTGCCATTCGCTATCTTTAGGTAGTTCAAACTTACCTTTCAGGCTTTCTATAGCAATGTCCGTTTTCAGAAAGGGGTACTTTTCATCTTCAGCGATCACGAGATATGCTGTACCTTTAGCATTCATTCTTGCCGTACGTCCATTCCGATGTAGGAAAGCATCTTCAGTATAAGGCAATTGATAGTGGACAATGGCATCCACCTCGGGAATATCCAGACCGCGCGCTGCGAGGTCCGTAGTGATTAAAATCTTAATGCTCCCATTCCTGAATTTCAATAAGGCCCGTTCCCGTTCATCCTGCTCCATCCCTCCGTGAAAAATATCATGGGCAAGGTCTTTATCTATCAGCAGGTCACTGATCCTATCTACCGTTTCCCGGTGGTTACAGAAAATAAGTGTGCGCTGGTTACCGATCTTGCAGATCAGTTGAAAGAGGGTATCTAGTTTATCTGCCGCAGTGGTTTCCACCTTCCTCAGTAAGAGGTCAGGGGCTACCTTTCTGTCTTTCAGAAAATCGATCTCCGCAGCTCCCTGGATTCCGGTAAAATCAGGAAGCTCTTCCATTGCGGTAGCCGAAGTAAGCATTCTTTGATTCAAAGAAAGCAACTTCCCTATGATGTAAGACATATCTTCCTGAAACCCAAATTCCAGTGCTTTATCAAATTCATCCAGTACGAGCGTTGTAATACCCGATTCATCAAAATTCTCATGCCTCAGGTGATAAGCGATCCTTCCCGGTGTCCCGATCAGCAAGGCTGGCGGCTGTTCAAAATTATTCCGCTCCGTCTTTACCGGATGTCCGCCATAACAGCAGTTCACCTTAAAACCTGTCCCCATCTGCCGGAAAACCTGCTCGATCTGTAAAGCCAGTTCACGTGAAGGTACGAGTACAAGCGCCTGTACACCTTTTGCTTCTATCCTCAACTTGCTGAGCACAGGCAGCAAGAATGCAAGTGTCTTGCCAGACCCAGTAGGTGCCAGCAATACCACATCACTGCCTTTAGCGGCCGCGGCCACTGCAGCGACTTGCATGTCATTTAAGAAAGTAATCTTTAGCTTCTCCAGTACTTTGTCTACCATCATGGCACCAAAGATAGGCGGATATATTAGAACTTCAGGTATTTCTTGCGCAAGTGCTTCATGGAATTATAAAGTTTGACATCCAGGGTCATGAGCATATGCCCTCTTTCAGAGATCCAGGTGGTCATTTTATGATTTGCATTCTTCAATGGGACATACACTTCCTCTTCCAGCACTTCAGTATACTTATTGGCAACCCTGCTTTGCTGCATCAAATAAAACTCGTTGATCAGTTCTGTTTTCATAATGATTTTGTTTAGTCAATTAAAAAACGGTTCATACAATTTAACCAATTATTTGGAAATTCAAAAGAACTTCTCCCGTCAATAATACAACAAAACGGCTGCAAGAAGGGTTTGAATATTTTAAACTCTGTTGACAACACATTGATTGTTAGCAATTAAACCACAGAAACTTAACGCCTTTTTAATTTAATAATGCTATTTTTAGGAAACCTGAATACGGGTTGTTCATCAAACACCAATTAACGTATGACCTGGAAGAAATTTAGCGGCGAAGTGATCCACTCGTCCATCTTAGAAGAAATCGAAAATGCCATTATCAGAGAAACAGCGCTCGGTTACCACCTCAAGGTATGCATCGGAACAGATTCCCAGGTAAAAGGCGCCCTTACAGATTTTGCAACTGTCATCGTGCTCCTAAGAGAACACCATGGCGGTTTTATGTACATCCATCAGGATAAAACGCCACAGAAAATGAGCATCAAGGAAAGGATGCTGGTAGAAGTTCAAAAATCCATTGAAACAGCCTATTCTATTTGCGACCTGCTGGACCTTTATGATGTGGACCTGGAAGTACATGCCGACATCAACACCAACCCCTCATTCAAGTCAAATAAAGCACTGAACGAAGCAATGGGCTACATCTTAAGCATGGGTTTCATTTTCAAAGCAAAACCTGAAGCATTTGCCAGCTCCACCTGTGCAGATAAAATGGTGCATTAAGCTACCACTTCTTTGTAGAAATTGTTTCAGGCGACTTGGTTTTCGGAGCTTGCTCTTGCTTTGCATTCATCGCATCCTTAAATTGGCCTGCAATTACCCTGGACTGGCTGGTCGCATATTTTAAATAAGCTTCCCATTCTCCCGCATTTAATTTCCCTGGTTTACGTTCCAGCGGAACACCAATTACCGTGCTGGGTACAAAATTGCCATACCGGTCGCGTTGATAAGGAATAAATTCATAATCTGTAAGCCAGAAACGATATTTGGCATCTTTAGCTTCTGCATAGAAATTATATTGCACTTCGCCAGAAGGATGACTCAGTACCAGTGCTGTTTTAGTAATGACAATCTTGCCAGCTGCCTGCATCAGTGAATCTCCGGCAGCAGATTTAAGTTTCAGCATTTTAGCCGATTTCTTAAAGAATTTTTCAGCCCTGGCATCCAGCTGGGCTTTTGTAATACCGTTCATTTCCACTACCTCATAATGGATCAGCTTACCCCTTTCGTCGTAGGCAAGCGGCTGGTCCTGCCCAAAGCAAAGGTTGACTGCGAAAACTAAAAAACTCAATCCAAATAAAAACTTCATAAGCTAAAGGTATAAAAAAAAGCCGCCGGATAAATTGTCCGGCGGCTTAAGTTAACGTAATTGAGACTAAAAGGCGTATACAGCTGCCAATGAGAATTGAGAAGCAGATTTGGTAAACGCACCACTGCTTTTCATAAATGATTGTGATAAATCTTTATCGTTGTCAAAACGAACCTCAGGAATAAAAGTCAGGCCACCAGCTTTCAGGTTTCCAGACAGTGTCACCGAAGTTACTGCTGCATCTGCAGCGCCTGCAGCACCCTTGATGTTGAAATACTCACCTCTAAGACCCAAAGCAACAGAAGGAGTAAATGCGTATTGAGGATACAAAGCAGCACCAGTATAACCACCTGCATCATCAGAAGCAGAATAATCAGCGGCATTCAAGCCCAGTTTGAATTTCTCTGTGATCTGGTAAGCAGTGGTCAGGTCAACAATGGTTCCTGAACCGTAGCCACCACCTGAGTGGAAACCATTCAATACATTGATATAAGCAGTCCAGCCTTCAACTGGGGCTACCATCAACTGGCCGCCTACTGATGACACACCATTAAGATCCTGATAAGCATTCCAGTCATTGAACAGTCCAACCATCAGGCTCACTTTATCAGAGAAAGCATAAGTTCCCTTGATACCGGCATTCTGGAAAGGTCCTGCACCAAACAAGTAAGAGGTAGAGTAGTTGAAATTGGCAGCAGGAGAGATCACTTCATATCCTACGAATGTGCCCATGTAACCTGCAGCCATTGAAAATTTATCTGTAAATGCATAGTTTACATACAAATTCTGGATGTGGAAAGACTCACCGTCAGCACTAGGTACGATGGATTGCGCCTGTCCACGTGGTCCAAAAGACAGTTCTCCAACGAATGATGCTTTTCCGGTAGTTTTTTTCAATGCCAGGTCTATCATCCCGATCGAAACAGAATTTTGCTCGTTTGCAAAATAGGTCTTGATGTTTGGCTGCTTAGCGAAATCATATTTGAAGTAGGTATCAACAGATCCCGAAAGTTGCAGTGGTGATGCTTCCTGTGCGTACGTAGCTGATGCGATTGATAAAGTTGCTAGAGTCAATAATGATTTTAATTTCATAATCTAGTTTAGGTTTGAGGTCAAAATTTAGACGTTTTGGTTTAGTTGATTGTGGTTGGTTGGTTGTGGTTTGGTTTGGTTTTGGTTGATCGTGGTGCCTACAAAGTTGGTTCGTTCTCGAGTTCCTGACCTGTTGAAGCAACAATCAAGGTACCCTGGAAATATTTTTCATTGTGTTGTGAAGCATCTAATCCTTCAGCCTCTTCTTCTTCAGATACACGGATTGGCTGTACCAGGTTGATGAGTTTGAATACGATGAATGACATTACAAAACTGAACACTACGGTGATCACTACTCCTTTTAATTGTGTGATGAAGAATTCAGGGTTGCCATACAACAAACCATCTACACCAGCACTATTTACGGTTTTAGTAGCAAAAATACCAGTCAGCAACATACCTACGATACCACCTACACCATGACAAGGAAATACGTCCAACGTATCATCAAGGCTGGTTTTTTGTTTCCATGAAACCGCAAGGTTAGAAATTACTGCAGCAATGGCACCGATAAAGATCGCAGAAGGAATGCTCACAAAACCTGCACCCGGGGTGATGGCAACAAGACCAACGACAGCACCGATACAGAAACCCAGTACGGAAGGTTTTTTACCTCTGGATACGTCAAAGAACATCCATGACAATCCAGCTGCACCGGCCGCAATGTTAGTAGTGATGAACGCTGAAACCGCCAGGCTGTTTGCACCAAGTGCAGAACCCGCATTAAAGCCAAACCAACCGAACCAAAGCAATCCTGTACCGATCAATACGTAAGGGATGTTTGCAGGCGGAACTTCCTGATGATCCTGGTGACTTTTTCTTCTTTTCAACACCAAAGCACCCGCCAGAGCAGCCATACCAGCTGAAATGTGTACTACCGTACCACCAGCAAAGTCGAGCACACCCATTTTAAAGAGCAGGCCGTCAGGATGCCATGTCCAATGCGCTAAAGGAGAATATACCAATAAAGAGAACAATACAATAAATAAGATGTAAGAGGTGAAGCGGATACGCTCAGCAACAGCACCTACTACCAATCCTGGTGTAATGATAGCGAACATCAACTGGAATACCGCGAACAAAGAAAGCGGAATAGTTGCTGCCAGACTCCATGATGGACTGGAATTTACACCCTGGAAAAAGAAGAATGTTTTAGGATTACCAATGAATCCGCCTATCGAATCACCGAAAGCTAGACTGAAACTTACGACTACCCAAAGCACAGAGATTACACCTGCTGCAACTACACTTTTGATCATCGTAGACAATACATTCTTGCGGTGCACCATACCTCCGTAGAAAAACGCAAGTCCTGGCGTCATTAAAAATACCAGCGCTGCTGCGATTAAAACAAAAGCGATGTCTGGTCCGCTGTATTTACCCTCGTCAAAATTTGGTGCCAAGGGAATAAATAGGGCAAGAATTGCAATTATCATTAAAACTGCAAATGGTCCCCACTGTTTGAATAAAACTTTTGCCATAAATGTTAGATTTTTACTGGTTATAATTGTGATTTGTTTGATTTTTTTGATAAAACTAGTAAAAAAATCGATTAAAAGATATTTTTATCAAAACAATTCAACGAAATCCTTGTATATCTCTCCATTTTTTTAGCCAAAACATGAAATATTGACAAAATTTAACTCCGATATTTCAATATTTACAAGATTAAGCATTCAAAAACACCTATTTTTTGATAAAAAAGTAAAAATCACTAAAATTCATGCTAAAAATTAAAGATCATAAAATTTAATTCTGTGAGGCCTTGAAAAATCATAAAAAAACATTTTGTCCCTATTTTTGTATATTTAAAACTAAATATGAAATCATATCAATTAGAATTCCAGCAAAATCTTCCCCTTTCTGTCTCAGATTCTTGGGAATTTTTCTCTTCTCCACTCAATTTAGCCAAAATAACACCTGCTGACATGGCATTTGAGGTAACTTCTAGGCCAGAACACATCAAAAAGATGTACAAAGGCATGATCATTACCTATAAAGTATCACCTGCATTAGGAATAAAGCTGGATTGGATGACAGAGATCACCCAGGTAGAGCAGGAAAACTACTTTATAGACGAGCAAAGATTTGGCCCCTACAAGTTCTGGCACCATCAACATCACTTCAAAGCAATCGAAGGTGGGACAGAAATGAGAGATATCCTTACCTATGGGCTGCCCATGGGCATATTCGGAAGAGTGGCCAATGAAGTGTTTGTTGCAGCAAAACTCCAACAGATCTTTAAATTCAGAAAAGAAAAAGTAATTGAGCTATTTGGGAATTACTCCCCTACCACTATATAAGCGGAGCCTTGCACTACACCCCGGCGTTCGATCTCCTTATCTATATAGGTCTGTATCGCCGACTTATTCAGGCCCCAGTTGGGTGCGATCAGCAAATCCCAATCGGAAATGCCAAATAAACGTTGGATCACGATATCTGGCCTCAATAATGGGATCAATTTGCACAATAAATCCGTATATTCTTCCAAAGAGAAAAGTTTGAAAGGCGCTTTTTTATATTTCACCCCCATAATGGAACCCTCTACAATGTGAAGGTGGTGAAATTTCACGAATTTGATCTGCGGAAAACGGTTGATTTCATGAATATAACCCAACATCATTTCTTCAGTCTCCCAGGGAAAACCAAAGATGGTGTGGACACACAAGTCCAGTTTTGAATTTTCCAGCAACTTTACAGCTTCAACGAATTCCCCATGACTGCAACCCCTGTTGATCTGGTCCAGCGTCTCATCATAAATCGACTCCATCCCCATTTCCAAATCTACATCATAGCGGTCGGCATAACTCTCCAGCAGCGCCACCTTTTCTGCATCAATACAGTCAGGGCGCGTACCAACAGAAAACCCTACCACATCCTGTGGATTAATGGATAAAGCCTCATCATACATCATCTTTAAATAATGTACTGGCGCATAAGTATTGGTATTGGGTTGAAAATAAACGATAAATTTATCGGCCTTATAGAAGCCTTTTCCACGCTCCATACCCTGCTCCAGCTGTTCGCGGATAGTAGGTAGCTTTCGGGAAAGTTCAGGGGTAAAAGAATCTACATTACAATAGGTACAACCTCCATAGCCTTTGCTGCCATCCCGGTTCGGACAAGTAAAGCCTCCGTCCACAATTACCTTGAACACGCGTTGCCCCTTGTATTTCTCCTTCAGGTGCGTCCCGTAATTGTTATATCCTTTTATTCCTTGATCCAGTAGAGTTCCCAATGTTCGTCTTCTTTTCGGCAAAGATACAGCTTTTTATTTATCCACCCTCATGTCTTCAAGCTCAGACATATACCTTGAGAGTACAGCAAGATAGGTCAGACCGGCATTCTCAGGCTTAGCCATAAAGATTTTAAAGTCGTCGAGGTCATTTACAGTGAATCCCATTCTTACGAATAGCTCTTTATCGGTTTCCCATGATTCCGGGTTTACCTTTTTTTGGCCTACCTTCTTATAGAGCTCCAGTCCATAGGCGAAATCCCTGTACTTCGGCGTATCCCTGAATTCTTTAAAAAAATTGATGATCGTGCGGTAAGTAGCCGGTTTACCCGCATTCACCTGCTCCAGCATGAGCACACCCAGGATCGGCCCTTTCAAAAGCGTACTGTCCACACTGTTGAAATTGCCACATCGCTTCAGAATCTCAATGTCTCTTTTGAGCGCTGAATCCTTTTCTCCCGATTTGTGCCGTACAAAATAAGGCTCCTGGTCAAGCACACGCTCACAATTGAGGGTATCCTGACCAAGAGCCGAAATGCCGGTAAACAGCAATAATAAAAACACTGGCAGTTTTAAATCCATATGCAAAGATAAGTTATTTTGATAACCACCTGTCCTGCATATAAAATCGCCGCTCTGTTATGAGGCTTTTCTATCCAATAATAAATTAATCATCAGTTCGAGATCCCCTTCATTGTCGCCATCGGTTCTGAAATCAGAGAAGATCAGCCTTCCGTCCCTATCGATCAGGAAATTCATCGGTGCAGCACCACGGTTATCCAGATTTCCTTTTGCCCTATCTTTTACATCTTCGAGCGGGGTAAAACTATAACCACTGCTTTTCATAAAAGGAATCACATAATCGTTCTGATCTGAAACAATATTGATACCTACGTAGGCGAGGTCCTGTCCTTTAAATTTCTTTACCACATTTTCAAAATGCGGGAACTCTCCCCTGCATGGACCACAACCAGGGAACCAATAAGTTAGCAGTACGACTTTGCCTTTGTAATCGGCTAGTGCGCGGTCGCCTTTTTCAAGGTATTGCTTCAGGGTAAAGGGCGTAGCAACTTTTGCTGTTGCATTCAGACGGCTCCAGATATCTGCCAGTATCGCCTCCTCTCCCTTGCCTTGTTTGGCGCCATAGCTTGAAATAGCTGCTTTCAATCGTAAGTCCGGTGCTTTAGCAAATGCCAGCACCAAACTGTCATATGCTGCCGAGGTCTGTCCGGCCAGGTCATTGGCCTTTGCTTTAAGTAATGGGATGTCTTTATTAAAACGATAATAACGGGGCAGCTTAATCTGGCTCAGCAACTGTTGTGCTTCTGCACTTTTCTTCTGGTCCATCAGCGCATTCGCATCTGCTATATATTGGGCCTGTATTTTCAGGTTGCCCCATTCTTTTGCATTCTTTTCAGTCTTGGCCATTTCTTCCGCCAGCACCACCGCCTTTTTAGGATCTATGGAGAGCAGTAGGTTGAAATAAGATGACATGCCGCTGGACGACCAGTTGAACTTTGCAGGATCATAGCTTTTGTACAGCAGTTCAAAGTATTTCAATTTGTCCGCTACCGCTGAAGAGCGTTCTCCCAACCAGTAAAGGGCCTGTGCCCCTCTTTCATGGTTTGGGAATTTTTGCGCTACCGCAAGGCTCAATTCCTGGTATTTGCGCTTGTCAATCTCCCTAAAAGAGGAAGCATAGTAGAAACTATAATTCGGGTTGGAAGGATTTGAAGCTACAGCTTTGGCCAGGTATGCACGCCCCCCGGCAAAATCTCCCCATCGCTCGGCATCTATCCAGAGACCTCCCCAGGCTTCTGTAAATTTCGGATTCAGTTCCACAGCCTTCAACAGATAAGGCTTAGCTTTAGGACTTTCCTGATCTTCATAGGCCTTGCCCAGGGCATAAGGGACAGCAGAAGATTTCGGAAACTGCTTCATCCATGCAGCATATTGCTTTTCCAAAACCGGACTTTCCATTCCTATGGCTTTGATATAGGCTTCATGTACTTTAGGACTGTCGGGGCTCAGCTCCACTGCCTTTTTCAGTTTGGCAAGTGCAGCAGGATCGCTGATGATGTCGTTTTTATTGGTTCTCTGTGCAAATGCCAGTCCTGTGCTGGCAGTCAGCAATATGGTAATCGCTACATTGCGTGTAAACTTAATGGTTGTTGACATATTTCTAGTATAAAAGGTGATTAATAGGTATTTTGCTGAATGACGCCATTGCTGGATATGATCTCTGTTTTTGGAAGCGGGGTCGCATACCGCCTTGAATTTTTAGGCAGGGTATAGGTTTTCACCGGCTCGTTAAACAATACATTAGATGCATTGTAAGGATAAAATGTCCTCGTCAGCACCACATCATCATTCGGATCGTCATTGTTGTTGTACCTCCGCAGGTCATACCAGCGCTGTACAAACGGCATTTCTCTTCTGCGTTCTTCAATGACTTTCTTAATCGCATCGTCTTTTCCTGTTGCGACCAGGTCTACCCAGGGTCCCGGCTTCATGCGTTTTGCCCTTAAGGTATTGAGCGTGGCCATGGCGGCTGCAGGTTCGTTAGATCTTGCCTGCGCTTCTGCTTTGGTCAGCAACACTTCCGCTACCGTTGGTCCGGAGGGGATACGGTCTTTGAAGAAAAAGATATAGCCGGGATAATCGAATGAAGGCTTAGTCATCCCACGGTCGTAGGAATACCCCTCTACCATATGGTACTGGTACCTCAGGTCATTACTTTTGTCATAAAGGTTCAGCAACTCCGAACTTGGGATATACCACCATGAGCCATGGTTCAGCATCCTGAAATACAGGAATTCTTTCCAGCCCACCATATCGGTCAGATCGGTTTGGTTATCATGCGTGTATGGATATTTCAAAACGACTGTCTGGGCCTGCGGCGTGCCGGAATTGATCACTACAGAACCGTCACGGCCATAGCGCATCTCTGTGTTATAGTTCACCAGCGTGCTGTAATCCGCCAGGGCTGCATTGGCATGTTCCAGGGCTTTGACATTGTTGTTCCGGTTCAGGTAATAGCGTGCAGCAAAAGCATTCACACCCGCTTTGCTCGCCCGCCAGTGACGGGGGCGACCACTTTGTGTCAATGATACAGGCGTTTTCAAAGCCTCTGCCAAGTCGGCTTCAATCAGGGCATAGACCTTCTCGAGTGGCTGGCGCTGCAGTGGTTCCTCAAAGCTGGTACTGGTCTTGATCGGCAATCCGGGTTCGTTTTTATTTTGCTCTGTATAAGGCAGGCAATAGGTGTTGGCCAAAATCCAGTAACTATAGGCACGTGCAAAATGCGCATCTGCTTTGATGACCGCTTTTTCTGCATCCGTACCCGTTACCTTATCCACATTGTTCAGTGCCAGGTTCGCTGTAAAGATCTTTTTAAATTCATTGCTCCAGACGTTTTCGCGGGTATCATCTGGCAGGTATTGGGTATCCCAGGTGGCAAACTGAAAGGCAGCCATTACCGAAAAAACACCCCTGCCACCATTATATACATCAACTGTAAGCCCGCAATCGTCGGTACCATAGGTTTGCGTGCGATTTTCTTCTACATAAAAAGTTGCCGTATTATTCATCAGGGCATCAATCTGAGCCGTGGTTTTCACTACCAGTGAAGTGGTTTTAGAAGGTGCTTCTTCCAGAAACTTTTCGCAGGAAAAAAACAAAGTACTAAGGGCCATCAAAGAAATTGTGCCCGAAATCTTACTATATCTTATATTCATAATCGTAGCTTTTAAAATTCACATTTAATGCCCAAAGAGATTCTCGGCTGAGGCTTCAAGGTGCCCAGGGGATATTCAGGATCCTCCCCTGCATCATTGGCCACCAGCGTAAAGAGGTCATTCCCCTGAGCAAAGGCCTGTACCCTGCGCATGCCGATCTTCGATGTCAGTTTCGATGGAACATTGTAGTTCAGGTTTACTTCCTGCATTCTGATGTGCGAAGCATTTTCGATAAGGTAGCTCAGGCTCTGATGGAAACGGTCCCAGAAATAATACCTTGGCTCTATCAGGTTTTGCGGAAGCGGCACAATCTGGCTCGGATCGCCGTTCAGTACCTCAGAGAGTTTGCTGTTCGGCAGCACCCTGCCCGTCCAGGTCGGCGGATAGTTGAATCCTTTTCTCTGAAATTTATGCCCAAATTTACCGGTCACAATGAAGGAGAGGTTAAAATCATAAACCTGGAATGAGTTGATGAAACCCAGCGTGTAGGGCGCCACTGCAGTTCCCGTATTCAGCAGGTAATCCCTACCATCTCCGGGTGTAAAAGCACCGAAATCGTACAAGGCTCCATTCGCACCATAAACCATAGGCTGTGTATTTTGCATACCTGCATACTTAAACCTCCATAATGCATTGGCATCTTCTCCTTCCACATAAGCACCAGATCCTCCCCCTACCAGGGTAGATGCTGCATAATTTGCCACAAACAATTTGGTGATCTCGTTCTTATTATAAGAAAAATTCAGGTTTCCGCGCCACACGATGTCATTACCGCTGATTTTCTGCATGGTTCCCAGTTCGAGTTCGATTCCCTTATTGGTCATTTCTGCATTATTCAGTCGCTGACTGGTCGTTCCGTTTGCTGCCGGAATAGACAAAGTTGCAATCAGGTCCTTTCCGGATTTATGATACATATCTACTTTACCATAAATCTGGCCTTTAAACAAGGTATAATCTACCCCCACGTTCCATGTACCTGTTTTTTCCCATCTCAAAGTCGGATTTCCAAAACTGGATACCGTAGCAGTTACATCTCCGGTATATACATTGGGTATCGCACCCATCGCAATTAAAGGTCTGAACGATGTGGTCCTGTCCACATTGCCATTATAACCATAGGTAGCCCTGAGGCTGAGGCGATCTATCCAGGAAACACGCTTAAGAAAGCTTTCTTCGCTTACTTGCCAACTGGAACCGATGGACCAGAAAGGGGCATAGCGATACGAAGGATCATCAGTAATCAGGTTAGATGCATCAGTCCTTACACTTCCAGAAAGGGTATATTTACTTTTAAAAGTATAGGCAGCGTTACCAAATAAGGAAAAGTAGCGATCAGTCAATGACGTAAAACTATTTGAATAACCAATAGTTTGATTACTTCCAAGCCAATTCCTGATCGGGAAAAAAGTTCCACCCGGACCATTCGGAAAAGTGCCAACACTTAGGGTCTCTTTATTAAAACCATAAGTGGTAGCATATCCGAAAGTTTCTGTTACAATGTTATTGATCTCAGAACCACCAACAAAGCTCAGTTCATGGTCCTCAGCAAACTTGCGGTCAAAATTCAATTGATTACGCAACGTGTAAGCTTCCGTCCTTCGCCTGCTTTGATCCAGCATCCCCCCTTTAGGGACATTCAGTGTTACTTTGTTCGTCGCCTGGTCCCAACTGGCAAAACGGTTTACAGAATCCCTCACGGAGAAAGTTTGTTCATTACGGAAGCGTTTGTTATTTGTACTAAACAATTCGTATTGAATCTTGGAATCAAAAGACAATCCCTTCAGCACCTTCAGCTTCAACCCAGCCTGCAATCTCGTATTTAGCTGTTCAGAAACGACTTCACGGTTGGCAATCTCCTGGATCGGATTATAGCTCCAATCGGCATAAGGAAACAACGCCTTAGGCACAAAGCGGTCGATGATAGGTGTATAGTACTTTGCCACATTGGTTAGGGAACCATCCTCATTCCTCAGCATCTCATAAGGCGATAAGTTCTGAATATCACCAAGTGTTACACCATTATTATTCGCCTTGTTATAGTTGACCATGCCAGAGAAATTGAACTCCAACCATTTAAAAACATTAGCATCAACTCGATAATTGGCCGTATACTTCTTATTATCTGTGCCCTTAAAGTTCGACTTTGATTCTTCAAATAATAGCGACAAATGGTTGCGCAGCTTTTCTGAAGCACCAGAGATGTCGAGGTTATATTGCTGAACCAAGGGGTTTGTTAACAGTTCTTTGCGGATTTGCTCTTTGTTGTCTAAAGTTTTATATTTGGCCAGCAACGCATCGCGCTCAGTCAAACTCAGGTACCCCAGCGCATGTTCACTCATGGCAACCGTACCTAAAGACCAAGCCTTCCCGTAGTCCGTTGCCAAAATCCCCGAATTTAGCTGCGCACTCCAGTTCCCGAACGATTTCATTTCGTAGTCAATAGTTTCTGCGGAGGAAGCCAGCGGGTTCACATAATCCAGGTCCAGCTTATTTGAAATCCTGGTAAATGCAGAAAAATCGATCTTCAACGGAACGCCCTTTAGTCCTTTTTTAGTGACTATCACGATTACTCCATTGGCAGACCTTGCTCCCCAAATTGATGCAGCAGCAGCGTCTTTTAGTATAGTGATGCTCTCTACATCATTAGGATTAATGGTATTGAACTCACCCTGGATAGCAAAACCATCGACGACCACTAAAGGAGCTCCATTCTGATTCCTTGAGCCATTAGCGTTATAAACATTCAGGGTAGTTTGTCCGCGCACTTCAAATCTTGGATTCCCATCCGCATCCAGCGTAGCCTGCATACCTGCGGTAGTACCGATCAGGCGCTGTGCAATATTGGTCGTTGGCCTATCCAACTGATCACCAGTGATCACATTGAAAGCCCCCGTAGCGCGCTCTTTGCTGAGCGTCTGGTAACCCGTGCTTACTACGCTTACCGATTGCAGCTCCGCGGAATTGATCTCAAGCGTCACCGAAAGCAGGTTTTCATTGGTCACTGCAACTTCTTTACTCTTGTACCCTACGAAAGAGACTACAAGTACAGTTCCTTTGTCTACATTTCCAAGCCGAAACTCCCCTTCGGTATTGGTGATCGTTCCCCGCACCTCTCCTTTCACTTGTACTGTAGCACCGGGCAGTGGATTTCCTTTTTCATCGAGTACTTTCCCCCTGATGTCAATCAGGTTAAAAAACCGGTCTATACTTTCAAAAATAGAAGTAGGTCTGCTCCGCACCACAATCGTCTTCTGATCTATCGTGTAATCCAGGGTCTGCACCGCAAATACCTGATCCAGCACCGCTTTCAGGTCTGCATTATTTACGTTAATGGTTATTCGTTTCGCATTTTTGATTTCCTGTGGTTCATAAAGGAAATCATAACCGCTCTGAGATTTAATTTCTTTAAATAGTTGTTGAAGGCTGATGTTCTTCTTCGATAAGCTTATTTTTTGGGCAAAACCTGCCGCACTTACCTGGAGTAATGTCAGTAATAATAGAATACAGGTGAAGTTAACTCGCATAAGGGTCTGTTTGGAGAAAGCAAGTCTGACAAATGCGCAAGCAAATAGCTTACGCCTCAATTGAATGTAAATTTTCATACATTTGATTTGTTTGGGTTAGTTGATACGGTTGTGTGATTGCAATTTTAAAGGGTAACCCTTACAACGCCGGGAGTGGGTCCAATCACTGCCGGCATTTTTTTGTTACCCTGTTGGCTGGTGTAACATTATGGCATAGCGGTGATTCTCCTTCCTTCTATTTTAAAGTGAACACGTCCTGTTAATTCAAACTTTCTCAATAGCTCAGATACATTTCTAAAACGGGAAATGGTTCCCTCGAAATGTACGTGCTTCAATTCCTCCGGGTATACCACTTCTACATTATACCAGCGTTCTATTTTTCTCATGATTGAAGGCATATCCTCATCCTTAAAGATGAAATAGCCATTTTTCCAGGCCATCGCAGTCTCCAGATCGGCCTCATATACACTAATTTTCTTGCCGTCCAGTGTAGCTTGCTGCCCGGGCTCCAAACTCGCGGTCCCCAACTGAACTGCCCTGGTATTTCTGATCAGCACCGAACCCTCAAGCAGGGTAGTCTTCACTGCCGGTTCATTGGTATAAGCTTCCACATTAAAATGAGTCCCCAACACCTTCAATTGCTGATCTGCTGCCTCTACCAGGAAAGGTTGTTCTTTATTGTGGGCCACCTCGAAATACGCCTCTCCTTCCAATTTCACTGTCCTGGTCTTTTCCGAGAAGGAAAGGGGGAACTGAAGAGAGGAGGCCGCATTCAACCAAACCCTGGTGCCATCGGGCAATCGAACCTGGTATTGCCCTCCCGGTGGCGTCACTATCGAGTTATAAACCGGCGCTCCATTGATCTTTTCTTTTTGCTCTGCTACCTGGTATATCGCATCATTCAACTGTACTTTCTGGCCATTGGCCATGATCAGTACCGCTTTATCACCACCAGCTACGATGTCATCCTTTGTGTAGGCAATCTCATCCACGCTCTGCTCACCCTGGTCGAGGATGTAAAACAGCAATCCTGCCGAAAGCAGGATGATCACACTGGCTGCAATGGCTTGTAGGTACCAGCCATTGAAAAAGATGACTTTTCCTTTTGGCTCCGCCACTTGCAGTGCAGGTATTTTCGGAGCAGAAGGTACAAAACGTCTGTCGTTAATGATCCGCTCGTAGAGTAATGCCGATTGCAGTTCAGTAAAAGACTGCGAAAGCTCATGACTGTTCCAGACCTTTTCCATAAAGGCGGCAAGTTCAGCATCCTCTTTCGCCTCAGCAATCAGCCCCATCAGCTCCGAAAATTCGGTTTTACTGATGCTGTTCGTGGCATATGCAAGGAATAAATTGTTGAGGTATGCCGTATCCATTGTTTTATTAGTCATATATTTACACTGGGATATATGAGGTAATACACGACAGAGGGAAAGTATAACTAGTCAAATTGAAAATTAATTCAAATCATAGCGAAACTGAACTGATTACGGGGCTCCGTAACGACGAGGTGCAGGCATTCGAATGCGTTTTCCATACTTATAAAGGAAAACTGTACAGTTTTAGCTGGCGTTTCCTGAAAAACAGGGAACTTTGTGAAGAAATTGTGCAGGAAACCCTGATCAACCTCTGGACCAACCGTCATCAGCTCGACCTCAACTATCCACTTGGACCATATTTATACACCATAGCCAGGAGGCTCACCTTAAATGCGCTCCGCAATGCAGCCACTGCTGGTTCAGCCCGTGAAAAACTCTGGAAAGACCTGCAGGAAGCACACAATGAAACAGAAGAAGCCATCCTGCTCGCAGACCTCATGGAATTTGCAGAACAGGCGGTTGCCAAACTGCCCAAGCAGCAACAGCTTGTGTTTAAGCTCAGCCGCTACGAAGGCCTGAGCCATGAAGAGATTGCGGAAAAGCTCAATCTCTCCAAAAGCACAGTGAACAATCACCTGGTCGAGGCCCTGAAAAACCTGCGCCATCATTTCAAAAATTCAGGCATTTCTTATGGGCTGTTACTGGCCTACCTGCCTTTTATGCGCTGATGTAACAGCTGCTATTCCCGGGAATCAATGGCGCATTAAATATTTAGCAAAAAACTCACGCTTACGCTTTTCGTAATAAGCTTTGTAAGGTCCTTCATAGGTATGGTGCTGACCAGGAAGCAGCAGCAGTTCGAAATCCTTATCTGCCAGGATCAACGCATTGGCCATCCGCATCGTCGCTGCCGGATTCACATTTTCGTCCGACTCCCCTGCAACCAGCAACAACGGTCCCTTAATATTCTTCGCTAAACTTTGGTTCAAAGCATAAGGTTTTTCAAAACCCTGGTAGCTTTCCCCCCAGGTACGGTTATAGATGGTATTGTCATGGTTACCCGAGGAAGAAACGGCCGCTTTATAAAAATCAGGATAGGTGCCTAATGCCGCCAGGGCCATCATACCTCCGCCCGAATGACCGAAAATACCGATCTCATCCATATCCATGAAAGGATATTTCGCCCCTAGTTGTTCCAAGCCAAATTTATCATCTTCCAGGGCGTAATCACGCAAATTTCCATGACCGTACTTGTAGTAAGCGGCATTACGGTACGGCGAACCGCCGCGGTGTCCCATCACCACAACAATGAATCCTGCTTGTGCCAGTGATGTATTGTTGTAGCGGTCTATTACTGTAAAGTCATTCCATACCGTTTCAGTGAAAGGGCCTGGGTACACCTGGGAGATGACGGGGTATTTTTTATTCGGATCAAAATCAAATGGCTTCCACATGAGTCCATAGAGATCGGTCGTTCCATCTTTTGCCTTGACGGTAAACATTTCCGGCCGTTTCCAACCGTAAGCATACAATTTACTAAAATCGGGCCGGTATACTTCCTGAACGAACTTTCCACCTGTAGTCCTCAACACGCTCCGTGGCTCCAGGTCGATCCTGGAGTACTGATCCAGAAAATACTGTTTAGAGGGGGAAATGAACACCGCATGATTGGCATCTTCGGGAGTGAGCAATTGTAGTTTCCCCCCATCAAATCCAGCTCGGTATAAAAAGGCATAATTGGGATTACGACCTTTTTCTTTTCCATATCCATAGAAATAGAAAATACGTTTGGCAGTATCAATTGCAGCGATTTTACCCGCCGTCCAGCTGCCATCGGCAATTGGATTGAGGAGACGTCCATTTCGGTCGTAATGGTAATACTGACCCCAACCACTGCGGTCGCTCCACCATAGAATGTCCTTCCCTCCATTGACAATGGATACCTGAAAAAGATCCTTGTTGATGAATGGCTTACTTATTTCATGGATCACCACCCGCAAAATACCGGTATGCACATTTACGGCACAGAGTTCCATTTCGTCCCGGCTTCTTTTGCTGCGCAATAGAAAAACTTCTTCATTGCTGCGCTGATTGCGCAGCAGCTCTACTTCCTGGTCCGGCCAGCGATCGAGATTCACCTTTACCAGACTTCCCGCCTCAGGGCTCCCCACATAAAAATCATACTGAACGACTTCTTTATCGCCCGGGAGTTCGTACTTGTAACTTTTCACATAGGGCCTGCTAAAACTACTTATGGAATTAATCACCGTCATCGTCTTTACTTTTCTGTTATCCTTGCGCAGCACATAAAACGACTTTGAATCAGGTGTCCAGATTGCATCCGTTGGAGAATTGACTTTTGCATAAGCATCTTCATCGTTGATGGAAAATGAAAAGTGCTCTGCCCCATCGCTGGATAAGGCGCGCTCGACAGAATCTGCCATGTGCTTCAGATATAGGTTATGTTGACGGGCGTACAGCAACCATTTCCCATCTGCGGACATTGTACCTGTATGATAAATGGGGTAAGACTTCAGCTCCTGTCCCGTTCGTTTAGCCAGTGTTTTCCGGATGTAATTGTAATCGTAATTCTGTCCCTTGTAACCTACCTCCACACTTTGCTCGTCTTTGGAAAATTGTGGCCGGTAGCTGATAGCGGTTTCATCCGGACTACTTTGCGTCAATTTAGCCAGGCGACTAATGATTAGATCTTTATCAAACAAAATGGTTTTTTGTTTTTGATCAGGATCCACCAGGTAATGTGTATTGCCAGCTTCTCCTGGTTTATTTGCCACAAACCAAAACTTATTGCTCCGTTTCAAAAAGAAAGGTACAATTTGCTGGCTGCCCAATTGCTTTTGCAAATTCGCCGCATCGAAGTGTTCTGCAGCGGCAAAATTTGGACTTTGGGCTGATAGCGAAATGGGCAGCAGCAAGCCCATAGACAGTACTAACCTAATCATTTTTACCAGTTTTCTCCTTTGCAAGTCTTTTCACATAGCCCTCGCAGTGGTTGATCAGATAAGGATTTTTTGAGGTCTTGGCTACTTGTTCCGTAATCTCTTTAATATAGGGATAGGTACGGTCTGTCGTAGCGCAGAAATTGGTGTAATCAAAGACCACATCTTTGTTTTTCTGGGTGAACCGGGCCACATTTTCTGCAAGCACCTTACCTGCGGCAGGCACATTCTTTTCCCCGGCTGCCATGGCAATGTCGACCAGAGCCAGCAATTGTTTTTTGTCCGGATACGGACTGGCCTTAATTAGTTTTTTATAGCCTTCAAATTCTGCTGTCATATAGGGATGTCCCTTAAAATAATACCCTACCATACAGTTTCCCGCAAGCTTTTTATAGACCGAGTTAATTTTGTCATCGACCATTTCTTTTCCATTCGAGGCGACAAAATCTTTGTAATTTGCCATCAGGTAGTTGAAATTTACACTTCCGATATCTGACATGTACCGGGAATCATAACCCTCTGCAAACAAGAACCAGTTCTCAGGTTTCAACTTATCTGCCGCAGTAAGCATTTTAAAGTATTCATTGGCGATAGCCGTTCCCGCAACTGCTTCTTTCTGTTTGAATTTTTGCTTGATCAGCTCAGTCATCAAAGCATGGTCGCGGTCGCCCGCAGCGTAACGCGCTTCTCTGCTGGCAATTTCGTTTTTAGGATTCATCCCATTCCTGATCTTCGCCATAAACTCCGCTGCAGTCATGCCGCCTACGAACTTATAAATCTGCTTTCCATCCTGGTCAAACAATAGATACGTAGGAAATGCGCCCACACTATAGGCTTTAATGGCTTCAGGTCCCTCTCCCTTTTCCATATCCATTTTCACATTGATGAAATTGCTGTTGAAGAAGTCGGCCACACTGTCCTGTGTAAATACCAGTTTATCCATCCCCTTACATGGTCCGCACCACTCCGTATAGCAATCAGTAAAAATCATCTTATGCTGTTCTTTAGCCAATTTAAAAGCTTCTTTTAAGGAGGCTGTGGTAAAATTGATTGCCCTGTTTTGTGCACAGGCAACAGTACTCACTAAGAGTACAGCTATTATTAATATTCTTTTCATTTCTTTAACTTGGTTTTTGGTTCATATCTCTTCCAACCTTCTCTCTCATTAAACGATAGCGCTCACGCATTGCAGCATCTTCATGTTTTACACTTAGTTCTTCCAGATGTGCTATAACGCGTAGAAAATAAAGGTGCAACACCTCATTGGCATCCGTTAAGCCTCCTGTAATGTTATTCTTAGCAACTGTAGCTGTAAGATCATTCACAAAATTCAGCTGCATCAGCATCCGGTATGGGTCTATTGGTGCTGTGGTATTAAAGTCATTAAATACATAATGGTCTATAGCTGTAAACAGGCCACTTACGGTATAGGCCTCCTTTCCTAATGCGTATTCCGCTTTGATCAGGTTATTCAGCACATCTGAACTGATGAATTTCCTCAGGGCATCCTGAGTGCTATTGCCCATTTTCAATGATTCAGACTCTGAGTTCAACAAGTTCAGCCGTTTGCTCTGCATCCAGGACGGCGCACCCTTGAAGAACCATTCATTTAGTAAAGACATGGCTTTTTGCTGATCCTTTTTTGAAGTATATACCACAGCTACATCATTGTAATTTTTGAGCACCGGACGTAAAGAAACACCCCCGATATAACTGACTACATTGTCTGTATACAATTGGTAGCTGATTTGAAAAGCCTTAGACAACAGCTTGAACTTAGACCAGTCTTCGTCCTGATCTTTCATTACCGCCGTCAGTTTTTCCAACTGCGGATAATAGCGTTGCACATTTTTCATCCCAAGTTCAGCTGCCTTAAGCTGATCGGAAGACAGGTCACCTCTGCGGGTAAAAGGATCGCTTTTGTTCTCCTCCAAAAACAACAGCTCAGCATCAGAAATCTTAAGAGCAGCCAGTGCGGCCTTCTCCGCAGCAGCATTGCTAAAAATACGGTATGCCCATCCAATCGCCATCTTGTCGTATGCAGCGACACGAGGCATCAGGTCTGCCACCGCCACCTGGTCCTCTGGCTGTACGACAAAATTGAACTGGGTGTCGTCTGTCACCGATGAGGAAAAACTGTGTGTCCTGAGCCATGCACCGGACCTGAGCTGCGCCGTACTATATGCCGCGCTGCCATGAAGGTTGGGCGTCATACCCAACATCTCTCCCAGTGCTTGGGCCACTTTCCATTCCATCATTTCCGCCCTGACCTCCGGATGATATAAGTCTTGCATGATCCTTGAATCTTTAAAGCCACATTTGGCAAAATACGAAGGCAACAAATCGTCGATGACATTTACATCAATATTCATTTTTGCGGCAATGATCTCACCCGTACGGGGGTCGATGACCGTATTGGTCACAAATGCCTTTGAAGCATTACCCCATTTGATCAGAAGTTTACCTGATGATAACCAGTTGTCCTGTTCATCAGTAACCACACGTAATGCATTTTTGAATCCTGCTTCCTGGAAAGCCACATTCCATTGCTGGACAGCTTTTTTAATGTAAGGCACAAAAAGAGCGGGAGTTGCTGCGTCAATGAATACCCTGATCGGCTTTTCGGGCTCTACAAGTTCCCCGGACAGATACCTCTTCCAATCGGCCGGCTTTACAGCAAGGTTCCATTTGGTCATCACCTTTACATTTTTCACGCCATAAGGGCTTTTCCCGAAATCATTGTAATTGACTGTTCCAAAACCCAGCCTCACATCCGCTTCCCGAACTTTCATTTGACTGGCTGGCAATCGCTGGATCAACAGATCAACCACATGAGCCACAGCCTTATCAATCGCCTTGCTACCATTGTAACTTTGGCCAGGGGTAGTTTGGGTTCTCAAAACCCTAAAAACCACTGCGCCCGGGGCTGCCTTCACCTGCTGAACACCAGAGCGGGCCGCATCAGAATTATTCAGACTACTCACATCTTTAAAGGAGAACAGCTCGCCTCCTTCCATTAGATGGCGGGTAATATTCACAATAAAACTTCCTTTGGCTTTTCCGGAAGCCTCTATCGGCATTACAAAGCTAACGGGAATCATGTTAGATTGTTGCACCAGGGCTTCTATTCCCTGGTTATAGTCGGGTGAGGTTGCTTCTTTATATACCTCTTTAGTAACATTCAGGTTGTTGCCGGTTCCCTTACTCAGGCGGATTACACCTGAGGATTGGGCAATGTTATTGACATAGCCCCGGGCGACATCACCGATCACCAAAAGATCGGTATTCAGGGCGCTGGCGGGAAATTCCAGAAAATACTTCGAGCCATCCTGGTAGACCGTAAAATCACCTTGACTAACTTTCATCGTATTCTTAAAAAACTTCTCGAAAGGCATCAGCATTCCTGATGGCACATCCGCTGCTGCAGCTGCTTTTGATTTTTCCTGTGCATGGACATCAAACGCAGGGATTGATAGCATCATAATCAATATTAGACGATATAGGTATTTCATCTTATTTTGTAGTTTTTGGGTTTAAGTAAGCATCATTCTGCCCGGTGCTCCATACCTTGATCATGTTGGAGACTGCCGTGAGGTGGCTTTTGGATATAAAATCTGTTTGTAACACAGCAGCAGCACTGGCCTGCTTTTGGATCAGCTCCATCAGGGATTTCATTTTGAAATCCACATTATTCGCGAAAGTTCCAGGGTTGTCTATGTGCCTCAGCATGGTATTCAGAAATGCACGCTGCAGCATTCGGTCATAACGTGATATCGGCTTATTGAGCTCCATATCTTTGAAGATGAACTGCTGTAAATCAGATAAAAACTCTGTTGCCTTATAGTCCGCATCACCGGCTATGTTTTCGACCCTCATGAATGCAGAATATTTTGAGAGTAGTCTTCCCAGCAAGTCACTGTAAGTAGCTTCTACATCGGTATCGAAATTGAAGTTAGTTTTGGACATGATGTCTTCAGGATATAACCATTTGGGCTCTGTAAGCATATAGGTGCTCAGGTAGTCCATCGCTTCCTTTTGCCGGGCGCGACTTACAGGTTCGAAATTGCTTTTTTGCTCCGCGCGGAGGGAATTATCCAGATGCACACCGGCAATATTTTTTACCACATGCTGCAGGTATTGGTAGTATCTGCCCTGAACGGCCCGGTACATGGACCTCAGGGTCTGATAATCGTTATTGTCACCTGCTCCCCATTGAGTGAGCCTGGCCATGATCTTTTTCAAATTCTCTACACCAAGAGCATTGGCTTTCATATTGTTATCGCCGATATCTTCACTTTGAACCCTTGGATCAAAAAAGTCACCTTCCTCAAAGTAAAAAAAACGCGGATCTTTCCTTTTTTCCGACACCCAGGAGCTGAGGTATGCTACCGCTTCGGCCGGACTTTTCTCTGGCATATACTTATAGCCCCACTCTATGGCGTAATCATCGTATGCACCGATTACCGGAAGTAATTCGGCAGGACTCATTTGATCTTCAGGCTGCGCAGCATAGTTGAAGCGCATATAATCCATTACAGAAGGGCCAAAACCGTGTCGCCTGATGTAATCCCTGTTGCGGATGCTATCGACCGGATAGGAAGAGCTGCCTGCAAAATTGTGTCTCAAGCCCAGCGTATGTCCCACTTCATGGGTGATCACATTTTTCATCAGGGTGCCCATCAATTCTTTATTCATTGGAATTTTTCGTGCAGCCGGGTCTGTGGCAGCGCACATGGAGAAATACCAGCGTTGCAATAATTCCTGTATGTTATGAAATACGGCTACATGAGAACTCAATATCTCACCCGAACGCGGATCTACCACCTGAGGCCCATATGCATTGGCCATTTCAGATGGCTTATAGGAGATGCAGGAATACCTGGCGTCCTCCATACTGTAATCCGGGTCTTCTGCAGCAGTTGGTGCCAGCTTACCTGTAATGGCATTTTTGAAGCCAATTTTCTCAAAACTCTTGCGCCAGGCATTCACACCCTCTATAAAGTAAGGAACCAGATAGGCAGGGGTATTGCGGTCAATGTAAAATACAATGGGTTTGGCGGGCTCCACCAGCTCCCCATTTTTAAATTTTTGAAGGTCCTCTGGTTTAGGTTCAATCCGCCACCTGTTGGCCAGGGTAATGTATTCATTTCCTTCGGGATTGAAATCATAATTTCTTAAGCCCGTTAAAAAATACCCAATCCTCTTGTCCCCATAGCGGTGTGCCAGAGGTTGCTCCGGCAATAAAAACCAGGAGGCCCCAACTTCCCACATCGTCGGATTTGCCTCCTGCTTTTTGACAGGTGCAGCTCCCGGCGCAGCTGGCGGCCCCGATGCTGCGGGAGCTTCGGCATAACTCTTAATGGAACGGAAGACAATATTGTTTTCGAAAGCACTCAGGCCAAGTATCTTTGATTTTTGAGGTTCAAATGCCCCCAGTTTCAGCTCTATAGCCGCACCTTTCAAAGAAAAGAAATCACTGTCACCCGCAAACAGGCTGGTAATGTCGATCAGTGAGCTGGAATCTCCAAAGGCTAAAATATCGAATGCAATGAGGCTAGGCACCAGTCTGGATTTCACTACATTGAAATACATACCCAGGCTATCTGCAGCTTGCGCAAATTCCGGAACGACAAGGTTCAACTTCCCTTTTTCGCCCTTATTAAAGCGGATCACACGGTCATTTACCGCATCTCCGGCAAAACCGAAGCGCATAGCAGGATTTCTATTGCGCTGTGCAGATCCGCGGATGATGCTGATGCTGGTGAGGATGTCCCGTCCAAGGAGCCGATCCGGAATTTCGAGGTAATACTTCTCCTCCTGTACATAGACATTGAACATGCCTTTGTAAGTTTTGGAAGCAGGTTTGATGAAAGTGCCGATGGCCGGCAATTTCATAGCTGTCTGCGCCCTGGCGCATAAGATTCCTGTAACCATCAGCCCGAGGCCGAGGAACACTGTTTTAATAGATCTCATTTATAATTAGCTGTTGTTACATTTAAATAGCTCTTGTGGCATTGCCTATGAGTTGCAAATCAACCCCATATTCATTGATGAAATAGTTCCTGACCAGGTTATAGCGCTTTTTGATTTGTCCACTGGTGTCTTTGGTCGCATGGAGAATCCCCATCGGCGTAGTGTCCGTTATCGCTGTAGAGGTGTTCAATTGTACATTAGAATAACTGACCATAGCAGTAATATAGGCATTCCAGTCTGCCTGAGCAGAAGCTGCATTATAAGCCACGATGATTCCTTTTCCATAAGACTGCGCTGAAGTAGTCATCGCGGTGATATAGTCGGCACTGCTGTTGAATTCAGGTGTCGGTGTGCTGAGGCCTCTGGCGATGATACTTTGGATGAAGATGAGGTTGACCTTGTAGATAAAACCTCTGAGCTCTGCTGCCGTCATGCTGTTCACCGTAGCATCACCATAATTGATCTGTATATTGTCGTAATTGTAGAAGGCAGCCACTTTCTTGGTTGATTTAACCGTAGCAAATACTGGTGTGAAGACAAAGCTGTTCCCCACAGAATCAACTTTTTTGCACAGCATCACTTTCGTCGGGAGGAATTTCTTCAGGAACTTTTCTGAATAAAACCCAAACCATTTGCTCTGGATCAGCGCCAGTTGTGCAGGAATAAATGCCTCATCTGAAGCCTCTACTTCTGCCCCGGCGCTCCATGAACCACCGGATGTTGCCTGAACCGGTTTTCTCCATCCCGTAGGTGTCCAGTACACATCTTTATCGCTGAATTTGTACAGCAGGTAGGTATTGTATTTTTGATAGTAATCGACAATGGTCTGATCAAACGCATTGCTCCCCTGGGGTACAGTGTACGTATCAGAGGTATCAGACGGGACTAAGCTTTGTTCTGCTTTCTTGCAGGCATTTAAAGAAATGAATATGCCAAGTACAAGCAGTTTTAAAATATGTGGTTTCATCCTTAGTTAAATTAAAATAAAACGAATAGGTTATCTTGGGTTTTGCAGAAGTTCAGTATTATTGGCCAATGCCGTAACCGGAATTGGCAATGCATACAAAGGGCTATTTGCCACCAGCGTATGTGTACTGCTCACACCATCGGCACTGATGTAAACATGGTTCACCGCAAGTCCCCATCTTTTGATATCCATCCATCGGTGCCCCTCTTCTAATGCCAGTTCCCTTCTGCGCTCCTGCTGATAAAAGCTATATAAGGCCGCTCCATCTATAATTGAGATCGGCGTATAGGCAGAATTGCGCGTGTCATAACGGTTTTGCCTCAGATAATTGAGATCTGCCAGTGCCTGTGTACGATCGGCTGCATCACCGTTTTTGAGGAAACGCTGAATCAAAGCTTCTGCCCTGTTCAGGTAAACCTCCGCTAGACGAAATCCTTTCGTACCTCCTATGGAGTTATTTGTTGCCTTCGATGAAGCGAATAAAAACGTACCTCCGTTGGTATATTTACTGAAATACATCAGGTAGCGCAAGTCGCCATAATTCGTATTGCCAGTCCCCTGGTCATACAAAGAAGACAGACCTGCAGATACCGTATAAGGTGGGGTCGTGTTGCCTGTGATCGTTGTTGGAAAATAAGTAGCATCTGATCTCGGATTGGTACCATAAACCCAAAGCACCTCAATATTGGCCGCATCAAAGATCCCCGTTCCGTTCGATACATTATTGGCGTTAAGAAACGATACCAAGGGCGTTAAGCTGCTCCGTTCGGCAATGACGAGATTGGCGTAATTAACGACCTTATCCAGGTCAGTATCCAGTCCTCTGTACAAATAAAAACGTGACAACAGCGCTTTCGCCGCAGTAGCGCCGATCCGGTATGCCGAGGTGGGCACATAGTTGGCTTTCAGCAAAGCTTCGGCCTCCAGCAGATCCTTCTCTATCTGGTCATAGGTTTGTTTTAGGCTTGCCCTGGCTAAACCACCGTCCCGCACCTCGCTGGAAAGCACCAGCGGCACGCCCAATGCGGTTTCAGGATTTACCCCCTCAGCACGATAAGGTTGCGCGTACAGGCTGACCAGTTTAAGCAGATAGTAGGACCTCAGGAACAGGCATTGTCCAAGAATGGCATTTTTGGACTGTTCAGTTCCGGATACCTTGTCCAGGTAGTCCATGATGACATTACAGCCTTTAATTTTCTTATAGTAAATCTCATATAAGTTGGCGCCTCCCGGTATGGTATTGCTCACATCAAACATGGTTGGATTGAAAGTAAAGATCAAGGTACCGTTGTTCAATGGGGTCACATAAGCCGAAACCTGCACATTATTTGATGTTGCCAGTCCATTGCTCTGTACATCGTCGGTCAATAGATCAAAATTGTCCATGGACTGATTGTAAGGATAGGCATCGCCGTACATCAGTGCAGTCAGGTCCGTCGTAGTCGAGGGTCTCATCTCATCCTGACTATTTTCAGCAAGGAATTTTTTGCAGGCTCCTAATACTGAACACAGCATTATCAGGGCATATATCAAAAGTCTTTTCATATCCTTCATTATAAACTTAGATTCAAATTGATGGTATAGGTTCTGGTCCTGGGCTGCGCACCTGAGGCTACTTCGGGATCAAGGCCCCTGAAATCCCTGCTGTTGATGGCAAAAGGATTACTCACCCCTGCACCCATATTGATGTTTTTAAATTTTAAGCGCCTCGCCAGTGTTTCCGATAATGTGTAGCTCAAATTGATGTTGTTGCACCTCAGGGCAGAGGCACTCACTACCCGGTCGGTACTGAAATTGTACATTTCATAGGCGCTCGGACGGATGCCGGTTCCATTTGGCAATGCGACCAGGGGTACAGAACTATCGGGTAAACCGGGAACTGATCCATTGGTATTCGCCGGCGTCCAGCGGTCCAGCAGCTGTCTCGATAAATTCTGGTATTCCGTAGGCAGGTTATTCGTCAGCGTATACAGCGGAGCAAGGAATTTTTTACCGCCTACCTGAAGGTAGAAGCTCGAGTTTAAGCTGAGCATTTTGTACCGGAAATTCATCCCCAGTCCGGAGGTAAAATCGGGGTCCAGTTTACCAACATATTCCATAAAAGAAGTAGGATCCTTCGGATCGGCACCCTCGGCCACAGATAGGTCGATCATCGGATACCCATTTGAAGGATCTATTCCAGTGTATCGGAAAGCATAGAAACCTGAAACAGGACGTCCAATCTTATTGATCGCACCACTGGTAGCGGCCGACCAGCTGACCACCTGCGCCCCCACTTTTGTGACATTGTTATAGTTCTTCGCAGTATTCAAACTCACATTCCAGGTAAAATCCTTAATGCGTACCGGCACAAAGCTTGCCGTCACCTCATATCCGGAGTTTTTCATAGAGGCGCCGTTTACCAGCATATTCGTTACACCGTACTCCAGGGGTACCGTTAAGCTGCTGATGAGCTCCCGGCCTCTTTTGCTGTAGTACTGAAATGATCCTGATACCTTGCTATTGAATAAACTGAAATCCAGGCCCAGATTCATACTGGCATTTTCTTCCCATCGCAGATCTGCATAAGGCAGGGAGCTGATCGTCAACAGGCTTTCTCCGGTATAAGAATCGACATTATTCGCAGGTGCCCCGGTTGGAATTTTGATGATCAGATCAGGACTCACATTGCTGGCTATGTTTCTCTGAAAACCAAACGTTCCACTGAGGCTGAGATTCGAAAGCCAATAGCTTTTCTCAAACCATTTTTCGTTGGCTACATTCCATTTTAATCCACCAGCCCATACCGGATTGAATTTTTCATTGGTAAACTGCCCAAACCTGTTAGAACGGTCATTACGTACGCTCATATTCAGCACATACCGGCTATCATAACTATAGCTCGAAGTGAGGTACAGTCCCATTGTGTTGGTCAGCCTGTCCGTCACAGTCGGAACAAATTTAGTAGGCAGGTCGCTTACAGTGGTGATGGTACCTACCACCGTTGACAGCGGCAGCACTGCAAAAGATTTACCTCTGTCTCTCAGGTATCCAAGAGTAGTATTGGAATACCCTGTATATCTTGTGCTATTCGTTTCCTGGCCAAACATCACAGCGATTGCATGCTTTTTACCGAATACATGGTTGTAGGAAATGTTGTTCCTCCAACTCCAGGCATTAGAATTGTTCTGATCAAGATTATACTCTCCACCAACTGGCATTTTGCTCACCTTATAGCCGGCATCAACAGCTTTGTACTGGCCATATTCAAAGAACCTGTATGTTTTCGCAATGTACTCGGTCTGTTCAGTTGCGTAGGATTCCCCATTGGCCGCTGTAGCGTTGTAGCTGAACATACTCTGCAGTTTCAAACCTTTGACGATCTCATAATTCGCATTGACGCTCGCATTGGCGGTCAACACTTTATTGCTGTTGCCGGTATTATTGATTTCATTGATGGTATTATATAAGTAACCACTTCTATTCTGGTAGAAATTCAGCGTACCATCAGTGTTATATGCGCGGATGGCACGGTTCACATCGCGGGAATAGTTATAGGGGTCTACCGTATAGAATCCGTTCGTTTTGCTTTGCGAGGCTGACAACCGCGCAGATATGTTGAATTTTTTAGAAAGCTGTGAATTGATAGAGAGGTTACCGGAAAGACCTGTGATGTCATTGCCTATTGCTGTTCCTTTTGTATTGTTGTATCCAAAGGAACTGTAATACCTGGTATTTGCATTCCCTCCTGATACACTCAGGTTCTGACTGGTACTCATAGGCACACGAAAGAGGAGGTCGAACCAGTCTGTATTGGCAGTCTCCAGATCGGCTACACGCGCATTAAACTCATCGGCGGTGATGGACTTTTTGTACAGGTAATCACTTAAGGCCCCTGCGTAACCAAGATTGCTATTGACAAAAGTCGAAGTCAGTCCGCGACTAAAGATTTCTTTAGAAACCGCTACACGCTCCTTAGAATTCATCAGGTTCAATTTGTCGTAATTTACCTTTTCAGTGGCGCTAAAATTGGTTGAATATCTGATCGCCGGCGGACCAATCTGTCCTTTCTTCGTGGTGATCACAATGACACCATTGGCCGCCCTGATTCCATAGATGGCCGTGGCAGCAGCATCTTTCAAAACAGTGATATCCTCAATGTCTATCGGATTCAGCCAACGGATAGAATTACCTACAAAATTCCTGATGAAGTCGAAGTTATCCGAGGTGATGTCGCCATTGGTATTGAGCACCTGGGCCTTAAATGGAAGCGGGTCTTCCTGGATGATCCCATCTACTACCCAGATCGGTTCCTGACTTCCCGACAAGGTAGAGGTTCCCCTTACCCGCACTTTCTGGCGTGTTCCGGCCAGTCCGCTGGTATTCGTGACCACCACACCGGCCAGTTTGCCTTGCAAGGCCTGTTCCAGTGTATTTACCCCATTCAGGTATAATTCTTTTGCATTGATGGTAGCCGTAGATCCCACCATATCCGTCTTTTTCAGGATCTGGTAACCAGTATTCACCACCACTTCCTCCAGCTCTACTGTTTTCTCTTTCAGCACCACCTGGACATTGCTCTTCCCGTTCAGCTTTAGTTCAAAGGTCTCTTTAGTCAGGTAGCTAAAAACGAGTGTCGCATTTTCATCCACCTCAGCCAGGATAAAACTTCCGACCTGGTTGGTGCTGGTCGCCTTATCGGTGCCCTTCACACGTACCGTTACACCCGGCAGTACATTTCCATAGGAATCGGACACTTTCCCGGTCACGGTAATGGTATTGAAAAAAGCACTGATCCTGTCCATTGCAGATTTTTCTTTTTCCTTTACGATGATGGTCTTTTCGTCCAGCGTATACTCAAAAGGCTGGTCTTCAAAACAAAGCCTTAACGTTTGGTCTATAGAAGCATTACTCACGCGTATGTTCACGGGCTTTGCTTTCTTCATCAGTTTGATGTCGAATACGAAATCATATCCGCTCTGCTTGCGTATTTCAAGAAACACACGTTCCAGGGGTACGTTACTTTGGTTCAACGAAATCCTTTGGGCGTAAGTAGCAGCACTTACTTGCATGATTGCAGTGATTATTATTACAGTGGTGATGCGCATAATCAGCAGAAATTTATGGATCCAACCGGAATGCATACCGGTTCGTCTGGTATAAAATTTATACATTTGTTTGTGGTTTGTTCAGTTGATATGAATGACAAGTTGATTTGAATTGGCAAGCCATAATCATTAAGCCAGGAGTGTTGGTCCACTTCTGGCCTTTTTTTAAAGGCCTGCTGGAATGAAGTAAAATTTATCTCATTACAGTCACCCTCCTTCCTTCCACCTTGAAGTGGACTTTACCGGTTAATTCCATTACTTTTAAAACAGCGATCAGGTTTTTATCACGGGAAACCAGCCCTCCCAATGTCAGGTCGGCAGGTGCCGTTTCATCAAAAACCACCTCCACATCATACCAGCGTGCGATTTTACGCATGGTAGATTGAAAATCTTCATCCTTCAGGTTCATTTCACCCCGCTGCCAATCGATGGCCGATGCAGCATCCACCTGATCTACGCGGATTTGTCCTTCCACTATGTGCGACTGCTGTCCGGGTTTCAGCACAGCCTGCTTACCATCCGGATAGTTGATGCTCACTGAGCCCTGCAAAAGCGTGGTCTTCACAGCAGCTTCATCAGCATAGGCATTCAGGTTGAAGTGCGTGCCCAGTACACGGAGCAACTGTTTGCCGCTCTGCACATAAAAAGGCTGCGCATCCCGGTGCGCCACCTCGAAATAGCCTTCTCCATCCAGTGTCACACGCCGCTCCGCAGCTTGCGCAAAATTGACAGGGAAACGCAACGAAGAAGCCGCATTCAGGTAAACAAGGGTACCATCGGCCAGCAACACCTCATAATGCCCGCCTCTGGGGGTACTGATCGTATTGTAGCCATCACCAGATGCTCCTCTAGCAATCTGGTAGCGCAACTGCCCCTTAGCAGTTTTACTGATCAGCAGGCCCGATTCTGCAGCAACTGTCCCTTCAAGGGAATCCGTAAGCAGGATCTTCTTACCGTTGGCCAGGGTCAGATAAGCCTGGTCCTTACCCGGAGCCACATCATTTTTATATTCAGAAGCGTAACGGCCAAAAATATTCAGGTGTTCATTGCTGTAATACAAGGCAATAGAGAAGATTAGGAACAAAGCTGCGGCCGACCAATATTTCAACACATTACCACTGAATAAAGGCATCCGTTTGATTTTCGGACGCATTACATTGGTACTTATGGATTCGTCCAGTCTCGACAGAATCGTGCGGACCTGTGGTAACGCGGCATAGCGCTCATCCAGGCCCTCCAGTTCATTTCTGATCATCCCGCTTAAAACAGGATCTGGCGCTGTCTGCTCAAAATGCTGCAAAAGTTCCTGCAATTCCTGCAAATTACAGGCATTGTCCAGATACTTTTGATAAAGCCTCGATATGTATGTAGATTTTTCCAAGTTCTCTTTTATGCCAATACGTGTGAAAAGAAAAAACTACTTAGTCCAATTTGAAAAAAAAGAAGAAATTAATTTATAATTCCTATAATTGATTAAAATTGATCCATTAAACCCCTTTTTAGCAACAAATGGATCACAGCGGGTAAGAATTAAATGATCAATCAAAACTTCCAGGAGATAGAACTCACTCTTTTATTAAAGAAGGGAGATAAAAATGCTTTTGCGAAGTTATATGATCTTTATAAACAACCCCTCACTGCCAATTTATTTAAATTACTAAAATCAGAAGAGCTCACTTTCGATATACTTCAGGACCTCTTCCTGAAAATCTGGGAGAATAGGGAACAGATCGACCCTGACAAATCTTTTCGTGCTTATCTTTTCCGCATCGCGGAGAATATGGTCTATGATTATTACCGGAGGGCTGCCCGCGATTCCAAAATGCAGCTCGACATCATGCAGACCAGTACCGAAATCTATTCCTACATAGAAGAAGATCTGTTGATCAGAGAAAACTCTGCCCTGCTCCGGGAAGCTGTTGCGCTGATGCCTCCCCAGCGCAGGCAGGTTTTTACCTTGTGTAAACTGGAAGGAAAGTCTTATAAAGAAGTTGAACAGCTCATGGGGATCAACCCCAAGACCATCAACAGCCACCTCTTCCAGGCCAGCAAATTTCTCAAAGCGCATTTCAATAAAAATTCAGGCCTATCTGCTATTGTATTTCTGAGTACCATGTTTAAGAATCTGTGAAATAAAATCTGCTAAAAATCAACCCTTAATTCCTGTAATCCTACAAGTCTGTACGTCTGCCAGGAACTACATAAGGAGAAAATTTCCAGGCAATATACCCCAATTGCGCACAGGCTTCCGACACCACACGCTCTACTGCAGTAGGCACATCATTAACGATCTTCCAGCGAACGGTATACTTGCTGTTGTAGCTCACGTAAATCACCACATCTTCAAATAAGGGTTCCAGAGATTCCAGGTCCCTCAAATGGGTTTCCTGCAAATCTTTCGCTAAACGGATCAGTCTTTCGTCCATGACCCTGGTTAAAGGAGGGGCAGGACTGGCATGCGGCTCTATGATGGGGACTACGGTTACGGTCATCTTACAAGTATAATGCTACAAATATTAGCAAATATATTAAAAGTACAATAACTATTTTCAAATATGGGTCATACTGATGTTAAATTAAATCCAAAGAATAATTCTATCTTTATTCAAAAATGTAAATCATGAAACGAGCGCTCTTCTTATTCTGCTGCATCCTGATCCCCCTGATCAGCAATGCACAAACTTCAACCTACACCATTAGCGGAAAAATTACCCGCGCCAACGGCGAAGCCATCGCGGGTGTGACCGTCTTTATTGATGCCTCTAACCTGGTCACCGCTACCGACGATCAGGGCAATTACCGGTTTTCCGGACTTGCTTCAGGGACTTATACGCTCACCGCCAACATCATCGGCTATACGTCAGGAAAAGAAAACGTCATCGTCAACGACCAGGCGGGCATCTGGAGCCCCGTACTGCAGGAAAAATCAATCCAGCTGGCTACAGTGAACATTGGCAAAAGCAAAAATCAGGATGAATTCCTGAAACTTTTCAGAAAATACTTCATGGGCGACTCTGAAAATGCAAAGGCCTGTAAGATCCTGAATCCGGAAGTATTGAATTTTAGTACCAACAAATTATCACTGGAGGCAACTACTGATGATTTTCTGCTGATTGAAAATGTAAATCTGGGTTATCAGCTGAAATATCTGCTCCGCAAGTTTACCTGCAACGATGCCACCGATGTGACTTTTTACGAAGGGGAATGCCTCTTTGAGCCCCTAAAGGGTACGGCAGAACAACAGCAGCGCTGGACAAACAACCGTAAAAAGGCTTATGTAGGTTCTATGATGCATTACCTCCGGGCGCTATATGTCAACCGCACCCGGGAAGAGGGATTCCTTACCTATGCCATGCAGAATTTCCTGCCACCTGTCATGATCAACCCTAACCCGGTAGCCACCCAACAGATCGTCAGGCGCGTCGACAGCAATTTCATTGCGCTTACCTATACAAAACGGCTTTATGTCGTCTACGACAAAAAAAAGGCGGAGGATACCCCTAAGTTGAGCAACCGTGACAGCGAGGTAAGGGAACTGGAAAAAATGGGTTCCATCCTGATGCTCAATGCCCAGATAGACAACAGGGGCAAATATTCGGGTCAGCAAAAGTTACTGATCCAGGGCTTCTGGGGCAAGAAAAGAATTGGCGATCAGTTGCCTTTTGACTACACGCCAGACAGCAACTGAGGGGCTAACCCTTTAACCTGGCCTTTAATCTGCCCAGGCCAAAGCCCCCCTGGTAAGCTTGTTTGATCTGGTCCAACCTTCCTGTGCGGACCAGATAAGTAATGAGTATGGCGATCAGCATGATGTGCTATTTAACCAGGCCGGCAAAACGCTGGTAGAAAGCAGTCGGACTATTTTCATGCTTAGGTTCGTACTTACCGGCAATGATCGGCAGGTAGATGACCCTGCGGCGGCTTTCTTCCCCGATCACCGAAGATTGCGCCACACGGTGCCACAAACGTCCGTCATGAATGGTCAGATCTCCCGCCTTTGGCGTAATGGCAATTTCATCGCGGTCGGCTTTGTTGTCCAGGAAATACTTTTTGCGGAAGAGCATCTGGTAAATGCTCTGTTTATGCGTGCCCGGCAGCACCCTCAGTCCCCCATTCTCCGGCTGCAAAGTACTCAGATGGATGCCAACATTCAGCATCGGATTCAGCTTCTGTCCATGAAAAATATCCCTTAATCCATCAGTATGCCAGCCCATCTGGGTGAATTTACTAGCTGCGCCATTTACGTAATGGTTCAGTACCATACCGTCTTTTTCTTCGGTGCCGAGCCTCGCACCTGGACCAATGAGGTTCAGCAATACCTCAAAACGGGGATCACGGGGCAGTTCAGCGAACAGGTCATGGTGCTGGTTGATGAAGGCAAAACGTTGTACGATCGCACTGCCATCAAGGTCTTTACCATATTTTACGGGAATGCCATTGACCTTCACACGCTGTTCGCCCAGCCATTTTTGCTCTACCTGACGGGAAGCTTTAATGATGTCATTCACCGTATCTTCCTTGATGAAATCGCTGAAATGAATAAATCCGTTGCGGTCAAAAAAAGCTTGTTGTTCTTCAGTTATGGTGTTGCCAAGGGTAAATTTGCGATAAGTTGTGCTCATGTTGTTGAAATTTTGAAATGGAAAAATGAATGGATAAGATGCCAGGCTCCGCAGGACAGTGTGAGGCTTGGAAATTGATCAGGAAATGATTCTGGGATCAACAACAACAGCAACATCCTACCCTGTGGAGCAAGGGCATTCGCATCATGGATGCAGCGGATATGTTTCTGTGTTTATTCATTTTAATAAAGACTACTAAATCAGTAGACATTACAAATGTAGGAAAATATTTGATAAGCCAAATATTCTTGAAAATAAATTGAAAGATTTTTTTATTTCTTGTACAAACCTGCACTAACGCGTTCTACCAGGGCTTTAGGAAGATGACCTGCCGCGAAAGCACTGATCCGGTTGAGGAAGCCGGTAATGACCTCGTTCTTCTTCCTGAACATGCCCTTAATCGCAATGGCCGCCACTTCATCGGGATCCATGTTGAATTTTGCAGCGAGATCGGCAAAATCGTCCAGTCCTGCCCTGCTGGCAAAGCCGGTATCGGTAGGGCCTGGAGAAACGCAGCTGACGGAAACAGGACTCGATTTCAGTTCAAAATGTAAGGCCCTGCTGAAGGAAAGGATAAAGGATTTACTGGCTGCATAAATGCCCAGTCCGGGCATCGCCTGGTAAGCAGCCGTACTGGCCACATTCAGGATATAGCTTTGCGTTTGCTGTTTGAGCACGGGAAGCAGCTGGTGCGTAAGGCTGATGACGGCCTCTATATTTAGCCGGATCATATTCAGTTGCCCTTCCAGCGGAAGGCTGTCGAAATCCCCAAACAGTCCGTAACCGGCATTATTGACCAGTATACTCAATGCTTTCGTATGACTGTCGGCCCAGTCCGCAACTTCCTGACTTGCGCCCGACAAGGAGAGGTCTATAGCCAGAAATTCGACATTCAGCCGATGCACCTGTTTAATGGTTTCAGCCAATTCCTTCAATTCGGACTCCGAACGGGCCACCAATAAGAGGTGGTAGCCCCGGGCAGCGAGGTTCAGGGCAACAGACCTTCCAATTCCTTTACTTGCACCGGTAATTAAAGCATATTCATTCATAGCAGGGTTTTTGCTTGGCTAATGTAAGGTATTCTCTCTAACTTTATCTAATGATGAACATTTTCCAGCAAGCACTGAGCCTGAAAGCCCGAAGCCGCGGCTTTCACCTGATCACGACCGAAGTGGTACATGCCCTCCCGCAGATTGCAGAGCTCAAAACGGGCATCTGCCAGGTCTTCATACAGCATACTTCGGCTTCCCTGACCATCAATGAAAATGCCGATCCCACGGTGCGTGAGGATTTTGAAATGTACTTCAACAAGGCGGTGCCGGAAAATGACCCGGACTATGCGCATGACTATGAAGGGTCTGATGACATGCCCGCACATTTGAAGGCAGCTATGCTGGGCAGTTCTGTAATGATTCCCATCCGGAACGGAAAGCTTGCGCTGGGCACCTGGCAGGGCATCTACCTTTGCGAACACCGCAACTACGGTGCTGCAAGGCAGATCCTGATCACAGCCTGGGGCGCTTAATATTGGTTCGAAATTTGTTATTTTACCTGCATCACCACAAATACCCGATACATGAGTACAAAACCCTCCTTTTGGCAGCGCATAGGCGTTCAGGATTGGTTCCTGAGCAATAATGGGACGGCTGCATCTGCCAGTTTAAAACACCTGACCCCAAATGTGGTCTATAAATACATCATTGAAAAATTTGAAGCCTCTATGGCTGAACTTTCTTTTGCAGAACGGATCGTTTTTTATCATGAATACATCATTTGTCTGAACGCCGCGGATTACCGCGAATTCATGGACAATAAAAAGGGAATACTGGGACTCATTGCACAGGAATCGGTGAAAAGCTTTTATGAAATTTTAAACCAGAAAGTGGAGCAGGGCAAGAAAGCAGAGCCTTCGAGCAACAAATGGGTGTTCCGCTTCGTATCTCATCCGGATTATAAACCGGGAGATATCGGCTTCATCGGTAAACTGCTGCCCGACAATAACCAGAAGGAGGAGAACCTGAGGGTTACCTTCATCCCCCGCCAAACAGGAATGGCTCAGACTTTCGACATCAATAACGATGTCCTGAAGGATTTCATCTTTTATAGTGAAGGCTATTATGAAATCCCTTACGTAGACAACCTGAAATATGACCAAAAATCCAAAGCACATATAGAGGATACCTTACTGGCACGTTTTGAGACGACAATACCCGACCGGGCCTATGTGGGACAGAAACTGGAATACCTGATGAAAGCTGCAGACATTACCGTATCGGGCAATGAAGAGACCCGGGAAGACAAACATATTTTTAAGATCCCTTCTGAATGGGTCAATACCCCCCACCTGAAAATACGCTACAACGATGCAGAAGAGAAATTCTACCTCGCATCCTTTGGGGAAAAAACCATTGTCAACGAAAACCTCGTGGAAAGAAGCGACATTACGGGGCCTAAATGGACAGAACTACCCGTAAATTCCAGGATTATCCTGAACGGAATCATTGGTGTAAACATATTTAAATCCTGATGTCACAGCTCCTGTCCATAGCATTACTGGTCCTGTGCGCTGCTTTATTGATCGCACATTTCAGAAACATCAAAAAATCGCCTAAATAGATGGAGAAGAATTATTTTGGATTGACCGATACCGGCAAAGTGAGGGACAACAATGAAGATACCTTCATTGCTGAATCCATTGCCGGGACAAACCTGATCATCGCCTGTGTGATCGATGGCGTAGGTGGCTATTCCGGGGGGGAAATCGCTTCCGGCATCGCCAGAAAAACGATCCTCGAGGGCCTGAGCCGGCCCCACGGAGAATTGTTTACGTTGATGAAAACGGCCATCATCGCCGCCGATGCACAGATCATGCAGGAAAAGCAGCGGGTAAAGGACTATGAAAGCATGGCCTGTGTGCTGACTCTTGCAGTGATAGACCTGGACAGGAACCAGTTCCACTACGCACATGTAGGTGACACCCGCCTGTACCTGATGCGCGACCATTCCCTGGTAAAGATCTCTAAAGACCAGAGTTTTGTAGGCTTCATGGAAGACAGTGGCCGTCTCACGGAAGAGCAGGCCATGAAACATCCCAAAAGGAATGAAATCAACAAGGCGCTGGGCTTCGGTGCACAGATCGCCAGCCAGGAAGATTATATCGAATTCGGATCTTCACCCTTCTTGCCAGCTGACCAGCTGCTGATCTGCAGCGACGGCCTGTCGGACATGGTGAACAAGCAGGAAATCAGCAGCATACTGCTAAAAGATGATTCCCTGGAACAAAAATCAGCCTCATTGATCCAGGCGGCCAACCGCAATGGTGGCCTCGACAACATCACCGTGGTACTGGTAAAGAACAACAATGCCCCGCTGCTGCACGAGGCAACGAAGCCACAGCTGAAAAGCGACAATAAAAAAACCAGCAAGGTACCCCTGCGGGAAAATCCAGTGGCTGTAAAACAGGAGAATGCCCCTGCGCAACCGGTCATCAAGGAGATCCGGCATGAGCAAAAAAGCAATAAAGGGATCGTCCGTTTCCTGGTGCTGATCTGCCTCGGCTTGCTCGCGCTCTGCATTTACCTCTTTTGGAGGAATACAGAACAGCAGGGCAAACTGACTCAGCAGCCACTGAATGCCGATAACACACCGCGCAATGCGCAAGAGATCAGGCTGCAGGACACCCTGAACAACTTAAAGGGAAATATCCTGATCATCAGCGACTCCCTGTTTACCTCGCCCATCCTCCTGACAGAGGAACTGGTGTTCAACAGGGATACCCTCTTCATCAAATCGAAAAAAGAGCTGGTTATCCGGGCCGACTCCACTTTCAAAGGAAATGCCATCGTCGTTAAGCCTGCAGGAAAATACATCTTCCTGGAAAACCTGACCTTCGAAAATTTCAGTACGGCCATCTCGGCACATAACAATGAACTGGTGCTGAAAAATGTGCAGTTCAGGGACTGTGCAAATGCCATCAGCAGCGACTACCCTTTCCCACAGGGAAAATTCATCAACGGAAAAATATCCAGAAATACATTTAAGACAGATTCCATACCTACACCATAAATGATAAAAACACGCTTTTTTATTTTCCTGATCACGCTGGTACTGGGAGCTTTGTTCTTCACCTTGTACAATCAACTGCAAAAGGGTTTTGCTGATGTGGAGGAACGGCTGGACAACGGAACAATGGTGAACCTGAACAGTAAGAATCCTGGAAAGCTCATCAAACGCTTGCTGGAAAAGGGCTATTATTTTGAGGATAAGGCCGACATCGCCTTCATCGAAAAGATCGTAAGCTCCGGGGCCAGGAATTTTCCCGCCGCAATCGATAACATCGGCGAACTGAACAAGCGCAATTTCTTTGCAGAGGCCGACCTTGCTGATGCTTCCGGAGGTCAGAATTTCCGAAAGCGGGTTGCCGATTCCCGCGCCTTGCTTGGCTATAGCGGCGAAGATGCCGAGCTTTTTAAAGCGGAAAGGACAAATCCCAAAGCCTTCCCGGCGAGTGTAGACCTCCATTCGGGGAACTACCAAATCAGCGGAAAGGTGGTAAATCAGCAGCAACAGCCGGTTGCGGGGGTATTGCTCAAATTACAAATGATCCTGCCACAGGACAGCGCCTATGCGGAGAATGAAGCTGCTTTTACCGAGGACGATCAATTGATCAAAAAGAGAGGTCTGCTGGCTTATGCACGTACGGGCTCCGATGGGGCTTATGCCTTTATCAACCTGCCACAGGATAGGGCATTTTCAGTGCTGCCTCTGCAGCCCGGTTTTCAGTTTGGTCGTTCCCAGGGCATTCAGGAGCTGACCGCCAATACCGAGTTCAATTTTAAACAAAGCCCGCATACGATCCGGCTCTTTTCTGCCCGTGATTTCAAGATCCTGAAAAAGGAAAAATCCCTGATCGTCAGAACTCCCGAAGAATACAACCGCTGGTACTGGATCATTGTGGCTTGCTTTTTTGCCGGTTTCTTTTTGGTCCAGGCCCTCATCAGCCTGAAATTCCCACAAGCAGATCCACTAATTCTCCCGGTCATCATGCTGATGACGGGTTTCTCCTTCCTGACTTTACTGAGCTTGCAGGATCCCTTAAGGGACCGTTTCCTTGCCAGGGATTCCCTCATCTTCTATGGCATGGGTATTCTGGGCATTATCATTCTGCTCTTCGTCAAGTTCCGGAAGCTGACCGTAGATTCGGCTTTCTACAGGATGCTCATACTGAGCCGCAGCGCCGGTGGTAAGTCTAATGGCTGGCAATGGGCAGGAATGGCATTGGCACTACTGGGCCTCACCATCGTATTCGGAACCGGCCCGGAGGGTAGTGGTGTAAAGGTCAATCTTTTCGGAGTACAACCCAGTGAAATTGTAAAATATGCGATCATTCTTTTCCTGGCGGGTTTCTTTGCCAGCAACGAACGCTTCATCGCGGAATACCGCAGCTGGCAAAAACGCTGGTATTTTTTCTCCTTTGCACTGATAGCCATGGGGGCAGCCATCCTTATGTACCTGGTACTGGGCGACCTGGGCCCTGCCATGGTGGTCTGTTTTACCTTTATCATTCTATTTTCTTTTTCCAGGGGCGATTTTGGATTAATGCTTCTGGCCATCCTGATCTATACCCTGACGGTCTGGTTCCTCAACATCTGGATCGCGAGCCTGCTCACGGTAGTATTGGTGGTACTGGCCATGATCTATAAAAAACAAACCAGCGAATCGGGCATCATGGTGATCCTGGTGATGGCGGGCTTCCTGCTCATCGACCAGATCCCTTACCTCGACCGCCTCATTCCTGGTCCGGTGAACCGGCTGACGGAACGCAAATCCATCTGGCAAGACCCCTGGAACAACGAAGTTTACGGCGGCGACCAGGTAGCCAATGGCATCTGGGCCATGTCTAGCGGAGGCATCAGCGGTCAGGGTGTCGGTGAAGGTTTTGCAAAGACCATTCCGGAGGCCCATACCGATATGATCCTTCCTGCCATTGGCGAAGAGTTCGGCTGGGCGGGCATCATTGGCATTTTCATCTTATTCCTGATCTTCCTGAACAGGGCCATCACCATCGGGCGGCAGACCGGTACTCCTTTCCTTTTTTACCTCTGTTCCGGAATCGGGATCAGTATGTTCGTACAGTTCCTGCTCATCGCCGGGGGATCTACGGGTGCCCTGCCCCTCTCCGGTGTGGCGCTGCCTTTCATCAGTTATGGAGGTTCATCCCTGGTGGCCAATATGCTGGCCGCAGGCATACTGCTTTCTGTTTCTCTGATTCGCGGCACCCCCTTACAAATGGAATTCATCACCAAACAACAGGATAAGAACCTGGTTCCGGCCTTATTGTCGGCCAGTGTAGCTGTACTCCTGTTGAGCATTACGGTATCCAGATACATCGCCAACAATAAGAAATGGGTGGTACAGCCGGCATTGGTGGCCGACCGCAGCGGACTCCGGATGTTCAGCTACAATCCCCGCATCCCGATCCTGATGAATAAACTGGAAGCCGGTCAGCTCTACGACCGGAAAGGCAGGATTCTGGCCACCAGCAATCCGGAACTGGTGCGGAAGCAGGGAAAACTATTGCGTGCCTCGGGAGCCGACTATAACCTGGACTCCGCCATGCACAAACGGGTAGACCGTTATTATCCTTATGAAGAACAGACTTTTTTCTGGACCGGAGATGCCAATTCAGGTGTCTTCAACGGAAGTACCAACGGATATTTTGCAGAATACGAACATGCTGCAGAGCTGCGGGGTTTCCAGACACCAACAGTTGCCTTAAACACCAAAGCCAGCCGCTACCAGGAAAACCGCTTCCTGCCCAGGGGTGTAAAAGAGATGACAGTCAGCAGAAAAGATTATGCTGCATTGGCACCACTACTGCTCGCCGGCATCAATAGCGAAGAAGTACAGGCATTTAAAAAACGTAACCGGGACATCAGGCTCACGATTGATGCCCAGTTGCAGTCTGGCATACAACATTCCATGGCCATGGACGATTCCCTAAAGAAAAGCCGTGTATCTGTAGTGATCATGGAAGACAATACCGGAGATGTGCTGAGTTCGGCGGTATATCCCCTGCCCCCGCTGAAAGATTGGGAGCAACTAACCATGAGCACGGCGGAGCAAAATAAACTATCGGGCTGGCTGACAACCAGTGACCTGGGCTTTACCTATGCTACCCAACCAGGATCTACGGCCAAACTCGCGACCACCATGGCTGCTTTCAACAAGCTGGGACTGGCTGCTGCACAGCAGACCTATCCGGTAAGCATGGCCGAACGGATCCGGACCAAGGGGATAGAACCCGATGAGACCGGCATCATCACGCTGGAAAAAGCGGTAGTAAAATCTAATAACGTGTATTTCATCAAACTGGCCAATCAGCAGCACCTGCAGGAAGAGATGACCGACGTATACCTCAAGAGCGGCATGTTCCTAAGGGGTGTAGGCGGTTATTATTACGAGCATCCAAAGAACAATGCGAAGCAGGAGGAAAAATGGAAAGAACTCTGGCGCAGGACGGAGTTCCGTACCAAACCGGCATACGATCCGGCAAGGATCCGACGTACCCGGGCTAAAGGTATCTCCGGTATGTCATGGGGACAAGGCGAATTGATCGCCAGCCCGGCATCTGTAGCCCGAATGGTTGCGGGTATTGCCAATAAGGGAACGATCATCGGCAACCGCTATGTTCTGAAAGTCAGTGATTCCCTGACTAAGATCAATCCGGGCATCAAGCTGGCCAATGATCCTCAATATGCTACATTAATGACCGACTACATGCTAAAGCAAAGTGCGGGAAAAGCCTATACCCTGGGCATTACAGTGGCTGGCAAGACCGGTACACCGGAACGGATCTGGAAAGACGAACGGATCAACGACGGCTGGTATGTGTTCTTTGCACCAAAACCCTCAGGTCCCGGACACGTAGTGGTCTGTATCCGGATCGAAAAAACACGCGGTTCCAGTAAGGCCGTATTGCTGGCCGGACAGCATGTGATCCCGGCCCTGCTCAAACTGGGTTATATTAAAGATTTTAAAACGGAGAAGAAATTAATTCAATAGCTATGTTCAACCTTTTTAATAAAAATACACCGGAAAAACCCCAGGATGTAAAAGCCATCAGGGAAGCATTGATCGTGTTCATCAAACAGGAACTGCAAAAAATGGAAGGTGGCGAAGGGAAGCACATCAAAGGTTTCCAGCTTTACCTCGCCTGCAGACCGGAAGAACGCTATATGTACGAATCTGCCGTCTTTATGGAAGAAGAAGACCGCTTCAAAAATGAAGTGCAGCGCATTGCCGATGATTTTGCCATAGACCTGCCGGAGCACTGGAGCCTCGAACTCCTGTTTGCAGAAGAACTTCCAGCCAATGCCATCAAAGTTCCGCAGCTGGATGCAGGACTGACCATCAAAACGCCAGAACATGTGCCGGTACAGAAATCGGACAAGGCTTACATCAGGGTGCTGAACGGCGAAGCTGAACAAGCCTTATACGAGCTGAAAGCTGGTCCGGGCCGTGTCAATATCGGCCGGGAAAGGCAAGCACAGGATGGGGAAGGCTTCATGCGGGAAAATGACATTGCTTTCCCCAGCGACAGCACAAACGCCTGTAATAAATACATCAGCAGACAACATGCCCATATTGAATGGAACAATGAAACGGATTCTTTTCTCCTTTTTGCAGATGACGGAGGGGTGCCTCCGCGCAATAAGGTAAAAATCCGTTCGCTGGGGGAACATAATCCCGTGAAACTGACGTTTACCGAACTGGGGCACCATTTACAGGAAGGTGATCAGATCATCCTGGGCGAATCGGCAGTATTGGAATTCAGTTTCAGGAAGGAAGAAAAATAATGGCTAAAGTTTTTACAATAACAGAAGGACTGGAGAACATGGGTGCCCTGAGTACGGGCGGCCAGGGTTCGGTATACAAAGGCAAACGCATGGGTGCGGTACTTTCTGCAGTAAAATTATTGCCGACGCCCATCTATGCAGAGAATTCGGAAGACAAAAACTTCCGGGATTTCCAGAATGAGGTCGACAAGCTGAAAAAGGTCAATGAAAAACCTTGTCCGAATGTGGTCAAGATCCTCAATTCGGGCCTTACAGAAAGCGGGTCCCTCCCCTTCATCGAAATGGAGTACATAGAGGGGCCTGATCTGGAAGCTTTGCTCATGCCCCCCCACTCAGCGATATTTACGATCCGCGAAACCATCAAACTGGCGGAACACCTGGCGCATGCGCTTTCCCATTGCCATCAGGTTGGCGTAAAGCATGGCGATATCAAAAGCAATAACGTCAAATACAACGAAGCCACCGGCAATTATGTTTTGCTGGACTTCGGCCTGGCGGTCATGTCCGATGAACAGCGCCGCTCGAGCCTCCGCCACGCCGGCGCAGTAGAATTTATGGCTCCGGAGCAGCACAATGGGGAGATGAGTTTTCAGTCCGACATCTACAGCTATGGCATCATTCTCTATGAACTGCTGGCGGGTAGTGTACCCTTTCCCCTAATCAATAAAAATGAAACTTCCCGCAATATGGTCATGTTGTCGCACCTCGAAAAACAGGTGCCCGATGTGATGGAACTGAGGAAGAACCATTTGCCGGTCAACTGGAGCGATGAGCAACGGAACCGGGAACTCAAAGTTCCCACCTGGCTGTTGGTGATCATTTCCAAATGTCTGGAGAAAAACCCGGAAGACCGTTATGCCGATGGCATGGAGCTCTATGAGGCCGTGTGCAGCAATAATGAAGGCTTACTGAGTAACGAGGAAGTGTCACTGGCGGTCCATGCCCTGCAAAATGAAAACGAAACGCTGCGCAGGCAGTTGAGTAATTACAAGCGCCTGGCGAAGCCGCAGGTACTGGTCTTTGGAGTGCTTTTGCTGCTCGCTGCTATTGCAGCTTTTGTGATGAACCGTTCCAGTGAAAACAGGAATGAGGCCGCGGTGTTAAAAGATAGCATCACCAAAACAGACAGCACAGCAGTACAGCCAATGGCGAAGCCCAAACCGCAGCAAAAGCCAGCGAAAAAAAATATAAAGACAAAAGACGGATTAGTGGATGATGTGCCGTATTTTTAAACCACAATTGACAGTATTATGAGCAAAGTATTTACCATAACAGAAGGATTGGAAAACATGGGAGCCCTGAAAACCGGTGGACAGGGTTCTGTTTACAAAGGTAAGCGTATGGGCCCAATCATCACTGCGGTAAAGATTTTACCTACACCAATCCATACTGAAAATGCAGAAGACCGTAGCCTGAGGAATTTCACGAATGAAGTAGAGAAACTGAAAAAGGTAAATGAGGTCCCTAACCCCAATGTCGTCAAGATCCTGAATTCGGGTCTCACCGAAAGCGGCTCCTTCCCTTTCATAGAGATGCAGTACATCGAAGGCCCCGACCTGGAAGAACTCCTGAAGGCGCCACATGCCCCTATATTTACCCTCAGGGAAACCATAAAGCTCGCTGAGCAACTGGCAAATGCCCTGGCACATTGCCACAGGGTGGGTGTGAAGCATGGCGACATCAAAAGCAATAATGTCAAATTCAATACCGATACAGGCAATTATATCCTGCTGGATTTCGGACTGGCCATCATGTCGGACGAGCAGCGCCGGAGCAGCATCAGACATGCCGGTGCAGTAGAATTCATGGCCCCGGAACAGCATGACGGAGAGATGTTCTTTCAGACAGATGTCTACAGTTTTGGCGTGATCCTCTATGAACTCCTGGCCGGAACGGTGCCTTTTCCTATGACAAGTAAAGGCGAGACTGCCCGCAACAATGTGATGCTGGCACATATGGAAAAACCTGTACCAGATTTGCTGGAACAGCGAAAGCTGCATCTACCCGAAGCCTGGCCTGAGCTGGTCAGGTCCCGGGAAATGAATGTACCCGCCTGGTTGCTCCGCATCATTGACAAATGTTTAGAGAAGTCCCCTGAAAAACGCTTTGCAAATGGAGAGGAGCTCCAGGAAGCATTTATGCACCATGGCACGGAACAGATCCTGGCTGCCCCCGCGCCTGTCGCGGCACCGCTACCAACGGCCCCGCCAGCCGCAAATCCGGATGTGGTACAGGTAGCCAAGCCCTGGTTTTATGTGATGATCTTGTCGCTGCTGGCACTGACGCTCTATGCGGCATATGCGACCATCATGAACAACTCAGAACAAAAGCAGGTCATCTATGCAGATACCCCCATCGTGAATGGTCCGGATACTACAGCAGCAGTGGAAACACCCGTGACCGATACCACAACGATCAAGCCCGTTGAGCTGGATACCGCTGCGGTAAGGGAAACCAATACAGACAGCCTGCAGAAAGAATTTGAACGCCAGATGCAAAGCAGTGCCCAGCCCCCTGCTCCTCCCGCAAACACGAACAAGACGACCGAACCCTTCATTTTTAGCGACGGAAAAAAATACCAGCTTCCAAAGGGTGCCCTGAATTTCTATGAAATGCCAGACGCCTCAGCATCAAAACGGTCGATCCTGGGTTTGTGGACCAATGCAAAGTTCAAACAGGTAGACGAACAAAACGGATTCATTTACGTGACACATACCAATAACGATGGTGAAACGACCAAAGGCTGGTTAAAAATATCAGACCTTAAAGAATTGCCTTAAAGCTTTCTTAGCTCAGCCAAAAAGCGTGCTTTTATCGCCTGGGATAAAGGATTAGATGCTTTTTCCTGCATGCGTTCCGGATGCCATTGCACAGCTAGCATAAAGCCCCTCTGGGCTTTGTGCTTGAATTCAATCGCTTCAACCGTTCGATCGGAGCTTTCAGACCTGGCACTAACGAGCAGGCTATCAGCGAGCCGTTCAGGATCTATAGCCTGATGGTGGGCACTATTGACGCTCCCTCTTTGCAGTCCTGTAATTTCCTGCAACAATGTACCCGGCTCAAGAATTACCTCATGTACCTTGTCCTGTGCCAGCCTCCGGTGCACTTCATTGGCGACACCCAGATCGTCCAGCAATTTTCCACCCTCCAGGATGTTGATGTACTGCATGCCACGGCAAATCCCCAGCAAGGGCAAGCGCTGCTCCTGGTTATACAGATAGAGCGCTCTTTCAAACTCGTCCCGCTCCGGCAGGAATTCAGCCGGCATATTGGGATACTGATCTGCAGCACCCGAAATAGCGGGCAGGACATCTACGCCCCCTGTCAGTACGAAGCCTGCGCATCTCTGGAAATCTTCCTGATTGTTTTTGAGGTAAGATAAATTGATCAATTCCAGGTCATCCTGTAGTTCATCTGGTACAAACCAATCCCAATAATTGCTGAAATTCGATTCGCTGTAACTGATGCCAATATATTTTTTCATTTTAATTCCCACTGTATCATGGAGTTTGCAATAAATTGCATTTTTTTTTATTTTCTTAAAACTATTCGGCAATATGGCGCGTTATATATGCGGTTTGTTTGGTTTAGGTTGATCTGTGGTGGATCAACCATCTATAAAACAGGGATAGCTTATATTTAAGTCTATCCCTGTTCCTTTTTTAAGCCACCGCCTCTTTTTCCTTAGTCAGGTAATATACCGGTATCCCGATCAGCATAATGAGCACGCCCCAGCCGCAGGTCTCCAATTTATAAACAAGCAGACCGATACAAAGCGCAGTAGCCAGAATGATGTAAAGTGCAGGAAGAAAAGGATAGCCAAAAGCCCGGTAAGGACGTTCGGCATCCGGCATTTTCTTCCTCAGGATAAAAATCCCGTAAATCGTCAGGATATAGAAGATCATCACAATGATCACCACAAAATCCAGCAATGCACCATATTGACCGGTCAGGCACAATGCCGAAGCCCAGACTCCCTGCGCCCAGAGCGCCCAGCCCGGAACATCAGAGGCGTTGAGCACCGATGCTTTTTTGAAAAACAGTCCATCCTTGGCCATGGTATAATAGACCCTGGCGCCCGCCATGATCAGGCCATTGTTGCAGGCGAAAGTGGAGATCATGATCATCACCGCGATGATGATGGTACCGGCCTCCCCAAATATATATTGTGCAGCTACTACAGCCACCCGGTCCGATTTTGCAGTGGTGATTGTATCCAGGGGAAGTACAGCCACGTACATCAGGTTGGCCAGGATATAGATGACACTCACGATAAACGTACCCAGGAATAAGCTCAGCCCTACATTGCGCTGCGGGTTTTTGATTTCACCGGCAATGAAGGTTACCCCGGCCCAGGCGTCACTGGAAAATAGTGAGCCTACCATGGCCGCGCAGATTCCGGAAAGCAGCAGGCTTCCGCTGATCGGGCTCCAGCTTTTGGTGTCCAGGCTGAAAGATCGGGTCTCCCAGGCATTCGTCCAGTTGGCATCCCAGACCTCGGCTTTCGCAGCGAGGGTAAAGCCAAAGACGATGAGACCAAACAAAGAGAGTATCTTGATGATGGTCAGTATCGTTTGCAGTACTTTGCTATCCTTGACCCCCCTGCTATTGATGTAAGTGAGCAGTACAATGGTGACGATGGAAACCAGCTGTGCGGCATTCAGTTCAAAGCTACCGATGGTATACAAAATGTTTTCGTTGCTGAAAGGCTCATATAAATAAGCGGCAAACTTTGAAAAGGCCACCCCTACGGCGGCGATAGTCCCGGTCTGGATCACCGCAAATAAGCTCCATCCGTAAAGAAATGCGATCAGCTTGTTATAGGCCTCTTTGAGATATACGTATTGTCCGCCGGCCTTTGGGAACATGGCACTGAGTTCGCCATAGCTCACTGCCGCAATGACGGTGATCACTGCGGTCAGCACCCAGATCAGGATCAGCCAGCCTGCAGAGCCCACCTGACGGGCAATATCGGCACTGACAATAAAAATTCCGGAGCCGATCATGGATCCCACGACCAGCATGGTTCCGTCTAACAGACCTAACTCCCTCTTGAACGAGCCGTCTTCCATTTCTTCTTTCATCTGATGATTTCTTTTTAGTTTGGTTGGTGGTTTTTATCGCCCAATAAAGTTTTGCTTCGGGCATGCTAAGATATTTAAAAAAAAACTATATTACATCCAGTTAACAAACCAAGTATAAACTAAAATATCACTAAACGACAAATTATTCTATGGAGTTTTTACAGAACAACTTGATCTACACTATTCCTGCCCTGGGTTTAGTTGGCCTGATCGTCATGGCCATCAAGAGCGCCTGGGTGAACAAGCAGGATGCGGGCGACAAAAACATGCAGGAACTTGCCGGCTATATTGCCGATGGTGCCATGGCCTTCTTAAAAGCAGAATGGAGGGTACTGAGCATCTTTGTTCTTTTCGCTGGTGCTTTACTGGCCTATTCCGGTACCATTCATGAAATCAACGGGAAACCGATCCATTCGAGCTGGATCATTGCAGTCTCCTTTGTCATCGGCGCGGTGTTTTCTGCTACTGCAGGATATATCGGGATGAAATCGGCGACTAAGGCCAATGTACGGACCACACAAGCAGCAAGAACCAGCCTGAAGCAGGCACTGAAAGTATCTTTTACCGGTGGAACCGTGATGGGTCTGGGCGTTGCCGGACTTGCGGTACTCGGTCTGGGTGGCTTATTTATTGTATTCCTGAACCACTTCAATGTGATCGGACCTAACGGTGCAGATCCCATTCATATGAAAACTGCCATTGAGGTGCTGACCGGATTTTCACTCGGTGCAGAATCCATTGCACTTTTTGCCCGTGTAGGCGGGGGTATCTATACCAAAGCAGCGGATGTAGGTGCCGACCTGGTTGGAAAAGTAGAAGCAGGGATTCCGGAAGATGATGTCAGAAATCCCGCCACGATTGCCGACAACGTTGGTGACAATGTGGGAGATGTGGCAGGTATGGGTGCCGATCTTTTCGGATCTTATGTAGCCACCATTCTGGCCACCATGGTATTGGGCCAGGAGATCACCGTCACCGATAAATTTGGGGGCATGTCGCCGATATTGCTGCCAATGGTCATCTGTGGACTGGGCATCCTGTTTTCCATTGTAGGTACCTGGTTCGTGACCATTAAAGATGAAAACTCCAATGTACAAAATGCGCTGAACCTGGGAAACTGGTCATCCATTCTGATCACAGGCGTCGCTTCTTACTTTATCGTGATGTGGATGCTGCCGCCAACACTCAACCTGCGTGGTTATGAGTTCTCCAGCATCAATGTCTTTTATGCGATCATTGTCGGTCTGGTCGTAGGTACCATCATGAGTATCGTTACCGAATATTATACGGCCATGGGCAAAGCACCGGTAAATTCCATCATCCAGCAATCCTCTACCGGACATGCCACCAACATCATCGCCGGCTTATCAGTGGGTATGAAATCGACTGTTGTGCCGATTCTGGTACTGGCGGGAGGCATCATGGCTTCCTATTATTTTGCAGGGCTGTATGGCGTGGCCATCGCAGCGGCAGGTATGATGGCAACAACAGCCATGCAACTGGCCATAGATGCCTTTGGGCCTATTGCCGACAATGCGGGCGGGATTGCCGAAATGAGCCAGTTGCCACCTGAAGTACGTGAAAGAACAGATAACCTGGATGCCGTAGGTAATACCACAGCAGCTACAGGGAAAGGCTTTGCCATCGCTTCTGCAGCATTGACTTCATTGGCCCTGTTTGCAGCATTCGTAGGTATAGCCGGAATTTCTGCCATTGATATTTACAAAGCACCCGTACTCGCAGGACTGTTCGTTGGGGGAATGATCCCCTTTGTATTCTCTGCACTGTGCATCCAGGCGGTAGGTAAAGCGGCCATGGACATGGTACAGGAAGTACGCCGGCAGTTCAGGGAAATCCCGGGCATCATGGAATACAAGGCAAAACCTGAATACGAAAAATGCGTAGCGATCTCTACCAAGGCTTCCATCCGCGAGATGATGATGCCGGGTGCAATCGCCCTGATCACACCAGTGGTGGTTGGTTTCATCTTTGGTCCGGAAGTACTGGGCGGACTTTTGGCGGGCGTAACCGTAACTGGTGTATTGATGGGGATATTCCAGAGCAATGCCGGTGGCGCCTGGGACAATGCCAAGAAATCCTTTGAAAAAGGTGTAGAGATCAACGGCGAGATGTACTACAAAAAATCGGAGCCACACAAAGCTTCTGTAACCGGAGATACCGTAGGCGATCCATTCAAAGATACTTCAGGCCCCTCTATGAACATCCTGATCAAACTGATGTCGATCGTTTCGCTGGTCATCGCACCCTACATCGCCGTGTCTTCAGACCAAATGGTCTCCAGAACTCCCATTAGCATCAATGGAATGAACATTACCGCCACTTCAGATTCCAATTCTGTCGAAGTGACGGTAAATACCGACTCATTGAGACAGAAACTGGAGCGAGGGAACTCGGCTTTGCAGGCGGAAATGCAAAAACACGTAGATTCTCTGCAAAAAGAACTCGATAAACAGATCGATAAGCAGATGAAGGCCGTGGAAAATGAAAATTAATTAGAATTGTTACTTGTAAAAGGGGTTTTTGAAAAAGAATCCCTTTTACTTTTAGATATATTTTATTTAGGTTTGGCTTTTAAAATCACAAAATTAAGCGACACTATAGATACACTTTAACTAAACTTTAAATTATGAATTTTAGAAAGTCAATTGACTTACTTACAAAGGAAGCTTCGGAAAGCGGAGAGGGCACGCTACAGCGGACCCTTGGGCCCGTCAACCTCGTTGCTTTGGGTATTGGTGCCATCATTGGTGCGGGACTCTTCTCCATCACCGGCTCTGCTGCTGCCAATAACGCCGGACCGGCGATCACCATTTCCTTTATCATTGCCGCAGTAGGCTGTGCCTTTGCAGGCTTGTGCTATGCAGAGTTTGCATCCATGATCCCTGTAGCAGGCAGTGCCTATACTTATTCTTACGCCACCATGGGCGAATTCGTAGCCTGGATCATCGGCTGGGATCTCGTACTGGAGTATGCTGTTGGTGCCGCCACTGTATCTATCAGCTGGAGCAGGTACCTCGTCAAATTCCTCCAGTATTTCGACATTCACCTCTCGCCGGAGGTCACCATGTCTCCGTTTGACAGCGTTACCCTTGCCGACGGTTCCATTGTTTCCGGAATGTTTAACCTTCCTGCCGTATTTATCGTCGTACTCATGTCGCTGGTACTGATCAAAGGCACTAAGGAATCTGCACTCATCAACGGAGTGATCGTGGCCGTGAAAGTAGTCATTGTCATCATATTCATTTTGCTGGGCTGGCAATACATCAATAACGACAACTTCCAGCCTTACATTCCAAACAATACCGGAACTTTCGGTGAGTATGGAATGTCAGGTGTAATCCGGGCTGCGGGGATCGTATTTTTTGCCTACATCGGCTTTGATGCGGTATCCACGGCAGCACAGGAAGCAAAAAACCCTAAAAGGGATATGCCGATCGGTATCCTGGTTTCCTTATTTATCTGTACCATTCTCTATATCCTTTTTGCACACGTCATGACAGGTGTGGCCAACTATGAGTTGTTCAAAGGTCAGGACGGAATTGCTCCGGTTGCGGTTGCGATTGACAATATGGGTGCTAAAGATGCTGCAGGTCTGGTTACTCCGGCTTATCCATGGCTGAACAAAGCGATCATCCTTGCGATCCTGGGCGGTTACGCTTCTGTGATCCTGGTGATGCTGCTCGGACAGTCCCGTGTGTTCTTCTCCATGAGTAAAGACGGCTTGTTGCCTAAAGTATTTTCAGATGTTCACTCCAAATTCAACACACCTGCCAAGAGCAATTTATTGTTCATGGTGATCGTGAGTTTGTTTGCTGCTTTCGTACCTGCGAGGGTCGTTGGTGAGATGACCAGTATCGGTACACTCTTCGCCTTCATCCTGGTTTGCATCGGAATCATCATCCTGAGGGTGCGCATGCCGGAACTGCCAAGAGCATTTAAAGTGCCTTTGGTACCACTGGTTCCGATCCTTGGTGTACTGGTTTGTTTAGGTATGATGGTATTCTTACCACTGGATACCTGGATCCGTCTCCTGGTATGGATGATCATCGGTATCAACGTTTACCTTTTCTACGGAATCAGAAACAGTCTTTTATCAGACAATAAACAGGCTACACTGACCAGGAGCACGAAAGTGGTTTCTTATGTCGGTTTGGTGCTGGCTATTTTACTGGTAGGTGTGGCCTTAATCCACCACAGCATCACCAATGGAGATGATGTAGGTCTGTATTACTTCTCATTGGCATTTGCCATCGCACACATTCTGCTGTACGCTTACCGCGCATCCAGTGCAAGTAGCATACAACCGAAATAAAATAACGAATACCTTTAAATCAAAAGCCCCCTTATGCGAAAGTATAAGGGGGCTTTTTGATGATGATGATGGCTATAACGAAGGCCGGAGTTTCAGGTGAAAGGGCACTTCGATATGCTCATGTGAATTTTGACGAACCAGATTCGCTGCAATACAGCCCATTTTCACAAAATCTGTAGAAATGGTGGTGATGCCACTCAGGATCACCCGCTTGATCGGCGATTCATTGTAAGAAATGATGCCGACCTGCCTGCCGATCTCTAGCCCAAGCAATTGGATCCGCTCAATCAGGATCACCAAATCGTCTTCCTGGAGGTTGATGTAAGCCTCACCCGGGCTGATCGGTTCGGAGGCGATGCAGTGCACCAATTTATAAGTAAACGCATAGTGCTGACAGAAGCGGTAGAAACCGTCCAGTATTTCTTTCGGATAATAACTGTTTGGAGGGAACACCAGTTTCAGGGTATGGTATTTACTCAGGCAATCGCAGGCCTCTTCCAAAGCCCTGTAGATGTCATTCTCAAAATCTTCGTATACACAGGCATAATCGCCCGTGATGCCGGGGATGCGTTTATCCAAAATGATCAGTTTGTGCTTAGGAATGGTATTGATCACCTCATAGGCATGTTCTGTACCCTCGATAAAATGAGGGATGATCACAAAATGGGAATACCGGTCCTTTTTATCGGCCAGGAAATTCTTGAAAATCGTCAGGTCATTGTTATAGATGAACAGATCGGCTGCGACACCATCCCCCAGCTCCGCTAAGAAAGAATCGTATAAGATTTTCTTGTAATGGCTGAGTTTATTGAACAATACACAGACCTTCAGTTGCTGCTGCACCTGATTGTCTATGATGTAAAAGCCCCTTCCTGGTATAGACTCCAGTACCCCTTTGCGTTTCAGGTTCTTGTAAGCCTTCTCTACCGTATCCCTGGAAATCTCCAGAACATTGCTGATGTCACAAATGGAAGGCAGGATGTCGTCCTTTTTGATATAACCAGACTCTATGGCCGACAGGATAGAATTGGTCAGCTGAATATACTTCGGTGTTGCCGAATATTCGTTAATTCGGATATGATCGTAAGAATAGGTCAGTTTCATACAGTTATTTGGTTATCGGGGATTTCCGGAAGCTAGTTTATTAAGAAAAGCATAGAATAACAAACATTATCTATGCAATCGTTGCCGGAAAAAGGCGGAAAAATCAGTTAGATAACAAATGTTACATCGACATTTATTCTTATTTTCACTGCATCAAGCAGGCTTCAAACAAGCGCTCGCAACTCAGAAAAAAATGAAAAGAATAATTGTTTTGATATTCGCACTGACCATCACCGCGCTCAGTTCCCATGCACAGCAGACTTACCTCTTTGCATATTTTAAAGGAAATGGCGAAGATGGCCTGCACCTTGCCTACAGCACAGACGCCTACAACTGGACTGCGCTAAAAAAAGACCAGAGTTTTCTACGCCCATCGTTGAGCAGGGACAAACTCATGAGGGACCCCTGCATCATCCGCGGTGCGGACGGACGCTTCCATATGGTCTGGACAGTGAGCTGGAAAGACAAGGGCATTGGCTATGCCAGTTCCAAAGACCTGGTCAACTGGTCGGAGCAACAGTTTATCCCGGTAATGGCCAAAGAAGAGGCAGCAAGGAATACCTGGGCGCCGGAGATCACTTACGATCCCGCAACAAAAACATACCTGATCTACTGGGCCACGACCATTTCCGGTAAGTTTCCCGAGACCGCCTCAACGGCCGACAATGGCTACAACCACCGCATCTATTGTGTGAGCACGAGCGACTTTAAGCACTTTTCCGAAACCAAATTATTGTACGATCCGGGATTCAATGTCATCGATGCTTCGATCGTTGCGCATCAGGGAAAGTTCATCATGTTCCTGAAAGATGAGACCAGGGAACCGGCACAGAAAAACCTCAAGCTTGCATTTGCAGACCAGATCAGCGGTCCCTATTCCGCAGCAGGTCCGGCCATCACCGGAAATTACTGGGCTGAGGGGCCAACTGTACTGAAAAAGGGCAAGGACTGGCTCCTCTATTTCGATAAATACCGGGACCACAAATATGGCGCATTGCGTTCTACAGACCTGAAAAGCTGGACAGACATATCCGATCAGATTTCCCTGCCTTCCGGCATCAGGCATGGCAGCATTCTGGAAATCACCAAAAAAGAACTGAAAAAGCTACTGGCGCAATGAGCTAGTTGCCATCAGGCTTTACCACACTGCTCCTGAGACTCTCCGGCCAGTGCCAGTCCGATACCGGGTCTGGCTGGTCCGGACTAAAAGATTTAGAAGGTTCAGCTAGGTATTTGACCAGGCCAAGCTTCGCGCTTTTGATTCCTTCTACCACACATTTCGCGATCTCGTAGGCTCCATAAGTATTGAAGTGGGTATTGTCTGCCAGGGGCTTATCCTGACCAGGATAAGAATTTGCCGGGTAATGCACAAAAGCCTTTTTAGATTCCTCCTCTCCCATCGCATTGAAGAGCCTGGTGGTCATTTCATTCAGGTCTACGAGTGCGACCTTTTCCTCTGCAGCGACTTTACGTGCGGCATCCGGAAAATCGCCGAGGGTATGCTGCATTTTACCATTCTGGAAAGACCTTCTGGCCGTAGAGGTCACGATCACCGGGATGCCCCCCTTATTCCTGGTTTCTCTGATGAAAAGTTTCAGCCGCTCGGTATAGGAAGCATATGCTCCAGCTTCAGGGCCTTTTTCCTTCTGGTCGTTGTGCCCAAATTCGATGAACAGGTAATCGCCGGGCTTCATGACACTCAATATCTTTTTCAGGCGCCTGCTCCCCAGGAAAGAGCCCAGGGTCAAGCCCGATTCTGCATGGTTGGCAATGGAAACTCCAGGCTTAAAAAATACCGGGATCATCTGTCCCCATGAACCCCAGGGCTCATCATCCTGGTTTACCACCGTCGAATTGCCGGCAAGGAAAACCGTCAGCTGCTCCTCTGCTTTGCTGATCTCCAGCGTTTGCAGGGCAGCGCTCTTGTCAAATTCCAGGCTCAGTTTATCATCCCAGTCGAGCTTGGTCAGCTCCCTTGGCTTCAGGCCCACCACTTCCGTGGCATTGATCTTTTTATCTTTTACATTGACGATGAAAGTCCTGATCACCGATTTCCCGGCTGCTACACGAACGTCCTCCAGCATCAGGCGGCGCGACTCGGCCTTAACCGTCGTCAGGGATGCCCTGGGTGCACCCAACTTGACAGTCACTTTATAATTGCCTTCCGGCAGGGCCACAGAAAAATAAAATGGCCGGCCCTCGCTGTTGATGGCGGTCTGGAAATCGAAACCATAACCTTTCGCACCGCTATACTGGTCAGCTGCAGCGACCTTTCTAAAGCCGGGGATCGCTTTCCCCGTACCGAAATCAAATTTGTAAGTGGTTTTGTCCTGTCCTTTGGAACTGATTGCCTGTACACTACATAGTGCCAGCAATATAAATAGTTGTTTAATGTTCATCACGTGCTTCATTTGGTGCTGAAAAATACGGAAGCCCGCAACAAGTTCCAACACGTTCCATCCTGTATGGCAGAAAATTCAGGATGGAACAGGTTGCAGGAGCAGCCGATTTAACCTAATTTCAACACCATTCACCAAATGTAACCTCATTAAACGCAAATGAAAACACAATTCAGCCTTCTGGCGCTTTTACTGTTGACCATCTGTGCCTATGCGCAACAGGCCAAAACAGGAAGGAGTACCTATAACTTTAATTCCGCCTGGAAACTTTCCATAGGCGATCCCCAGGGTGCAGAAGCACCGGGTTTTGACGACAGTTCCTGGAAAAGCGTAACGCTCCCACATGCCTGGAATGAAGACGAGGCATTTAAAAAATCCATTGAGGCAATGTCGACCGGCATCTGCTGGTACCGCAAACATTTCAAGCTCGATGCTGCAGATTCCGGCAAAAAGGTATTTATAGAATTTGAAGGGGTACGCCAGGGAGGCGATTTCTACCTGAACGGGACTTTCATCGGCAGGCACGAGAATGGCATTACCGCAGTGGGCTTCGACCTGAGCCCATTGTTGAAGCCCGCCGGACAGGAAAACGTACTGGCTGTACGCACAGACAATGCCTGGAACTATAAAGAAAAATCCACCAATTCCGGTTATCAGTGGAACGACAGGAACTTCAATGCCAATTACGGAGGACTCTCCAAGAACGTGCGGCTGCATACTACAGGAAAAACTTACCAAACCCTGCCCCTATACACCGCACTAAATACGAAGGGCGTATACATCTATGCTTCCGACTTCAATTTCGAACAGCGTACTGCGGTGATCCATACAGAATCAGAGGTCCGCAACGACAGCGATACCGAACAGACCATTGGCTATGAAGTAGAGATCAGGGATCTGGAGGGCAAAAGCATCAAAACTTTCTCCGGGACTTCCCAATCCCTGAAAGCCGGAACTACAGGGATCATCAAAGCCGAGGCCCGGGTCGGCAACCTGAATTTCTGGAGCTGGGGTTATGGCTACCTGTATACCGTCATCACCCGCCTGAAAATCGGCGACCAGTCGGTAGATGAGCTGAGCACCAAAACAGGCTTCCGCAAGGGGGAATTTAAAAAGGGCATGGTTTACCTGAACGGCCGCGTGCTGATGATGAAAGGTTATGCCCAGCGCAGCAGCAATGAATGGCCGGCCATGGGCTTATCTGTACCGCCCTGGATGAGCGATTACAGCAATGGCCTTATGGTAGAGAGCAATGCCAACCTCGTGCGCTGGATGCACATTACCCCCTGGAAACAAGACATTGAATCCTGCGACCGTGTCGGGCTCATCCAGGCCATGCCGGCCGGCGATGCAGAAAAAGATGTGCAAGGGGTACGCTGGGAGCACCGGAAATCAGTGATGCGCGATGCCATCATTTACAACAGGAACAACCCCAGCATCCTGTTTTACGAATGCGGCAACGAATCGATCAGCGCGGAGCATATGGCAGAAATGAGGGCGATCCGCGACGAGTACGATCCGCATGGATACCGGGCCATCGGTTCCCGTGAGATGCTGGACATTGACAGTGCCGAATATGGCGGGGAAATGCTCTATGTCAACAAAAGTGCAGGCAAGCCACTCTGGTCCATGGAATACTCCCGGGACGAGGGGCTGAGAAAATACTGGGACGAATTTAGTCCACCCTACCACAAGAACGGAGCCGGCCCGCTTTACAAAGGTGCCGACGCCAGCGATTACAACCGCAATCAGGATTCCCATGCCCTGGAAAGCGTGGCGCGCTGGAACGATTATTATGTAGAGCGTCCGGGTACCGGCGATCGCGTCAGTTCAGGTGGCGTAAATATCATTTTTTCAGACTCCAATACTCATTACCGGGGCGAAGAAAACTACCGCCGCAGCGGAGAAGTCGATGCCATGCGCATCCCCAAAGACGGCTTTTTTGCCCACAAGGTGATCTGGGACGGTTGGGTAGAACCTAAAAAAACCGGGATTCACCTCATCGGTCACTGGAATTATAAAGCTGGCGTAAAGAAAGACATCTATGTCATCGCTACTGGCCATCAGGTAGAACTGCTGCTGAACAACAAATCCCTGGGCTTTGGCAAAGTCAGTTCAGGCTTCATCTTTACTTTCAAAGAAGTCAGCTGGAAAGCTGGGACATTGAAAGCCATCTCCTATGACCAGAAGGGCAAAAAGCTTGCTGAAACCTCCCTGAGCACTGCTGGAGCACCTTATGCGCTTAAGTTGCATACTCTTCAAAGAGCGACAAGCTTTAAAGCCGATGGCGCAGATGCCATGATCGCAGAGGTAGAAGTCGTAGACAGAAACGGAAACCGTTGCCCTACGGCGCTGAACCTGGTCAATTTTAATCTGGAAGGTCCGGCAGAATGGCGCGGGGGGATTGCACAGGGTCCAGACAATTACATCCTGTCCAAGGCGATCCCGGTAGAATGTGGGGTAAACCGGGTCATCATCCGCTCGACCACTACCGCTGGAAAAATTGTCCTGAAGGCCAGTTCAGCCGGGCTGAGGGCAGCAGAACTCAGCTTCACTTCCCTACCTTTTGCGGTTCAGGAAGGACTTTCGATCCATCTGCCAGACGAAGGACTGCAACCTGTCTTCCGGCGTGAAGGAAGACCAATGCTGCAAACCTATCTTCCCATTCGGAGAAGTATCGCTGTTAGCGGCATCAAAGCAGGGGCAAATGAAGAAAATGCAAGATTGAGCCATGACGACAATGAACTTAGCGGATGGTCCAATGATGGACAGTTGTCTACCGCCTGGATCCGTTACGAGCTGGCCAAAGCAAGTACCGTCACTGCAGTGGCATTGAAACTGAACGGATTCAGGAGCAAATCCTTCCCCATCAGGATCCTCGTAGATCAGGAAGAAGTATTTAAAGGCAATACCGTACCGGGACTAGGTTATTTCACTACCCCAGTAAAACCGATTAAAGGCAAAACGGTCACGATCCAGCTTACAGGCAGCAGTGCAGATCAGCAGGCCGGCCCGGTCGGAACAGAAATGAACGGCAAGAAACTGGATGATGGAATTGAAGTCAAAGGACTGAAAGGAAAAGGCGTGTTGAGCATCATTGAAGCAGATATCTTCGAGCAGCCCTGAGCCATAAAGCAATAACAAATGGGCTGTCGCATCCGCGTACAGCCCATCTGTTTATTACAGTTTCCCCAGGTATATGCTGTCACTCAGGCCATTTCTACCCTCAGCCGCAAATGCCAGGTAGAGCTGTTTCTCCATTTGCAGTTGTGCCGCATCTAGTGGTACGAATACTTCGCCTGTCTGTCGCTGTGCCGCATTCAGCAAGCACAAAGCCGCTCCATTTTCAGGGAAATAGATCAATACCATTGCTGCATCGTAGCGGTTTTGATAATCTACCTCCAGCATAGACCAGCTGAACCTCAGTCCGGCAGCTTCCTGTGCTACGGAAGAGTCTAACGGAGGCAATAGCTTGCCCCTACTGACCCGCACATTTGCATAATTCAAAACCACATCCGGATATTCCCCTGTCGTAGCCCTTTCCAGGTTATGCCCCATTGCTTCACTATACGCAGACTTCGATGTGCCTTTTTGCTGCAGCGCAAAGCCCACATTTAAAAAAGCTTTGATCGATTTAAAAAATGTGTTAAGTACCTTCAGCCTTTGTCTGCAGGTCAATTGTTTTAAGCTTGGTGCCTTTTCAGTCCTGCCGACCGAACGCACCACCGTTTTACCGTTCAGGCGATAATACACCCGATTTCCTATCCTTCCCTGGAAATTTCCGTTTTTGTAATGTGCCATATTTTCTATTTATGATTTATTTTTTTATTTGCAACGCAGCCACTGCCGCCATTGCGAGTTCCCCCAGGCCGTCATTGCGAGGCACGAAGCAATCTCACTAGCGCAAGTCTTCAGACTTGCGCATCCAGTCACAACCAATCCGCATAACAATGAATCGTCCGCTTATGCCGCGTCTTGCGCCATACCCCCTGCCCCTCGCGCTGCCCTGTTGCTCCCGTATTTCCCTCAACGGTGACACAAAAATCACCCCTCAGCTCCGTTACGATCCCACAATGTCCAACGCGACCAAGAGAAGGGTAATACAATCCCATTACCATTCCTCGTCCTGCTGCTTTAACTTTCCTCTTGGCATGAAAGAGCGAGGGACTCCATGCTGTCCTTGGCGCTGCATAACCTGCTTCCCGAAATACCCAAGAAACGAAAGCAGCACACTTTTAAAACACTGATTGATTCAATGTCATTTGGGTTTATGAAACTTAAAGCTGAAAGTTGATCTTGATTTCTGTTGGTACTATAGCCGGGGTGATCTAAACCTGGAACATTATTCATAATCGGCATACCGTCTACGACAATCAAAGGATCAGATGAAAAACCTAAAGAATTTTTCCCTCTTATTTGTAAGTTTACCGGTCCCCCTGGAAGTCCAGTCACTGGTGTAATTTGAAGTCCTGGCACTCGGCCTTGCAATGCATAAAGTGGGTTAGTTATTGGTTGTTTTTCAATATCAGCAGCCTTAATCACCGTTGCATTTCCTGTACTTAATCGTTGGGAAGTTCTTCCATAGGCAATAACCTGAACCTCATCCAATCTCGACGTACTCCCCTGGAGCTGTACATAATTAAACTCCTTACTGACTTTTATTTCTTTTGTTAAGTACCCTAGATAGGAGACTACCAATACCGCTTCTTCATCTACATTTTTAAGAAAGAAGTCACCATTAGCCGCAGTATTAGTACCTATCTTGCTTCCCTTTACACTTATTGTTACTCCGCCAATCCCATTGCCTAAAGAATCCACCACCTTACCCTTGACATCGATTGCCTGAAACCGGTCAATCACCGTCTCTAAATAAGACTTCTCTTTAGGCTTAAGGCTGATGTTCTTTTCGTCAAAGGAATAGGTCAAATCTTGACTTTTAATCACTACATCCAGAACGTCTGTCAAATCGGTGGCTTTGAAATTGACATCCATCTTTGTGTTCTTATCTATCATAGCACCCGAATAGGCTACGTTATAGCCGGTTTGTTTCCTGATCTCCGTAAAGATCTGCTCCAGCGTAGCGCCCTTTTTGGTGTATGTTATTTTCTGCGCAAAGCCCGCAGCACTTACCTGCAATAGGCAAGTGGTCATTAAGACTATGATTAGCTTCATAATCAATAGTAGTTTTACAGGCAGCCCCATCACAGACTGCCCATGGTTAAAAGTAATTTTTTCCATACTTTTACTTGGGTTTGAGTTAATACATGATTTCTGGTCAATAGAATTTAGGGTTACTCAGATCCATCTTGCCGGACTTGTTAGCGCAATTCCGGCTTTCTTTTGTCTGATCCCCTTTTCAGTCTTAACTCCGCTGTCGTAATAATGCTTTCATTTTCGTTGTTGGTTTAGTTGTTGATTCTGTTAATTACCCCAGGGATGATCAGTACCTAAGGCCAGTTGGTTAGACTGTTATCACTTACTCACTACTATTTTTCTGCCTGTTATTTTAAATTTCACCGCACCCGTGTTTTCTATGGTCTTCAATATCCTGGATACATTGCTATACTTAGATACCGAACCCTCCATGGGGTGCTGCTTTAAACTTTCGTTTTCATAGACCACTTCTACATCGTACCACCGCGCTACCTGCCGCATCAGCTCTTCCAATGGCATTGAATTGAAGAGCAAAATCCCCGACTTCCAGGCTGTAACGCTTTCAGGATCTACTGTTTTTACCTTGAGCTTCCCATTTACCAATGAGGCTTGTTGGTTGGGCATAAGGGTTACGCTCATAGCATCGGCTCGCCCCGCGCTCGATATTACGCGGGCACTTCCTTCTACCAATGTAGTCTTCACACTACTTTCATCAGCGTAAGCATTGATATTAAACTCTGTTCCGATATCCTCTACAATTTGCCCCTTACTCTCTACCTTGAACGGCTGTTTTTCGTTATGTTTTACAACAAAGTACGCCTCTCCTTCAAGCAAAATTTTGCGTTCTTTACCAGAAAATTGTGAAGGAAAAATGATTCTTGAATCTGCGTTAAGAAATACGTGCGAGCCATCGGGCAGGGTAAATTCATAGGTTTGGCCTTTGGCTGTAGAAGCGGTTAATTGAGATCCTGAAACAAGTTCAGGATGACGACCGCCACCACGCTCGTCATTGCGAGGTTGCGCAGCTTCAGAAGCAATCTCACTACCATCATCATAGGTTAATGATGTAGGGTCTATGATTACCCCATTCTTCGCTTCGCTCAGTACGATCACCTCGCCATTGGCCAGCGTGATGGTCGCTCCACTCCTGCCTGGCGCGATGTCAGATCCTGAAACAAGTTCAGGATGACGGTCATTATCAAGATGACGAGGAGAAGTAAAAAACCAGACACCAAAAACAATAGTGGCTACCGCAGCGGCTATGCCCGCAGCAATGCGGATGCGCGGCCAAAGTTCCACAGCGCTTTTCTCTTTGAGCCCAATCTCCTTGTTGATATCACCAAATAAAGCAATCATGAACGCTTTCTTATGCTCATCAGTCATTTTACCCCATTCGTTGTTCTCAACGTATTGGGTATCTAACCAAAGATCTACATAAAGTTTTTCCTCCGGCGTACAATTGCCGTTTATGTATCTTTCCAGAAGATCTGCTTTCCCTTTCATATCACTTTTATGCCTTATTAAAGAGGTAGTCGTATGAAACAACAGCAAGTACTATGCTGAAATAAAAAAAATTATAATAATAAAATAGCTAACCTGGAAATGGTCTCCCTAAGTGACTTCATTGCTGTGCTCAATTGGTTTTTAACGGTCTGATCTGAAATGTTCAGTTGTGTAGCAATTTCACTGATACTCATATATTCATTACGGCTCAGCTTATAAATTTCCTTTACTCGTGGTGGAAGCTGCTCTATCGCCAGCGAAATGACTTTTTCCAGCTCCTTTGCATCAATATCCTTTTCCGGATTATAAATGGCATGCTCCTTCAACGACTGCACAACCATACTATACTCTTCCCGGGTTACGTTTTTTCGGATTTTATCGATGATCTTGTGTCTCGTGGCGGCATAGAGATAGGCCTTGAGTTCTCCGGAAAACTGCTTGTGTTCCCGCTCAGTCCACAGGTTTACAAACAAATCCTGTATCAAATCTCTACAATCGTCAAGGTCATAGAGTTTGTTAGCTGCAAACTTAATCAGTAAAGCTGAATAACGGTCATAGACTTCCGTAAAAGCAAATCTATCCCCTTCTTTTAGTAAAAAAACAAGTTCCTGATCGGTATATGCACTGTAAGCGTTCATGAGGTTAACAATCCTAAACTAAAATACTAAAAATATCTCGTCGAAAAAACGGGCACCTGTCCTTACCGACAAAGTACCCGTCATAAATTAATGCTCTTTTCGACGAAAGTATATAATTTCCATACAGATCGCCAAACTTTGGCGAGGAATAATTCAAATAATATCCTAATTATCCTTCAAGATACACATCCATAAACCAAGATTCTTGAGAGAGGATTATCTATCCAACGCGAAGGAATTGAAAGCTTTGGCACTAAAATTGTTTTTTTCGTTTGAAATGAACTGATAAAACTTTACAGCTATGAAAAACAGAGAAAACAAATTCGAAAAGTTAGAAAAAATGGGTGTAACCATTTTGAGTAAAGAAGAACAGGTAGAAGTTATGGGCGGCATGAAGTGGACCGGCAAGGGATCACAGAATGTTGAAATGGACCATTGGACTGCGCTAACTATTGGCGACCCTTGGGGTGGAAGATTTGGCATTAAGCTAGTTGATTAGCTTAATGGTAACACAATGCTCATTGTAGCAAATATGATTAGCAAAGCCACTTCTTATGAAGTGGCTTTGTCGTTTGTTGAAGTAGATTTATTTGACCATTATCAGAACCTCTACAATTCGAATATTAAATAGAGCTCAGTGAGCGGCTAGAAAAGTGTGGCATGGCGGTAAATTAATCGTTTCTCCAGTAAATACTGCTAATTTTGTTTAAACCGCTCCAGCTTTTGGTTTCGCTCGCTACAATGTCATTTGGATTATTTTGAACTGTAAGCTTTCGAAGTGTTCCTCCGGAACTTGTGCTGTAAGTAGCCACATAGAGGTCGTTAGCTCCGGTACTTGTGTTCTGGATATCGAACTTCAGGAGGCTGATTTCTTCCGTACCAAAGTCCCTGATTAACTTTACTTTTTCATTTCCTGAACTGTATTCATAGCCATAAAGCTTACTGCCAACGGCGTAGAACAGATAAGACCTGTTGGAATAGAATGCATACTTTGTCGCCTTATCCAAATCGGTAGCCAGATTGAATGTAGGCTGATAATAAGCTACCTGAAGTCTAGTCCTGGGATAGAATTTGTAGATGTGAAACCTATTGCTAGGATCCTTCAAAAGGGCATAACTATTCCCCGAGACTGCACCGTTCTCTGTGTTGACCGTATTTTCCATATACACGAGATCACGTTGCGTAGAACGCTGATCCCATGGGAAAATAGATCCCGTAGTCAGAGGGATCATATTGTAATAATAGTTGGAATTGTAAACGAAGCGTTTGTTGTCTTTATCAAAGAACACCAACGATGAACCAGTGGTCAATGGTGAATAGGCAATATAAGGGGATAAACGGAAAAAAACATTGTCTACATGATTAATCCAATCACCATAACTTTCAGGCGCTGTATAAGTTACATTTTCATTTTTATTCAGATAACCATTGCTCCAAATTGCCGCCCTCACACCTGAAACCTGAACACCATTGATAGAGATTGGTGCAAAAAGTATTGGTGCATAGGGTTCGGGAAGGTTCTGGGAAAAGAAAGAGAAACTCTTCAGCGTTTGCGAAGGATCTGAACGAAAAGTAGTACGGTCAATATAATATGCACCATCATTCGTCGTGATCCACAATTTTCGATTGTCTACGTTATACTGCGGCAGACTACCCGAAAAATAAACCTCTTTCGCACCTTTCAAAACCGGAAGCCCACTGCCCGACAATAGGTTTTTCAAGATGAACTCCTGGCCGTTGGCACGCATGGCGATCATCTGCAGATCTGCATTCCCACTGTTATCGTCGCCAAATACCAGGAAACCCCTGCTCACTACGGTCGTCACGCGCAACGTTGCAGTCTTGCTGAACGCCACATTGGTATTGTTGTCGGTAACCCGGTAGTAAAGATTATAATCCCCTGGGTTGAGCTCAACAGATGTTTTTAAATCCCGTTCCGTACCGATAATTGTTCCTGCAGCTGTTGGTGTGGCAACAGGGATCACTTTCCAGGAATAGCTATAGTTACCACTTGCCGTTGCATCCTGAGTCCAGTTGATATTCGGTGTGATTTTCAATTCCTCTGCCTTATAAATTACTTCGTAATTTGTAGCCAGACCAGAAATGCTGCCTTCATTGATTTCATGCAGTTCCATCTCCGACTGTTTACATGCCGACAGGTACAACACTGCGATAAGGAAAAATGTAATAAGGTTATATTTTTTCATGATTTGCTTCGTTAATGTGAATTAATTCATTTGTTAGGGACGATACGGAACTCCTATGGTCGATCTCCAGCTTACACCATAAACCCACATGAGTCTTCCATCTGAGGGTTCCAAAACCGGCGTCCCTTTATCCATTTGTTCTCGCAGATACCTGGAAACGGTATTAGAAACGGTTAAAGCACGATCTACACCCATTTTGGCGCCGGTGAAATCGGCATAGGTAAGTCCGCAAAGCCTGCACATGAGATCGTATTTAGCCGGAGAAAAAACACCCCAGTAACTATCGTCCCTACCGGAGATATTCGCGCCATACCAGGCCCATACAGCTGGCATAACCAGTAAGTCAGAAAATCTTATGGAATGGTAACGCGCATCGAACTTTGCGTTATTCATTACGTTTTCCTGCATAGCAGGAATTGGATACCAGACCGGCATACTGAGCTTGAAGTTTTCATTTTCAACTAACCTCAGACCAAGTTTTACTTCCTGGGTACGTAGGTTGGCGGCACGTTTAAGTACAACTGGTATTTCTCCATAAAACTCGTTTGCTTTCACTACATAAGCCGATTTTAATGGTTCATAATGTATGCCTTCAGTTGCAGTAGTGCTGTCTTTATCTACTACAACATTAAATGTTCGGTCATGGCTTACCGCATTGCCAGTAATGTTGACCCGCAGGTTTACGGTAATGGTGTTTTCTGTCGTATTTAGAAAACTCGTGGTCGTATATGGCTGGTTCGGCCAATTATTGGCAGAGGAATTTAAGTAACGTGGATTCTCATACCTCACGGAAAAATAGATGCCTTCATCGCCTTTATAGGTGGCAACTTCCGTTTTTTTACAGGCTGTGGTAAATATCGTTAGCAACAGCACTACATATAATATTGATCTTCTCATTGTCGTTTTTTTAATTACGTTGACTAATCTCACTATCCACCAGTGGTACTACATAGCTACCACTGGTTACATTTGTCGTACCGGTATTTGTAGCGCCATCCGGCACAGATGCCAGGTTCTTTCGCTTGTAGTAGTAAAAAAGTTGTCCTTCCCCCAAAAATTCCCTGCGGTATTCATTTCTTAGGGCCAATTCCAGCGCATTTTGATCCGCTATGACCAGGTTTCTCGCAGATCTGGCTGCCCGTACCTTGTTGATCAGGGTGGTTGCATCGGTTAAACTTGCGCTACATTCCGCTGCGATATAATACATTTCACTGACTCGTATCAGGGGCACATAATTATCCAGCACGGTATTTACAGGTTCGTATTTTCTGCTGTAGAAAACAGAACCTGTCCCTACGGTTTGTACCGCAAATGCAAGATATCGGAAGTCATTGTTGTCGTCATACATTTCTGAAGCCCTGCCTGATGCGATACTTATCCTGTCGAAACTTACCGCATTTGGGCCAATTAAAGAATTGAACATGGCTGTGCGGGTATTGTCATATCCTGCAAACAAGATTTCGCTGGAAAAAACGCGATCGGGAGTTGTTGGGTTCACGGCCTCTTCACGGCTTACAAAAGGAAAGTAATTGTGTTCGGTTTGTACCTGTCGGATTACTTCCTGTGCTAACCTGCCTGCGTTCGCCTTATCTTGTTTCCAGAGATATACACGTGCCAATAAGGCTTTCACCGCATAATAATTAAGTCTAAACTGCCTGTACGAAAGAAAATCCCCATTGACAAGATCAGAAGTATTTCTTCTTCCTTCCGTGAGGACCGGATCAATCGCTTCCAATAGTGCCAGGGAAGCGCTCAGATCTGCGATGATGTTGTCCATCACTTTTTCTGCTGGCAACAATGGCAAAGCCTGAGGCTGTACGACATTGTTATATGGAATGCTGGTTAGTGCTTTATTTTGCTCATTGTAGATTGGACCAAAAAGCCTCAGCACATCAAAATGAAAAAACGCCCGTAAAGCCAGTCCCTCTCCAAGAATTATGTTCTTGTTGGTTGCCGATAATACATTTGTGGTATTGCATTTATCAATAATCGTGTTGGTATTTGCAATCAGGCGGTAATACCGTTGCCAGGCCGAATCGAAATATGTCCTTGGCGTTGCATCGGTATAATTGAAGCTCTTATAGGTGGTATAAATATTACTTACTGCATAGTATTGCGCAAGGACATCAACCACTCCAGAAGTCATGTGCTTTCCGTATAATACATCGGAAGTCATGTCGATATATACACCATTCAACGCAGACCTAAAACCGGTGGTATTGCTAAACAAATCATCTTCCATGATCCTGTCCGGAGTTTGCACATCCAAAAACTTTTCGCAACTGCTGAACAACAACATGGTGCCTACGAGCAGCATTCCGATATTTTTAAAATTCTTCATCTTCTTCATCTTCTAAAAAGTTAAACCCATGGAGAAAGAAACCGACCTCGCAAAAGGATAGTCTAATCCCCGTTCATTTGCCACATTTGAAATCCGGAAGATTTCGTTCATGTAGAGCCGCGCGTTAAGGGCCGATGCACCAAACTTCTTCAGCCAAGTTGGTTGCCCATTGTAGCCAAATGAAATGGATTCTCCGGCTAGGGTGTGCTCATTGACCACAAAACGGGAAGAGATCAGGGTTTGGTCAGTGAGGGAAATGGCTTTAAATTTTGCCAGGTCGCCTGGCTTTTGCCAGCGTTCACTGAGTGCCCTTGCATCCTGATTGAAATGTATGGCTGTGGAGCTGATGTTTTCTACCTTATCAAATAGTGTACGCAGGAAAATCTGACCTCCGGTCCTGTACCTGAGGTTCAGGTTCATAGAGAAGTTTTTATATAGAATCGAAGTTCCGATAATACCCTCCATCTTAGGCTCTTCATCACCCACTTTCACTTCGTCGGCATAATCGTAAATAAAGGTTTGTGTCCCGTCTTTTTTGATGAAGATCTCCCGGCCGGTAGCGGGGTCTATTCCTGCCGACGGTACTGCCCATAGGGCTGTAGGCGTACCACCATCGTAGTACCGCCTGGCATTGCTGCCCATATTGGCAGAATTCAGGCCAGATAACGAGTTTCCAATGTTATTGTAAACTGATCTTTGGCGACGCAGATTGGCATTCACGTTCCAGGAGAAGTCATCACGTTTGATTAGTGTTCCATTGACCACAGCTGTCAATCCTTTAGTTTCTTGTTTACCCAGGTTGGAGGGAAGGGTAGCCACGCCAGAGGAACTTGGAATGCTCATGTAGACCAGCAAGGGATCCGTGTTTTTATTAAAATATTCAACAGTGATCCGCAGTCTTCTGTCCAGGGCTTCAAAATCAAGTCCCAGGTTTTTATCAAGCGTCTTTTGCCATTTGAGTTCTGGATTTCCGAAAGAGTTGATAATGGCACTCAGACCGAAAGGGTTAGACTGACCATTATTGTACAGGTAGGTCTTAGTGGCGATATATGCGTCGAAATTTTGGTTACCCGGATTTCCTATAGACGACCTGATACGGAGTTGCGACAACCAATCTACATCAAAGAAAGCTTCCTTATTGATATTCCAGGCTAGACCAACTGACCACGTGTTGGTAAATTTATTCTTCGCACCAAATACGGAGGAACCGTCTGCTCTGTAAGTCGCATCCAATAGGTACTTATTGTCATAAGCATAACTGAAATTGAAAAAGGAACTCAATGCACGCCTGATTGATTCGGAATAAACAGGCTTATTTTGCGTAAGGGAATAGCCGTAGGCAAAGGAAGGGACCCTGCGGATGTCGTCTGCGAAGCCTTCGGCAGCATATCCATTTAGCGACAACTCATTGTCGCTTCCCCGGACACCAGCTACTGCATTGATCATGTGCTTTTCCCCAACAAGTTTACCATAAATTAAGCTCAGGTCGGAATCGTAATCCAGCGTTTTCGTCGCACGCTGATTATAGCTACCCTTCCTGATGTTGTCCAATAAGAAGAATTCTGACATTCCCGGAGACTTGAATACCTGTGCATCCGCAGCACTTTTGGTGATGCTAAACCTCCCCCTTGCACGAAGTTCCGGAAGTACACGCCATTCGATCTCAAAGTTATTACGAAAACCCAACTTGGAAGTTGCATTTAAATTGTTTTGCAGCCGGTCGAAAGTTGGGCTGAACACATATTGATTGGAACTTCCAACAAACAATAAGTAGGTTTCCAATATTTTGTTCAGTTCACCATATGCATTATATTGCCTGTAATAAGGGTTGGCCCTCGAAAAACTGGAGAAAGGCACAAGCTCTTCATTCGACTTTAGGTAGTCGACGTTCAGGTATTCTGTAAAAAGTAGGTTTTTAACTCTATAGATCAACCTTAAATTACCATTTATAGTTTGTCTGTTGGATCCTTTCATTACACCAGCGGTATTTCCAATGGTAAAGCCAGCACCATAACGCATGGCCTCATCCCCTCCTTCGGCAAAAACGGTATGGCGTTGTGTACCACCCAGTCTCAGGGCCTCATCCATCCAGTCTGTATTTACACCACGCCTCATTTCCGCGTAGCGGGAATTGTAGGTTGCGAACCTGGCTTCATCAACAATATTTTGGTTAGCATCCAATGGTCCATAAAGACCTGATAGTTTCTCAAACTGTAATTTCTGTTCGGAGTTCATTAGGTTGTAATCGGTCAGGTCTGCAAAATCAACGGAGAAATTACCGTTATAACTTAATCTCAACTTACCCTTCATTGGTTTTTTAGTTTCAACCACGATGACGCCGTTTGCAGCTTTAGAACCATAAATAGCCGTTGCAGACGCATCCTTCAGGATGGTAATACTCTCCACCCTGTCCATGCTCAAGTCGCTGATCATCTCTAGCGTGGCTTCAAAGCCATCCAATATAAATAGGGGTTGGTTTGGATCAGTTCCAAATTCCTGATTGAGTCCGATCACACTTGTCTTTCCCCTTACTTCAACGTTTGCCAGGCGGTTTGGATTGGATCCCAGGATATTATCCTGTCTGATGACAAAGGATGGATCCAATGTCCTCAAGCTCTGCAGCACATTTACATTACCAACAGTTTTGAGCTCTGCAGCACTGAATGTAGCGGAGGAACCAGTAAAGCTTTCACTTTTACGCTGGTAGATACCCGTATTGATGACCACCTCATTCATTTGAGCAGCAGTTTCCTGCAATTCAATATCCTTACCGTTCGCTTCGCGCGCAAGAATGGTCCTGGTGGTGTAACCCACATAGGAAATGACAAGTGAATCTGTCAGCCTGGCATTGATGGAAAAGCGTCCCTCACTTGTCGTTGACACTGCATTTCTGGTACCGGACACCTTTATTCCTGCACCTACAAGAGGAAGTTTACCAGCCCCAAGCACACGGCCGCTGATGGTCACGTACTGTACCAGTTGCCTGATCTGATCGGCAAAAGGCCTGAAGTTCTCCACGATGTAAACGCTGTTGTCTTGAATGCTAAAACTAAAATCTGTACCGGCAACCACAGCATCTAATGCTTCAGCAATCGGTGCATTATTGAAGTTAGCCTGTATGGTCCGGTCAGTCTTAAATTTAGCCGTTGGAACCAGTACATCGTAGCCCGTCTGCCGACGGATTTCCCATAGCACTTTTTCCACGCTAATCCGGTTGCTTTTCAAGGTCATCCGTTGCCCGAATGAGGCTGCACTCAACTGCATTATGGAAAGGAAGAGGAGAAAAGTGGTGATTTTCACGATCAATAATAGTTTACTTACAGCACCAGGAGGCCTGTAAAAATTATCAGTAAAATTTTTATACATTTAAAGTTCTGTTGATCGCTATGTGTCAGTTTTGCCGACCTCACATAGCGGGATTTGAAATAATTTGCTAATTTGTTTCAGGACAGTAAGGACTTCGGCTTCGGCCGAAGTTTTTTCATTTCAATTTGTTCAGGTCGTGTTGCTGTAAGTTTTCATGGTTTGGTTGGTTTAGTGATTATTCGTTATTGTTATTTCAATGTCGGTTTACCGGGCTGGAGACATAGACCACGTTTTGATCTACGCTGAATTTTAGTGTTTTGGTTTTAGATAAATGTTCCAGCACATTAGTGATATTTTTGGCCCTGCTAATGGTTCCGAAAAAGGTCTCACGTTTCACGGATTCATCAAGGTAAACCACTTTGATCCCGTACCATCTGGCCAGTTTATTCATGACGGAAACCAACTCTTCGTGATCAAACATAAAAAAGCCATCCTTCCAGGATGCCGCATAGGCAGCATCAACGGCCTTCAAACGGAGCTTTTTATCCTGCAGTTTTGCTTGTTCACCTGGCTTCAGCATAAGGGTCTGGCCATTTGCGCTAACACTTACCGAGCCTTCGAGCAAGGTCGTAGCTGTCAACTGGTCAGCGGCATAGCTGCTTACATTAAAATGTGTTCCATATACCTCAACGAGCTGGTCGGCGGTTTGCACCAAAAATGGATGCGCTTTGTCCTTTGCAACCTGAAAATAAGCTTCGCCTTCCAGATAAACGACACGCTGCCCACTGGCATTTATATTGGTTTCGTAAGTTAAACTGGACGCGGCATTTAACCATACCTCGGTCCCATCAGGTAGCCTCAGCGCAAATTGTTCAGCATTAGCGGTAATTAAGGTGTTCTTAACTGATGCCTGATCCGTAACGGTGTAGCTTAGTAAATTTGAATTCGCAGTAGCAACATTTGTACCGTCTACAAATACAGATTTTGTCCCCTTGTCGCCTAGTTTGACCTTACGGCCGTCCGCTAAAATTAAAGTTGCTGCACTTTTTCCCGGCTTGATTTCTTGCTGCGCAAGTCTGGAATCTCTGCGATTCTGATTTAACGAGTTAAAGTAAACACCCACACTCAGTATGATCGCTGCAATGGCTGCAGCAGCTGCCACTTTAAACCAAAGTTTCTTTACAAGTGGCTGTTCCGGTGCGATGTTCATCCACATTTCAGACCTGACCGCCGCGAGTTCTGTTTCGGACAACTGCAGGTCTTGCTGGAGTTCAAAATGATGAAAATAATAGTCAATTGCTATCAACTCCTTATCGGAACAGGTTCCATTTTTGTATTTCTCCAAAAGCTGGCTTAGGTTATCCATATCTTAATATATACATACAAGACTGGTAACTGAGGACTTACGGTGACAAGCTTGGAAAATTTTTTTTAATTTTTCATAGATACGTTTGTACCTACATCTGGTTTGACAGCAAATGAGGTAGTGTCATGGACTATGGCTACCAATAAAACCAGCCCTAACCGCAATCTCAACGTCTTGAGCGCCCTCTTCATCTGCGTATTTACGGTTTCCTCAGAGATTTGGAGCGTATCTGCGATTTCTTTGTAGGTCAGCCCTTCCTTACGGCTAAGTAGAAAAACTTCCCGCATTTTCGGAGGCAATTTCGCGATTTCGCGATCAATCAGGTCGGCAATGTCTTTTTCCCGGATTAGATGGTCTGCACCCTCATAGAATACCCTGAAACGAGTCGCTGCGCTACGCAGGTACTCGTCCTCCACTTGCTTGTGCGCGAAAGTAGTTAAGCTAAAATTCCGGATTGCACGATAAAGATAGGCCGCCAATGAAATATCAAAGGAAATGGTTTTGTGCAGGTTCCAGAGCGAAATGAACACATGCTGGACCGCATCCTTCGCATCATCCTTATCATTCAATTTCTTGAAGGCATAAATATACAATAGTGCAGAGTAGCGGTTATAGATTTCGGTATAAGCAGCCCTGTCACCTTGGTTCAACAACGCAACAAGTTCCTCATCTTTATAAGCACTATACAAGTTCATAGCCATCCCCATCTTGCATAAATTTATAGAAATTTCCGCAATATACAGAATCGAAAACATCATGGCGACAACCAGGAAGTAGGCATAGCTATCTTTGATCTGCTCTGCACAGGCGATAAGGGTGAAAATGGGACAACGCTGGGCCAAGTTATGGGCTCAACACTGAGCCGAACTATAGCGGGCTAATATGGCTTAAAATGCTGTTTCTAGTTGCGAGGCGAAAGAACAAGGATAGGTTAAGGTTGCGTAAAGGTATGCGACGCCTCAGCTTCAACCCATAGTCAGGCTTGCATCGGCTTTGGCTGATGTTCAAATGTTTCAACCCCGGGGCTGGCATGTGCCGGTTTAGACTCAGACCTTAACGCATCCTTAACACAGCCTGAATCCTTCTAGGAAAGCCAAAAGGAAAGGGATACCGAATCCACGATATCCCTTTTCTAACCAAATATAAACCTGAATGAACAGGAAGTACCTTTAAAACACAATATGTAAATGTGTTTTTATCAAAAGTAGATCAATCGTATGGCATCAGCAACCTGTACTGACCTGCTTAGCCAGGGATTTCAGAAAAAAAATGCTGGCTGATTGAGGAAGGTTTTTTTGCTTAATCCCTTGATAACACAATCTTAAACTGATTAAGCAATTGCTTTTCAGCATTTTCTTTTATTTTCATATCAGCGAATAAATCAACCCGATAATTTAACAAGTATGAAAAAACCTATGGTCAGGATCATAATCCTGCTTAGCATCTTAACAGCTACCCAAAGTTGTGAAAAGGAAATTCTTAAGGCTTCCAGTTCGTCAGATCAACAGAAATCTGCGATCGGCAGAAATCCAGCTGCGCAACTAGAAACAGCGGAACTTCCCCCAATCGTCCTTGCGACGTTCAACATTAGAACTGACGTCGCCGCCGATGCACCCAACCACATGTGGTCTGATCGTAAATCAATGGTCACAGACCTCATTCTGACCCATAAGTTTGATGTTTTTGGTGTTCAGGAAGCGAAAAACAATCAAATGACCGATCTCCTGAATTTACTTCCTGCTTTTGGTAAGGTCGGGACCGGTAGAAATGCTGATGGCTCGGGTGAGCATGCAGCCATATTTTACAACAAGGATAAGTTCAGCATTTTGTCCAGCGGAAATTTCTGGCTGTCCCAAACGCCTGCAGTACCGGGAAGCATAGGATGGGATGCCAACTATCCCAGAATCTGCACCTGGGCGAGGATAAAAGACATTGCCTCAGGCAGCTCCTTTTTCTATTTCAATACGCATCTTGACCTGACTTACCAATCACAGACCCAAAGCGTCAACCTCCTACTCGCCAAAATAAACGAAATTGCCGGAACAAATCCCGTTGTACTATCGGCAGACTTTAATTTTGACCAATTCAGTGGCAGGTACAATACCTTAAACAATTCGGGTGTGATAAGGGATGCATACACGCAAAACAATTATCCTTATAATCCAAAAGGCCATACCGGGAATGGATATGATGTCAACAGGGTCTCAGACCAGAGAATTGATCACATATTTGTGTCCAGCCATTTTCAGGTAGACCAATTCGGCATACTTGCCGATACCTACAACGGAAACCTGCCTTCAGATCACTATCCCGTCCGCGTGCTGCTGAATGATGTGAGTAAACCTGATCAGCCTGCTACAGTCAGCATTCCTAACGGTCAGCTCATCAACCTCAAAGGCAATAACAATAAGTTTGTAACTGGCAATAATGGTACTGCCAACATGAGGTGCGACCGCAGCACCGCCGGAAGTTGGGAAAACTTCTCGGTGAGCAGTGCGGGTACGGGAAAGATTTACCTCAAGGCAGGCAACAAGTTTGTGTCATCCGAATTTGGCTATGATCCGATGACCTGCAGCAGAACCACAGCTGGAGGCTGGGAAAGGTTTGACTGGATACCAAATGCTGACGGCACCTTCTCCCTGAGGGCTTCAAACGGGAGATACGTTTCTTCGGAAAACGGCAACTATGACATGACCTGTAAATCGGTTGAGGTCAGAAGCTGGGAGAAATTCACTTACCAGTAATTACCGATGTAAACCTTTAGCTTTTAGATAGGTCAGCAATTCCGCTGGCCTATCTGTCTGCAAAATCACCGGCTTATAGTTGATGAGCCAGCCCCAGCTCTCTCTTGTTTGCTTTTGCTCAACCGCCCGGTCATCATCATGCCCTCCGTTCAAAGAAGGCCAGAGGCTATTGAGCCACAGCAGATGCCTGCCTGCTGATTTTCCAAGGGACTTCAGGCTGGCAAGCGTATCTGTGTCAAAGATTGGCTGGAGCATGGAGCGTGGGTTCGACTGATACGATTCTATGATCTGCAGGCATTCCTTGTGTTTCATATTCACCACTGCCATAATGTAGGCATCGACCGGGATGACCTGTTTCGCCATCAAAGCCTGATAAGGAATATTATCCCCTACATTCACGATCGCCTGATCAAGTGTACTGGTCTCCCGCAATACCTTGAACACGAGCTCAAGATGTTCGTTGCCCTTATCTACATTGATCAGTATCCTGGATTTTGCAGCAAGCATCAATTCCTCCATGGTCGGTATTTGGTGGGGTGTCAGTCGGCCCAGTCCATTTTTGAGCCTGAATTTCCGCAACTCTTCCAAGGTAAAAGCACTTACCAAGCCTTTGCCATTGGTGGTACGGTCTATTGTTTTATCATGCATCACTACGAGCTGACTGTCGCGGGTCATTTGAACATCCATCTCCATCATGTCAAATCCTCTGTCTATGCAATTCTCCAGGGCCTGTATAGAATTTTCCGGTGCATTTCTCCAATCGCCCCTATGAGCCGCAACTAAAATACCTTTGTATTTTTTTCCGAAGACTGCACTCAACTTGTTGGCGAGGCCCTGAGCAAATGCCGGGGCTGTTGTGATCAACAACAAGCCCAGGCATAATAACTTGAAATAACTTTTCATTAATATTTCAGTTGAAAGTTAACAATTAGCGGCACATGTCTATTCGGCGTATAGCCTGCCAGGTAATAGTTTTCTACCTTAAAATGACTATCGGAAGAGTAAAAGATGTAATCACCTATCGTAGTCGGGTTAGGGTATGAGAAAGTTGCTAGCGGTGTATCCTTCGTGTACAACACAAAATATTCATTCAGTTTGTTGAAAGTGGCGGTTCCCACGTTGGCGGTCATGTTTCCGGCAAGCACAAATGGCGTGTCGTCTGATTTCAATTTGCTCTGAATTTCCTCCAATTCTTTCAGTCTGTTGTTTTCTTTCGCAGCTTCCAATTGTGTGGACATGACCTTCAACTTTCTGCCAGAGCCGAGATCAAGTACTGCGATGGCAGCGCACCTGGCCTCATCCGCAGGATCTGTAAACAGCTTGAGGTTCTCAGATGAAAGAATCGGAAAACGGCTCAATATCGCATTACCACTGCTACCCTGACCAATAACCCTGGCAGCCGCATAGTAGTATTTCAAACCGGTCATACTGCCTAATGCAGCAGCCTGGTCGATGTCCATCTGGCCTCGTGTCGTGTAGCGGTCTACCTGGCGCATACACACCACATCAGGTTTGTTGCTATTGATGACGTCGGCCACAGCATCTATATCCAACACGCCGGTATTCGTCCCTTTAATGGCGCGGTTGGTGTAGTTGATGTCATAAGACATGACCCGTATTTCAGTGGCATTCCCCGTCGGAGTACCGGTTTCCGGGGCTTTAGTCACAGATTCGTAGGTGTGGCTTTCTTCAATTTGATAAATCTTTTTACATCCCAGGGAGATGCTCAAAAATGCCACCAGGGCGGAGAATATGGTTTTTCTTAACATGATTGTCTGTTTAATTAGTCATACTTAGTTTTACCCGAACAGGGTAGTGATCGGAAGGAATCTTACCGTTATATTGGTCGGTCAGGATATCGTACTGCGTTACCTCAAACTGTGGTGTTACGAAAATATGGTCTATCCTGGACCTGGTAACGCGGTTAATGTCAAACAAATTTAAAGTTCCATTTGGTGCATTGGGACGCTCTGCCTTCGTGTAGCAATCCCTCAATATGGCAGAGGTGTTCAAGGTCCTGTAGTTGTCGCCATTTTGGTCAAAGTTGAAATCGCCGCTCAGTAAAGCAGGATTGTTTCCAGCTATCTTCGGAATCATCGCCAGCAGCAAAGCAGTGCTTTGGCGCTGGGATTCTGCACCCAAATGATCGATATGCGTATTGAACACGTAAAATTCGGCACCTGTGGAGATCTGCCTGAACCTTCCCCAGGTACAAATCCTGTTGAGCGAAGCATCCCATCCCGGACCAGGATTCTCTGGTCTTGGGGAAAGCCAGAAATCACCTGTTGCAAGCGCCTCAAACAGGGAAGAATTATAAAAAATCTCTACATGCTCACCAGTAAGCCCGTTATCCCTACCTGCACCGAAATGCTTGAATTCAGATAGGCGGCTGGCCAAATCTGCCACTTGGCTGTCTTTTCCCTCCTGAATACCGAAAATTTCGAACTGATGTTTACGGACCATATCTGTGATCAGCTCTCTTCTAGCTGTCCAGGGGTTATCTACATTGTCTGCAGGAGTGTCCGTCCTGATGTTATAAGTTGCATATACGAAGGGCTGTATCGTTTGCTTTTCCTTCCTTTCATATATTTTTTTACAACCGATGCCCGTACTCAGCACCAGCAGTACAATTGTGCTCTTGATCAAGTTGCTTTTCATCGCTATATTTAGTTTGTTAATGGAAGCCATCCCGGATTTTGTTTTACTTTGTCACCACTCAACACGATCTGATCCAAGGGAATGGGATAGAAATACCTCCGTTCGTCAAATACCTTCGGCACATTACTCAGCCACAATAAATTGCCCCTGGTCCCCTCTGTTAATTGCGAAGATCCCCCATTTATGATGTAATAAGCGACCCCTGCTACAGGACTGGCCGGCCTGGCCGTAACAAACGATACATCAGCCTTTCCGTCTGCGTTGAGGTCTATGAGTGTATTCATTGCCGGGACATACATGCCCATGAACGGTTTTTCCAATAAATAGCCAGCTTTCCAGCGGATCAGGTCATCGTATCTAAAACCTTCTGCAACCAGTTCAATGGCCCGCTCCTTGCGGATTTCAATCAGGTTCAGGTCAGTCAGCCCCGGAAAGAATTCCGTACGATAGTAGTTGTCTATGGTCGTGGGCATTGAAGCATTGCTTATACCGGCCCGCTGACGCAACAGACGGATGCTTTTATCCCATTCGGCAGCAGTAAATACACCCAGCTCCGCTTTTGCTTCCGCATAGTTGAGCAGGACTTCCGCATAACGGATCACCGGCAAAGAATTGTAGTTTTCGGCCTTGCCGTCCAGACCGGAATTATCCAGAGTAAACTTTATAGGCTGGTAGCCGGTAAAGGTGTAACCAAAGTCGGGTGCCGCCTTGGCTCCGTTGCTCCTGGCGTAATTGCCCATCCTGATCGTTTGTTCCAGCCTGCGGTCCCGGTTCTGGGTTTCCTGCATGAAAGTCATGGTAGCATAGCCAGTTTGTTCCGTGAATCTGGATCCGTTGAGCATCGAATAGGAATTGATAAAGCTTTTGGTCAGGCTCCAGCGTGATCCATAGGTAGCGCTGGTATACCACCAGTTGGCGGAATGCCATCTCCTGAGGCTATTGTTGTATACGACAGCCAGCATTACCTCATCCGTTACTGGGTCTTCACTGATGAACAGGTTACGGTAATCTGATTGGGGATTATTGGTATTGTAGATCTTGTACATATTGGTACCCATGATCTTTTCAGCTGCATCTGCTGCTTCCCTGAACCATTCGCCAGCCGTGGAAGCCAGCTCAAGTTGCGTATGATATTTACGCATGCTGCCTTCAAACAGACAGATCCGGGATTTCAGTGCCAATGCAACGTTCCTGGTGATCCTCGATGAGCTGGCATTCTTCGCAGCGCGGATGTTGTTGCTGGCGAAGTTGAGGTCGGACAATACAGAATCCATCACCAAAGTACGCGGATCCCGAGCCTTGTACAGATCGGGGTCGGCATCGCTCAGGGTTTTGTTGTACCAGGGTACATCGCCAAACTTCTTTACCATATTGTAGTAAAACCATGCCCTGAAAAACCTGGCCAAACCGGTATAATGGTTTCTCGCCTCGGCTGGGATGGAGGAATTGGTGTTGTTTTCCAGAAAGTAGTTGATCGTCCTCAGGTTACCCCAGTCCCAACCACTGGCCTGATTAGCATCGAAACCGTTTTGGAGGAAGGTGCTGACATTGTTCACCGCGCCATAATCTGATAGGTTGTCGCTGCTGAAGTTGTCTTTAAAAATCTGATCAGCCTGTGGCAATATCTGTGTGGCACTGTAGAAGGTGTTCGTGTAGAGTTCCAGGCCCTTTTCGCTGTTGAAAACCGTCTCAGGAGTCATTTGGTCTACCGGCTCCAGGTCCAGTATTTTCTTACAGCCCCAGAATGAGGGCAGTAATAATATAAGCATCAATATCTTTTTCATCGTGATTGTCTTATGTTGATTATAAACTGATGTCTAGTCCGAATGTGAAAGTCCTGAGCATAGGGTAACGGTAACCGTTGCCATTTCCGGAATTGATTTCCGGGTCGGCACCTTCTATCACTTCAGGATCGAAATTTTTGGTGATCTTGTACATCGGTGAATAGGTCCAGAGGTTTTGACCGTTCACATATATCTTTGCGCTGGAAATCCCTGTCTTTTCCAGCCATGGCTTTGGAAGGTTGTAACCTATCGTCAGGTTCTTCAAGCGCACATAACTGGCATCCTGCAGGTAACGGGTCTGTGTAACGCGCAGTGTACCGGTGGCATTTTGAGCCAGATAGCCCCTGTATCTCGGGAAATAAGCATCGGGATTTTCCGGGGTCCAATAGTTGCCCAAAATGTGCTCTGGCAGGAAACCATATGGCCGGTTATACTGACCCCAGAAATATCCTGCTTCCGTGCCGGGCCACCAGTCGCGCTTCCCAACCCCCTGTACAAAGGCGTCCAAAGAAAAATTATTCCAGTTAAGGCCCAGGTTTACACCGTAGGTATACCTCAATTGGCTATTACCGATAATTGAGCGGTCACCCGGATCGCTCAGCGTATTCTTACCGTCATTTATCACGCCGTCTCCATTCAGGTCGGCAAACTTGATATCCCCGGGAAGGTAATTGTTGCCGGAAGAAGTCCGTATATATTTCTGATCCGCATGGTTACGTACATCTTCCACATTTTGAAACAATCCCTCCGTGGTATATCCCCAGATCTCACCTAACCTCATGCCAGGGTAATAGGTACTGCCCAGGTTAAGGGTTGGATTATTGAACTTGGTGATGTAGGCATCCTGATCTGCAAGTACTACACGGAGGTTGTAAGCCAGAGGTTTTGCCATTTCTATCTTATCGGCCCAGCCCAGTGTGAGTTCCCAGCCTTTAGTTTCCAGGTCTGCATTGTTACCTTTGGGTACCGTAGCGCCAAAAGTCCTGGGCAGCGGCTGAAGGGCGGTAAACATATCCGTAGTTTTCCTGCTGTACCAATCAAATACAAAACTTAAGCGGTTTCGGAATAAGTTCAGGTCAAGTCCAAAATCTAAGGTGGTAGAGGTTTCCCAGGTCAGTTTATTTGGCAATACCTCCGGCTTATTGATCTGTGAAGGAAATACGCCGTCCAGCAGCATGCCCGATCTTGTTGCTGCCAGAGTGGTGATGAACAGGTAGTCGTCAATATCTCCATTTGGCAAACTTCCATAAGATGCCCTGACCTTCAAGTTATCCAGCCAGTTTTTTGATCCCGAGAGGAAAGATTCTTCAGAGATTCGCCATCCTGCAGATGCCGAAGGGAAAAAGCCGAAACGCTGATCTTTTGGAAAACGAGATGAACCATCATACCTTCCATTGAATTCGAAGAGGTACTTGTTGTCATAAATATAATTGAGCCGGTAGAAGGCCCCCATAATTCCCCAGTCATTTCCACCGCCTGTAGCGGTATAATTCAAGCCATCCATCAAACTGAAGTCCGGCAGCTCCGGATTCAACAATCCGTCCCGTTGAAACCGGTTGTTCCGAGCCGTTGAATATTCCAGGTTGTAGCCCAGCATACCTTTGAAATAGTGCTTGCCCCATTCCATTTTGTAATCGCCAAAAATATTGTTGGCATAATACTGTTCGGTTCGGAGATCCTGGCGGAGGTAATTGTTTCCAGCCGTCTCGATCACTCCCGGCGAATTGCTATAACTTACCGGGTATACCTGGTTCTGCACTTTTCTATTGCGTTGCATGAAAGTAAAATCTGCATTGATGTTGATCTTATTGTCCAGCAAGTTTGCCTTCAGGCTAGTGGTGTTCCTTAGCATGTTTTCGTTTTCCGAGCGGTTACTGTTGCCTGTTTTAAAATCGCCCAGCGTAAATGCGGCATGCTGTGTCAGTGTTCCATCCGGATTGTTCATCATCGCTACGGGAAAGCCCTGATCGGCTATGTTCCGCAAGATGTGGTTCTGATAGATTGAGTTCAGGGGTTCACGGTAATCAAAGGCAGAGTAATCAAGGTTATTGAACAATTTCAGCCAGCTATTTAGTTTGATGTCGCCTTTAGCCCGGAAGTTGTATTTATTGAAATCGTCAGGATTATAGCGATAAATGCCATTTTGCTTGTAGTAGCGCCCGGAAATGAAATAGCTCATTTTCTCATTTCCATTGGAAATGCTGATATTCTGTTCAAAGCCTGGTGTGACGTTTTTGTACAACTCTTTTAACCAGTCGGTATTTCCGTAATACACATACCTGCCATTGCTGGGGTTGATGCCTACATCCGGCAGACCCAGGCCGGGATTTTCGGCCCGGTAGCGGAGCGAATCCAGGTAACTCAGTGAGAAGGGGAAGGCATTATTGATGCCTGTCGGCGTAGAGGTATAATCGTTATATGCCTGGAAAGATTCATTAAACATTTTAGTCCAGGTATAACCATCCCATACCATTTTGGGCTCTACGGTTTGCTGATTGAGCGCGTAACTGCTATTGAAACGAATCTGAAGCTTTTCATTTTTTGCCGATTTGGTAGTGATCAACACTACGCCATAAGCGCCCCTTGCACCATACACTGCTGCCGAGGCGGCATCCTTCAGCACGGTGATATTCTCAATGTCGTTTGGGTTCAGTAAGCTGGGATCCCCCGCGACACCGTCGATCAGGACCAAGGCGCTGCCTCCAGAAAGGGATGTGGTGCCCCGCACATTATAGGTGGCTCCCCTGGTCGGCTTGCCATCGGTCATCCGGATATTTAAATTCGGAATCACACCTTGAAGTCCCCTGGTCACATTGGGCAGCGGACGGTTTTCAAAAACCTCGGCTCCTACCTGGTCAATCGCCCCGGTCAGGTTTAGCTTTTTCTGACTTCCGTACCCCACCACCACCAGCTGTTCCAACTGCTGCAGGTCCGGTTGCAACCGCAGCTCCAAATTCCGACGTCCGGCGACAGCTTCTTCCAGGCTCAGGTACCCGACGAAGGAGATTTGCAGTACCGCATTTTCAACTACATTCTCCAGGCGGAACCGGCCTTCGGTATCCGTAGCCACGGTAACATTACTTCCCTTAATCTTCACACTGGCACCTGCCAGGGGAAGACCTTTTTCATCCAGAACCCTGCCGGCAACTGTAATGTTTTGTACAACAGTAATCGGCCTCGGCCCTGGCCGGGGACTAATGGTATTGATAACAATAGTTTCATCCTTAATGATGTAACCTAATTGCTGAGGATAGAGCAACGTTTCCAAAGCCTGCTCGAGTTCGACATCCTGAAAATTGACATCAACAGCATGTGTTTTCTCCAATTGCCGGGATTTCCAGACCACATTGTAGCCTGTTTGTTTTTTGATCTCCCTGAAGATTTCTTTCAGGCTGCTGTTCTGCTTTTGCAGGTTCAGCTTTTGTCCGTACGTGCTCGCACTTACCTGCATGATCAGAGATAAAAGCAAAATGGTTGTTATTTTCATAACCAATAGCATTTTGTTCGGTCGCCATAAACATAGCAGACCTAAGTTAAAAGTATAAATTTTCATAACTTTGAACCAAGTTTGGGTTAATACATGATTTATTCTGCAATAATGGAATCCATTAGGATTCGGGTTGACTCAAACGATTGGCGTGTCCCGACGGCGAATCGGGGCACGTTTGTTTTTTTAACCCATTGAGTTGGACTAGGTGTATCTGTGTTTCATCTTCGCTAAGTTTAAATTTATAAAAGGAATATCTGGTTATCGTTACGTTTAGTCTGCTCTAGTTAGAGACGATCACTCGTCTCTTGTCGATTTTAAAATGTATGCCGCCAGTCAGTTCCAGCTTCTCCAGAACCTTGGAAACCTGCTCAAATCTGGATACTGAACCTCCGAAGCGCTCTTCCGGACTAATACCCTGATAGACAATTTCTACGTCGTACCAGCGCGCGATCTTTTTCATAATGCTACCCAGAGGTTCATCACTAAAGATGAATTCTCCATTCTTCCAGGCAATAGATTCGGCTGCATTTACCGTACTGATCAGCATTTTATCTTTACTCAGATTGGCTTGCTGATCAGGTTTCAACAAGACCTTTTTCCGGGAATAGCGGTTCATTACACGTACCGAGCCCTCCAGAAGCGTAGTCTGTACCAGGTCATCATCCGGGTAATTGCTCACGTTGAAATGGGTGCCCAGTACCGTAATCTCCTGCTGACTGGTGTTAAGCCTAAAGGGCCTTTTATGATCCTTTGCGACTTCAAAATAGCCTTCCCCAGATAGTTCAACTTTACGCTCATTACTGGCAAAATGAACGGGATATTTCAGCACGGATGCTGCGTTAAGCCATATTTTAGTTCCATCGGGCAGCACCAGCCGATATTGCCCACCCTTTGGGGTTTCGATGGTGTTGAAGCCAGCTTCCCCGGATGATGCAGCTCCTTCGGAGATGTGGTAAATGATTTCCCCGTCCGAACTCTGGTCTATGCTAATTCCACTCTCATTGGCCAACCTCCCCTTCGTGCCGCCAGACAGGCTGATCTTTTTGCCGTTAGCCAGTGTCAGGTAAGCCTTATTGCCGCCTGGGACGATGAGACTATTTGATTGTCCGGCAGTTTGTGCAGCATCGGGACCACCTTGGTTAAGAAAAAAGAAAAGACCTGAAATCATCAATATCATTGCAGCTGCTGAAGTCCAGATCCAGATCCCAGAGCGTTTCTGCTTTCTCGGTGCTGGATCCAGATTAGCCCAGATCTGGTCGAGGTTAACCGCTATTTCTTCATCAGAAAGCCCTAAGCTACCTTTTTCTGCACGCCGATTGTACCAGGACTCCAGTAAAGCGAGCTCCTCCGGGCTGATGTGTCCATCCTCATATTTTTTCAGCACTGCTGCAATTTCGTGTCTATTCATCTCACCTATTTTAGGCAGTTGAGGCCCAATTTATTCTCGTTTATGTGTATGACGAATGAAAAGTAGTTTGGTATAAGAAAAAAGTTTTTTTTATATCAGGGGAATTATGGCCAGCAATAAAGAGATCTTCGGCTTCAGGATTTTGATGGCATTATTGATCTGCTTTTTGACGGTATGGTCGGACACATTCAATTGAACTGCAATCTCCCGATGAGAAAGTTCTTCGTTTCTGCTCAATCTGAAAATTGTTCTCATTTTAGGAGGAAGAGCCTCTACTTCTTTTTCAATCAGGTTTTTCAGCTCATTCAGCCGCACCTGTTGCTCGGTAACAGGTACTGCGCTTTGGATGTACTCCTGAATGGAATCGATGTAGTCTGATTGAAATTTGTTGCGGGCGATGTGATCCAATAGCCTGTTCCTGATCGCTGCGTAGAGGTAAGAGGAGAGTTTGAGCTCTATGTTCAGCTTATCCCGGTCACGCCAAAGGGAAAGGAAAAGATCCTGTATCGTATCATTTACCTGTTCCTGATTGTTGAGGATCCGGATTGCGTGACGGTAAAGTAAAGTTTTATAACGATCATAGATTACAGCATAGGCGAGATGGTCACCGGTTTTCAGCAGTGCAAGCAATTTCTCATCATCAAAGTCTCTCAGTTTATCTTTCATTGTCTGAAGTAACTATGGCTTAAACCTTACTGCAATTTATAAAAAAATTGCAAGGATTATCCATGTTCTAAAACTGACCAAATTTATACAGTTCAGGTTAACTGGATATTAAATATTTGTAACAAGTTACCGCTTTACCAGATTTCGCGAGAACTGTTTAATGGGAAACCATATCACATCTATTGTTAAGCTGCCGCTATTGGAAAGTTGAGCTGATTGCCTGCAGATAGGCATCGTTATTGGATTTCTTAAAGATAATATCCCTGCATTGATTGAATTGAACAAACGCTTTCAATGCCCGGGCAAATTTTTCAATCCTGACCTCACCAAGCTCTAGGTCTTCAAAATGGATATTGTGCAGCAGCAGCACTTTTTGCTTGCGGTCAGCCTTGGCGTCCATCCTCGCGATAAAGGTATCACCAGCGAGTACAGGCAGCGAAAAATAACCATACTTACGCTTGGCCGCAGGCACGAAACACTCAATCTGGTAATCAAAATCGAAGAAATCTTTCAGGCGATGACGGAATACATTCAGAATATCAAATGGGGAAAGGATAAAGACTTCGTCTGACAATTCAATATTTTGCTCCTGATCAGGAAGCATATAGAGTGGCGTCTTCAGGCCTTCAACACGCAGTGGTAAAACTTCCGCACTGTTGCTCATTTTCTCCAATTCCGCTTTGACCAGGTTTCCTTTTACATGACGCGCCCGCCAGGCCATTTCCTTTACCGATGCTATCCCCAGGGCACCCAGTGTACGGCGAATAACAAAACGGGCATATTCCTCTGCCGTCGGCACACTAAGGTCTGTGTCTTGCGGTACGAGGTTCAGCGGCAGGTCATAACGCTTCTGGAAAGCTTTCGTACGGCTGATCATTAACTTTCCATTCAGGTACAACCTTTCGAGAGCCACCTTGGCTGGCCGCCAGTCCCACCAGCCTGAGCTGGCCTCCAGACGGTCATTTTCAAAATCGCCCACCATAACCGCGCCTTCCCGCTCCACCTGATCCATGATCTTTTTCATCAGGTTGAGCGCTGCAGTTCTCATTGGCTTTGCCTGCATTTCAAAAGCTTTTTTGACGGGTAAGGAAAAGCGGAAATCGGACATGGGCAGATAGCCTGCATCTGAAGTAATGTATTCAAAGATACGCCCTTCCTCAGAGAGCTCGGCCAGCCATTCGGTCTGATAGTCCGGGATGCGCGCGGCCATCACATGGTGGTGTGCACGCTCTACTACGTAATTTGTGTCCAGTTGCACATAGCCCAGGTGCTCGATCAGCCGGTAAACAGCCTCGATACCCGTACCAAACTGTGCTTCCCGGGCCAGTCCGGCTGCATGAAGGATGATTTTCCGTGCTTGCGATTTGCTAAAGACAATAGGTTCCATTGGCTTAAAATAAATAATCCCGGCTATATCAACAAAAAAGGATATCCACACCTGGATATCCTTGCATATTTACTGATGAATATTTGACTACCTAAATGGCAGGTACCAGTTGTTGGGATCCATCAACTTAGCCCGAACAGCCGAGGCATTCGGGTTACCCGATTTTAATAACTTCTGGTAAACTTTATCTGCTAAGAACGCCGGATCATTTCTTCTTCTGGCAATACGCATCAGGTCTGACCAGCGTGTGCCTTCAAAAGCAAGTTCCAATGCACCCTCTTCTATCAGCTTATCTTCCAGGCCAAGCATATCCGTTTGAAGGGCTTCTGGTAATGCCACAACATTAGCCCTGCTACGAATACCAATATTGCGGTACCATTTTCCCCTGACAATATCACTGTTTTCTCTCGCATCAAAGAAATATGGTTCTGGATAAGGGGTCATCTGTGTATTCAACTCATCCATATTGGCCGGATTAATATTGGCAGGTATTTTAATTCCGTAGGTGTAACTCCCATTATAAAAACTGATCTTGATCCCTAAATTCAACAATGCCCAGGCCAATTTGCCCTTGCCGTCACGGTTAGCTGCTTCTGAAAACTTCAGGTGCACACCAGCTGCACGCAAAATATTCCAGTTGCCGGTCTTATTCAGTGGCGTCAGTGCGACTGCATTGTCTGTAAACTTGGTGATGACAGATTTTCCGCTTTCATTAGTGAAAGACAAACGTCCCCTGGCGTCATAGGGAATTCCATTTCGTTGAGTTTGTCCATTCCATTTATCAATAGCAGCCTGCGATGCCTTTAACTGGTATTTGCCATAAGTGGCGGAAAACACTTCAATAAAAGGATTCCCCGGTTTCTGGATGGCGCTGTATGGCAGGGACCAAACCCACTCGCCATTCCAGCTTCTGTTGGTATTTGGAAGCGCAAACATCGATCTCCAGCCAGTAGTGACGCTATTGATTAGCGAGCTTTCATCCTGCGATTTACTATAGCCTACAGAAGTCTCCGCAAAGTTTGTAGCACTATACCCCAGTCTGTAATAATTGAAAAGCAGATCGATACTTGCGGCATTGTCTTCTGAGGTCAGAATTTTCTTGTAGGCTGTCGCCGCTTTCAGGTACTCTCCTTTCCATAAATAAAGATCTCCCATCAAGCCCGGTTTGTTGATGAAAACTTTATTGGTTGAACTTCCATCTATGGTCACCACAAGTGATGTTCCTGTCGGATAAGCATAGCTTTCTTTGTAAGGTAGCTGCTCCGTAAAATTGATTAGAGAATCCAGCAACGCATCAAATGAGGTCTTCGGAAAACTGTCCAGATTTTTAACCTGCGCTACATTTTCCAGGGGGCTGGTGATGTAAGGTACACTTCCAAAATGAATGCCCAACTGCAGATATAGCCAGCTTCTCAAGGCACCAATATCAGAATACCTCTTTTGGTATTCGTCTACACTCATCCTGCTCTGTTTCACCATAATGTTGAAGTTTTTCATGACATCATTGCAGTTGAGGATCAGTTCATAAAAAGGTCTTGGACTGGCATAAGGGTTTTCCTGACTAACGGCATGGTTTGAAAGCTCGATCATATATGGATCTGAATTTGGAGTAATGTCCATCAAATCTGCCCTCAGTTCATTTAGAAAAACATATTGTTTAGCTAAGCCAAGGAACTTTCCGTAAATACCGATTACAGCTGCATCCGCATCCGCACGGTCACGGTACATCTGGCTCTCGTCGATGCGATCCTCCGGCACCACATCCAACATTTTTTTGCAGGAGGCTAAGCTCAGCAGTACCATTACTACTAAGGCTGAGCGGCTTATATTTCTTTTCATATTCTGTTTCATTACTGTTCTAAATATATAGCTACAATCCTATTCTTATTACCAATTGGAACGACCTGAACTGGGGCTCCAGCGTCTGGTCTACTCCCTGCGTAAACATGCTGCCCGATATACCGAATTCCGGATCATAACCTTTGTACTTACTTAAGGTAAACAGGTTGTTGGCAGTTGCATATATCTTCGCGGTTTTCAGGAAGGATTTTGTAATCGGAATGTTGTAGGCCAGAGATAACGTGCGCAAACGTGCATAAGATCCATCTTCGATCCATCGATCAGAGAACCGCGCATTGCCCAGGGGATCACCATAATTTGCCCTTGGCATATTGCTGATCTGCCCCTGTCCACGCCAGCGGTTCAGCATGGCCTGACTCTGGTTATAGTAATTACTTCCCGACTCCAGTTGCGCTCTTGTGTAATTGTATACATCATTGCCCAGGGAAAATGTCATCAGCGCCGAGAGCGACCAGTTTTTGTAGCTCAGCGTGTTGCTCAGGCTACCATACAGATCTGGATTCGGATTTCCGATCACTACGCGGTCATTGTCGCCAATCATTCCCGCAGCATCGCCATCTGTATTTTCAAATCTGGCGTCACCTCCCTTGAATGGCACAAGCACCTTGTCTTTATTCAGCGTATTGTAGCCGGCAGCCTCCGCATCCGTACTGAACACGCCGGTGAAACGATGTCCATAAAATAAGTTCGGTGCCTCTCCCACTTTGGTGATGTAAGTAGCTCCTGAATAATTGGTGATCGTGGTCTGTGGCAATGCGGTGATCTTAGTACGATAGGTACCGAGTGTTACTCCCGCATCCCATTTGATCTGCTTATTCAGCACTCTTGCATTCAATCCCAAATCTAACCCGGTTGTTTTCATTGCCGCGTCGTTAGCGATATAGTTGTCTATCCCGATCAGGGTACTTGTAGGCTGGTAAGTCAGCATTTTGCTGGTTTTGTTGATGAAGAAGTCCAGGCTCAGACTCAACCGCTCATTGAAAAATGCAGCGTCTAAACCTGTATTGAACTTAGCCACCTGTTCCCACTGGATTTGTGGGTTCGCGATATTGCCCCTCACTACACCCTGCATGCCCAACAAATTTTGTGAAGCATAGTATTTTCTTGCAGTATAGTTACCGATATCGTCGTTTCCTGTCAGGCCATAACTCATCCGAAGTTTCAAAAGGTTGATGGTCTTTAGGTCGCTCATAAAATCCTCCGAGCTGATGAGCCATGCTCCTGCAACTGCCGGAAGTACAGCAAATGTATAACCGTTTATACTGAGTCCTGACTCTGCTTGCTGACCAAAGCGGGAAGAGCCGTCTATAGAAAAGCCTGCGTTTAAGATATACTTATTGGCAAAACTATAATCGGCAGTCAGATAGGTATTGAAGGAGTTCCATTTACCGATGCCACCTCCAAAAATCCGCGTAGCCAAATCACTGTTCCCGATACTGACCAATTGATCCGTAGCGGAATTGAATCCAAGGGCATAATCAGACTCACTGTCGTTGCTGGTGTAACGAATACCCGCTTTCGTCAATAAACGGTGGTGCTTAGCAAAAGTTTTCGCATAGGCGAGATTCAGGTCGTTGAATAAACTGAAATACCTTACCACCTGGGTACCGAGTCTGCTGTTGGCCACCGTATTGGACAAAGTATCACTGGCGACACCACGGTTAGGAATGAACAGACTCTCCTGCGTTTTGTCGTAGGTAATACCTGTCAGGTTGCTCAGCGTAAGTGTTTTATTGAATTTGTAATCGAAATTGGCGGAACCAAAGAAACGGTAGGACTTTTTCAAATTGCTCCCGTTTTCTATTATTGCTCTTGGATTGCTGATGCCAAAAATGTCTGATTCCGCCAGGTTCGGGGATACATCACCTGCACTGTTCACATCGTTGATGGCTAGAAATGGCGACTTCACTAAGGAAAGGAAAATCGGATTGCTGATGACCGACAGCCCCTGATCCTTGAGTTGCTGCTCTCCAAAACCGATCGACAGGTGGGTGTTTCCCGTTAATTTCTTTGTGAGGTTCAGGTCACTGTTGAACCTGGCGGTGTACCTTGTGCTACCTGTCTGGTCAATAATTCCCTTATCTTTACTGTAGCTGATCGACAAACCATATTTTGCAATGTTATCCCCTCCTAAAATCCTCAGGAAATAACTTTGGTCAATGCTTTGTTTAAATACCTGATCCTGCCAATTGGTCTCGTTATGGTATTTATAGTACTCGGTATTGGACGCTGTCCTGTTGTCATTCATGTAGGGCAGCGCAGAAATGGCAGTTCTGTCCAGCCCCTGACTCACCAGCACATCGGACAGGTAGGTCCTGAAGCCGGCTGCATCCATCACCGGCAAGCCAGCCGGCCTGCTGTTGATGCCACTGGAGACAGAGAAGTCGATTTTGGTAGCCAGCTCCTTGGCATGATGGGTATTGATAAAGATGACACCATTTGAAGCCCTGGAGCCGAAGGCAATAGCTCCTGCCGCATCCTTGACCACACTGATGCTGGCAATGTCCCTCGGATCTAAAAATTGCAGCGGATTATGGGTATGACCTGTGCTGAGGGAAGACCCGAAAGATTCGGTATTGTAGATCATTCCATCGACCACATACAAAGGCTGATTATTGGCGTACAAAGAGTTGAGTCCCCTAAGGAATACATTGCTTCCGATCCCCGGGGTACCCGATTTACGGATGACATTGAGGCCTGGTATCCCGCCCTGGATATAGCTGTCCATCGTTTCTGAATTGCTTGCCCAGGCACCATGCGGCTGCAGGGAATAAGCAGCACTGGCCGTTTGGTCCAGGCTGGACTTATGGCCATCTGGCAGGGTAACTTCGCGGTAGATAGAAGGAAAGAGCTCCGGATAAATTTTAACACGAATTTCCTTCCCCTTAAAAACCGGGATGGTCTTTTTATGATAACCGTCCATACTGATATAGAGCGTACTTCGGTAGTCGGGCACGATGATTTCGAAGCTGCCATTGTCTGCGGTGATCTTAGCAGAGAAATCTGGTACAGATACGTTGACACCGACTAAGGGTTTGTTGGTATTTCCATCAATCACCAGGCCTTTGATCTTGACCCCTTTTAAAGTTTTCATCTTTATTTTTACCGTAGTGGTATCTGTACTGTACTGGGAAGTATCCTGCTCCTGAGCTTGGGCAGTCATTGTGCCTATCGCCAACAAGCAGAACAGGATGATTCGTTTATTTACATGAGTAAAATTATACATGGATTTCATTGGCTTAAGGCAAAACAGGTTCAAATCTTAGATAACTTAATATCAAAGTGTTAATAATTGTGGTCGTGCTGGCATTGCTCGCCGACAGCAGTCTGAGTTCCAAAGTTCCGTATTTGGAACGGGTGTATTCACCAAGATAGACCTCATTTGAATTCTTCGGGATCAGTGTCTGCGTAAAAAGCGCTGCGGTAAGCCCGGCATCAGTTACGACTGGAGCGGTGTATAAACCATTTAAAGGGTTTTTGAACTGGTAGCGTTGGGTATAGGCATTTACCTGTGGATCGCCGAGCAAACCACATACCGCCTGTACATACACTTTGTATTTGACCACATGCGTATTGATCCTCCGGTAATCGATGTAATAGTCGGCTATACCATGGCCATACACTTGAATGTCTTTAATCACACGGCCCAACGAATCTACTTTAGTACGGTAATAAGTATTGCCTGATTTGATCTCCCTGAAACCGGAAGGCGACTGGCCCATGATCCTAAATCCCGGTACCCGGTCTTTTAGGCGGTAAGGCAGCGACCTCACAAAATAGATGATCCCGTTGCTCGCCCTTTTACTGCTGGTGATTGCCGTTTTGTTGATGGGAACTTTTACTCCTGCTACGGAAATCAGCGTATCTGGCAGGCGGTCCGGAGTATATAGTCCGGGTACCAATACATCGCGCAGCATATTTAGCCGGGTCAGAAACTGGGTAGTACTGTCGGGCCTCCTGCCTCCTACCGGATAATCGGTAGCATAGTATGGTGCTATTTTAGCCGCTTCCTGATTAAAACTGGCATCGTCCAACACAAAATAGGTGAACTGAGCACTTTCCGTAGACATAGAATTAACCAGAGAGCGCCATTGCACATGCCTGTTGATGAGGGTATCTCCGTTGGCGATTACCGATGTATCCAAAGACTGCATAGCGAGATACTGAGCTGTAGTTTCGTATGCACGCAGCGTGTTCCAAATGTTATCTTTTGGGGCTGCTGTTCCTGAGATGACATGGTACACCCCATTTGACGCAAAATTATTGGCCTTGCTGACGGTTGTTTCTTCAAAGGTGCTTCCGATCGAATTGATGTATTTAGTACTTAAAGTCCTTAATCTCAAAGTGTCCGCGCCCTCAGTTCTCAGTGTATAAGAGGTATTTACGATGTGATACCCAACAAAATAACGCAGGTTGACCTCATTTTTCAGATAGTCCGGATGACTGACGTTGAAAGCCTCAATCGCAGCATTGTCCGGTACCCAGGCTGTGTAGGTCTTAGAAGAAGCCAGGATGGCATCGTACTTAGTGGTCTTCAGGTAGGCAGCAAACTGACTGAGATTAGGGTCGGAATTGATCCTTTCGAACAGGTTTTGCTGATTAGCGGTATTGGTCACTTCTATATGTTCTTCCCACCCATCTTTACAGGCGGCCAACAACAGCAGACTGAAGAGGACCAGGAGATTGTATATTTTAATTTTATTCATCACAGAATTTATAAATGGTTAAAAAGCACGCTCAGAGCTATAATGTACGTGGATAAAGCACACCAGGAGTGGTATGGAAACGCGGATAAAGCTGATCGATATTTCCGACAAGTGGGTATTTACCTTCAGGATCATCTACTGGTATGAAATGAATCATATCGAGCCAGACATTCGTAGCCGAGCCTGAAGGAGAGGACCCACCAACTACATTGAATCGGATCCTGTGGCGATCGGTGGTTTGAATATCTGCTACTCCGACCAAACGTCCCACGTTGAGGTTCCATCCGGTAGTGTTAACGGGTTTTTGTCCCCTGATGGAGACTCCATTCACCGTGACGTACTGGGCACTTGTAGCCATATATCGTTTAAATCCTTGCGCAAGCATCAGATTATCTGCATTTGCAGAATTGGCCGAAGCAGTGTTGACACCTGAAGCGTCTAAACCTTGTCGAAAATCAACCAGCGTAGGCATTACCTGCTCCTGGCTGGAACCCTGATCTACAGCAATCTGACAGACAGAGCCACTGCTTACCATCGCGTAGCAGACCCAAATCCTGTATTTTCCTTTGACCAGGAAAGGTGTTTTTATTTCGAACCATTTTTGGCGGTTGCTATTTGTAGACATCGACAATAAATCTTCTCCATGATACAAACGTGAGGAATTGATTCCCACCGTATGGTCTCTGGCATAAAGGCTATTTCCAGCGGTACTGATGGTGTAACTTTCGAAACTCATACTGGACGCAATGCTTGCGCCGTTTACGATCAGGGAATTACCACCGGTTGCAGCAGAGCGGTAATTTGCGCCCAGGGTAGCTATCAGTTCCGGTTGCTCAGCTACATCCCAATAAATTGGGACCTGTTGTCGGACCTTGATCTTGAATGAACCATTGGCATCATGAATAACACCATTTGCTGCCATCTGGTCACTAAAACGACCATTGAGCGCTACACCAGGTTCTTTGATACCATTGAATTCATCATCGTTGATCAAAACAGTAGTCCTGCTCAGTTTCGTCGTTACAATTTCTTTTGGAGCCAGTGTATACAAAGCACTTAGGCCTTTGATGTCGGATAAGTAATTGGCACCGGGGGAAATGTGATAAGCGATGTATAACCACAAACTATCTTTATGATTGGTTGGATTGGTCGACTTAAGTGCAGTTTTAAGATCAGCGAGAGACAGGATATTTTTAGTCCTCAGTACAGAATCGGATTCTGCAATGACCGTTTGAAATCTGCGGGAGGTATCCAAAGCTGCACCTAGCTGATAATTCAGTGAATCATAAAATCCTGTTGCTTTTAAGGCATCAGTAAAAACATTGTACCGCCCACTGCTCTCGAGCGTTTGGGCCAATGTTTTTGCGGGTGGTACCAAAACTTTATTCAAAACGTGAATCAATCCATTGCCGGTAAGGATATTTGATTTGATAACTAATGCTTGTTTATTGATAATGTAACTACTGGTCGCCTCATCTACGCTGGTGTATAAGTACTGACCGAATAAGGTGAGCTTAGTAATTTTGCCATCCGTAAAGCGGCCTGTACTTAAGGTATCTTTAACGAGGTGATAGGTCACAAACTTTTTCAGATCATCGACACTGACATCGCTTACCTGGTTTTTACCAATTTCAGAAAGCCAGCTTTTTACAGCATCATTATTAGGTGTAAATAAGGTATATTCTCCGTATGCCCCTAAATATCCGGCCGTTCCCGAGCGCTCCAGGATCTGCGTCATTAGCGAAAATGTTTCAGGATATTTTTCCAGGTATCCCGTGATGTTTACATCATCGGTGGTGGTCTGCGTATAATTTTCACGTTTACAAGCATTGAAAACGAAAGACAACAGGAGCAGCAGCATCCCCAGTGCGGATAAATGTTGCTTTTTTACATGTGTTTTTATCATCGTCTTATTATTTGGTGTAAAATGGATTCTGAACAAGTTTCGTATCGGAGAACAATTCGTTCTCGTTTATCGGTAAATAATGGCTGTTTGGATCTTTCAATTTGTTGATGGCACTTTGTTGAAGTGAGATACTCACCGTTTTACCTACATAGCCATCAAGAAGGGCTTTACCGTGAGTGGTATAACCTCCGCGTTTGGCATGTCTTAATATATCAAACCAACGTTTACCTTCAAATGCAAACTCTCTTCCCCTTTCGTCGAGGATATAGTCACATACAGCATCCGGATCAGATGGATCGGGTGTTAATTTGGTTGCCGCTACAGCATTTCTGAATCCACGCAGTTCTTCTACGATTGCCAGCGCTTCTGCACCTCCGGAAGTCAGTGCCAAAGCTTCAGCTTTCATCAGCTTGATGTCGGAATAGCGGTACACCTGGAAATTTACATATGCAGGGTTCTCAGTACCATGTTTGGTGATTGTCAGGTTGGATAGGAAGAAAGTACCATCACCCCGTGTATCTACACTATCCGGATCTTCCGAAGGAATAAAAATCTCGGTACCAACAAAGGTTGAGGCTGTGAAACGCTTTCTGGTATTCACCAGCAGATCGTAAAAAATATTGGCTTGTGGACTTGCATTGCTAAACTCGAAAATAGTTTCCTTTGAACTACCCAGAAAGAAAACAGTATTGTACCAGGCACTGTTGCCCGCTACATAACCAAACTTCGTATCGGCCAATACCTTATTACACTCCTGAATACATTCCGGATACTTTTCCATCCAGAGATATACTTCAGCAAGCAGGGCATCGGCAGCATAGCTAGTGATCCTTCCTTTGTCCATAACAGCAGTTCCATAAGTTGCAGGCAGATAAGTCTGCGCCTTTTTCAGATCGGACACCAATTGGTTTAGTATGTCAGCTTGTTTGGCTTTACCGATTTCCTTGATATCTGTATCTCTCGCTGTGGCAGTCAATTTGAGTGGAACATCCCCAAAAGTCCTGACAAGATAGAAGTACATCAGACTCCGAAGTGTGAGTGCTTCTCCAATATATTGATTGTATTCCTCGTTTGAAAAAGTAGGATCCTGTCTTTTTGCCTCTGGCGAGAAATCAAGTACCGTATTGCAGTAATTGATCGTCCGGTAGAAGCTGGCCCAATTCGTGATTGAATTGGTTGACAGGATATTCATGTCCATCACACTTTTCTCTTCCTCAGTCGAATAGGTTGTTTTAGAAATCATGTCGGCGCGAAGTTCTCCCCATAGAAAGATATACTCCGTCAAAGCCTTGTCCCTTACCCCTGGAGGAGGTGCCAAAAGAGAGGAATAACAGCCAAATACAGCCGCCTTTACATCTTCCTTACTTTTCCAGAATTCCTGTTTGGTAATTCCATCTTGCGGGCTGAGGTCTAAAAACTTATTGCAGGAAGTAAAGGCAACAAGTGCAAATAGAAAACAGGTATGGTATATTAATCTTTTCATCGTCAAATTCATTTAAAACCTTGCTGAAATACCTAATGTGAATGTCTTAATGGGTGGTGTCATTGAGTAGTCAGTGAGCACATCAAATGGCCCTCTGATCCGCATCGCTACTTCAGGATCCTGTCCGGTGTAGCGGGTAAACGTAAAGAGGTTATCTGCAGTTAAGTAAGTGTTCAGATCATTTAAACCCAAGCGCTTCATTAAATTCTTTGCAAAGCGGTACATCACGGTGACACTCTTTACCCTGAGGAAGGAGGCATCTTCCACATACCTGCTGGATCCCAGGGAATTGTAACCAGTGCCATATAATGCCCTGGGCATATCGGTCACATCTCCCTCTTGTCTCCAACGCCTCAATACAGCTGTACTTTGGTTGTTGAAACCATTCATGTTGGTAGTGCCCATTTTGGTACCGTTAATCAAATCCATTCCTTGTCTGAAGGAGAAAAAGGCTTTCAGGGTGAGGTCTTTGTACCTGGTAACCGTACCAAAACCACCAGTCAGCTTAGGATTACTATTGCCCAGATACACGATATCTTTATAGTCGATGGTACCATCGTGGTTGATGTCTTCATACATGGCATCACCCGGTTGGAAATTGTAGGTAATGGCCGGGTATGCGAAATTCATGCGTACTGGAATACCGTCCGGACCAACGATCTGATCGCCATTTTTATCGGTAGCAATGGTAGCGTCTGCGTCTTTATAGACACCCAGGTAACGGAAGCCATAGAAAGAACCAAAAGGATTATTCTCCTGCAAATAGCTTTTGTAAACCCCGTTTGCGGTCACAGCACGCGCACTTTCCCGTGGATAGAGCCTTGATATCTCACGGATCACGTTCTCATTGTGGGAGATGTTGAAACTCAGGTCTACTGACCAGTTTTTGTTTTTTAATACCTGGCCATTGATGCTAAACTCCCATCCCTGATTGTCCATTGTACCTACGTTCATGTCAACACCGGTATATCCGTTATATGAAGACACCTGCAATCCCTGATAAAAAAGGTCTGTAGTACGTTTGCGGTAAATCTCTGCTGTGGCACTCAATCTATTGTTCAGTGCAGACACGTCAACTGCCAAATTGCTTTGCGTTACGGTTTCCCACCTTAGGTCCGTCAATTCCATATTGCTGGAATAAACACCGGTTTCTCCAAGGTAGCTGGTTCCGTAGTTCTGGTAAATATTGAAGAACCTATAGTCATTTCTCGGTGCGTTTCCGCTCTGACCATAACTTGCACGAAGGCTCAGGTCGTTTAGCGCCTTCACACTCCGCATAAAAGGTTCCCCGGAGACTCTCCAACGGGCCGATACAGAAGGAAAAATTCCATACCTGTTATTGGGTCCAAATTTCGAGCTCCCATCGCCACGGATACTGGCACTGATCAGGTAGCGGTCCAGTAATCCGTAAGTCGCGCTGAGTAGTGCACCTACACTCCTTGATTGGGTAACGGCTGACACAGCAGATCCGGAAACATTTGTTCGTCCATCAACAGAGGGATCTGCAAGGAAAGAAGAAGCGGTATTGGTAGCCAGCATACCCTGAATGGTGTAACGATAATCGTTAGACTGCAAAGACATCATGGCATTCAGGCTGTGGTTCTTACCCAAATCTGGTTTGAACAGCAAGTTGGTCTTGGTGGTGATCGTAAATTCGTCGACATCAGAATCTGATGCTCGGTTCACTACCGATTCTGTAAAAGGCCGGCCAGTGGCAATCTGTGGTAAAAATGTCTTGACCTTTTTATTGTTGATGTTGAACTGCAAATCTCCTGTGGCTACCAATACGCCTCCGGGGATAATGTCATACCTTAGATTGAATTTAGGAATGATATTTTCACCCAATTGGCGACTGCTTGCGGCTAGAGCCATGGCCATGGGATTGTAAGTACCTGGATAAAAACCTTGCGAAGTAGAAATTGGAGAGAAGAAATTGCCACTCAGGTTTCCATATTCATCGTATTCATAAATGGATTGATTTGGCATCTTCCGGTAGGCTATGTCACGCAACGTATTGGAGTAAAGGTTATCATTATCTATGTGTACATAAGACACATCAGAGCGGAAGCGCAATCTGTCCGACACGGTATAGTCTAAGTTTATCCTCGCATTCAACCTGTTGAGTGCCGTCCCTCTGGTAGTACCTTCCTGGTTAAAATAACCTACTGAGGCCAGGTACTTGGCGCGTTCGCCACCCCCGGAAATCTGTAGATTGTGGTCCTGAAAATATCCGATCCGGTTCAATTCTCCTACCCAGTCTGTATTGTTGCTAAAATTGTAGTAGCGAAATGGATCATTTGGATCGTACTGGAATTCTTTGGCTGCTTCGGTTCCGGTAAACTGTCTGCCTGCATTATAAAACTCTTCGAGAATCAAACTAGAGTATTGGTCGCCATTGAGCATTGGGATTGGTGAAGGCTGCTTGGATAACGAGCCTTTAAAGTTGTAGTTGATACTTGGTGGCCCCATAGCACCCCGCTTTGTATTGATGACCAATACACCATTGGCAGCTCTGGATCCCCATACGGCAGTGGCCGCAGCATCTTTCAACACACTGATATCTTTGATGTCTGAAGGTGCAATATTCAATAACTGCCCGTAAGCATTGTCATCGGAAGTGGCAAAGTTGAAATCATCAGGCACCGTGATCTCGAAAGGCATTCCATCCACCACGATAAGCGGATCTGTAGCACCATTGATAGAAGAAGTTCCCCTGATCCTAATTTGCATGGGCGATCCCGGATCACCTGAAGTGGCGGCGATATCCATGCCCGGTAAACGTCCGACCAGAGCCTGATCGATAGACGAAACCTGCATTTCGGCCATTTCCTTTGCATCAATACTAGCGATGGAGGCAGTAGAATTTCGCTTGTCACGGTTCATTCCGGTTCCATCATCTACTGATGCCCTTGCGGAAATATTAACAGCATTCAGCTCATTGGTACTTGTCTCTAACTGAAAATTAAATACCGCTTTGTCGCCCACAACTAAAGGCATGGTACTCTTATATCCGAGGAATGAGACCGTAATACGGTGTGTTTTATCATTGACGCGGATAGAAAAGTTTCCTTCAATATCTGTAGAAGTTCCGGCAACCACACGCTTGTCTTTGTCTATTACAGTCACCGAAGCTCCCGGAATTGGTTGTCTATCGCCCTTGTCGGTCACCCTTCCCTTTACAGTAACAGGCTGGTTCTGCGCCCATAAACTCATAACAGACATCAGCAAGCATAGTAAAGTAAAAGCTATGCGCATGTTATATAGTCTTATATTCATAATGTCAGTAGCAATTAGTAGTTATAGTTTAAGTATGTATCGATCTGGTGGATCAATTTTCTGTCGGACAGCACATTGCTATTTACCAATATGGTACGTGCTGTACGGCCTTTATTGTCGAACACGGTAAATCCCGTCGCACTATTGTCGGCAATGCGCAGCACATTTTGGACACCATCCTGATCTTTATACAGCGTTTCATGCGTCCCTTCTCCATTGCCTTCACTGGTAGATTTTCTGATGATGGCGATCGATGGATTCGACTCATTTTTGAGGATATGGTACTGGATGAACCTAGTCACATTCGTGATGTCCGACTGCGCTGTAGATGTGGGGCTGGCAGGCAGCAAACCTGCAGCAACGGCCGCATCAATTGCAGTGTTGGTAGGAATCAGGAAAGTATAATTTAAGCCCAATGAAACACCGGTTACATCGCCTGTGGTTTTATTGAACAATGCACTGTTGAAAAGATATTGGTAGTATTTGTAGTAAGGACTGGCTGCAGTGGTTGCATACAGGGCAATGTGATTACCAATTGTAAGTGAGGATGGACTCAGCAATCCATTGGTGTAAACGACCGAGCCGTTGGCGGCAAGGCCATTACCCACTGTTGAAGACCTGACGGAATCAATTCTTATCGAACGTCTGCTCAGTTCAAGACTATCCTGGGTACCTGCCGAAATCAATCTTCCTGCCGAGTACTTCACATACTCATTTCCCATAGTTTTTAATAAACCAGTGCCACTTAAATCTGGCACATAACTGCCATCCAGGGGTATGATGTGCGACTGCAGTATGCGTCTTAAGAGCACTCTTCCATCTGTCCCATTGTAGCGAATCGGTGTGCGTGGCAGATAAGCATCGTAGCTGAAGCCCATAGATGCCAGCACCTTATCAGAAACCATCACAAACATATACCGGGATGAGGGCAATTTCAGGCTGAGGTCGTAACCTTCAAGTGTAAGTGCCCTCACCATCAATGAATATTTAGGATCCAGGTAGGCATGTCCAAATACTGTATGAAATATATTGGCCTTCAGTACTTTTGACGAGCCATAGAAAAAGCCATTACTTAGGCTCTGTCTGTCACTGATATCAGCATTGGCGTTCAGATCAATATTAGCAACCAAGGGGTTGGTCGTTGTACTCAATTTGCTTGGCCACAGGGTACGATTATATAGGTGAGCATTGAGGAAATTGGAGAGGATCCCTGTGTTCAGGAGGTACAAATCCTCCAGTTTAGTTCCAACCGGATAATATTTAAGCAGCACACTTTTGGCATAAGCCCTTAGCGCATCATTATTAGGTACAATAATGGAGTAGGAAGCCTGCTGTGCATCATTTACATCGTTTGCGTTGATTTTTAAATAGTTTTCATTATTGGGTGAAAAAGCCAAAGTTGAGTTGTACAGCTTCACGTATACGGAATCCGTTTTCCCAGTCAAAACCTGGTAGGTACGAGTTACTTCATTATTTGCTGAATAGCTTGCGAACTTGTTCATGATGAAATTAAAATCGCTGTAATCAGCTTTCGTTTGGATGTATTGATCTATACTGAGTGGTGCAATAAGCACCCTATCCACAATATGGATCACCCCATTCTCTGCAATAATGTCTTTCTTATCTGCAACAATATTTGCCGGCCCGACATTCAGACCAGAGTAACTGCTGTTTGGATAAAAGTATTTATAGTCGGCTTCTGTAAGTCCGTTTCGTCCCATGTAGGCACTGAAGAAATAAGGTATATTCTTGTTATTGAAGTCGGTAGCCAGAAAAGAACCATTACGGTTGGCATTGATGATTTTGATATCCCTGCCAAGTGGGTTTTTGCCATCCTGTACAAAATCGTAATACACCGTCCTACGCCTGAAGGCGGTATTGGAATTGTTTTCATCCCAGCCACCAGTGGTACCCAGGTAGTAACCCAGACGCTCTACGCTTTCCCCATTATAGATCATGGAATACCTGACAATCCTCTTCGCCAGCTCCTCGTCCACAGCATCAATACCGCTTAGGTTACTTGCCTTGAGGTAAGTAGCAAATGCTGCATCATCGGGTGCAAATACGGTCCAGGAACCCGCGGAACTCAGCGTTTGTTTGTATCCCGCTTTATCTACACAGCTTAGGAAATTCGTAAAATTCCCCATGGCCTGCAATTGCTGGTAAATGGGATCGGCCAGGTTTTCGGGGCGACCATAGTAGGCATCAAACTCTTCTTTTCTGCAACCGCTAATGGCTACGATAAGCGTCAGCATGACAATTAAACTTTTTTTGATAATTTTATCCATAGCATTTTTGTTGAATAAAAACGCCTTAATAACGAACTGTTTAAGTAAGCAGTAAAAGATCCGAAATCAATAAATCAGAGATATAGGTATACTGATTCCGCGAAGAAAGTAGAATTTTTACATACAGTTTTATTTGGTTATTAACGGCTGTTAACTCGTATTACTTGGTTGTTTATTTGGTTATTTGATTACTCGGTTATTTTGGTTACTTATACTAATGTAGGGGATAATTGAAATTGATGCAACCTGTTGCATCCTGCTTTTGCCTGGAATTTTTATATTTTTTGATCAATTGCTTTCTGGACATAGCCAGAACGCCCGTCAGGCAGCAATAAAGGCAATTCAATAACAAAAACCAGCGAAAAAAATTCTCGCTTTTTTGCTGATTGATACCGGATATTGGCTAATAATAAGGGACGATGCTCACCGGACCGCTCAAGCCGGAAGGCATCACCGACCAGCCTGAAGCGTCAAATGGTTTGTAATTGATGTTGACGAAATTGATTTCATGGTAATTCCTCCACTGGATTTTGCGCTGATCAAGATCACGAATCCTGTTGGCCATTAGATTGACCACTTCAACCTTGATGGTATTGCTACCGGCCTTTAAATATTTACCGATCCGGGCTTGAAAGGGAATGCTCCAAAGTATGCCCACTTCCTGCCCGTTGATCCATACCCTAGCACTTTCATCTACCTTGCCCAGCTGGAGTAGATACTCTTTGGCTGTCTTTTGTGCGAGCGTAAATGTGGTCGTATAAATACCTGTACCTGAAAAAGCCTGCAAGGCTGGATCAGGTAAATTCGTCCAGGAACCCAAATGATCTATTTTACGATTCGCGGGTAATTTGGGCCCGCCAGCAGTAAAGTTCAGCTCCCAGGGTCGATTCAGTTCGATGATCGCAGAAGGCTTGCCTAAATACACCCAAAGCGGAAGCGCTGAGTCCTGTTTATTCAGCTTAAGGATCATGGCTTCGCCCGAACGGAGCTGAATACGTACATTGAGCCCGCCAGCGCGCTGTCTGGCGCCAGCCAGGCCGTAAGCACCGCTTTGCGGATCCATTAAAATGACACTGCCGGCTTCATTCAATGGCAGTTCCGTATCTATATCTTTTCCAGAGTGGTTGACCAGGTAATAGTATTTCCCCCCTTCAAAACTCCTGCGGATGAACTGAATGCCTGTATCGGTCAGCGCCTCCCGAAGGATACCCCGTTTTGCAAGGGCCTGTTCTACATGATCTGCCAAAAGGATCATCCCTTTACCAAGGGCAAACTCCCTGATCCCATCTTTTGCCTCCCCGAATTTCAGTGTGGCCAAAATGGACTTCAACTCCTGCCTGCGTTCCTGCGATGCTGCTAAGCCGGGAACATCCTTGGGCAATTGCTGAAAGATGACGGTAGCCCCATCTTCCGCCAACTGGATTGCTTTTTTCAAAGTAGCCAAACTCATCAGTTTGCAAGCAGGAAAAACCAAGGCCTTATACGGACTGGCCGCAGCGGCGGTGCTGACCAGACCTTTGTTTACCACTGCCTGCCCCAGCAAATGGTCGGATGCGAAATCAAATGAATATCCTTGTTTGGACAGTCCTTTAGACAACTGATAAAAGGCTGTAGGATGCAACCATTCGTCTACATTATGTACCTTAATGGCCATATCCATTCCTTTGGCATTGTTCCAGACATCGTATATGGGCCAATAGATCAGCAGTTCATTATCGGACTTCCCCGATTGTAATACAGACTGACAGCGGCTGATGTACTCGTTCAGTCCGGAAATATGCGGCCATAGGCTGTTATTGGGATTGAACTCCACTGAAGCGTAAAATAACCATCCTGGCCAGACCGCGTCCTCAGGGGAATTGGTTGTGCCGTGATAGAAAACATGGTTGACCCCGGAGAGAAACAGCTGTTCTACTTCCGGCTTGCACTGTGCGAAAGAAGTTTTAAAGTGTTCTGTGAGCCATGTAAATGTTTCTGAAGAAACCAACTTTTTTCCGGCAGTATGGGCTGCTGAGGAAGCAAATTTAGACATCATGGGATCGGGATCCACATTCCTGATGTCGGCACTATCGCGGCGGAGCCCGGCAATTGGAAAATAGCTGGAACCGAAAGTTTCGGTCTCCGGAATGCCTACAGCTCCGTACAGGTCCAGCAAATTGCCTGGTGAACCGTGGGATTGGTTGCGGCTCAGGGCCCTGTACTTTGCAGCCCAGTCGGTCCAGTTTTGTGTGAAATTCGTCAATAACAGTTCACTCATGGTCTCCCGGTAATCTGATTTCAGGCGTGCTATATTGGCGCTGACTGAATCCTTGCCGACCAGTTCCCTCAGGTATCTTTTTAAATCGTAGCCCCTCCTTTTCTGAAATTCATCAAAAAAGCCAGGTGTCCAGTTGGCACCATAAACTTCATAACTGTCATTGAAGAACGCCCGGACACCCTGAGGTTTGGATGCGAATGCCTCATCGAAGCGTTTTAGGTATTGACTGACTGCATTTTTATCCAGATGGTCCATCGTCAGTCCTTCTCCACCGGGAGCGGCACGCTTAACCTGCTGCCTGGTTTTTCCGGCAAAGGACGCATACAATTGCCAGTCTCCCTTTTCCGGACTCCAGTTTAAAATGCCATCAGCTGCAACTTTGTTCAGGAGATCGAGCGTTTCGCCCTGACTGCCATAGGCCGTTAAAGCTTGCAGTTTTGCGGCTTCCTGTTTGCTTTCCCTGACCTTGATGGCCTCGCTGAGCCGCTGACCAGCTTTCAATTCATACTGCTGAACGATCAGTTTGGTTGCGGCCTGCTCCGGCTTCACATTCGGTCCGCCAAAAGGCCAGCCTGTACCTGTGTTCATATCTACCCCCATACCCAGTGTATTGGACTGCTGTACGGTATGGTTGAGCATTTTCATCCATTTTGGCGAAAGGAAATCAATATACCGCTGTTCAAAACCGACCGCTCCGTAAATGGGTGTGATCTCTACTCCACCGATACCCGCTTTCTGGTATTGGGCCAGCACCTTGCTGATGTTGGCCTCATTTACCGCATTGCCCATCCACCACCACCTGGTCCAGGGTTTCATTTGCTTTTCCACAACCGGCCATACTTGAGTAGCCTTTGTCTTGGTCTGTGCGGTAGTGCTATCCGATAACAACAAGATGCCCATGAAGCAGGCGATGGTGGTCAATTTCATATTCAGTATTAATCCAGGTGAAAAACTTTGAGCAAGGGCGTACTAATGGGTGAATGATCGGAATTGCTCTCCATGATGTCGGACATATAAGCCCACCACCGCTGAACAACCGCTGTACTTCCCAGATCCTGTGAAGATGCGCCGTTCTGTTGCTGAACAGCGAAGAGGGTATTGGTTTCTTCATCCAGGAAGATGGAATAGTCACTGATCCCGTTTTCTTTGAGTAACGTGATCAGTTCGGGCCAGAGTTTATCGTGCCTCTTCTTATATTCGTCCCCGAAGCCGGGTTTCAATTTCATTTTAAATGCGATCTTTAACATGATGCTCAATTGATTTGAATGGATAAATCCTGTGTACTGTTGCCCTTAGTCCTGAACCAAAGCAACGCAGCTTCGGCATCATAGAACCAGCCTGCCGATTTCTCCAGTTCCTCCCTGGATTTCAAAGCTTGCAGTACGCTGCCATTTTCCTCAACTTTAGCAGGTAAATTACTCAAACTCCAGTGAATTTTAGCTACATAACTGCGCAGCGCAGGGGAGAAATTGCCTTTCGGCCTTGCGATGCCTATTTTCAGCCCCTTTCCGGATTCAAGCGCCGACAACATGGTGATGCAAGAATGGCCTTTTCGGTAGTTCATGCTCAGCCCATCATCCTCGTAAAGTTCCCATGATGATGCTCCAAAGGGGAAGATATCTAATGTCAACAGATCTAAGGGCTTTTCTCCGGTGTACAACATTTCCGGCTGCATCGGGATGATGGCACCTCCTTTGACGAACAGGGGAATGGTGTCCAATGGAGCGACCACATGCACATAGCGGCTGCCGGTGTATTTTTCCCCGGTCCAGTAATTGAACCACGTTCCTTTTGGCAAATAGAGAGACCTGGTGATGGCCCCTTTTGTGGTGACCGGTGCTACCATCAAATGATCCCCCAGCATATACTGATCGCCAATTTCGTATACATTTTCATCCTCCTGGTGGTCCAGCACCAATGCCCGCATCATGGGATAACCCGTTTGGTATTGCTGCTGCATCCCGGTATATAGGTAAGGCATCATCCGGTACCGCAGCACATCATATTTTTTAAAATTGCGCAGTGCCGCTTCACCATAGTTCCAGGGTTCTTTATATCCGGAATGGTCCATACCAAAGACCATAGCGATCGGACTGAACATCCCAAACTGAACCCAGCGGATGTACAGTTCCGGATCTGCCGGATGCTCGAAGCCACCCATGCAATGCGCCCATGAGCCCACGCCTGAGATCCCGATGTTCAATCCGGCTTTGATGACGGGTGCGAAATACTGCCATTCGCTGGGCCAGTCGCCCGCAAAAATATAAGGGTAGCGCTGGATCCCGGCATAACCTTCCCGGGTCTGGTTTAGTCCCCGCATATTGTTGAACTTCTGGAAGGCTTCAAATGGTGCTTTTGCGTAAGCGAGAGAGAATACGTTGTGTAAACGCGCTGCTTCTCTACCTGTTGGCCCTACCTTTTCACTCTCATTGGCCAAGGCTCCGAAAGCGCTGCCCTCATCGGTTTTTAGAAATTTGGCACCAATGCCTGCCACACGCATCACCCCGTTCTTCCACCACCAATCGACGGCATTGCTGTCAAAAAAATTGACGAATTCTCCAGGTTTTCCATCCTCAGGATAGGTATAACCTTTTGCCCTGGCCTGGTCCAGCAGGTTCAATTGTTTTGCATTGTCAAACCGTGGACGAATGTGCAGGCCCACCATCTTATAGCCCAGTGCATAAATGCTGTCGAACATGGATTTTGGATCTTTAAATGTCTCGCGCCACTCGAATGAAGTAGCGCCTTTGCCACCGTTTTCACCAAATAAGCGCCAGGTAGAATCCAGCCACAGTAAATCAACAGGAATGCCCATGGCACGGTATTTCTTTGCCAGTTCCAGTACATATTGTGTAGAAGTCTGGGCTTCATAACCCCAGGTGCCACCGCTATAAGTACCGGCATGTAAGCCCAATGCAAATTGAGGCAGCATGGGTGATTTACCGGTGAGCGAGGTATAACGATCCAGTATATGACGAAAAGTAGGTCCGTAGATGAAATAATAGTCCAATGGCCCATCAACCGCGGTAAAGCTGTACGCATCCTTTAGACTGGCTCCCATGTCCCAATCCGTTGCAAAGCTGTTGTGCAGAAAAATACCGTAACCCTTTGTGCTCATGAAAAAAGGTACGGGACTGTAGTTGGCCTCCAAAATGTTGTATGCGCCGATGGCATGTGGCAGGCCTTTGCCACGGCCTACATTGAGTGTTACTTTTTTGGAACGGCGGTCCAGGAAATCCATCCGCTCACCGAAACCAAAGAAATGCTCATCTGGGCTGAGGTTTTTGGTCAGGCCGACGGACGCTGCTTTTTTATAAGGCCCTTTTTTCTCAGATGAGAGCAGATTACCGCTGCGGTCATAGACTTCCATACGAAAGGCTTTCTTATATATCCTGACCGACAAGCTGCTTGTGCTCAGCAGAAAGTATGCGCCACGGTCTGCCGTAGTCAGTGCAATAGCCGGCCATTTATACCTGCTGACCATCAGATGCTCATCTGCCTCGAACTTGCCATCCCAACTGCTCCTCAGCCGCAACATTTCCGGACTGCAAAAATCAATACGGAATGTTCCCGAGGTAGTTAAAAATGTCAGTTCATTTCCCTGTATTTTAAAGCCTGAACGGTAATCACCAATACCCTGTGCTCCGGCAATCAGCGGCAGCAACAAAAGCAATGCGACTTTCAACAACAACCTGTCCATTTGCTAGCGTTTCATTTTATAAACTTCTGTACCTGCCAGGAGGAAACAGCCCAATCCATAATCTTCAAAATCGGGCATACTGGTATAACTTACCGGCTGGCCATCTTTTGGCTCCTTGCCCGTTCCCTGCAGGTAACCTAAAAAACCATTTTTATGCACGGCCTGCTGCTGCATGGCACTCCATGCTTTGACCACTACAGGTCTGTATATTTTTTCTTCCAAAATCCCTTTATTCAAACCCCAGGCCATTCCATACACAAATAAGGCAGTTCCTGATGTTTCCGGCCCGGCAAAATGGCTGGCATCGTGCAAACTCACGTTCCAGAACCCATCTGCCCGCTGTATCGGAACCAATGCTTTTAGCATCTCCTGGTAGGTTTTCAGGTATTCTTCCCGATGCGGGGCATTTTCCGGCATGATCTCCAGTACCTTGACCAGGGCTGCGACTACCCAGCCGTTTCCGCGTGACCAGTAGCAGTCTTCACCGTTAGGTTCACGGTAGGGTGGCACAAAATCTTTGTCCCGCCACCACAAGCCGTCTTTTGCATTGTACAGACCGCCACCTTCTACGTTTTTGGTATGCATATACATTTTGTACATGTATTCAAAATAGGCATCGTCTTTATACAGTACCCCTAGCTTAGCGAAAACAGGCATTCCCATTTGTAACGCATCGATCCAGGTCCAGTCGCTTATTTTGCCCGAATTCATCATCAGGTCTATCGAAGCCTTGATGTCTCTGATGCGCTCAGGCTTTTGATCAATTTGGTAGAGGTCGATATAGGTCTGGCCACAGGCCTGGTTATCGGCATCCCTGGTGGTAACGCCGGCCCTTAGTCCCCACTGGTGCTTATCACCCCATTGTACAGCATAATCGTAATAAGAACGTTCGGGTTTGATCGCATACAGACTCATCAAACCTTCATAATAGACCGCCCTTGTCCAAATGTTGCTGGGCCTTTCTTTATTGGTCACGATCGACTTGCCCGCATCGGGCCATTTGTTCATAAAATAGGCATTGGTCAGCTGTAATGTTTTCAATACCTGCTTTTTGGCTGGAATTTTCTGGGCCAGGGACAACTGTACTGTCAACCCCAGGAATACCAGTATGACAGCTGACTTTTGTTTAAAATTCATCATATGTTATGCTCAAAAACTACTGTTTATTCTTTTCTGACTTTACCTTTAATTCATCCGGACTATCCTTGGTATAAGTGTCGAACTGTTCCCTGGAGGGGCGTTCAAACAGCCCTTGAATTGCGTCCAAAGGGACATCTACTCCTGGGCTGAACTTTTCAGACTCCATATAGCGCTGCAGGCTAAAAAACAACTGCCGGGCAGCCGGGGCATTTTTAAGCTCAGGAGAGAGATCGGCGCTCGACAAGAGCAGTTTGCCCTTGCCTACTTTCGCTTCGAGGATCATTCCCAGTCGACGGTTCATGAACCAGGTGTCGATCGGCTGAACAATAGGTTTAAATCCTTCCGGAAAATCTTCCAGGTTCATTACCTGGGTCTTATTTACAATTTCCCACCATTGCAGGTCGCTGTGACCATCAGTGGGGAAGTATTCGAATGCAGGGTGTTTGGGATTGCACAGGAAGCCAAGGGTATGCGGCGGACGCATCTTGAACCAGGAGGTATTCCAAAACACTGGAAGAAAGGTCTGCACGACTTCCTTCCCCTTTACTATTTTGCCTGAAGCATTTAAAAACACCTTACCGCCTTGCTCCAGAACTTCGCGGGCCCTGGCGTCTAAGCTGCGGCAATAGTAAAAACTACTACTTTTATCCGCCGGGAGTTGAGCCGGGTAAACCCAAAAATCCCAGTCGTTGATGAAGGCTGTTCCCTCAACAGCAACCTCCAGGTTCAGCTTTGCGGCCTTGCTGATGGTGTTGAGCGGAAATTTTAAACTGCCAATGGTATGTGCATTGCCGATGGCAATATTTTGATCTGCAAAGGCACCACTGCTGAGCACGGTCCCGGCTTGGTCCCTGATGGTCCAGGAAATGCGCGCATGCTGCAAAGCTTCCTTTCCAAAATGGGCGATTTCCACTGCAGCTTCAAAGGTCTCATCGTTTTGGTAGACAAATTTCGGGATGCGCGTGAGCGGCACCGTACTGTTGCAGAAACGACTAAAGTCCTTCGCCTTGCTATATCCTTTCTCATCCCAGAATGCATCCAGTACACCAACCAGCGCTGTTCCCTGTCCGGGATAATCATTTAAGGAAAGTAATTGGAATCCACTGTAATTTGGCGTGCGTAAAGCCTTCTCGATCTCATTCTTATAACAAAGCAGTTGTAATTTCCCGGAGGCCATTAAAAAGGCCTCTGCCTGATCTGCCATGCCATGATCCTTCAGGTCTTCTTCAAACAGTTCAAAGTTTTTGGCCCGGTAAACTCCGGTGTATTTTTTAATTTCTGCAAAATTGGGAAAGGCACAGTACTGGCCCATCTCGTGGGCAACAAAAGGTACGGTAAACTGTTCAATTTGCTTGCTGTAATCTGATAGGCTTTCCGGTCTGCGGTTCCAATCGAGCCCCCTCGCACCTGCGCGCACCATGAACTCGTTATTGGGAATCACCGGCCAGCTTCCGCCCACGGAAGCCCCGGTGTAGAGGCGCCTTGAATCTTTCGCTTTCCAATAATCATTGAACTCGCTCAGGTACTTGACCTGATTGCCACGCGGCTCATTTCCATAAGCGAGCATGCAAAAGGAAGCATAATTCCCATAGTTTTTACTGATCCGATTGGTTTCGTCATAGATGAACTGGTCTATTGGCTTTCCATTACCGATGGAAGAACCGTGATTGGCCCAGCTAGGCCCCTCGGGCTGCAAATAAAAACCCAGCTGGTCTGCGGCAATAAAGGCCGCTTCAGGAGGGCTCCAGGAATGGAAACGCATGTGATTGAGCCCATGTGCCCTGGCGATGCGAAAAATACGGAGCCAGGAGGCTACGTCCATAGCAGGATATCCGGTAAGGGGAAACTCGCAGTTGTTGACAGTTCCCCGTAAAACAACCGGACGGCCATTGATTTCAAAATGCCTGCCCACAGCTTTAAATTCGCGCATCCCAAACTGCAGCTCTTTGTAGTCTTTCTCTCCCCGCTCAGGCAGCAATGTAGCTTTGAGCAGGTAAAGTGCAGGATCGAATTCATCCCAGGTCACAATACGCTCCCCCATGGGGAAATCCACTTCCAATACAGCAGTACCCTTTGTCATCTGGTAGGGAAAAGTCTGTTCTTTTACGTTGAGTTTTGTGGAGGTATTGAAACTGGATGCCGATAGCGTAATTTGCCCGGAAGAACTGGCCTTTGCTGCATCTTTGAGCTGAATCCTGATCTTTGCAGATCTGGATTTCAAATCAGGATAAACCTGGATGTCTTCAAAGTAGATCTTTGGTCCTGCCTGCAACTGCAGTTTACCCACTATGCCGTTCCAATTGCCCTGGGTATGATCGGTAAGGCTGTGTGAATCCTGCCCTACGTTGATGGCCTTAATGGTATTGTCGACCCGAATGCTCAGCCTGTGTTTCCCGGCAGAAAGATCAGCCGGGAGCTCGAAATTTTGCGCAACTACAAAGGTATACTGGCTACCCAGCAACACATCATCCAGCCAGACCTTTGCCTCCGTGTGAGGATATTCGAGACTAAGCACTATACGCCTGCCTCTCCAGTTGCCTGGAATTTCTATGTCTTTTTGATACCAGGCTGCACCGATGTAGTGTTTCGCGGGTGTGAGCCAGAATGGGATTTTGATGTTCCCTTCTTGCCTGAATTTGGCCAGACGCGGATTGAAATACCAGGAGCTGTCGTAGATGCTACCTGTCCATTTCGTTTTTAAGGTAATGTCATCTCCCTTCAGGTTCTCTGCCATAGAACCAGGAAGATTTACAGATTCAGGAAGCTTTGTACTGAACCACTTCTCCTTTTCACCCAGATCATGGGTATCGATTTTGAATCGCCACTTGCCCTTTAACGAAATGGTTTGGGCGCTCAGCGATCCTGATAACAGCAGCAGGATATAGAGACAGGCAACTAAGGCCTTATTAAATTTAAATACTGTAGCATGCATAATTTCAAAACAGCCTGTTTTACAGCTGCTATATTTGGTTTAGAATGCTAGTATAGCAATCTAAACCAACACAGGCAACCTGTTTCATCCTGTTGTAGCGCAATAAACCTCAGTTTTTCAAGTATTTATTCAATGAATTGCCCTTTTGCATTTTCAATCCTGCGATGACTGCCGCAGCATTGACCCTGGCCCCGGCCTCATTGGTATGGGTGTGGTCTTTTTCTGTGAAAAAGCTGGTCACTTTTTCTGCACCCAGTGCCTGGTATTCCTCCTTGATGAGCTTATTGAGGTCTATAAAACTCACCTTTTCGGAAAGAGCCACTTCTTTCGCCCAAGCAGCGTAGCTATCGACCGACAGTACTATTGCCCCTTGTTTTACCGGGTTGCGCGGAATCGGGGAACAGACGATGGCTGTAGCTCCCTTAGCTTTGATGTCGCGGATGAATTTCCTGAGGTAAGCTCCATACGTATAAACCACCTCTTTTTTCTTGCTGATCGGATTGTAGATTTCTTTGCTTTCCGTCCCGATTCCCTTGATGGTCCCGCGTGCACGTGCGGTATCGTCCAGGGGGCTGCCATCATTGTGACCAAACTGCATCATCACATAGTCTCCAGGTTTTAATTTCACCAGAACGCTGTCCCATAGACCCTTGCCCTGAAAAGTTCGGGTACTGGTTCCCCCGAGTGCATGGTTTTCCACATTAATCTTATCGGTATCAAAAAAGGAATCGATAAAGCTGCCCCAGCCCCAGAGTGAACCGTCGCCTTTTCCTTTTCCATTCTTGACCGTAGAATCCCCGATCAGGAATAGGCTGGGTTTCTGTGCAACTTTAATGAGGGCACAGGAAGAAAAGATCACAAAAGCCATCAACAACAGGGCAGAAAAAAAGTTTGATTTTGATTTCATCATGGAAAGGTATTTATGATTTATTTAAGATACTGGTTCAGGGGACAATCTTTTAACATCCTTATACCCGCGACAACAGCCGCGGCATTAAATTTAGCGCCTTCCAGATTTGTATGTGTATGGTCTCCGGGAAAAAAAGACTTAACCTTTTCCGGCCCCATCTGGTCGTACTGATCTGCAACGATCTGATTGAGGTCGATGAAATAGGCTCCCTCTTCTTTAGCAACTGTAGCGGCCCATTTCCCAAAATTATCGGCCACACGCAACACTTTTCCTTCCTTAAACTGATTTCGGGGAATCATCGATACAATAATGGGGATGGCCCCCTTCGCTTTTGCCTCCCGGACAAATTTGCGCAGGTACCAGCCATAGGTATGTACTGTCTCGACATGGCCGTCCGGCCAGGTCAGGACCTTGGTTTCTTCTCCGGTGCCTTTTAATACACCACGCCTGCCTGCTTTACTGGTATCAGGGGCACTCCCGTCATTGTGCCCGAACTGCATGCTCAGAAAATCACCAGGTTTCAGCGATTGCAGTACTTTGTCCCACCTTCCTTCAGAAAGGAAAGTACGGGTACTCCGCCCCGCCATGGCATTGTTCTCTACCTGAATCCTGGTACTATCAAAAAGTGCTGCGATGGGCGTGCCCCAACCCCAGGTTTCCTTATTGGAATTGCGGACGGTAGAATCTCCAATGATATGGAATACAGGTTTTTCTTTCATTTGGAAGGCCAGCATAACAAATGTAATGGCCATTGAGGTCAGGATAAATATCTTTTTCATCTATGTCAATTTTGCTTTGGTTCTACCAATAGGATATTGGGCTTGGGTGCTTTTTTCATGCCATACCCGAAATAGAATCCGGGGTGTGGCGGCTGGTTGTAGCCGACATTTTGCCAGGCAACACTTAGCCTGTATTGCGGGTCATGCATGAGGGTATAGGTCCGATGGTTAGTGGGGATGGTTGTCGTATAAATCCTCAGGCTCTGGTTGTCATAGGTCCTGAAAATAACCTCTTCCCGCCAGTCGCCGAACAGATCTGCACTCAGGCAGGGGGTAGATTTTGTCCAGTTATTGGAGACACATCCGTTGGCTGTAAATAACCTCCCCCCATTGTATTTGTCTATGTGGTTGCCATCCAGCAGTTCCCTGGACAAATCGGCATCCCACCAGATCAAAAAATTAGTAGAACGCGGTTGCTCGCCAATGCGGTTTCCATGGATATCGAAGAGCCCGTTGGAACCGGACCACCACATTTGGGCGCCCATGCGGGTATTGTCGATGTTTTCCGCTACTCCCCGGCCCACATCTTCGTCTTCGGAACCATGCCAGAGCAGTTTTCCTGTAGCGGCATCAAAAACTGCTACGCCAGGCCCTTTGGTGCCTTCTTCAATTTCGTGAACGCCAAAAACCTCTAGTCCGGGCCGTTCCGGATCCAGGTCTGAGACATGCAGGGCGTCACCATGGCGAAGTCCCGTAGTATACAATCCCTTTCCGTCGTCATCCACACACATGGATCCGTAAATGATCTCGTCTTTGCCATCGCCGTCCACATCGGCAACAGAGAGGTTATGGTTGCCCATCCCGGAATAGGGATTTCTGCCATCTTTGGTATCAAAGACCCAGCGGGAGCTTAGCTTTCCATCCCGCCAGTCCCATGCCGCCAGGACAGTTCGGCCATAGTAGCCGCGACACATCACGATACTCGGTCTTACACCGTCCAGGTAGGCAATACAGGCTGTAAAACGGTCGGCACGATTGCCCGTCCGGTCGTTTTTACCATTGCCGCCCCGACCGCCCCAGGCACCAAGATCCCCCCTTTCGGGGATATAATCGGTAGTGGCCAGTGCAGCCCCTGTTTTACCACTGAAAATGGTGAAGAATTCCGGGCCTGCCAGGATTCTTCCGTTGGCATTGCGCCAGTCTTTATCCGGATCGCCGATCACCTTGCCCAGACCGTCTACTGTGCCATCTGCTGTTTTACAGGCAAACTCGGCAATACCGTCGCCATCGAGATCATACACCATGAACTGGGTATAATGGGCCCCTTCCCTGATATTCCTGCCCAGGTTGATCTCCCAAAGAAAGGTACCATCCATCTTATAGGCCTGGAAAATGGGAGGATCTGTAGGGCCATTACTGGAATTGTCTTTACTCCTTCCGGCCTGGTGCAGCACCAGGTCATAGGTGCCATCGCCATCCAGGTCTCCCACGGCAATATCATTTGGCGCATAGCCCTTTGGGGTACGCAATGGAATATTGAGGTATTGCTGTACAGGAGCATTGGCCGGCAACAAATAGCTTTTACCAGTCTCCGCTTCCTGACCATTTAGCACAGACTTCAGGAAATAGCATTGTTGCTTTCCCGCGGCTGCAGCCACATCTACAAAATTGGTGCTTTCGGCCAACGGCTGGGTATTGAGCCTCACTGCCGGTTCTTTTTCCGTTTGCCGGTACAAGTTGAAAGCGATACCATCTGCATCGGTACCCAACAAGCGCCAACCCAGATAGACTGAATCTCCGGATTGCCTGACAGCGATGAGTCCGCGATCCAGTTTTTCCATATAGCGCTGTCCAAAGCCATACAAATTGAAGGCCAGCATACTGAATAGCAAAAAGGTTAATCTCTTCATATTGGTTTTAATTTCAATTATTCGGTCCCTCCTTTTTTCTTTTGAAGTTTTTCAAAAGGGATCACTTCAGCTTGCTTTGCCCAGATATCATACAACGCCGAAAGCCGGGTTACCTCAGCGGGCTGAACAGTACTCAAATCCTGCAGCTCCGTACGGTCCTGGCCCATATTGTATAAATGCCATTTGTTTTCCGGAAAATTGGATACCAATTTCCATTTGCCCTGCCGGACTGCACGGTTGCCCTCATGTTCAAAATACAGTGCATCGTGCCCTTTCCAGTATTGTCCTCTAAATACAGGGACTAAACTTACGCCTGCTGAAGCCTTAATAGGCTGTCCTGCAACAACTGAAGGGTAAGTACCTCCTGCGAGCTGCAGACATGTTGCCATGATATCGATCACATGAGCTGGTGTATGAACTGTACGCCCGGCTTTGACAAGCCCCGGTCCAAAGGCGATAAAAGGACTGGCGGTTCCCCCTTCATATTCCCAATGTTTGAACATCCTGAAGGGTGTATTGCTTACATTCGCACCAGGATGGCCATAGGCAGTAAAAGAATTGGGATTGCTGGAAAGCAGCTGACTGCGCTGGTAAATCTCCGGCAGGAAACCTTTGTCGTTTATCACCTCGTGACTGGCCCCATTATCTGAAAGAAAAAGGATCAGGGTATGTTCTGTTTCTCCCATTTTCTCCAGTTGCTTTCTCAACCTGCCAATATTTTGATCCATGCGGTCGATCATCGCTGCATATACGGCCATCTGATCGTCCCACCTGTTTTTTTCCTCATCACTGAATGATGACCAATCCGGAACTTCTGCATCGCGCGGCGACAATTTCGTAGTTTTGGCAATGATGCCTTCGGCCTGCATTTTTCGATAGCGTGCTTCCCTGATCTGGTCCCAGCCTTTCATGTACTTTCCCTTGTATTTGGCGATGTCTTCAGGAAGCGCATGCAGCGGCCAATGGGGTGCCTGGTAAGCAAGGTATAAAAAGAAGGGTTTCCCTGAGGCACGGTTCTCTTCCAGAAATTTCAGGGCATAGTCCGTGTAAGCATCTGTAGCATAATAGGGTTGATCTGGCTTAAACTCTTCCTGATCAAGCGCCATAGTTAGTTTCTGATTGGCCCGGTAAGGGAACGTATCAAAATAGCTAGATGCACCATCTATGAGGCCAAAATACCTGTCGAAGCCTCTTTGCAAAGGCCAATGGGCCTTATCCTGCCCAACGTGCCATTTGCCAGCCATAAAGGTGGCATAGCCAAAAGGACGCAATGCCTCGGCCAGGGTCACACAGTTTTTATTCAGATAACCCTGGTAAGCTGGTTCGACGCGGCTATTCACCATATCTCCTATACCTGCCTGATGAGGATACAGACCTGTAAGTAATGCAGCCCGGCTGGGGCAACAACGGGAAGCATTATAAAACTGTGTCATTTTTAGTCCATTGCGAGCCATATCGTCTAAGTTGGGAGTGCTGATCTCTGAACCAAAACAACCCAGGTCAGAATAGCCCATATCATCGGCCAGGACCACAATAATATTTGGTTGCTTTTGCTTTGCAGCCTTAGGAAGGGCACTGGAAAAGCTAGTTTGAGTGCAGCAAATCGACATCAACAATAAGATAACCAGTCTAAACACCGAAAGCGCATACTGAATTGATTTTCTTGAGTTCATGCAGCAGTGCATTAATTATGGATTGACATTGAGGGAATTACTTAGCTTTATGCGACCGCCATCGGCTGCCTCTATTTGCACATTTTCGAAAGTCCAGGAGGAGGCAAAGTCAATAGTACCTGCCTTTTCCGATTTGATCTTCACGTTCTTGAATACAAATCTCTCCAGAATTGTCCCCTTAAAACCGATTGCATTAATTGCCTGTTTGGCTCCGGTAGCATTGATATTGTAAATATGTATATTATTGATCCGCGGAATTCCTTTTGATTCCGGCTCTAATCTTTGTAACAATTTTTTCCAATGTGAGGGAATGGAATCCGGATGATAACCCGCTGGAAGCTTTGAATAGCTGTAGCTGGGGTTCCAGTTTGGGTTTACCTGAATGACATTTCCGGCACCCTGAACCACAACATCGGTAAAATAGATATCGCTTACGGTACCTCCCCTGGTCGTTGCGGATTTGATATTCAAGGCATTGGACGTCCCATATCCTTTAAGACCACTTGCCCATACGTGTCGGATACCACCAGAAGTTTCACTCCCTAAGGTCAGCATACCCGCACCGCTCCGTGCGATACTGTTGCGTACCACCACGTATTCAGTTGGCCTGTTTACACGTAAACCGTCCCAGTCACGCCCGGATTTCAGGCAAAAATTATCATCATTACAATCCACATCACAATTCTGCACCAAAATCCATGACGAAGAATCTATGTCGACCCCATCGGTACTTGGACCGTGGCCACCGATATTGTTACTTATGGTAATATGATCAACGGTAACATAAGACGAATACAAGACCTGAACAGTCCAGAAACCCGCCTGCTGCAAATGAATATCTTTTAAAATGATATTTTTGGAATTTGCGATGAGCACTGTTCTCGGTCTTTTGGCATCATAGTCGACAATCCAGCGTAATCCTTTCGGTTCATATTCCTTGCGCATTCCCCAGTATAGATCCCAAAAAACCTTACCCTGTGCATTCACCAATCCGGCACCACTGATTGCAGCATGTTCCTGATCCAAAATATTGAGCAATGCTGCAGGCCACTTCATTTCTATACCCGCAATACGGGTATCTATCTCCGGATAATCCAGAATGTCCTCACTCCCCAAAATCTCTACTCCCTCAGCTATTTCGAAATTCACATTTTTCCTGATAAATAACGATCCGGTCAGGTATTTGCCCGGCTGAAAGCTCACTGTTCCGCCACCTTTGCCAGCACAGTCGTCTATGGCTTTTTGAATTGCTTTGGTATTCAGGGTTTTTCCATCATTTACTGCGCCGTATTTATCAACAGCATAAACAACCTTTTTGAATTGAAACGGCTTCGCCCCCACCTTCGACACCCAGGTTGGAGCCTTCAATTGTGAAAAGGAGACAGGGGAAAATAAAACAATGAAAAACAACGTGCTCAGTAATCTCATGGAGGACAAAATATTTGGAAAATAAACATAGCAAGTAAATCTATAAACAGCAACCTGTCTCATCCTGTCTGTATGAAACTAGGCAAATTATTTTGTTACTTTGTACTACAAACCAAAGCTATGGAATTCAATTTTAGTCAGATCTTGTCCACTTCAATGGTACTCTTTGCCATTATTGATATCCTGGGAGCAATCCCCGTTGTCATTGAACTGAGAAAAAAAGCAGGTCACATAGAATCCGAGAAGGCAACAATAGTGGCCACCGTACTGATGATCATCTTTCTTTTTGCAGGCGAGAGCCTGTTAAAAATCATTGGTCTGGATGTCGCTTCTTTTGCCATCGCCGGTTCCTTCGTGATTTTCTTCATCGCAATGGAAATGGTATTGGGACTCACGATATTTAAAGAAGGTGATGCTCCCGAGACGGTATCTATAGTCCCCCTGGCTTTTCCGTTGATTGCCGGCGCCGGTACAATGACGACACTCCTCTCTTTAAAGACCGAATACGCGACCCAGAACATCATCATCGGGATCATGCTCAATATGGTTTTTGTTTATTTTGTACTGAAGAATACGGAACGTCTGGAACGTCTTTTAGGAAAATCAGGGCTGAATGTGCTCAGAAAGGCTTTCGGAATCATCTTATTGGCTATCGCAATCAAGCTGTTCAGGAACAATACCGGTTTGTAGAGGACTATGCTTTCAGCAGGCGGGCAGCAAACATGGTATCCGCCTTATGATGATAACCTTTGATGAGTTCCATTTTCTCGAGCTTCAGGGGAAGGTTCTCCAACAGCCATTCTACTACTTCTTCATTCTCCTGTTTGAATACCGAACAGGTGATGTAAATCAGAGGCATACCAGGTTTCAGGTATTTGACCACATTTCCGGCAATGGTTTTTTGCATCCTCGAAAAGAAGCTGATTTTGTGTTCGTCGAAATAATACAGCATTTCAGGTGTCCTGCCCCAGGTACCGGAACCTGAACATGGTGCATCGAGGATAATGCCATCAAATTCATAATGGTGAAGGTCCTGTTCGTTATTCTGCAGGAGATCAAGAACTTTCTTCTGGTATTTTTTAAGGCCTGCCTCCCGGAAACGTTCATCCAGGTTATTCAGGCTGTTTTCCCGGATGTCGCTGACCAGCAATTGTACAGAGGGTTCAAGATCATGTAAAAGGAGTGACTTGCCACCAGAGGCAGCACAGCAGTCCCACCAATACTCCCAGGGCTGGGGCTGAAATAACTGCCCTGTTTGCTGGGAAGATAAATCCTGTACCTGATAAGAAGCATTTGCTGGCAATATTTTTTCCAGCTTGGTACCATTGGCAAGAGCCAGCGTCTGGCTGTTTATCGGTGTTGAGGTTACACCTTCGGCCGAAAGCTTAGCCCTGATGTCATCCATATGACCGGATTTCACCCTTAGAAAAAGATCGGGCTGGATAAAAAACGATTCGTAAAAAGCTTGCTTCTCCAATTCCTTACTCAAATTTTCATGGAAGCTGAAGACCTCAGGCAATTTAAACTCCGGATAGATCCCGCTGATCAGCACAAGTTTATCTTCAAGAGATAAATGTACCTTGTCCCTCAGTTCGGGTAGCTTAGCCTCAATGACCAGGCTGGACGTTTCGTTGCAAAGGAAGTCGGCCACAGCTAGACGTAAAATCTGGTCGGCCTTGCCCAAGGCTTTTCCCAATCGGAAAAAACTGTAGATGTAACGGGTTACCCATCTTCTGTCGGATGAGCCCATTTGCTTATTTGCTTTGAAATAAGTAAACAGAAACCGGTGCAAAGGCAGTATTCCATCGTATTTGCTAAAAACCTGTTCGAAGGCCCTGATCTGATGCTCTACTCTCATTCTATAGTTTTTAAAGCGAAATCCTGATACCTCAGCAGCATCAGGTGGGTATTGATAAAGCCAAGCTTTGAGTCCCGGCTAAAAGAAAAAGTATTATGTAAGCCCTTATATTTCTCCCTGGTCAGGTATTCCATATAATGGGGGCCATGGGTTGCCAGAAGCTTCGCAAAATAGAAGCCGATATCAAATCCCTTAAAAGCGTATTCGCCTGGTTCAAAGTTGTATGCCTTGCGGTATCGGCGAATGAAAATATTGACTGCTGCGCTGGTGTAATCGACCTTGTAAGATGAAGTCAGGGCAGTATGCAGTGCTTGTAACTTATCGGTATTGTAGTTCTGCCTGATCCAGTCAGGATGTCCAAAAAGATCAACATTTAATCCTGCATTCTTCATTTTGATGAGCTTGTCGATGGTTGGAACTACAAACTTACGGTCGGAAGAACTCACCAAGATCAGGTATTTTTTATTCTTGATCAGCCTGGTCTCCATCGTAAATACCGAGGCAAACTCCTGGAATAAAAATGGTTGTTTACTATCTTTAAAATGAGCCCGGATAGGTGCGGCCATCACGTCATCATCAGCACCTTTTGGATTGATGAGTACAACTACTGTATTTGCAGGACTGTAGTGCTTCGCAATATAGGTTGCCAGTTTACCCACATGCAGATCAATGTTATTGATGACAGAAATCAGATTCGGATTATTGAACTCCCCTGGATGGGTAGCTGCCAAAGGACTGAGCAAGGGAACATTATTGGAAATGGAATAGCCTGACATATGTTTTAGGCCATCAGGAAATACAGGGCCGATAATAAGGTGACTTCCTGCCAGCTTACCCTCCTCAACCAGTTCGTCAAGACGGGCATTATTTTCACGGGAATCGAAAACATTCAGCTTAAAATTAAGGCCTGAAGCGGCTGCCGAATCTACACCAAGTTTAAAGCCCTGGTAAAAATCAATTGCCATCGCCGACCTTTCGACATCCGCCTTAACCGCTGTTTTGAGTTTGACTTCGTTCAAACGGAAAGGCAGCAATAAAGAAATATTAGCCTGCGTAAATTTAGACGCAGGCTTTTTTTCAGTTTCGTTCTCAACCTTTGAAAGTTCGGGCTTCTTAGTAGCAGTCTTTTGTACCTTCGGTGAACATGCAGCAAGCAGCAGGATCAGAAAAGCAACAGGCCAATTTTTATTCCCACTCAATGGTAGCAGGCGGTTTTGAACTAATGTCATATACAACACGATTGATTCCTTTCACCTTATTGATGATTTCATTAGAAATTTTAGCAAGTACTTCATAAGGCAAATGACACCAGTCTGCAGTCATCCCATCAACGGATTCAACAGCGCGAAGTGCAATTGCATTCTCGTAAGTGCGCTCATCTCCCATTACCCCAACAGATTGAACGGGGAGGAAAATCGCTCCCGCCTGCCATACTTTATCGTATAAGCCGGCATCTTTCAGGTTATTGATGTAAATGGCATCTGCCTCCTGAAGAATGGCTACTTTCTCTGCCGTCACCTCTCCAAGAATCCGGATTGCCAAACCTGGTCCCGGGAAAGGGTGGCGGCCAATAATGAAATGCTCAAGGCCCAATGAAGTTCCCACACGTCTTACTTCATCTTTAAACAAAGTATTCAGTGGCTCTACAACTTTGAGTTTCATAAAATCAGGTAAGCCACCTACATTGTGGTGTGATTTGATCGTGGCTGAAGGTCCTTTTACTGAAACAGACTCTATGATATCAGGATATATTGTACCCTGCGCAAGCCATTTCACATCCTGAACCTGGTGTGCTTCATCATCAAATACTTCAATGAATACCCTCCCGATTGCTTTACGTTTCAGCTCCGGATCAGAAACTCCGGCCAGCTGACTCAGAAAACGTTCTTTAGCATCTACACCTTTGATGTTTAAGCCAAGATGTTTGTACTGCTCCAATACAGCTTCATATTCTCCTTTTCTCAACAAACCATTGTCTACAAAGATGCAATGCAGATTGGTGCCTATCGCTTTATGCAACAGTATGGCTGCCACACTGGAATCAACACCACCAGACAATGCCAGAACAACCTTATCATTACCCAACTTCTCTTTCAGGTCTGCAATAGTGGTTTCTACAAATGCATAGGGCGTCCATTCCTGCTTACATCCGCAGATGTCAACCAGAAAGTTTTCCAGAAGTTGTTTACCGTCGATGCTGTGGGTTACCTCAGGATGAAACTGGATCGCATAGGTATCCGAGTCTTTCACCTGATAAGCCGCAACTTTCACACTATCTGTACTCGCGATCAGTTCAAAATGCTCAGGCACCTTAGTAATGGTGTCACCATGCGACATCCAAACCTGAGAATCGATATTGATATTTTTAAATAATTTATTGTCAGTAGCTACGAAATTAAGGTTGGCCCTACCATATTCCCGGGTTGATGAAGGTTGAACTTCACCTCCTGAATGTTGTGCGATGTATTGTGCACCATAACAAACTGCCAATACAGGATATTGATTATGAAACTTTTTTAAGTCGATCTGAGGAGCATCTTCCTGACGAACAGAATACGGACTACCTGAAAAAATGATGCCTTTAACGTCAGATGAAATTTCAGGGATATTATTGAAAGGGTGAATTTCGCAATAGACATTTAATTCACGTACTCTACGGGCAATTAACTGTGTATATTGGGAACCAAAATCGAGAATTATGATTTTTTCTAGCATGGCCAAAGTTAAGAATATTTAATTACTTCTACGCCGAACCGTCTTAAAAAATCCACGCCTTCATCACTTGGCAACCCTTTATATTCTGCATAAGAATCTTTAAAATACACCGTTTTAATGCCCGAAGAAAGAATCAGCCGCGCACAGGCGATACATGGTGAAAGCGTGGTGTAAAGCGTAGAACCGCTGATCTTGGAACCGTTTTTTACCGCATACAGGATCGCATTTTCCTCCGCATGGAGTGCAAGTGAACAACTCCCTCTGGAATCCCTGGCGCAACCTGTCTCGGGCCATTCCTCATCGCAGTTATGGGTGCCGGAAGGTGGGCCATTGTAACCAATGGAAATGATCCTTGTGTCTTTGGTGAGTACGGCCCCCACGTGTGCCCGTACGCAATGCGACCTGCCCGCAAGGTCTGTCGCCAAATTCATATAAATATCTTTAAAACTAGGTTTTATCCTCATACGCTTACAATAAAAAGACAGCCTGTCTGGGAGAACAGGCTGTCTTCTTCTTATTTTTATAATCGATTAATGTCCGCCTGAAATCTTCTTGTCAAAGTTAATACCTTGAGCGCGAAGTATACCACTTACTTTCCATGCATAGAAAGCAAGGTAGGCAAAACATATAATACCGACAATATAGCTGTACTGAATTCCGGTAAATTCAGAAACATAACCCTGAATCCAGCTCACAATACCGCCACCCATAATCATCATGATCAGGAAGCTACTACCCTGACTGGTGTTTTTACCCAATCCACTTACTGCCAAAGTAAAGATACATGGCCATAAAGTACTGCAGAACAGACCTACGCTGGTGAAGGCATAGACGCTGACCATACCAGTAGTGAACATACCAATCATGATCGCGATAATTCCGATAAATGAGAAAATAAGCAACATCCTTGCTGGATTTCCTTTACTCGCCATATCAGCAATGATCAACAACAGGATGATAAAGCCATACACATAGAATGGAGCCAGATCATGGTGAAATATGGCATTCACACCCAGGAAAATACCAAAAGCCAGATAAGGGGCAACAAACCTGAGAATTTTTTGAGTGCTCACGTTATCCGTGAAAGCTTCAACTGCGCCAGTCCAGCGACCGATCATCATACTCGCCCAATACAAGGAAATATACGGCGCTATTTCGCTGATTGAAAAGCCCAGATCTTTCTCCATATAAGCGGGTAAATTACTGGCGGTAGAGACCTCTACTCCAACATACACAAATATAGCAACCATACCTAAAACCAATTGCGGATAGTTCAGTGCAGAACCTTTGACGTTAGAATCTTCTACCGATGCCTCTACTAAAGTTGGCCTGTCGGGAAGCGAAGAAAGTTTGAGGAATACCGCGACAGCAATGAAAGCAACACCTAAGATCAAGTAAGGTACTTTCACACTTTCAATGCTTACGTTCTCTCCTGCGCTGGAAAGCGATCCAAAAATCGCAAAACTCACTATCAGGGGGCCAATGGTAGTACCAAAGTTATTGATCCCTCCTGCAAGTGTCAGGCGTTGAGAACCTGTAGTAATTGGCCCAAGAGCAATTGCTAAAGGATTGGCCACGGTTTGCTGTAAGGAAAATCCAAGGGCCACAATAAACAGACCGGATAGCATCAGAGGAAAGGAGCCCAAATTGGCTGCCGGATAAAACAATAAGGTACCTACTGCAGAAATCACCAAACCTAAGGCAAGGGAGTTTTTATAGCCCAGTTTATTAACAATATCTTGTTTAAGTAATACAGAAACCGCATTATATATTAATGCACCTACTGTGTACGCAATGTAAAATGCCAATGACACCCACTGGCTCTGACTTTGTGTGAGGTCAAATGCTTTTTTAAATACCGGAATTAAAATGTCGTTGCTCGCCGCCACGAAACCCCAGAAAAAGAATACCGTCACTAATGGGATGAATTGTCCCCATTTGGTTTGTGAATTTTCTACACTCATGTTTAAATTGGTTTTTAGATTGCTAAACATAAATAAAAAAAACTATAAGCTAAAGTGAAGTATTAGCTAAATCGGTTTATTTTTGTTATACCGCATTAAAAGCAAGCCTCACACCTCATTTATTACAGGCTGTCGGGGCAATTAGACAAAGGCAAAAGGAGATCATTTCTTCACAGAAAAATAGCCGAGTTTTATCTTTAAAATCGCATATTAGCACAATATATAGGTAGAACTGAATGTTTGAGACAATATTACAAGGGATAGGTGCGGGTATTTTATTTTCGTTTTTAACGGGCCCTGTATTTTTTTCCATGATCAAAACCAGCATAGAGAAAGGTTTCAAAGCCGGATTTTCCCTGGCTATCGGCGTGGTTTTCAGCGACATTATATTCATCTTCCTGACCATATTCAGCGCTCAGTTTGTCGACTATAATTCTGAATACAACCAATATGTAGGAATTGTTGGTGGACTGTTTCTGCTGGGGATCGGCATTTATTATCTTTTTAACAAGGTAAAAGTAAGCTACGATATTTCAGAAACGCTAAAAATTAAGAAAAGGGGCTATATCTTGAAAGGTTTCCTAATGTGTCTCCTTTCTCCTTCTACATTAATGTTCTGGATCATGGTCGGGGGCATTATTTCAGTCCAGCTTCATTATGACATGGCCGAAAAAATAATGTTCTTCATTGTGGCTATGGCTACTCAGCTTTCCGTCGACTGTATCAAGACTTACTACGCAGCAAAACTCCGTTACAGGATTAAAGAAAAAAACATCCAGACACTAAACAAAATTGCAGGAGCCGTCATTATCGTATTTGCCATTCGCATTTTCGTGGAGGTTATCCTGAAACACTACAGATAAAAGTTCACAAAAAAATCCCGCCAGATTGCTCCAGCGGGATTGATGCTTTAAAGCCAAAGATCTTTAGTAAGCTCTTTGATTATTTCCTTCTTTCCAGTTTACAAAGGCCTTATTGACAACTTTGTTTCCTCCCGGAGTTGGGTAATTACCTGAGAAATACCAATCACCTGTATGATTTGGACAGGCTACATGCAAATTATCAAGTGTCTGGTAAATCACCTCAACCTCTGCATTGATATTTTCAGGCGTAATGATCTTCGTGATCTGCGCTGAAATTTCTTCTTGTGTGAAAGGTCTGTAAATGTCTTTCACATGATTCACAATCTGTTCCTTCGGCAGCAGTAAAGACGCTTTACATTTTTGATATACTTCTTCTATAATGTGCTCCATTCCTTTGGCTTTCAGCAATTGAATAGCAGCTTCAAAGGCCACAAATTGTCCCATTTTCGACATATCGATTCCATAGCAATCAGGATATCGGATCTGAGGTGCAGAAGAAACGATAATGATTTTCTTCGGATGCAGCCTGTCAATGATCTTGATGATGCTTTGTTTCAATGTAGTACCACGAACAATGGAATCGTCTACGGCAACCAAAGTATCTGTATGGTTCTTAATTACCCCGTAAGTCGTATCATACACGTGAGCAACCATATCCTGGCGGTCGGCATCCTGTGTAATGAAAGTCCTTAGCTTCACATCTTTAATCGCCAGTTTCTCTACCCTAGGATTCATAGAAAGTAGCTCATCGAGTTGTTCGTCGTTCAACGTTTCTTTCCGGTTCAGCAAGGTATCTTTTTGTACACCCCTGATATAGCTGTGGATTCCTTCCACCATGCCATAGAAAGAAACCTCTGCAGTATTGGGAATGAATGAAAACACGGTATTCTTGAGGTCAGCACTTACTGTCTTTAAGATCTGGTCGCACAATAATGCTCCCAGGTGTTTCCGTTCTCTATAGATTTCTGCATCGCTACCTCTTGAAAAATAGATCCGTTCGAAAGAACATGCTCTTTTTTCCTGAGGTTCCCTAAAGACCTCCTGAGTAACCGTACCGTTTTTCTTAACGATAAGTGCATGTCCGGGTTCAATTTCCTTAACGTCTCTGAAGGCAATGTTAAATGCAGTCTGTATCGCTGGTCTTTCTGAAGCAGCGACCACAATCTCATCGTCCTGATAATAATAAGCCGGGCGGATTCCCGAAGGATCCCGAAGTACAAATGCATCTCCGTTACCGACTATCCCTGAAATGGCATAGCCCCCATCCCAGTTCTTCGCCGATCTTTTCAGGATCTTTGCGATATCCAGATGTTCTGAAATCTTATGGGTAATCTCCACGTTGGAGAGTCCTTCTTTTTTATATTCGTCAAATAACTCCTGATTTTCATCATCAAGGAAATGTCCGATTTTTTCCAATACCGTCACTGTATCAGCCTGTTCCTTAGGGTGCTGACCCAATTCATACAATTGTTCCAGTAACTCATCTACGTTCGTCATGTTAAAGTTTCCGGCGATCACCAGATTACGAGTCATCCAGTTGTTCTGACGTAGAAATGGGTGACAGTTTTCTATACTGTTTTTACCATGCGTACCGTAACGCAAGTGTCCCAGTAAAACTTCTCCAATAAAACTTACGTTTGCTTTTAACCATTCTGCATCCTGCATCAATTCCGGCGTCTCATTCTGGATGTCAACAAACTTATTTTGAACATATCCAAAAATGTCAGCAACCGCATTTTGAGCCATGGACCGGTACCTACTGATGTACCTGTGTCCTGGTTTAACATCCAGTTTGATAGTGGCAATTCCCGCTCCATCCTGACCACGGTTGTGCTGTTTCTCCATTAGGAGATACAGTTTGTTTAGTCCGTAAAGTGCAGTCCCGTATTTTTCCTGGTAGTATGAGAGCGGTTTTAAAAGGCGGATAAAGGCTATTCCGCATTCATGTTTGATCGAGTCACTCATTAGGTGTGTTGTTTGAGCCGCAAATTTACCGTTAAAAATAATCAGAACCTAGAAAGAAATGCTTCATTTCTTTGAATTGACGAAGCACTAACTTGCGGATTTCCGACCGTATCATCGCCCTAACTCACAGCAAAAGGCACTTTTGAGCTTGATCCACAGCCGATTAAGCAATTTAAAAAAGATGTCTTACATCTTTTTTAAATTAGATTTTGACACTTGAAAGACACCCGTACAAAAAATTCGAGAAGATAAGGTGCTTAAGCTACCAGCCTTTGATAGCCCCGCCTTTAAACTTCCTTCTCTGCCACTTTAGCAACCTCATCAGATTGATAAGACTGGACAAATTTTTTGACGTTCTCTGCGTCTTTATTATTTTCCCTGGAAACAATAAGATTTACGTATGGTGATTTCGAATCCTCCATAAATAAACCAACTCTGCATTTCCATAGCATTAAATTAATCGGGAACTATTTACCTTTGGTCAGGTCTACATGCATAGAAGCAATATCAGCCCCAAAGAAAACCGAAGCATGCTCATCAAAGGTTTTGGGATCCCCAGAAGTGTAGAACGCCTTTTTTGAGGCGAGTTCGAGTTGTCTGGTCATTTCGGGATGTCGTTCCAGATAATCCTTTAGGCTATCTGCTACAATCTCTCCCTGCCCCAATACTCGGATTGAATTAGGCACCACATTATTGATCTTGGGAATGAGCAGGGGATAATGCGTGCAGGCGAGCAGCACGCAATCAATCTGATCATTTTTTTCCAGTAGCTGATCGATGTACTTCTTTACAAAATAATCAGCACCAGGTGCAAGATGTTCATTGTTTTCCACCAAGGGCACCCACATTGGGCAACTTTGCTGATGTACTTCAATTTCCGGAAAAAACTTATTGATCTCCATCAGATAGGATTCGGAATTCACCGTCCCTCTTGTACCCATCACACCAATCTTTCCGCTCTCTGTATACTGACCAACCACCTCAGCAGTAGGCCTGATTACACCGAGTACCCTTCGGTTCGGATACTTATAGGGAAGTACGTTTTGTTGGATTGAGCGCAATGCTTTTGCCGACGCCGTATTACAAGCAAGGATCACCAATGGACAGCCTTGCTCAAATAGCCATTCTACGCAATCCAACGTGTAGTGGTATACCGTTTCAAACGAATGGTCACCATACGGCGAACGCGCGTTGTCACCAAAATAAATATAATTGTACTCAGGCAGCTTTTCCGCTATAGCCTTAAATACAGTCAGTCCTCCATACCCGGAGTCGAAGACACCAATTGCGTTTTTATCGTTCATTGCAAATGAAAACGGGACCAGGTTTGATTACCTGGTCCCGCAATTTAAAGATTTTTCTGCAATCCCCTCAAGAGGGCAACGCATATTACAAATGAATTATTTTTTCGGAGCAGCCGGAGCTGGAGTTGTTGTGGCAGTCAAAGGAATACCCAGTTTTGTTTTTACCAGATTAGTGATGTCTTCTCCCCCGTCCCAGTAAACCAATGCCTGATTGGCAGTATCAAACACGTAAGCATAACCTCTTTCTTTAGAAACTGCTTTAATGGCTGCGTCAGCTTTTACCTGAATAGGATTGAACAATTCAGCATTTTTTGTTTCCATTTCCTGTTGAGCTTTAGTTCTTGCATCAGTGATGCGTTTTTCTAAATCCTGCAGATTTGCACCCATCGTTTGTAATTCCTTTCCTACTACTTCTTTGTTGGCCTCACTTAATGTTTTTTCTTTGTCTTGTGCTTGTTTGTACAGACCTTGGTACTCATTGATCATTTTCTCAATATCAGCAGTCTTAGTTTTGTTTAAAGCTTCAAGGGTTTCTTTGGCTTTTTTAACTTCAGGCATCGCATCAATAATTACCGCTGAATTTAAGTGTGCCAATTTTTGTTGTGCATTTGCGATGTTAGCAGTAAATAATAATGCTCCTGCTACAAAAAATGCGTTCATTAACTTTCTCATCGTATTTCTCTAATTGTTTTTTAGTATATTTTATTTGTGTGTATTACTTGATTACTGTACCTGGTTTATATCCTAATCTGGTGATCACATCATTGCTCACATCATAAGTACTGCTAGCATAGATCATCATTGTAGCTTCGCTACTTTTATCAAAGATGAAATCCAGCAATTTGATCTTAGCAACCTCAGCAACCGCTTTGCTTACCTTGGCCTGAATCGGGTTGAGTAGTTTAGTCCGGTTCTGAAAAAGTTCACCCTCCGGGCCGAATATCCTGCGCTGGAATTCCTTAGCCTGCTTTTCCTTTTCTATGATTTCATTTTCACGTCGCTTGCGCATGTCCTCAGTCAGCAGAACCTGATCAGCCTGATAGGTTTTATACATCTTGTCAATCTCCGTAAAATTATTGTCCACCTGTTGCTGCCATTGCTCAGACAATACGTTCAACTGGCTCAGGGAAGATTTATATTCCGGCAGATGTTTCAGGATGTATTCCGTATCCACGTAGGCAAACTTCTGGGCAAACGCACCCATTCCTGTAAATAACAAAAGGCAAATTAAAACGTACTTTTTCATTTCTTACAATTAATTAGTTAAAGCCGCCCAGTTGCTGAGCGATGCTGAAATGGAACTGACCTTTGTTCGCATCCGGCAAACCAGGAATCTTATCAAATCCATATCCGTAGTCTATTCCCAACAATCCGAATATCGGTAAAAATATCTTTGCACCCAAACCTACGGAACGTCTGACATTAAAAGGATTGAAATCACTGAATTTGTTCCAGGTATTACCACCCTCAGCAAAAGCAACCACAAAGGCAGTAGCTTGCTGACTTGCAATAACAGGATACCTCAATTCCATTACATATTTAGTGAAGATAGGACTTCCTGAATTTTGAGCAATTGATGAATTGGCTCCAGCAGGTATTACCGTATTATTTGCATAACCACGCATTGCAATCAACTCAGATCCTTGTAAAAAGTCAAACCCTTGCATACCGTCTCCACCTAATTTAAACCGCTCGAATGCAGATTGTCCTACCTGCTGGTTGTACAAACCAAGGAAACCAAACTGCGCCTGCGCTTTTACCACCATCTTACCAACTAATCTCTGGAACCACTGCGACTCAAATTTCCATTTGTGGTACTCAGTAAACTTATAACGTTGTTTATCGGAAGCTGTTGCGTAGTTCAGATTATTTAATAATGAATATGGAGGTGTAGCCTGGATCGTGAATCTGAAATAAGAACCTTCTGTAGGGAAGATCTGATGGTTTCTTGAATCCCTGCTCAGTTCCTGCGTCAAGTTAAAGTTGTATGAAGTTCCACTGCTGAACAAATATCCAGGATAGTTATTCAGGATGTATTGTTGTGCATTTACCGCATAACTCAATTGGAAATAGTTATCCGGGAAGTTAAGTCTCCGGCCCAAACTTACGGTTACGCCATTCAAACGGATTTTCTGAAAATTAGCATTGGTTCTGTCAGCACCATTAGACTGCAATGAAGTAAATGCGCTAACGCCAAAACTAATTGGTTTCTTGCCACCTAACCAGGGCTCGGAGAACGAGAAGCTGTAAGACTGATAATACTTACCATTAGTCTGTCCCCTTAAACTCAGTTTTTGTCCGTCACCTTTCGGCAATGGTTTATAAGCGTCCAGGTTAAACAAGTTCTTTAACGAGAAGTTATTAAAGGTAAGCCCCAATGTACCGATGATGTTACCACCACCGAAACCACCAGACAATTCAATCTGGTCCGAAGGTTTCTCTTCTACGGTATATTCAATATCTACCGTACCATCTGCCGGGTTTGGCTTTGGAAGGGGATTTGTTTTCGATTCGTCAAAGTTACCCAGTGCACCGATCTCGCGCACACTACGTACTAAAAGCTCCTTGGAGAATTTCTCTCCCGGTTTGGTTCTCAGTTCGCGCAATACCACACGGTCATTGGTAATGGTATTTCCCTTCACTGTGATCCGGTTATTGGTATATTGAGGACCTTCAGCAATACGCATTTCAATCTCAACAGTATCATTATAAATCTTGGTCTGTACTGGCTCAATCTGGAAAGTCAGGTAACCGTCGTTCAGGTAAACGCTGGAAACATCATCTCCATTTGCACTTCCCCTCAGTTTTTTCTCTAATTTTTCCTCGCTGAAGACCTCACCTTTTTCAATGCCCAATACCCTTTCCAAATCCTGGGTAGTATATTTTGCATTTCCTGCCCAGGTAATATTACCGAAGTAATATTTTGGTCCCTCGTAAAGATCTATTTTAATACCTACAGCTTTATCGCTGTATTGATACACGCTGTCTTTCAAAATAGTCGCGTCACGATAGCCTTTATCCTGCATCTTCGCGATCAGTTTCAACTTATCTTCTTCATACTTCTCCTTGTTGAATTTACCCGAGCCAAAGACTTTGTAGAAAGCCTGTTGCTTAGTCTTCTTCAAAAACTTGCGCAGTTTAGCCGAGGAGAAGTCTTTATTTCCTGTGAAATTGATCTCATGGACTTTCACTTTTCTTCCCTTATCAATAAAGACTTCCAAAATCATCCCATTTTCCATGTTTGGATCAGGCTTGGTCTTAAAATCAACTGAAGTAAAGAAATAGCCTTTTTCAAGGAGGAATTTCTTGATCGTTGTGGTTGTCGAATTGTATAGATTGTCGTTAATGATGGACTTGCCACTTTTTTCGTTCAGCTTTTCCAGGATGTCCGTACGCTGCGATTTGCTTACACCGTTGATTTCAAATGAAGCAAGTCGTGGACGTTCCACAACTTCAATATCAAAGAAAACAGAATCGCCTTCGATTTTAGTAATGTCTAGTTGGATGTCGTCAAACAGGCCCTGTGCCCATAAAATCTTGATCGCATTTGAGGTCGCTTCCCCAGGAAGGGTAATGCTCTCTCCTTTGATAAGCTTAGAAAGCGTAATGATCACATCTTTCTCTACGAATTTACTTCCAGTAAGTGTTGTACCTCCAATGATATACTCTTTTGGGTTGAAATAGTCCAGGTCCAGCCCATTTACTTTTAAGCTTGGGGGCGTTAGATTTGGCTGAGGGCGTGTGATCTGTGCCATTGATGGTAACCCGATCAATAACAATAATATAAGTTGGTATATCCTTTTCATTTACAATCTAAAAATCGATGCTAAGTTAATTTAAACACATGTTAAAAAGTGTTAAAAGTAAAATTAGTTCAATTGTTCACTAATTTTGCCGAAGCGGCGTTCGCGTTTTTGGTAGTCTACAATGGCTTCAAAAAGATCTTCCTGTCTGAAGTCCGGCCATAACTTATCGGTGAAATAAAGTTCTGTGTAAGCCATTTGCCACAACAGAAAATTACTCACTCGGTGTTCTCCACTGGTACGGATCATCAGTTCCGGATCCGGCATACCCACCGTAGTCAGTTGGGCAGCAAAGTTTTCCTCATTGATCTCTTCCACTCCTAGCTTTCCGTCTTTGACCATTTGTGCCATTTTTTTAGCAGCATCGATGATTTCCCATTTAGCACTATAGCTCAGTGCAAGGGTCAGCGTACAACGGGTATTTTGAGCTGTTTTATCCATTGCACTTTTCAGGTCATCTATACATTTCTGAGGCAAAGAGGCAATATCGCCAATTGCATTCAAACGGATGTTATTTTTCGTCAGGGTTGCAGTCTCCTGATTGATCGTTGAAATCAGCAATTCCATTAACGCATTCACCTCTTCAATCGGCCTGTTCCAGTTTTCAGTAGAGAAGGCGTAGACAGTCAAATGTTTAATGCCAATGTCCGCGCAGCCTTCCACAATATCCTTTACAGAAAGCACACCGCTTTCATGTCCAAAATGTCTGAATTTCCCCTGATTTTTTGCCCACCTTCCATTGCCATCCATGATGATTGCAATGTGTTCCGGCAAACGTGTAACGTCAATTTGTTCTTTAAATCCCATCAATTATGTGCAAATATGCCTAAAATGTATAACATTTTTGGGACACAAAGGTATAAGATATGCCAATACCTACAAACATATACGTATCTCTTTTTCTAAAATCCCCTCTTTGTGTCCCGGAAGCCCCATATCCAGGAATAGCAGAAGGATCCGCCAACCGCATTCTAATCGGTAAATTACTATCCGAAGGCCAGTTAGCACTTCCCGGATCCGGATAATTCCGGCTCACATCATCCAGATAATCCGTGTAGGCAGTACGGTAACCGATCTGGGTAAATAAACCCCAATTTTCTTTCATTCTGAATTTCATGCCCAGTCCGTAGGGAACCGAAAGGGCGTAGTTCCTGTAAAGCTCCGCCTGTCCTTCAGTTTGGTAAAAACGCAAGCGGTATTCTTCATTTCCTAACACCGGATCATTTGGATATTTAGCTTTCGGACTAAAAAACACACCTCCTATACCTGTAAAAACATACGGTGTAAATGCCTTTCTCCCCCCTCCGGCAAAATATTCCAGGAAGTTGAAATCCAGCTGCAGGCTAACCTCATTCAAGGCTGTATTAAAATTCAACCCGCGGTCCCTGAATTGCTGATTGCTGGATTTCAGGTCGTCTGCCTTGATCTTGCCATAGCCATAATGCAGACCGAGCGCCCAATAGGGATCAAAATTCAACTTGACATATCCGCCAGCAGCTAGCCCGCTCAATTTAAGCGGTTTGTCCTGGTTAAGATCACCGATATAACCTGCACCACCAGCAAATGCACCCAGTTCAAATGTCTGGGCATTCGACGTCCCAATTCTCCATAACGAGAGGATAAGGAAGCAATATATTAGTTTCTTAACCGGCATTTTAATAGTTACGTGTGTCTATACCCCACAATAGTTTATTCCTTAACGTTGTCAGGTAGCTTTCATTGTTCAACCGGATTAGATTGATATGGAAAGCCGCCTTATTCAAAGTAATCTTCACCGAACGGTCTACAGTTACTGTTCTCGAATCACAGGAGACCAGAAACTTAGCACTCCTTGCTTCAACTTCAAAAGTCAAAGATACATCGTCTGGAATAATTAATGGCCTGACATTCAAGTTGTGCGGTGCGATAGGCGTGATGACAAAATTTTGCGAACTGGGGTAAATGATAGGACCTCCACAGCTCAATGAGTAGGCTGTCGATCCTGTAGGCGTCGCAATGATCAGCCCGTCAGCCCAATAAGAGTTCACAAACTCATTGTTCATATAGGCATGAATGATCATCATCGCCGAATTGTCTCTTCTGTGTATCGTGATGTCATTCAAAGCGAAATTCTCATCTCCGAACAATCCGTGTTTGGATTCGAGTGTCAATAAGCTCCGTTTGTCCAGCGCGTATTCTTTATTCTGCAGAGCATGTATTGCGGTCTTAATCTCATCCTTATTGATACTCGCCAGAAACCCGAGCCTTCCAAAGTTAATTCCAATGACCGGAATACCCGAATCCCGGATCAGCGATAAAGTATCCAATAAGGTACCATCGCCCCCAAGGCTCACCAATACGTCTGCATGATCAACTAAATCCGCATGCCCGGTAAACACCTGTGTATCTGTAGGGAGTTTGATTTTATCTTTAATGAAGTCCAGGTATTTTTTATAGACAAAGACAGGACACTTAGATTCTTCAAGGACATTGAAAACTTCCTGCACATAGGGCAATACACTGTTGTTGAACTCTCTACCGTAGATTGCAATCTTCATTAAATGGTTTGGTTTTCTTTAAGGGGATCAGACATTCAAATAATTCATAAACGAATTATATCGGTCTTCTGTTCCATTGTCCGATGTGGTTGTATTAAAAACAGCTTTAACCTGATAATTATACCGCTCAAAAGAGGATACGATACCCGACAAATCAGTTTTGTTTATTTTTAAGGTAACTTCCAGCTTGGTAGAGTCGGGAAAGGACTGTACATAAGAAGACAGCACCTGTGCATTATCAGCCTCTACAATCTGCGCCATATGGGCCAGTGAATTGTTCCTGTTTCCGATCTCCAGCACAATGATCCCCCCTTGTTCTTTAACTGCATAGATCTCAGAGGTATATTCCAATAGGTTATTGATGGAGATCAGACCGAGATAGTTCTTTTTATAATCAAGAACCGGCACTACCGACAAACGCAACTGATGAAATAAGCGGATGATGTCATAGATGTGCGCATCTTCGTAAACAAATGGATTGAGTAACGAAAGTGCCAGACTACCGATAGCCTGACTTCCGTCTTTCACTTCTATCAGTTCCTCTTCTGCCAGCAAACCCAGAAACTGAGTCTCATTCACAATGGGCATATGATACAGCTTGAACTCAGTCATGCGCTCCAAAGCTTTCTGAACCGTATCAGAAGTCTTTAGCGGTGGAATCGAGTTGGATATGAGTTCAGATGCCAGCATTTATTTCAATAATACCCTGTTTAAAAATTTATCTAAATAACCATTGAAAATCTCCGGTCTTTCCATCATCGGCGCATGTCCACATAAATCTACCCAATTCAATTCAGAATTCGGCAAAAGTTCATGAAATTCCTCTGCCACTTCAGGTGGTGTTACTTTATCTTGTTTGCCCCAAATCAGCGAAACGGGAATTGTGATCTTTGAAAGGTCTTTCGACATGTTGTGGCGGATGGCCGACTTGGCCAATGCCAAAATTCGGATTACCCTCGAACGTTCGTTCACCGTCTTGAAAACTTCGTCTACAAGTTCTTTAGTTGCCGTAGCGGGATCATAAAAAGTAAATGCGACTTTCTCCCGAACATATTCATAACTCTCCCTTTTAGGGAAAGAGCCACCAAATGCATTTTCGTAAAGGCCGGAACTTCCGGTCAGCACCAAGGCTTTCACGTTTTCCTGATGGGCAGTAGTAAAAACGAGACCAACGTGTCCACCTAATGAATTTCCGATCAGTACAACCTGACCGAGTTTTTTATGCTTAATGAACTTATGAATGTATTTAGACAGGCTTCTTACACCAAGCGTGAGTATTGGAAGCTCATAAATCGGCAATATCGGCACCAGGACATGATACCTGTCTTTAAAATAATCAATCACATCTTCCCAGTTACTCAGCTCCCCCATCAAACCATGAAGTAATACCAGGGTTTCACCTTTTCCAGCTTCAATATATTTAAACCCATCTTCTTCTATTACTTCGTATCTCATGTTGAATGTTATGTAAGGTATGCTACTAAGTTAGTAGACTAAAATTAATTTAATGTAATTTAAAATATTATTTTTAAGAAAACCGCTGAATCACCAATATGTCACACAATTTATGCCAATTGTGTTTTCACAATTTCGGCAATCAGCTTTCCATCTGCCTTACCGGCCAATTGCTGATTGGCTGCCCCCATTACCTTACCCATTTCTTTCACCGATGTAGCCCCGCTGCGCTGAATAATGTCGGCGATCACCGCTTCAATTTCTGCGCGGTCCAGTTGTTTTGGCATATAAGCCGAAATCACTTCAATTTCTTCTTCTTCAATCTTGCTCAGATCAGCACGTCCTTGTCCATGATAAATATCTGCCGATTCTTTACGCTGTTTGATCAGCTTCTGAAGGATCTTCAATTCTGCTTCCTCAGTAATTTCTTCCGATGATCCTTTTTCTGTTCTGGCCAGCAGCAATGCGGCTTTAATGGCTCTTAACCCTCTTAATTTGGCCTGATCTTTAGCCAACATGGCTTGTTTGATTTCCTGATCTATTGTTGTTGATATCATATCGGTTCTATTCTATTATTTTCTATTGATGATTGTTCCGGTTGCCTGTGCTGTCGGCATAATGAGCATGTCGTTGATATTGACATGTGCCGGTCTGCTTACCGCAAACCAGATCGCTTCTGCAATGTCATTCGCCATTAATGGATCGAGTCCATCATATACTTTTTTCGCTCTGCCTTCATCTCCTTTGAAGCGCACTTTCGAAAACTCGGTTTCTACCATGCCCGGATTGATCGCCGTCACCCGGATGCCATGTGGCAAAAGATCAATTCGCATCCCCTTATTTAAGGCATCTACCGCATGCTTGGTTGCACAGTAAACATTTCCATTCGGATATACTTCCTGGCCGGCAATGGAGCCAATATTGATGATATGCCCTTTTTTCTGAGCGACCATCCAGCTGGACACGATCTTTGTAGTATACAACAATCCCTTCACATTGGTATCGATCATCGTATCCCAGTCGGCTACACTTCCTTTGTCTATCGGATCCAAGCCCTGGCTCAATCCTGCATTGTTAATCAACACATCTACCTTCTTCCAGGAAGCAGGCAGTGTTTCCAGCTTATAAGAAAGGTCTTCCTGATCCCTTACGTCCGCAACAATGCGTTTCACGGCAACCGCATACTTATCTTCGAGCTGCTTCGATGTCTGTTCGAGCAGTTGCTCCCTTCTGGCCAATAAAACAAGATCATAACCTTGAGCAGCAAACAAATGTGCACAGGCTGCCCCAATACCTGAAGTAGCGCCTGTAATCAATGCAATCTTCGACATGTGTGTATTCTATTTAGCTAGCAAAGCTATAAATTTTTAAAGCCTTTGTACTATTCAAAAAATAAACTGAATGTAACGTGACGCAGCATCAGTTTATCTATAGGTGTGCTATACCGATGAAGGGGTTCATCTTTCAGTACACTGTTCAGGGAATAGGATAGTTTTATTTCTGGCGACATTTTGAAGTATTCAAAGTAGAGATCGAATCCAAGGCCCGCCTCATAGGACAAAAAGCTACGCTTGTTATTGACCAGCTTTTCAGCCGGATCGGTCACCAGGTCATTATTGCTTTTTTTCTTCGACGAGATGTCCACCGAATATTTCCCTCCCCCGATAACATATGCCCTGAAATTATTTCTCCGGTCAGATTTGAGTTTAAATCCAAGGGGAAATTCCACCATCGTTGCCGAGGTTTTCTTCTCCACATCCATATTTGGATTCGTATACTGGTAAGATAAGATCCTGTCGTTGAACACCAGCACCGGAGTAAACCTCAGGTCGGCATTTTCGCTGATCCGCTTGTTGACCACAAATCCGATCCCAAATCCTGGTGAGGATTTGGAAGAAACAGACCTCAGTGTAAAGGAATCAGGTCCCAGTTCCGGATCAAAAAAAGGTGCCCGCCAGTCCGCCGTTTTTAAGATCTTATACTCAGATCCCACATATTGAAAGGTAAAACCAAAATGAATGTCATCATCATCTACTCCTCCACCCCAATTTTGGGCGCTGGCTGTAAAAAATCCAGACAACAGCAGGACGAGTAGGTTGATCTTTAGCTTCATTTGATCCCGGTATAAATGGCACTGATACCAAACGTAAGCCGCCTGTCTTTAGTATGTTTAAAGCCCACCTTCTGCATTAAGGAAAGAAAAGCGTCCCCATCAGGAAAAGCTGCCACCGACTCCGGCAGGTATTCATAGGCGCGGTGATCTTTGGAAAATAATTTCCCCAGCATTGGCGTGATGTGCTTAAAATAAAAATTATAACCTTGTTTCACAGGAAAGGCCCTGGGCTTAGAAAATTCAAGGATGACCATTTTCCCGCCTGGCTTCAGCACCCTGTACATGTCTGCAAGCCCTTTTTCGAGGTTCTGGTAATTCCTTACCCCAAAAGCCACGGTAATTGCATCAAAATGATCATCATTAAAGTGCAAGCCTTCAGAATCGCCCATTTGGACTGAGAAAATGTGCTGCAGGTCCCGTTCCTGGATTTTTTTGCGGGCCACATCCAACATCCCTTCCGAAATGTCTACGCCAATGATCTTTTCGGGCTGAAGGATCTTAATCGCTTCAAAAGCGAAGTCGCCAGTACCTGTAGCGACATCCAGCATGATCCTTGGCTGTATGGATTTGAGCTCCCTGATCGCCTTTTTACGCCAGATGATATCTATTCCCAGCGACATGAAATGATTTAAAAAATCATAGGTGCCAGAGATATTATTGAACATGCTGGCCACTTGTTCCTTTTTGCTCGCAGTAGGAGATTGGTATGGTGTGATGTTTTCGTTCATGGTATGGCGCAAAGATAAGTATTGTTGAAAACTAATTTTCTACCTTTGTCAAATGATTATAAAATCAGCAACATTTATTTGCAGCAACACCAAGGTTTCTGCACTTCCTGTGGCGAACATGCCGGAATATGCTTTCATCGGACGTTCGAACGTAGGAAAATCTTCCCTGATCAACATGCTGGTCAACCAGCATGGACTGGCAAAAACCTCCCAAAGACCTGGAAAAACGCAATTGATCAATCATTTTCTCATTAATGAAAAATGGTACATTGTCGATCTGCCGGGCTACGGCTATGCGAAAGTCTCCAAAAGCAGCAGGGAAAAATGGGAAAAATTCATCAGGAACTACATTACCAAGCGCGAAAGCCTGCAATGTGTTTTCGTATTGATCGATAGCCGTTTAGAGCCTCAAAAGATCGACCTGGAGTTTTGCTGCTGGATGGGCGAGATCCAAATTCCCTTTGCCCTGGTATTTACCAAAGCAGATAAACAGTCCACCGTTAAGACCGACCAAAATGTCGCGGCTTTCAAAAAAGCACTCGGCGGCTGGTTCGAAGAAATCCCACCTTACTTTGTTACTTCTGCAGAAAAAAGCCAGGGAAGAGAAAAGGTATTGGAGTTCATCGAACAGGTCAATCATGATTTCGTGATGCCTATCCTCACTTCAAAAGAAGACTATCAACCTTAAACTATGAAGAAGTATTTTTCATTGGTGCTGTTTGCACATTCTATTTTTGCCCTGCCCTTTGCCATGATCGGATTTTTCCTTGGTGTCACCACCACAGCGCATCCCTTCAACTGGCTGCTGCTGGTACTGGTGCTGCTCTGTATGGTTTTCGCCAGAAACTCGGCAATGGCATTCAACCGCTACCTGGACCGGGATATCGATGCTAAAAACCCGCGTACGGTCATGCGTGACATTCCTTCAGGGAAGGTATCAGCAAACGAGGCGCTCATTTTTGTAATCGCCAATTGCATACTTTTTGTCATTACCACCTTTTTCATCAACCCACTCTGCTTCTACCTCTCACCTGTTGCCCTATTTGTTGTACTATTTTACAGCTATACCAAAAGGTTCACGGCACTGTGCCACCTGGTTCTGGGCCTGGGCCTTTCCCTTGCGCCTATCGGCGCATACATTGCCGTCACTGGAGTGTTTCATATCGTTCCGGTGTTGTATGCCTTTGCGGTACTGTTCTGGGTGAGCGGTTTTGACATCATTTATGCCCTGCAGGATGAAGATTTCGACAGAGGTGAAAAACTCCATTCCATTCCGGCAGCATTGGGCATCAAAAATGCACTCCGTCTGTCCGTTGTTCTGCACATCGGTTCGGCACTTTGTGTGATCCTGCCCATATTTTTCAGCTCATTCAGCTATTTTTACTATGCAGGGGTCATCTTCTTTTGTGTGATGCTTACTTACCAGCACCTATTAGTAAAGCCTACCGACATTAGTAAAGTCAACCGGGCTTTTGCCACTACAAACGGATACGCTTCAGTCGTATTCGCAGCTTGCTTTTTAATCGACGCTTTTTTAAGAACTAATTTCAACTTTTAATCTCCATGATCGACCTGACCATTCCCAAAAAGAAAAGACTCTATATTCCGCAAAATCTCGAAATGAAATGGGATAATCTCGAACCCATTTTGAAAGAACTGCTGGAGCGCCCCATAGCTCATGTACATGACCTCGAGCAGTGGCTGAAAGACAAAAGCGAACTGGAAGCTGCACTGGAAGAAGATTTTGCCTGGCGCTACATCAAAATGAGCTGCGATACGGCCAACGAAGAACTGGTGAAAGACTTTCAGTATTTTGCTACAGAGATTGAACCTAAGATCTCTCCTATTGCCAACCAACTCAACCAGAAATTCAACGACAGTCCCTATATTGATGAGCTTGACCAGGAGAAATATTTCGTTTTCATCAGGGCCATCAGGAAAGCTATAGAAATTTACAGGGAAGAAAATGTGGAACTGTTGACAAAACTGCAGGTAACACAACAAAAATACCAGTCTATCACAGGTGCCATGAGCGTCAGTATCAATGGACAGGAATACACACTGGAACAAGCTTCCAATTTCATTAAAGACCCCAAAAGGGAAATCAGGCAACAAGCCTGGGAGACCATACAGCAAAGACGTCTTCTCGATAAAGACGAATTGAATACCCTGTTCGACGACCTCATTGCCATGCGCCACCAGGTTGCCCTCAATGCCGGTTTCGAAAACTACCGCGACTACATGTTCCAGGCCCTGGGCCGGTTCGACTATACCCCTAAAGACTGCTACCATTTTGCAGAAGCCATTGAAAAACAGATCGTACCGATTTTGAAAGCGCAGGCAGAAAAAAGAGCAACAGCACTTGGCCTCGAAACCCTGAAGCCATGGGACATGGAGGTAAGTACTACCGGAAAACCTGCGCTGAAGCCTTTCCGCGATGGAAAGGAACTGATCGACAAAAGCATCGATTGCTTCAACGCGATCAATCCCAAACTCGGACAAATGCTATCTGTTATGAAGGCCAACGACCTCTTTGATGTGGAAAGCAGGAAAGGCAAAGCACCCGGTGGCTACAACTATCCCCTGGCAGAGACAGGCGCGCCCTTCATTTTCATGAACTCGGCCAACTCCCTACGGGACCTGACTACAATGGTCCATGAGGGCGGACATGCAGTCCACACTTTCCTCACGGCCCACTTGGAGCTCAACGACTTCAAACACTGCCCTTCGGAAGTGGCAGAGCTCGCTTCCATGAGTATGGAACTGATTTCCATGGACAACTGGCAGATCTATTTTGACAAGGAAGAAGACCTGATCAGGGCAAAAAGAGAACAATTGCTGGATGTTTTGAAAACACTGCCCTGGGTAGCCGTCATCGACCAGTTTCAGCACTGGATCTATACCAATCCTTTGCATACGTCGACCGATAGAGAAGAAGCCTTCAAACAGATCTATTCCCGTTTCGGTGCGGCCTTTGCTGATTGGAGCGGACTGGAAACAGAATTTGGAAACGCATGGCAGAAACAACTACACCTCTTCGAAGTGCCTTTTTACTATATTGAGTATGCAATTGCGCAGCTTGGTGCCATTGCCATATGGAAGAACTACAAAGAAAACCCGGAAAAAGCGATGCAACAGTACCTTTCTGCACTTTCTTTAGGCTACAGTAAGCCAATAAACGAAATTTATGAAACTGCCGGAATCAAATTCGACTTCAGTTTATCATACGTGGAGGAATTAGCAAGCTTTGTAGCCGATGAATTGCAAAAATTAGGCTAAGTCTAGCACGAATTCCTTATTTTGAGCAACAAACTAAGCCAAACAAGTATGTTTGAAAAACTTTTCAGAAAAAAGTCCATCGCCCGAATCCTGGAAGACGCATCCAAGGGATACGGTGAGCACGGCACTTCATTACACAAGACTCTTGGCGTAAGGGACCTTACTGCATTCGGGATTGCAGCCATCATTGGTGCGGGTATTTTCAGTACCATTGGTAAAGCCAGCGCAGATGGCGGGCCAGCGGTTATCTTCCTTTTCATTTTCACCGCCATAGCCTGTAGTTTTGCCGCATTTGCCTATGCCGAATTCGCCTCTATGGTGCCCGTTTCCGGAAGCGCTTATACCTATTCTTATGTTGCCTTTGGCGAATTGGTTGCCTGGATCATCGGCTGGTCGCTCATTATGGAATATGCCATCGGGAACATCACCGTTGCGATTTCCTGGTCCGATTATTTTACAGGCCTGCTCTCTTCCATACAGATACCTGCCCTCAATATCAACGGGATTCACCTTCCCGACTGGACGACTATGGACTACCTGACTGCTTACAATGGTCATAATCATGCAGAAGCACTCGTCAAGGCCGGAAAGAACTTTGCAGATCTGGATGATGCCACACGCATTGCCAACAATGCCTGGATCACCGCACCCCGGATCGGCAGTTTCCACCTCGTAGCGGACCTTCCAGCACTTGGCATCATTATTTTCATCACCTGGCTGGTCTACCGCGGAATGAAAGAATCCCGGAATGCCAGCAATGCGATGGTGATCGTGAAACTCGCAGTAATCCTGCTTGTACTGTCTGTAGGTGTTTTTTATGTAGATACCAGTAACTGGAACCCTTTTGCGCCGAATGGTGTATCAGGCGTTCTAAAAGGAGTCTCAGCGGTATTCTTTGCCTATATCGGCTTCGATGCCATTTCCACCACGGCTGAAGAATGCAAAAATCCGCAAAGAGATTTGCCAAGGGGAATGATGTGGGCCATCATCATCTGTACCATTCTTTACGTTGCCATCGCCTTGGTCCTCACAGGGATCGTCAACTACAAATTATTGGCCGTAGGTGATCCTTTAGCTTTTGTATTTGACCAAATCGACCTCAAGCTCATGAGCGGAATCATAGCCGTGAGCGCTGTGTTTGCCATGGCGAGCGTGCTGCTGGTATTCCAAATGGGCCAACCGAGAATCTGGATGAGTATGAGCAGAGACGGGCTCCTGCCAAAATCCTTTTCCAGGATCCACCCCAAATACAAAACGCCATCCTTTGCCACGGTAGTCGTAGGCTTTGTTGTTGCCATCCCATCGTTGTTCATGAACCTGACTATCGTTACAGACCTTTGCTCCATCGGCACGCTATTTGCCTTTGTACTGGTCTGCGCCGGCGTACTCGTACTCCAGAACCGGCCCGATGTCCAAAGGGGCAAATTCAGGATCCCTTATGTAAACTCGAAATTCATTATTCCATTTGTATTGATCGGCGCACTCATCCTTGCCTTCACTTTGTACAAGGAAGAAAGTACCGCTTTTGTATTTAATAAGGCCAGAACGCATGAGCCGGTCAGTTTCATTACTGCTCTGGACAGCATAGAACTCAACACCATCAAACAAGAAATCCGCGCAGAGAAGGCAAAACAAGGGATTGTCAATTCTACAATCGATGCAGAAGCTTACCTCAATAAGCTTTCGGCAACACAATACCAGCAATTCATCGACAGCTCCGCAGTTTCAGCTGAAAAGAAATACGAATCGGGATGGAATCTTTTCAAACACAAGATCCCGATGTGGATTTTCCTCTTCATCTGCTTACTGATTACTTACTACTGTATTATCAAAAACCTATCGCTCATCCCTGTCATGGGCCTCATCAGTTGTCTGTATATGATGTGTGAACTGGGTATTTCCAACTGGATCGGATTCGGGATTTGGCTAGTTATCGGTTTGGTAGTATATTTCCTCTATGGATTCAAACACAGCAAGTTGGGCTTATTGGACAAATAATCCAAAAAACCAAAATTTCAAAGAGCGATGTCCCATAGGCATTGCTCTTTTTGCGATATTGAGTAATTAAATACCCAACTTTTAGCCATTTCAGCACTTTTTTTATTTTTTTTCAGAAATATTCTACATTATGAGAATTATTCTCTACATTAGATTCTATTAAAGCCCTAACAGGTTTCGACCTGTTTAATTGCCCTCCTAATTATCCCTATAAAAATTGCTGGTTGGACAACCGCAATGAAAAGGCTCCTCCCCGGAGCCTTTATTGTTTCCCTGTAATTTTTCTTCAGTTGAATGAAACGCAGCACCACTGCATGCATGTTAAAGCCTTTAGAGTACTGTTCAATTGCAGTTCAAAAAAAAACGAAAGTGATAGGTGGGATTAAAAAAAAATATCATCATATTGCATCTGCGATTTTCCCAAATTCACCCAGCCTGTAAATCACATATTAAGTTACATATTTTTTAGACTATGATTGTTATTTACAGCCTATATGCTGAAGCACCAGTTAGGTTCAATGTATAAAAAGGCTTGCCCCGTGAGAATAATATTGACGTTTTTATTGTCCATACTTTTATTAGAACCTGCACACAGCAGACAGTCTTCCGACAGTCTCCTAGCCGTACTCAAATCTGAGATTCTCAAAAAAGCACAATACGACCAGATCAAAGAAGCTGAGTTAAAAAGGCTCAAGCAATCTCTTGCCGCTGTTCCCCAAAAGGATATCTCCTTTCGGTATACGGTCCTTGTGAAGTTGATCGATGCCTACAAAGATTACAGTTTCGATTCTGCCCATGTCTATACCAATGAACTCGTCAAACTGAGCAATTTGCTGAGGGAGCCCTTAAAACAATACGAGAGTAAAATAAGGTTAGGTTCCCTGCAGTTGTCATGGGGAATGCACAAAGAAGCTTTCGACTGCATCGCCCAAGTAAATTCCAGAATGCTTCCCGACACTACCAGATTGCGGTTCTATGAGTTCAAAGCCCGGGCTTTCCACGACTTGGCCAATTACAATACCCACAGGTTCTACTCTCCGGCAAGCCGCAGCACATTCATTAAAACACTCGACTCGGTAGTGCTGCTGAGTAAAGCAGGAAGCTATGAAAGGTATAAATATACCGGGCAATTGTACAGCATCACTAACCAGAAAGAAAAAGCCGCAGATGTGTTGAAACAGCTGCTCAATAGAAAGGACCTGAGCATCCATCAACGGGCCATGGTGGCGCATGACCTGAGTTATCTGGTACCTGATGCGGAAAAGGACAGGCTATTGCTCACAGCAGCCATCGCTGACATTAGGACTGCTACCAAACAGACGCTAGCCATTTTTAGACTGGGCAACAGTTTTCTGGACAGAGGGGAACTCGGTGATGCCGAACTTCTACTGACCGAAGCAATGGCCCAGGCTACATTCTTTGGAAACGAAATCCAGAAAAAGACGATCGCTACCACATTGACACGGCTTGCGGCCGAAAAGCTGATCAGATCTGAGAATGAAAAAATCGATACGCTGGTGATACTGATCAGCATAGTCACGCTTGCCCTGATCGGCATAGCCATCATTTCCTATATCGTTTACAAGCGTTTGAAAAAAGTAAAGATAAGGGAGGCAGCAGTCCGGGAAAAATACCGACACCTGGATGAGATGAACAAACGCCTGCTGGAAGACGCATACATTAAGGAAGAATATTTAGGCCACTTTTTCCACCTGATCTCGGGTTATATCTCCATTCTGGAAAAGGTGAAACGGAACACCGAGCATCGGCTCAAGACAGAAAATTATGAGGGTCTGATGCAACTGACAAAAGAAATCGACATCAAAAAGGAAAGAGAAAACCTCTTTTACACCTTTGATACCATATTCCTGAAACTCTTTCCAAATTTCATCCATGCCTTTAACGCATTACTGAAACCTGAAGACCAGATCTGGCCCAAAAACCGGGAAATCCTCAACACCAACCTCCGGATCTTTGCTCTGATGAGATTGGGCATTAAAGACACCCAAACCATCGCCAATATCTTAGAGACTACAGTGAGCACCGTATACACGTACAGAAACCGGATCAAATCAAAAGCCATTGTACAAGGAAATGCCTTTGATCAGGAGATTATGAACATCAAATTCGTCGATATTTCCTAGATTTTTTCAGTAAAAACGGAAATCAAAAAACTACTAATCAACCACTTAATTTCCATAGCGTTTTGATTTTTCCATATCGGCACTTAGTACGTACCGGAAATACAAAATGTGATCCACAAATTTGTAAAAGAGGTAATGAACAACACACGAAAACCACATATATGAATTTGATGACCAAAACTACTGCTTGTCTGATCCTGCTGGCAGGGCTCTCAGGACAACTCCTTGCACAGTCAAAACCAATTGACCTGGCTTCTCCAAACGGAGAAATACAAGTTGCCATTCGCTTGGGCGAAAAGATCTCCTATTCCATTTCAGGGAAAAAAGAGGAGCTAATCAACCAGAGTTCTCTCTCCCTTACCCTGAAAGATGAAATCCTTGGAAGAAACCCAAAGCTGATCTCCTCCAAAAAAACAAAAGGGGCAGAGTTGATCAAGCCTTATGTTTCACTGAAATTCGCTAGCGTAAAAAACAACTACAACGGGCTGATCTTGAATTTCAAAGGGAATTTCGCTGTGGAATTCCGCGCTTTTGATGATGGCCTGGCCTACCGCTTCATCACCAGTAAAAAGGGCGATTTAGAAATCCTGAACGAGGAGTTTGCGCTGAATTTCCCCGACAAATACCTGCTGCATGTACAGCAGAACAACGGCTTTAAAACTGCATACGAAGAGGCATACCAGCACATCGAATCCAACAGTTGGAAAGCGACCGACAAAATGGCCAACCTTCCGCTCTTAATCGATACCAAAAAACAATACAAAATACTGGTCAGCGAATCGGATCTTTCTGATTACCCTGCACTTTTTATTAAAGGCAGCGGAAACAACGGACTGGAGGGCACTTTCCCGAAAGCGCCACTTGAATTTGGACCGGATGGCGACAGGAGCCAAAAGATCATCAAGTCAGCAGACTACATCGCCAAAACCAAAGGTACCAGAAACTTTCCATGGCGCTATTTTGTAATCACTTCAAACGATCGCCAACTCATGGAGAATACCATGACCTTAAAACTCTCGGCCAAAAGTGAAATCACTGACCCGAGCTGGATCAAACCCGGACAGGCCAGTTGGGAATGGTGGAATGACGCTACACCATACGGACCTGATGTGAATTTTGTATCCGGATACAACCTGGACACCTACAAATATTACATCGATTTCGCCTCAAAATTCGGCATCAAATACATCGTGATGGACGAAGGCTGGGCTAAAAGCACTACCGATCCTTACACCCCAAATCCGAAAGTAGATGTCAAAGAACTGATCCGATATGGCAAGACCAAAAATGTAGATATTATCCTTTGGTTGACCTGGCTGACCGTACACAACAACATGGACCTCTTCAAGACTTTTAATGAATGGGGGATCAAGGGTGTCAAGATCGATTTTATGGACCGCAGCGACCAATGGATGGTAAACTACTATGAGAATGTAGTAAAAGAGGCGGCCAAACACCATATATTCGTCGACTTCCATGGTTCCTTCAAGCCCGCCGGACTAGAATATAAATACCCAAACCTGCTTTCTTATGAAGGTGTAAGGGGACTGGAACAAATGGGTGGTTGTTCACCTGACAACAGCATTTACCTCCCCTTCATGCGCAATGCCGTGGGCCCTATGGACTTCACACCCGGAGCTATGATCAACATGCAACCGGATGTAAACCGGGCAACAAGGCCAAACGCGAGTGGTATCGGCACCAGGGCTTATCAACTTGCTTTGTATGTGGTCTTTGAAAGCGGGGTGCAGATGCTGGCAGATAATCCGACACTTTATTACCGAAGCCCGGACTGCACAGAATTCATCACCAGCGTACCTACTACCTGGGATGAAACGAAAGCACTGGCAGCGACTGTAGGCGAACTGGCAGTAGTAGCAAAACGAAAAGGCGACAAATGGTTTATCGGAGGCATCACAAATGGCAAAGAAAATGAAAGAAGTGTAACACTTAACTTTGACTTCCTGGAAAAAGGCAAAAGCTATACCATGACGTACTTTGAGGACGGCATCAACGCAGGCAAACAAGCAATGGACTATAGAAAAAAATCTGTCCAGGTGAAAGCCGGTGACCAGATTACCATCAAAATGGTTCGCAACGGTGGATGGGCCGCAGTATTAAAATAGATTTTGATGAAAAACGAATGCAAGCCGAGTGATGACCAGAGGTATCGCTCGACTTGCGTTAGAAACTGAAACATCCTTACGTCGTACCACCTTGATCTTATGGACATCCTTCAGACATCCGACGACGTTTCAAGGATGTCCATAAGATCAAGGTGGTACGTCTCAGGGGTCTCGCGGACCCGAACGCATCCCGAACACATCCCTAGCCCATCCAGCTCATCGCTCCTAAATTCACAGGTATATCACGCAAACTTCAGCCTCAGTAAGAAAATAAGTTTCAGCTGCGGAAACAATTCATTATCTTCTCCCGTTTTTTGAAACAAAAATTGTTTTACCTACTGCTATGACTGAGCGAAATCATAATTCCAGATCTAATGAGCAAAGTGCAGCTGCCAGTGATGCACGCTTGAGGGCGCTGGTCAGCGCCTCTTCAGATGTCATTTATAGCCTGAGTGCAGACTGGCAGGTGATGCGCGAACTTGATGGCCGTGGTTTTTTAAAAAACGCACCGCATCCCACTACTGACTGGAAGTCGGTGAACGTTCATCCTGACGATCTAGAGAAAGTAAATGAAACAATAGAGAAGGCCATTCGGGAAAAGAAAATTTTTGAGCTGGAACATCAGGTTTGGCGGGCCGACGGTACGCCGGGCTGGACTTTCTCCCGTGCGGTTCCAATCTTGGATGATCAGGGCGAGATTATTGAATGGGTTGGCACAGCCAGCGACATCACCGACCGAAAGCAGGCTGAACAGGCCTTGCGTGAGGCAAAAGAGCATTCAGAACAACAGAAACGTGTGTACGAAACCATTACCTCAGGTACACCGGACCTCATCTATGTCTTCGACCTCAACTACCGTTTCACCTATGCAAATAGTGCCTTGCTGACCATGTGGGGCAAAACCTGGGAAACTGCCATTGGGCGAAACTTGCTGGAAAATGGTTATGAGCCCTGGCATGCTGAAATGCATGAGCGGGAGATAGATCTGATCAAGGCCACAAAACAGCCGATCCGGGGGGAGGTTGCTTTTCCGCATGCCATTTTAGGCAAAAGAATCTATGACTATATCCTGAATCCTGTATTTGATGACAATGGTGAAGTAGAAGCCGTGGCAGGCATCACACGTGATGTAACTGAGCGCAAGGAATGGGAAGAATCGCTAGCACGCAGTTCGGAAGAATTGCAGGCAATAAACGAGGAAATGACAGCCACCAATGAAGAGCAGGCCGCTTCCAATGAGGAACTCGCCTCAACGAACGAAGAGCTGGCACAACTCAATGAACAATTGATCGAGGCCCAGCATAAAATAGAAGAAGGTCAAACCGCACTTCGCCTGGCCATTAATGCCGCCAATTTCGGAACCTGGTTCATCCATTCCGTGACACGCGATTTCATTACGGATGCGCGTTCAAAAGAACTATTTGGCTATTATCCTGATGAAGGCTTTACGATAGAGCAGGCACTGGCACAGATCACAGATGAATACCGTTCCTATGTTTCCGAGAAACTGGAAAATGCTATTTATAATAATGGCCACTATGATGTCACTTATCCAGTCATAGGCCTCCATGACAACAGGTTCCGCTGGCTCCGCGCCATAGGCAACCTGAAGGCAGATCCCTCCGGAACCTTTTCTGCCTTTACAGGGGTAGTGATGGACATCACTGAACAGTATCTGGCCGCCAGAGAAATCAAACGGGCGGAGGAAAACCTGCGCATGGCCATTGAAGCTGCCGGCCTTGGAACATTCTACATCAATGCGGCTGACCGCATTTTTGTAGCCTCGCCCAAACTTAAGCAGTTCTTTGGCTACCATGGCCATGAAGAAGTTTCTTATGAGACTGCCATTAACCAGATCCATCCGGACTACAGGCAGCAAGTTATAGACCTTGTCGAATCGGCCTTCAGTAAGGGCACACGCTTTGATCTGGAATACCCGATCATTGGCTATTACGATGGCAAAATCCGCTGGGTCCGCGGTATCGGGGAGATGCAGCACAGTGATGGCAAGGACTACTTTACAGGCGTACTTCACGAAATTACGGAGAAGAAGCAGGACGAGATTCGCAAGAATGACTTCATAGGAATGGTCAGCCACGAGCTTAAAACCCCTCTGACGTCCATGAAAGGTTATATCCAGATCCTCACGATCAGGCTCCGGAAACAGGAAGATGATTTCATCCTCTCTGCCCTGGAAAAGGCAAACACGCAGATCGGCAAAATGACCAGTATGATCAACGGCTTTTTAAATGTGTCAAGATTGGAGTCAGGAAAGATCCACATCGACTTGCAGCACTTTGATCTGGCCGGACTTGTTCAGGAAGCAGAAGAAGAAGCGCGGACTACCCTGACTAGCCATACCATCACATTTGAACCTGTGGAACGCACTCCTGTCTATGCCGACCGCGATAAGATCGGACAAGTGATCCATAACCTGATCAGCAATGCGGTCAAATATTCTCCGCAAGCCAGTAGCATCAATGTCGCCTGTATCCTGGAGAATGGCACAGCGATCGTTAGCGTGAGCGACCGGGGAATGGGTATTAAAGCAGATGATCTGGAGCGGATTTTTGACCGCTATTACCGGGTTGAAGGAAGCCACATGTACACGATTTCTGGATTTGGGGTGGGGCTGTATCTTTGTGCGGAAATCATCAAGCGGCATCAGGGGAAGATATGGGCAGAAAGCGAATTCGGTAAGGGCACCACTTTCTTTTTCAAGCTTCCATTGCTGGACCTCTAGATTTAGGAAAACCCAGTGTAAAGCCGCATTCCAGCCTCAGTTGGCAAATACCAAACAAAGCCAGACCGGGTTTTGTTAGGAATATATGTTGTCACTTATACCAAACCTGCCCGATTATGTATTGGGCGTGCGCGCCACTGCTGAAGTGGACGAACAAGATCTGAAAAGTGTTCTGCTTCCGGGGCTGAGCAGGCTAACTGAGCAATATGGAGAGATCCACTATTTGCTCGTACTGGAGACGGGAGTGGAAAACTTCACTCCGGGTGCTTGGTTTCAGGATATGATCGCCGGCATCAGGCATTTTACCAAATGGAAAAAAATGGCCATCGTCACCGACCAGAAAGCAGTCGCTAATTTTACAGACTTTTTTAGTTACGTAGCACCAGGGGAAGCCCGTGGCTTTGGGATCGCAGAACTAAAAAAAGCAAAAAACTGGGTTAGTAAAAAAGAGGTCTAGCCTGAAACCAGCTCGATCACCTGCTTTAGTGCCGGGTTCCTGTTTGATGATTTCCAGATTACCGAAAGCTCCGTCCGCTGTCTGATGTGTCGGAGTGCAATGAATTTCACATTCAGGTTATAGCCATGCTGCAATGAGGTTGGAACAATAGCCAAGCCCAGACCCTCCTCTACCAGTTTAAAAATGGTCAGGGCATCCACTGATTTATGAAATACTTTTGGCCGGAAGCCATGATCTTCGCAGATGCTCATGATCAGTTCATGATAAAAGGGACTGTCGTCGCTGGAAAAGAAAATAAAAGGTTCGGCATTCAGCTCCCGGATGCTGACAAAATTAGCCTCATTGAGTTCATGGTTTAGGGGCAACACCAGAGAAAAAGTATCCTGTTGAATGACATGTCGGGAAATGCCTTCGGGCAATTGCTGCAAGCGTACAAAACCCAGGTCCAATTGTCCCTTTTCCAGCAGTTCAAGTTGCCGCATATTCGGCATTTGCTCAAGGATGGTCCGGATGCCGGGATGCTCCCTGGCCAGCTTGACGACCAGATCGGGAACTGCCTTTTGTGCAGCAGAGCCTAAAAAACCGATCCTCAGTTCCGTTTCACGGCCCTGACCGATGTTGTCCAGTTGCTGCCTGATCTGCTCCAGCTGAGAAAATATAAAATCCACTTCCCGTTTCAGGTAGCGGCCAGCTTCAGTCAATTCCACCTTTTTTTTGCTCCTGTCAAAGAGGCTCACCTGATAAATCTCCTCCATTTGTTTGATCTGTCTGCTCAGCCCAGGTTGGGAGATGAACAAGCGTTCTGCCGCTTTTCTGAATTTCAGTTCCTCTGCCAAAACCTGGAAATACTGAAGGTGCCTAAGTTCTATCTGATAACCCATAGTTATTGAACGATGATACAATTGGTATTTATAGGTATCAAATGTAAGGATTACATTTGTGTAAATCATTTGAAGCATGAATGTTAATCCGATTTTCCACTACGGTGAAGAACAGCTGACAACCGACCTAGCCTTACAAATCAGTACAGGTGCGGTAAAAGGAATCCTAAGCGCTGCGACCCGCATTAAAATCAATAAAAGCAGTGCGATCGTAGAAAAGATCGCCGCATCAGATAAGGCAGTTTATGGCATAAATACTGGATTTGGCCCGCTTTGCACCACCATGATTTCTGCTGCAGACACACGGAAACTCCAGGAGAACATCCTGAAAAGTCATGCAGTGGGGATCGGTGAAGCGATCGAGGAAAGCATTTCCCGGCTGATGCTGGTGCTTAAGCTTCAGGCTTTGGCCCAGGGTTATTCTGGCATACTGGAAGCTACGCTCGACCGGATGATCTGGCACCTGGAGCACAATGCCATTCCGGTTGTCCCTAAACAGGGTTCTGTAGGTGCTTCCGGTGATCTTGCACCTTTATCGCATCTATTCCTGCCCTTAATCGGTCTTGGAAAACTGCATCATGAAGGGGAAATCGTCCCTACGGCAGAATTACTTAACAAACACGGGCTGGAACCCCTTTCCCTTGGTGCTAAGGAGGGGCTCGCGCTGATCAACGGCACTCAGTTTATGGCAGCCCATGCAGTGAAGGTCGTTCAACGTTTTGACAACCTGCTGGCAAGTGCAGACATTGTAGCTGCGATGATGCTGGAAGGCTTATCCGGTTCAGCAAAACCGTTCGATGAAGGCCTTCATCTGCTGAGGCCTTACGCAGGAAATCTCCAGGTAGCAGCCAATATCAGGAGCTTGCTTGCAGGTTCTGATATTGTGGCTTCGCACTTAAATTGCAGCCGTGTGCAGGACCCCTACTCACTTCGATGTATACCCCAGGTACACGGTGCCTCCAGGAATGCCTGGCAGCACCTCCGGGAGATCCTGGAAATAGAACTCAATTCCGTAACGGACAATCCCGTAATTTTTAGCGAAGACCTTACCATTAGCGGCGGCAATTTCCATGGCCAGCCCATCGCTATGCCTCTCGATTATGCCTGCCTTGCGGCATCGGAGATCGGCAATATCTCGGACAGGAGGATTTATCTTTCGCTGGAAGGCAGTGCTCCAAATATACCCAAGCTGCTTATGCGGGAAACCGGACTCAACTCGGGCTTCATGATTTTGCAATATACTTCAGCAGCATTGGCCAGCGAGAACAAAGGACTTTGCTTCCCCGCAAGTGCAGACAGCATCCCCACCTCACTTGGACAGGAAGACCATGTGAGCATGGGTTCTATCAGTGGCCGCAAAGCACTTCAGGTGATAGACAATGTAGAGAAAATTCTGGGTATAGAATTGTTCTGCGCTGCACAGGCTCTGGACTATCACGCGCCACTACGCTCGGGAACGATCATCAATGCGGTTCAAGCCTATGTAAGGGAACATCTGCCACATATTGAAGAGGACCAGCTGATGAACAAGATGATGGAAACTGCTATAGAAATGGTCAAACAAGGTCAGCTCTACCGTATCGCTAAAGAAACTGATCCAAACTTTAACGCTTAAGATATGGGAGCTACTTATACACTGATCGGTCCGATCACGCAGATCCTAACTTTATCAGGGCTGCCCGATCGTTCTGCACTAAAGGATAGCGAACTGGAGATCATCCCTCAGGGAGGAATCCTGCTGATGGAAGAATGGATTTATCGCATTGGGAGTTACGAGTCGCTGGAAGCTGAAGCAGATGCATTGGAAGCCATACGGATTGTTCCGGAGGGCGACTATGTCTGCAGCCCCTGTTTTGTAGATGCGCATACCCACATTTGCTTTGCTGGCAGCAGGGCCAATGATTATGCCATGCGCAATTCCGGAAGGAGCTATCTGGAAATTGCGGAGGCCGGGGGTGGCATCTGGGATACTGTACAGCACACCAGGAAAGCCAGCCTGAAAGAACTGGCAGCATTGACCATTCGGCGGGCCAACCGCCACCTCTCCGAAGGGGTAGGCACTATCGAAGTTAAAAGTGGCTATGGTCTAAACCTCGCGGAAGAACTGAAGATGCTGCGTGCGATCCGCCTGGCGGATGAACAGATAGGGGCAGACCTGATCGCGACCTGTTTGGCCGCACATATGCTCCCCAGAGATTATACGGGCAGCAGGCAGGAATACCTTAGCGACATGGCAACCCAACTCTTTCCTTTGCTCGTCAAAGAGCGATTGAGCACCCGCATCGATGCTTTTATCGAAAAGGGCGCCTTTTCTGCGGAAGAGATCGGCCCTTATTTCCATGCAGCAAAAAGCTGTGGCTTTGCACTGACCGTACATGCCGATCAGTTCAGTTGCGAGGGCAGTCAAATTGCTGTGGCATTCGATGCCCTTAGTGCCGACCATCTCGAGGCCAGCGGCGACAAAGAAATCGAGCTCCTGGCTAAAAGCAATACCATTCCCATAGCGCTGCCAGGCGCCTCCATTGGCCTCGGCTGTGCCTTTGCTCCGGCAAGAAGGTTGCTGGATGCGGGAACCAGCCTGGCCATTGCCAGTGACTGGAACCCTGGCTCTGCCCCAATGGGCGATCTGCTAACACAGGCGGCAATCCTGGGTACCTTTGAAAAACTCTCCAATGCAGAGGTATTCGCTGCCATTACCTTTAGGGCAGCAAAAGCCATCGGACTGGATGATCGTGGAAAGCTGGAACCCGGACTTTTAGCCGATTTCAACTTGTTCCCAATTGCCGACTACCGGGAGATCCTGTATCAGCAGGGAAAACTGAAACCTGCTCAGGTCTGGAAAAATGGAAAACTAGCCTATTCATCCCTTTAAATCAACACCATGGACTTCAAAGCAAGCCTGTTACAAGGCATACCGGCTCAACTGCCCGAAAAAAAAACATACGACACCTCAGTGAGCCATGCCCCGGTGCGCAAAGACATTTTAAACCTGGGAGAAAAGAAACTGGCATTGCGGAATGCCCTTAGGTATTTCCCCCAGGAATGGCATGCCGTACTCGCTCCGGAATTTCTGGAAGAGCTGCAATCTTATGGGCGGATCTACATGTACCGGTTCAGGCCGGAATATGAGATGTATGCCCGTCCGCTTTCTGCATATCCCTGTAACAGTAAGCAGGCAGCCTGCATCATGCTGATGATTCAGAACAACCTCGATCCCGCGATTGCACAGCATCCACATGAACTGATCACTTATGGTGGCAACGGTGGGGTATTCCAAAACTGGGCACAGTACCTGCTGACGATGCAATACCTGGCGACCATGACAGACGAGCAAACCCTGAACATGTATAGCGGACACCCACAGGGCCTCTTCCCTTCTTCATCCGAGGCACCAAGAGTGGTCGTGACCAATGGCATGATGGTCCCGAATTACTCCAGTCCGGATGAACTTGAAAAATATACTGCGTTAGGGGTTACCCAATATGGACAGATGACGGCTGGTTCTTATATGTATATTGGCCCACAGGGCATTGTACACGGCACAACCATCACCCTGATGAACGCTTTCAGAAAGCAACTGGGACCGCATGAAAGTTCTGGCGGAAAGATTTTCCTCACTGCCGGACTCGGAGGTATGAGCGGGGCACAGCCCAAAGCAGGGAACATCAGTGGCTGCATTACAGTATGTGCAGAGATCAATCCCGTTGCAGCCAGAAAAAGACATCAGCAGGGCTGGGTAGATGAACTACTCGACAACATGGATGACCTAACCCGGCGGGTAAAAAAAGCACAGGATAAAGGAGAAACCGTGTCACTGGCCTTTATCGGAAATGTGGTGGAAGTCTGGGAACATTTTGACGAGCAGGGCATCTTTGTAACGATAGGCTCAGATCAGACCTCACTGCACAACCCCTGGTCTGGTGGCTATTACCCTGCCGGTCTGTCTTATGAAGCAGCCAATGAAATGATCGCCCAGGATCCTGCATCTTTTAAAGCAGCAGTAAAAGCTTCACTGATTAGACACGCAGCATCGATCAACCGACATACCGCAAAAGGCACTTACTTCTTCGACTATGGCAACGCTTTCCTTTTGGAATGTGCAAGGGCCGGTGCCAAGGTCATGGCTGAAAATGGCAGCGATTTTAAATACCCTTCTTATGTACAAGATATTTTGGGTCCCATGTGTTTCGACTACGGCTTCGGGCCTTTTCGCTGGGTATGTACTTCCGCAGATCCGGAAGACCTGATCAAAACAGACAGGATAGCCATGGAGGTCATGGAGGAAATGAAGGCTATAGCCCCTGCTGAAATCCAGCAACAGCTACAGGACAACATTACCTGGATCAACGAAGCTGGCAGGAACAAACTAGTAGTGGGCTCCCAGGCGAGGATTCTCTATGCAGATGCGGAAGGCAGGTCGAAAATTGCCCGCCGGTTTAATGAGGCAGTAGCCAATGGACATTTGTCGGCCCCGATAGTACTTGGACGCGACCACCACGATGTGAGCGGCACGGATTCCCCTTTCCGTGAAACCAGCAACATCTATGACGGCAGCCGCTTCACAGCAGACATGGCCATACACAATGTTATCGGCGACAGTTTCCGGGGTGCCACCTGGGTTTCCATCCACAATGGCGGTGGTGTAGGCTGGGGCGAAGTGATCAATGGGGGCTTTGGCCTGGTTCTGGACGGCGGCGAGGCCGCAACAAGAAAATTAAAGAACATGCTGTTCTTTGATGTTAACAACGGGATCGCCAGACGCAGCTGGGCACAAAATCAGGAAGCAAATTTTGCCATTCGCAGGGAAATGGAGCGCAGTCCGGGGCTTAAAATCACTTTAGCCCAACCTGCAGATGATAAACTATTACAAAATCTCCTAAAAATGTAAAAAACTCCGATCATTCAACAGAATAAGGTCCAAAAGATATTCTAACTCAAGCAATTTCCAGAAATCTGGAAAAATATAATTAATATTGAGCAACAAAACCTATAACTGGACCTAAAAGCATGATGGAGTACAGCTTAATGTCTGACGCCGAACTTGTTCAACTGATGAAGCTGGATGATAGAAATGCCTATACGGAAATCTACCACCGGTATAAATTCACCTTGCATAACCATGCCTGGAACAAGACCCGCAACCGGGAGGAAGCCCAGGACTGTATCCAGGAAATTTTCACGGGGCTATGGGCCAAACGTGCTGCACTGGAATTGAGCAGCAATCTCTCGGGTTACCTCTACACCACGCTCCGCAATCACATCCTGAACCAGATGCTGCGTAGAAATGTACAGGATAAATACATTGCCTCAATCCAGAACTTCGTCAATACAGAACCTGTAATCGCAGACCATTTGGTCAGGGAAAACCAATTAAGGTTACTTATAGAGCAAGAAGTGGCTGCTCTTCCCCCAAGAATGCGTGAAGTTTTTGAATTGAGCAGACGTGAACACCTCACGCACCGCGAAATTGCTGAACGGCTGGGAACTTCAGAACAAACAGTGAAGAAACAAATGACCAATACACTCCGGGTTTTAAGGATTAAACTGGATGTGCTCGCAATTTTCATCCTGATCTCCAATTTTTAAAGCCTTTTAAAAAAAAACAAGTTTTTTTTGACATCTGAATACCCCATACTGACATTCAGCTTGTCTTACTATTGATATCCATGAAAAAAGACGAAATAACCCAGCTGACAGAAAAATTTAAAAGCGGAAAAGCAAGTGAAGCAGAACTTGCTTTGCTGGAAAGCTGGTACTTAAACTACAAAGAGCCGGAGCCCTACGAACTTGACATTGAACAACGCTCAAAAGACCTCGAAGCAGTATTCCTAAAACTGCAGGAAACGCAGCAGCCAATAAAGCGGAGACTATGGCCCAGATTGTCCATAGCGGCTTCCTTACTGGTTCTGCTGTCGGTCAGTCTATACTTATACCTCAACCAAAGCCCAATGAGCCTGGAACAGGCCGCGATCAAAAGCGGCATAAAACCAGGGGGCAATAAAGCGTACCTCACGCTGGCTGATGGAACCAGAATTACCCTTACAGAAGCTAAAAATGGCGAGCTGGCCCAACAATCGGGGATCAGCATAACCAAAACAGCAGATGGGACTATAGTATATACTGCGGTAGAGCAGAGCAGTGATCCGGCTTCCTCCAATACTTTTGAAACACCAAAAGGCGGACAGTATCAGTTGCAGCTCCCTGATGGCAGTAAAGTCTGGCTCAATGCCGCTTCCTCTCTCACTTATCCCACAAGTTTTGCCGCGCTGAAAGAACGACGGGTATCGCTCAAAGGTGAAGGATATTTTGAGATCAGCAAAGATGCGGAAAAACCATTCATCGTTCAGACCGGTGTACAGGAGGTTAAAGTACTCGGCACACATTTTAATATCGACGCTTATGAAACTGCTATAAAGACAACACTGATTGAAGGCAGTGTAAAAATCCGCACAAAAACTGAAGAGAAGACTTTGCATCCTGGCGAACAATCTTCTGCCCGGGCAGATCAGATTGATGTTCAGGCTGCCGACCTATACCAGGCTATGGCCTGGAAAAACGGAGATTTTGTATTCGAAGGCGCGTCGCTGGGTTCCATTATGAACCAGATCAGCAGGTGGTACAACGTAGATTTAAGCTATGAAGGGCAAATTGCAGACCTGCAGTTTGGAGGTTCCATTTCCAGGACAAAAAGTATCCACGAGGTACTCCGTGTTTTGGAAATGACTAAAGGAGTCCACTTTAAAATTGAAGGAAGGAGGATATTAGTTATGCCATAACCTTACTTAAATGGGATAGCTAAAAAAGAAACAGGAGCGTTGGCGCGCTCCTATTCCGGATTAGGGTCCTATAATTCCAATATTGAGTCAAAACAATAATCTTATCAATAAACCCAAACAAATGTATAAAATTTACTCTAGAAAAGAGTATGACGTGACCTGTCATGCTAAAAATCAGCTGTTTGCAAAGAGCTGGGTTAATGTTCTCAGACAACCAAACCTAACAAAATGGCTTATGAGGATAAACCTTACTATCATTTTATTAACATCTGTCTTTATGCAGTCGTCCATCGCTGCAAATGGGCAAAGCATTTCCCTGAACAGGAAGGGCGTATCGCTCACTGAAGTGTTCAAAGAAATCAAAAAGCAAACAGGATATGATTTTGTCTACAGATATGACGTTATCAAGCGAGCTAAAACGATTAGCCTAAATGTAAAAGAAGAATCACTGGTTCGTGTACTGGACAAATGTTTTTATGGGCAGCCACTCAGCTATTCTATAGAAAACAACACCATTGTGGTGAGGGAAAAAGAATTGGCTGCCAGAACCACAGAAGCCAGACCTGCAGATATTCTGATCCGCGGGATCATCAAAGACGAATCTGGCCTGCCCCTTCCGGGCGCAGGTGTGAAGGTCAAGGGTGGCTCTGCTGCTGTATCCTCTGAAGTAGATGGAACATTCAGCATCAGGGTTCCGGATGAAAAAGCCATTCTCGTGGTCAGCTACATCGGTTATGAAACTCTTGAAGTTCCAGTAGGTACACAAGGTACACTGAGCATCCAGCTCAAACCTTCAGGAACCGCACTGAATGAAGTGGAAATTGCGGTAGTGGCATTTGGTACACAAAAGAAAGAAAGTCTTGTCGGCGCACAATCTTCTGTAAAAGCTTCGGACCTGAAGCAGCCTGTAGCCAACATCAGCTCCATGCTTGCTGGCCGCCTACCTGGATTGATCGCCGTGAACAGAAACGGGGAGCCGGGTTCTGATCAGGCAGACATCTGGATCCGTGGAATTACCAATATCGGCGGCGACCGCAACCCACTGATCGTAGTAGATGGGGTACCCAACAGGCCGATCAACGGGTTAAGTCCATATGATATTGAATCTTTCACCATCCTTAAGGATGCTGCGGCCACAGCAGTGTACGGTATCCGTGGTGCAAACGGTGTAATCCTCGTAGTGACCAAACAAGGTAAAATAGGCAAGCCGCAAATTGGCGTTGACTATTTCCAGGGTCTGACCACCTTTACAAAGAAGCCAGAGCTGATTGACGGAGTTGACTATATGAACCTGGCGAATGAAGCAGGTCTTACAGAATTTGTAAGGACAGCAAATACTGGAACCTATACCCCAAGATACAGTGCCGCAACAATCGCCAAAACAGCTTCAGGAGAAGATCCTATCCTTTATCCGAATGTAGATTGGCTGGATGCCATTTTCAGGAAATTTGGCCAGAACCGTACCGTTACCACCAATCTTTCCGGTGGTGTAAATAATGCACGCTATTACGTATCACTCGGTTATTATGATGAAACCGGTTTATTTAAGACCGATGATTCACAATCTTATAATGCCACTCAGAAATATTCAAGATATACGGTAAGTACAAACCTGGACTGGGATGTAACTTCCAGCACAAAAGTAAACCTGGGCATCAGGGGAGTACTTGGTCAGGGCAACAACCCCGGTGTGGACAATGCACAGGGTGTGTTTAACCAGGCTTTTCAGATCAACCCTACTTCATTTCCAATCATGTACCCTAACGGTTATATTCCAGGAATCAGTGCGCAGTCGGACCAGAGAAATCCTTATGCCGATATCACCAGAAGGGGTTACCGTACGTATTACAACAATACCTTGTTTTCAAACCTGCGTTTGACACAAGACCTAAAAGTCCTGACGCCAGGCTTATCTGTTACAGGAATGTTCTCCTTTGACGTAGCCAACAGCAATAGTGTGAACAGGAACAAGAGGGAAAGTACTTATTACATCAATCCGAATGACCCTTACAATGCAGACGGATCTTACAAATACGGACAGACCTTGCAGGGACAAAACTTCCTGGGCTATGCATTTGCCAATGGAGGTGATAAAAAATTGTATGCCGAACTTGCTATGAATTATAAAAGGGATTTTGGTAAACACTCCGTATCAGGTCTGGTACTCTACAACCAGAATGACAACCTCACCCCTTTTGCGGGTAACTTTACCTTGTCTATCCCTTACCGGATGATGGGCGTAGCCGGCCGTGCAAGTTATTCTTACGACAACCGCTATTTTGCAGAGGTCAACTTAGGTTACAACGGTTCTGAGAACTTTGCACCCGACAAACGCTTCGGATTGTTCCCTGCATTTGGTGTGGGATGGATTTTATCTAACGAGAAATTCTTCGAAAGCCTGAAAGATGCATTCCAACTGGTGAAGTTCAGGTATTCTGACGGTATTGTAGGTTCAGGAGGTAGTTCATCAGGTTATGCAGGATCGGAAGGCGAACGTTTCTATTACCTTACAAAAGTAGGAGATGCCAACGGTTATTCTTTTGGTCTGAGCCGTACCGGTATCAATGGATTAAACGTTACCGCTTATGGAGTAGATGTGACCTGGTCAGAAACCCGCAAACAGGATCTGGGTTTTGAATTGAAATCATTCAACAACAACCTATCTTTAATCGTAGATTTATTTAAAGAGCATAGAACCGGGATCTTCCTTGGCAGGGGTGTGGTGCCCAACTATATCGGCTTGGTATCCAATCCTTCCGGTAACCTTGGGGAGACCAAAAATAAAGGTATCGATGGATCCCTTGAATACAACGCCAGGTTCAGCAAGGATCTCGACATTACCTTCAGGGCCAACTATACCTACAACAAAGATCAGATCATTGAAAATGATCAGGCACCTACCAAATATGCCTATCAGGAGTTAAGAGGTAGCAACATCCTTGCACGTACCGGTTATATTGCTGAAAAACTATTCGAGAGCCAGGCAGAAATCAATGCCAGCGCAAAGCAGTTCGGCACATTGCTTCCAGGGGATATCAAATATAAAGACCTCAATAATGATGGCATCATTGATGCTTTTGACCGTACAATCATTGGACGTGGTGACGTTCCTTCAGCCATGTATGGATTTGGTTTTTCAGCCAGGTATAAAGGTTTTGACCTGGGTGCATTCTTCCAGGGTCAGCATAACGCAGACATCATGTTGAGTGGAGACGCGTTGCAGCCTTTCACCGCATCAGGTGGTCTTGGAAACTTACATTCTATTGCGACAGACCGCTGGACAGTTGAAAACCCACGTCAGGATGCTTTCTATCCACGCCTTTCTTACGGTGTTAACAACAACAATTTCCAGTCCAGTACCTGGTGGCAGCGTGATATCAGCTTCCTGCGTCTGAAGAACCTAGATTTGGGTTATACACTTAACAAAGGAATCAGGGCAATCGGTGTCAACAAACTGAGGGTATATTTTACCGGATACAATGTATTTACCATCAGCGATTTCAAAATATGGGATCCTGAACTTGCTTCCAACAATGGAACAAAATATCCTTTGGTGTCTACTTATTCACTCGGTTTAACCGCTAATTTTTAATCATATGAAGAAGATATATATATTCACCATAGCCGCCTTATTCATCCTCGGCAATTATGGATGTAAAAAGTTCCTGGACCAGGTACCGGATGACAGGTTGACTTTTGATGAATCTTTTGCGACAAAATCTACTGTTGACAGACTGCTGGCCAACGTTTACTCGACCATGCCCGATGAAATGCAACAGCGCTTTCCTGCCAATGGATATACCGCTGGTCCATGGACAGGAGCTTCTGATGAAGCTGACTATACCCTGCCCAGTAGTTTTTCCAACAATTTAAACAGTGGAAACTGGGATGCGACAACCGGTCAGGTCAATACCATCTGGCAATTGTACTATAGAGGTATACAGGCGTCCAGTAATTTCATTGCCAATGTAGACAAATGTACCGACTGTAACATCAGTGGAACCGACTACATCAACAGGTATAAAAATGAAGCCAGGGCCCTGCGTGCCATCTATTACTACTACCTGCTGCGTCAATACGGACCAATAGTTCTGCTGGGCAACAACCCTATTGCTGCTGATGCACCAATTGAAGCCATTAGTATCCCCAGAAGTTCTTTTGATGAATGCGTAGAATACATCGTCAGCGAACTCGATGCTGCTTCGGCAGGTCTTCCTGCCCTGCCTTCTGCCAATGAAGATTATGGCAGAATCAATAAAGCAGTAGTTCATGCTTATAAAGTACAGGTACTGCTTACCGCAGCCAGCCCATTGTTCAACGGAAATACGGATTATGCAACTTTGGTGAACAAGGACGGCAAACAATTGATCAGCCAGACTTACAGTGCCGCAAAATGGTCACGTGCCGCTACAGCTGCGAAGTCTTTCATCACCACTTATCCCAACTTCACACTATTTAAGAAAGCACACCCTACATCACCTTCTGTGTTTAATAACGCCTTCGTTGCTTGTAGAGACGTCATGCTGACAGACTGGAACTCAGAAGTAATCCTGGCTAAGCCCAATGCAGATGTGACTAACCTTCAGTACAACATGACCCCGAACCATAGCAACGGTTCCGGCAGTGACAAAGGAGGTTCTTTCCTTTCTGCTTCACAGCAATTGGTGGAAGCCTACTTCATGGCGAATGGCAAACCGACAGATGATGCCACTTCAGGTTTTACGAGGACAGGTTTCACCAATTTCCAGGCGCCTGACGACAATGCTGTAAGATCAGTACAAAATATGTATGTGGATAGGGAAGCGCGTTTTTACGTAGGCATCACTTACACCAACCGCAAGTGGATCAATCCGAACACCACACTCATTACTAGTTTCGAATTCAATGGAAATGCGGGACGTGGAAGTATCAGCAACAATGATTATTCTTCTACAGGTTATACCCAACGCAAAAACCGCGGCTTAAGTGGTGATGGTGGAAGAACAGCGATCATGATCCGCCTGGCAGAGATCTATCTGGACTACGCGGAGGCGGCATACGAAGCCAATCCTGCTGATCCGGATGTTTTGATCTACCTGAACCTAATCAGGGAGCGCGCAGGTATTCCTCAATATGGAACCGGTGCAGGTATGTTGCCTGTACCTGCTGATCTGCGTGATGCCATCAGAAGAGAAAGAAGGGTAGAGCTCGCTTTTGAATCTCACCGTTATTTTGATACCAGAAGATGGAAGATTGCCGAAAGCACTGAGAGATCCATCCTTGGATTGGACATCGGTAAGAATGCCGCTACCGGATTCTACAACATTGTTCAGCAAGAATCAAGGGTATTCGAAAAGAAACATTATCTCTGGCCTATCCCAAATGGAGAAGTACAGAAAGTACCATTAGTGGTGCAAAACACGGGCTGGTAAAGCCGAAGATCATCCCTATAAAAGAGGAGCGACAGGTTTGTCGCTCCTCTTTTATGAATAGGGTAAACCATCGTTTAAACCGGTAACCTGTTCAGCTCGATATCATCCGGCGTTACAAAGATCAGCGGCACCTTTTCCACATCCACATAACTGGAATCCAGACCAAAGCTCCGCTCTTCAGAAAGACTCAGGCGTTTCAGGATGAAATAATAATCCATGATCGTCCTTTCATAAAAACTGAGTTTAGAGAATTTTGACAAATGTTTTTCCAGCAGCACGAAGCGGAAATCACCCGCAATCTTATGCTTGTTTAACGAGGTGTACTGACTGGTAATATCTACCTCTCCATTTTTTACCAGTTCCTCAATCACCTTACGGTAAAGCAGGTTCACCCGTTGCTCTACCCGGAATCCAAGCTTAAAATCGATCCGGATGAGTTTTCCTGGGATCAGGAATTCAACTTTGTAATCGCGGGTATAAGGCTCATCTACTACATCCACATGCACGAGCCAATAAATATCTGCCCGCTTTGGCTCCTTCTGAATGATGGAATAAATGATCTTCGATTCGATCTCCGTCTTGAAGTTAGCACTCGTCAGGTACACCAGTTGCGATGAGTATTTTGGTACAGAAATGTCATTGCTTAGCTCGCTGATGATGGGATAATAATCTTCTATCTCCACATACTTCACAAAGCGGTTTTTGATCTTCCTGGCCACGTACCAGCTCCACATGACCGTAAACAATGCGGAACCGATCATTACCGTTACCCAACCCCCATGGAAGAATTTTGCCATGTTACCTACCAGGAAGGTTAATTCCAGCAAACCATAGATAATCAGGAAGATCACAATTGCATAAATCGGGATTTTCTTGCGTTTCATGTAAGCCGCAATCAATATGCTCGTTGCGAGAAAGGTGAGGTTGATGGCCAGGCCATAAGCACCCTCCATTGCCCCGGAGCTCCGGAAAATAAAAACAATGCAAACACAACCAGCCCATAAGATCCAGTTGATAGAAGGGACATAAATCTGTCCTTTCTGGTTGCTCGGATAGTTGATCCGTACCTTTGGCCAGAGATTGAGTCTTACCGCCTCAGAGATCAGGGTAAAAGAACCGGTGATCATCGCCTGACTGGCAATTACTGCGGCACAGGTAGCCAATGCGACCATGAAGAGCAGATATTGAGGCGGCACAATCTCAAAAAAAGGATTCAGTGATTTGTCGTAATTGCCATGTTCCAAGACCCAGACGCCCTGACCTAGGTAACTGAAAATGAGCATGATTTTTACAAATATCCAGCTGACCCTGATGTTCTTCCTGCCGCAGTGCCCCATATCTGAATACAAAGCTTCTGCCCCCGTAGTACATAAAAATACACCGCCAAGAATCAGCAAAGCCATCGGGTTATTTACGAGCAGGTTGTAGGCATAATAAGGGTTCAGTGCACGTAGGATACTGAGGTCGCGGATGACAAATAGAAATCCCAACACCCCCAGGGTGGTAAACCACAGCAGCATGACCGGTCCGAATAACTTGCCGACCAGATCGGTTCCAAACTGCTGGATGATAAACAATACAGTGATGATGGCGATGACGATGGGAATCACCTCTACATTTGGGAATTTTAGCTGAAGCCCCTCAATCGCAGAAGTAACTGTGATACTGGGCGTAATGATGCCATCTGCGAGCAGGGCACATCCTCCTATTACTGCGGGGATGACCAGCCATTTGGCATTCTTCCTGACCAGCGAGTACAGGGAAAATATGCCCCCCTCCCCTTTGTTATCTGCCCTGAGCGTAATCACAACATATTTGATGGTGGTCTGTAAGGTGAGTGTCCAGATGATACAAGACAAAGCGCCGAGTACCAAATTCACATCAATCTCTTGTCCGCCACCTACCGCGGAATTGAAAATCGCCTTAAGGGTATACAATGGTGAGGTACCAATATCCCCGTAAACAATGCCCAGGCTAACCAATAAACCTCCAGCGCTGAGGGCGTTTAATTTTTTATGACTCGTCACTTCTCTCTATTTTTGGCGATAAAATTACGGCAATAAGAACTTGCAAACGTAAGAACCTGTTAAATATTGTTAAATATTTATTTAATGAACAAATTCCTTGATTTTTTTGTTTTATTATTTATATTTTTGGCAGTATCCAAACATGAGCACAAAACTACGAACAGCGCTTTTAATGAACATCTTTTGCCTCATATGCCTAAGCATACTGAGCAGTGAGATGGTTTTTGCTCAAAAGCCGGATAGTTCCATCAACAGCATCAGATCTAAAAGGATCAACAAAACACCACAGATCAAAGTCAATATTCCTACATATAAACCCAGATACAACCTTGGTGTCATCCAATATAGCGATCTGGTATCTGCAAAAACTGTTGCAAACAGTACACCTGCAAAAGCAGAAAAAGTATTGACTGTACTGAAAGTTTATCCAAACCCAGTGGACGACCAGGTGAGCCTGCTCCTGAGGATGGACAAAGAGTCTAATCTTTCCGTAAAGATTATGGATTTGCTGGGGAATGAGGTCGTCACGCTCTCCAATGAACGCATTCCATCTGGAGAGCAAACCAAAAGCTATACGATCCCTAACAGGCTAAACACAGGTATTTACTTTCTGAAGATTGCTGCGGGTGCTGAGACCGTAGTGAAACGCATCTCCGTTTTATAATTCGCCTTTCCCGTATTCTTTCCTATTTTTGTTTGCATGAAGATCATCGCAATAGGACGCAACTACGCTGCACATGCCAAAGAACTGAACAATCCTGTTCCGGGAAATCCGGTCATATTCCTGAAACCCGATACTGCAGTACTGAAAGATAATAAACCATTTTATATCCCTAATTTCTCTTCAGACATCCACTATGAACTTGAAGTAGTGCTTAAAATCTGCAAGGAAGGTAAACACATCGCAGAAAAGTTTGCCCCGAAATACTACGAGGAGATCGGCCTGGGCATAGATTTCACCGCCCGGGACATCCAGTCCCTGCATAAGGAAAAAGGACTGCCCTGGGAACTGGCCAAAGCCTTCGACAATTCTGCCGCCATTAGCAATTTCATCCCGAAATCGGAGATCGCTGACCTGCATGACCTGGAATTTGAACTGAAAATCAATCAGGAACGCCGGCAACTGGGCAATACCAGCCATATGCTCTTTTCATTTGACTACATCATCTCTTTCGTATCCCGCTACATCACACTCAAAAAAGGCGACCTTATCTTTACCGGTACACCGGAGGGTGTGGGCCAGGTTAAACAAGGAGACAAGCTGGAGGCGTTTATGCAAGGCAAACCATTTCTTAATTTCGACATCAAATAATACAGATGAACAGTAAACACTTCATGCTGATCATCCTGAGCATCCTTTGCCTGGACGTTCAGGCGCAGCAGGTCTTCAGCAACAATAAATATCCGCTGGTCGATTTCAGGCCTCCCCTGGACATTGTACCACCGGCACTGGCAGGCTCGTTTGGCGAGCTCCGTGCCAATCATTTTCATTCCGGAATGGATTACCGCACGAACCAGCGCGAAGGCTACCCAGTTTATGCCATTGCAGATGGCTATATTTCCCGCCTGCGTGTACAGAACAGCGGTTTCGGACTTGCCTTATACATTAACCATCCGAACGGCTACACTTCTGTGTACGGCCACCTGCAAAGGTTTAATGGCAAGATTGGCCAGCAGGTGAAGTCTGTTCAGTATCAGAAGAAATCTTATGAGATAGATGAATTTCCTAATGCACTATTGATCCCTGTGCGCAAAGGGGATGTCATTGCCTATACAGGAAATACGGGCAGTTCAGGCGGGCCGCATCTCCATTTCGAGATCAGGGATACCAAGACTGAAGCAACCATCAATCCACAACTGTTTGGCCTGGAGATTCCGGACAATATTCCACCAGTGATCTATTCCATGTATGTGTACCGCCTCAACAAAAAACCTTTCAATGAATCGATCCCAAAACAGTATTTCCAGGTTAGCGGTGCATCCGGAAATTATCGTCTAAACAGCGTGAGCACCATCAACCTCAGCGGTGAGGTCGGTTTCGGTATTGTAGCTACCGATAGGCACAATGGAGCTTCTGGACTCAACGGGGTGTATTCCATAGAACTGGAACTGGACGGTCAGCGCATTTTCACTTCCGCACTGGAATGGTTCAGCTTTGAAAACAGCAAGGCCATCAATTCGCACATCGACTACCCTACTTACCTCAACACCAAGCGCAGCATTCAGAAAAGCTTTGTAGACCCTGGAAACCCATTGCAGATCTACAGCAACCTGGTGAATAATGGACGAATCACTTTTACCGATGGAAAGTTACACCAACTTCAATATACCGTCACAGATGGTAAGGGGAATAAAAGCACGCTCGCTTTCAAAGTTCAGGCCGATTCCAAAGCCGTGATTGACCCACCCGAAGCTCCGGCCGGAAGCAGCCTATATGCCTTTAGCAATGTCAACGAATTCAATACCCCTGACTTAAAGGTGATCCTACCCAAAGGCACCTTGTACAATGACCTCAATTTTCAATATAAGAAGTTGACAAGGCCGGCTGGCAATGCTTATTCAGCCATCCATCAAATCCACAACAACCTGACTCCATTGCATACGGGCTTTGAAATCTGGATCAAGGCCGACAGCAGCCTGAGCAAATATCAGGACAAGGCACTTATCGTCAATTCTGGGAGGGGCTCACAGGGCGGCTATTATGAAAATGGCTATGTAAAGGCAAAACCCCGGACCTTTGGCAGTTACCTCATCGCCATAGACACCATTGCACCAGTAATTACCCCTGTGAACATTTCCAATGGCAAAAACATGAACGGCCTCAGCAAAATGTCCTTTAAGATCCGCGACAACATGTCTGGCATCAAGAGCTTCAATGGATATATCGATGGCAAGTGGGTGCTCATGGAATTTGACACCAAGACAGCCTCTTTGTGGCACAGTTTCGATGAAAGCACCGGCCCTGGTAAGCACAGCTTTGAACTTCTGCTCAGTGACATGAAAGAAAATACCAGAAAATATTCCATCACCTTTTATAAATAACGATCATGACTGAATTAAAAGAGGGGCAAAAAGCCCCGGAATTTAGCGCAAAAGACCAACATGGTGACACCATTACCCTGGGTCAGCTTGCAGGCAAAAAAGTGGTATTGTATTTTTATCCAAAGGACGACACCCCAGGTTGCACCGCAGAAGCCTGCGATTTCAGAGACAACTACCAAGGGTTGACCGCCAAAGGAATCACTGTTCTTGGTGTTAGTGTGGATGACGAAAAATCGCATCAGAAATTTGCCAACAAACACAGTCTTCCCTTCACCTTGCTCGCCGATCCGGATAAACAGATTGTGGAAGCCTATGGCGTTTGGGGGGAAAAGAACATGTATGGCAAGAAATACATGGGAACCAACCGTACCACTTTTATCATTGATGAGGCAGGTAATATTGCCCACATCATCACAAAAGTAGATACAAAAAACGCTACCGCACAGGTACTTGATTTGCTTGGACCTTAGTACCTAGCAACTGCTGCATCTTTTCATACAGCTCTGTCGATTTGTAGGGCTTGGAGATGTATTCGTTCATTCCTATTGCCATGCATAGTTCACGGTCACCATCCACTGTATGTGCGGTCATGGCAATAATAGGGATCCCTGACTTTTCAGAATCCAGGGCCCTGATGCGGCGACTGGCTTCATAGCCATCCATTTCGGGCATCTGCAGGTCCATCAGTACGATATCGAAATTAGTTTTCTTTAATTTGTCCAGCGCAATCTTACCGTTTTCGGCCATCTCCGTTTCAAAGGAATGTTTTTCCAGGATCTTCTTCGCCAGCAACTGGTTCACCTGGTTATCTTCCACTACCAGTACTTTAACACCTTCCCCTTTCAATTCATAGGATGGGGAGAGCGGGCAAGACAAATGAACCTCTTGAAGCATCTTTCCACCCTCACGTACTTTATCTATTTTCTTCAGTGCGCTGTTTAGCGTATCCAGCAGGTGTTCACCCGCCTCAATCACCATCTTCAGCGATTCGGCACGTTCCCCCTCTGTCTCAGTTTCCTTCAGGTGCCTGGCAAAACCCAGGATAGCGTTCATTGGTGTACGCATTTCATGGCTCATACTGATCAGAAAACCATGCTGTGCCTGGATATTCTCCTCTACAGTGGCCGTCATTTCATTGAACGCCACAGCAATCATCCCGATCTCATCTTTAGAATAGACCGGCACCCGAGTGGTGACTAATCCAGATCTGATTTTCTCCGCACCTGAAATGATCGCATTTACCCCTTTTTGGAGGTTTCGGTTAATGGATACAGACAATATGATAGTGGCCGTTCCTATGGTAAGCGATAAGGCCAGCACCAATTTTAAGACCAAACTTTCCAGCCAGCGGGCACCCTCTCCAAGAGTAAAAGAAAAATCATCTTCCAGCTTCGTCAGGCGATGGTTGATACCTTCGATATCTTTCAGCAGCACTGCAATCTGTTCATCTCCGGCATTCGACTTGATCAGCCGGTCCAGCTGCTCTCCGATAAGCACGAGTTCTTCAAGTGCAGGTTCTGCATTGGCCCAGGCCGTAAAAGCTTTTTTCAGGTAGTGCACTTCATGAAAGCGGATCAATAATTTCATCATGCCCTCAATATCGTCGGGATGATTTCGTCCCTGTTCCAGATGCTTCCTTGCCAGTTCAAAATCCGGCTTAGGTTTTTGCAGCTCCATCCTCGCGGCCTTATCTCCCATGGGAACAGAAAGAAAGCTCTTAAAAGCGATATAATTTTGCTCCTCATGGGTATGGGCGTATTCCCGCAAATGCATCATGGCATCTTTTTGGGCCTTAGACCATAGCCCCTCCCCCCCTACATAAGAGCGTACAGCAGAAAGGGTTGTGATTGAAAACCACAATGTGCACAATTCAATGAGTACCAGCAAAGCAGTGAACCCAATTGTAAAATATAGTTTGCGGGAAATTGATATATCGCTCAACTTCCTCCCAAAAGCTGTTGTCATAAACACCATCCCTTTTTAATCCAGTAATGCTCAAGAATTGAGCTGGCAGAATTAAAAATAAGATTTAGATTACACTTTAGACAAGAACAGAGTTATTCATTTCATTCAGTTACAGACTGATGCACTACAGCTTTGTTCAGAAATGACGTAACAGCACAAGACTAGGCCTTTGATTTAATCTTGTGGCCATAGACAGAGAAGAACCAAATATAAAGGTAACAAGGCAGCACACTCAGGAAGAAAGCCAGCTGGAAATGCATGCCCGCATAATCTTTCAGGTAACCATAGATCAAAGGCCAGATTGCGCCTCCGGCGATTCCCATGACCATAATAGCAGATCCCGTTTTGGTAAACTTACCCAGCCCTTTGATTCCCAAGGGGAAGATGGCCGGCCACATGAGTGAATTGGCCAGGCCCAAAAGACCTACAAAGATCACTGAGGTATAGCCATCAGTTACATAAGCAGCACAAATGAAGACCACACCAAGGATTGCACAGATTTTGAGGGCCGTTTGCTGGCTCATGTATTTTGGAATGGTAGCGATCCCAATGAAATAACCCACGAGCATGCTGGTCAGCGTCAGGGTAGTGAAGTATTTACTAATATCTGCACTTATACCAAGCGCTTTTCCATACACGCCAATGATGTCTCCGGCCATAACCTCTGCCGCCACGTACACAAAAATGCAGAAAGCACCCAGGAACAAATGGGGAAATTGAAAAATAGAGGTTTTTCCGCTTTTCAGTTCATCACCTTCCAGTACCTCCTCTTTATCCAAATCTACCTCCGGAAGGTTAGAAAATTTAATGAATAAAGCAAAAGCTGTAAACAGCAGGGCCAACACAATATATGGGGTATACACACGGCCCAGAACTTCGGCCAGTAAAGCTTCCTTTTCTGCGAAAGTAGTTGCTGGATCGTGGATCTTTGCTTCTATGCCAGATGCATTTTCCAGGAACAGTGTACCCATGATTACCGGCACAATGATGCCAGCAAATTTATTACAAACTCCCATGATGCTCATCCGTTTTGCAGCACTTTCTATAGGCCCAATGATGCTAATGTAAGGGTTGGAAGCTGTTTGCAACAAAGAAAGCGCAGCACCTTGTATAAAAATTCCTGTGAGGAATAAACCAAAACTCCTGGTATTGGCCGCGGGGATGAACACCAGTGACCCGAAGGCCAGGATGAGCAGGCCAAAAATGATCCCGTTTCTGAACCCCATTTTACGGAGGATCCATGAAGAGGGCAATGCAAGAAAAAAATAGGCAATATAGGATGCGAAGGTCACAAGGAAAGCCTCAAAATCTGTTTTCAGACCACAAGCCAGTTTCAAAAATGGGATGAGGGTACTGTTGGCCCAGGTTACAAAGCCAAAGATGAAAAACAGGGCACCTATCACAACGATAGGAGAAACAGCAGAAGATTTGGTTTGGTTGGTCATGGTTTTATGGTTTATCAAAAAAATTGATCACAGCTAAAAGTAGAAAAAACAAAACAGGCCAAATCCAAAAACACTGCGCAAACGTTTGCCTGGATCTGGTTGCTGATATATTTTAAAAAAACAAAACAATTAACAACTGAAGTAAATCAGCACAAATAACAAATAATTTGTTTGAAATAACACAAAAATTCAGTTAATTGTCTAAATATTCATTCCATTTAATCAAATTTTAACGCAAAAAATTCAAAATGATTAAAAACAGATACACAGAATCTTACAATTCTCCAAAAAATACATGGGACGAGATGTTTGATGACACACAAACCGTAAGAAATGAATATAAAAAAGTAATGGAATACCTTGAACTGGAATCTACAGAGGAGCTAAACAAAAAAGAAGAGTTATCCAAGTTACTTTTCATGAGCCAGGGCATCACCTTTACCGTTTATAACAGCGGCGAAGGCGTAGAGAAAATTTTCCCTTTCGACATTGTACCACGCATCATCACTTCCGATGAATGGGAATTTATTGAAACAGGAATAAGGCAGCGGGTCAGGGCACTCAATCTCTTCCTGAAAGATGTATACAGCAACCAGTTCATTATCAAAGACGGCATCGTACCCATCGACGTGATCTATTCCTGTCCGCATTTCCTGCGGGAGATGGTAAATGTGAAAGTGCCACATGACATTTACATCCACATTGCCGGAATCGACCTCATCCGTGACAACGACGGCACCTATTATATCTTGGAAGACAATGTACGTACACCATCAGGTGTAAGCTACATGCTCGAAAACCGGGAGATCACCAAGCGGCTTTTTCCAGACCTGCTGCCCAAATGTAAGGTCAGGAGCGTGACAGAATACCCAAATGTACTCTACAACAACCTACTCTCCCTTTCACCACGCCAAATTGCCAACCCCACTATAGTGTTATTGAGTCCGGGCAGTTTCAATTCTGCTTATTTTGAACATACTACCCTGGCCAGGCTGATGGGAATTGAACTCGTGGAGGGACCAGATCTGATTGTGGAGGACCACAAGGTATACATGAAAACTACTGCAGGCCTGCAGCAGGTAGATGTGATCTACCGCAGGGTAGATGACGAATACCTTGATCCCCTCGCCTTCAATGCGGGCAGCCTGCTCGGCGTAGCCGGACTCATGAATGCCTACCGGAAGGGGAATGTCACCATTGTGAATGCCGTAGGAAACGGTGTGGCTGACGATAAAGCAGTATATGTATATGTACCCGACATGATCAAATATTACCTGAACGAAGAGCCTATACTTAAAAACGTTCCCACCTACCAACTGGGCAATCCGGAAGAGATGGCCTATGTGTTCGACAACATCAACCGCATGGTTGTGAAACAAACCAATGGCAGTGGCGGCTACGGCATGCTCATGGGACATGCTGCGAGCCCTGAAGAAATAGAAGCCTATAAGCAGGAAATCCTGAAAGAACCCCGGGCTTTTATTGCCCAACCTACAATCAGCTTGTCGTCCGCCCCCTGTTATATGCAGGGACTGCTACAACCGCGGCGCGTAGATTTCAGGCCTTTTGCACTTTGCGGCCCCAATGGCATAGAGATCATCCCCGGAGGCCTCACCAGGGTCGCCCTTAAAGAAGGCTCCCTCGTTGTCAACAGTTCACAGGGAGGTGGCAGCAAAGACACCTGGGTATTGTCCAAATAAAACATTTCAAACACATCAAATCACCATACCAATATGTTAAGCAGGGTTGCAGAAAGCCTGTACTGGATAGGCAGGTACATCGAACGAACAGACGGCATGCTGCGCATGCTCAAAATAAACTACGCTTCAGCACAAGATTCAACGTCAGAATTTTCCTGGAGTCCCGTAGTCCAGATTTTTTGCGGGCTGGATACGGACGGCTTTGAAGACCTGGAATTCAATAGCAGGAAGGCGCTGCAATTTATGGTGACGGATAAAGAAAACCCAAACTCCGTCATCAACATCATTACCCAGGTCAGGGAAAATGCACGCAGTGTACAGGACCACATCACTAAGGACGTATGGCAATGCCTCAACGAATACTACCATACCGTAAAAGACCCCCGGTTAAACAACATGCTGCGTAAAGATGACCCCATCTCTGTGCTCGACATCCTGATCAAGCAGGGAATGCTGTTTTACGGCACTACTGAGATCACCATGGCCAGAAATGAAGGCAGCAGTTTTATGCGTATTGGCAAATACCTCGAACGCAGCATCCAGTCGGTCAACATCCTTGACATCAAGTTTGGCTCTGTGGACCATAATCCTGATCTTGTAACCAGCACCTCCTACTGGAAACACCTGCTCCTTTCCATTGGAGGTTACGAACTCTACCTCAAAACCTATCGACAGGGCTTTGAAGCAGAAAAAGTACTGGAGCTCGTAGTATTGCACAATGAATTTCCCCGCTCCGTCATCTATTCTCTCAATCAGCTAGTGAAATACCTGGAAAGACTGAAGGCGGACGATCATATCAACCCAGGCAACCTCTCCTTTCTGCTTGGCAGACTGCAGAGCAAAGTAAAATACAGTTCAATCAAAGGAATGCATCAGGACGACCTGCACTTCTACCTTGCCGAGATCAAGTCGGAACTGTACGGCATCGGAAATGCCTTTAACCAAACCTGCTTCTCCTTAGCATAATCACGAACCACATGCCAGAATTTAAGATCAAACACATCACCAGATACAGTTACGAAAGTCCGGTCAGGGACAGTGTAAACCACATCATCCTCTATCCAAAACAAGATGACTACCAACAGGTCAAACAACATAAACTGAAGATCTCCGGAAATCCACACGTAGATACCTTTAGCGATTACTATGGCAATCAGATAGGCTTTTTCACCTATACAGAGCCGCACACCGAATTGGAGATCTGCTCCGAACTCAGGGTGATCACCACTGCGAAAGAGCTTCCTGCAGCCACAATGTTCAGTGAACTCCAATGGGAGGAACTGCAGGCATTGCGTTATATCGTACCCTATATCGACTACCTCAAATGGGAAGCTTTTGATGGCCTTCAGGAATTGAAACTGGTGACAGGGGAACGCAAGGAGGCGCACAGCAGCCCATACACCACTGCGCTGAATTATTGCAGTTATGTATTTGAACGGTTCCAGTACATTCAGGGTGTCACTACTGTACAGACCAAATTAGATGAAATCTGGAAATTGAAAGCCGGGGTATGTCAGGATTTCGCACACATCCTTTGCCAAATGCTGCGCATGGCGAACATCCCAGCCAGATATGTCAGCGGATACATTTGCCCTAACAAGAATGGTGTCCGCGGCGAAGGTGCCACTCATGCCTGGGTAGAGGCCTATATTCCCGGTTATGGATGGCTGGGGTTAGATCCTACCAACGACTGCATTGCCAGCGAAACCTATGTACGACTGGCCTTCGGGCGCAGCTTCAACGACTGTTCTCCCGTAAAGGGTGTATACAAAGGTAGTTCGGACCACAAACTCATCGTACAGGTCATCGTAGGTTACGACAATGGGAACACCGAAAGCAGCGAGCTGGCTCCCAGCATGCCTCAGGAAGCAGTGGCGACCAGTACAACGGGCAACGGCAATAGTTACAGGCGTCACCAGGAATTGCTCCAACAGATTCAGCAACAACAGCAATAGATTCTCTCCAAAACCTCAATTTAATAAACAAATCCACCGGATTAACTGTAGTTTAGGCACTAAGATCAATCTAATCATTATGGACTTTACAATTGAGACCAGCGACCTGATCAGCATGTTAATGGCTGTGCTATGCGGCGGAATCATCGGTTTTGAAAGAGAATACAAGAATAAGTCGGCAGGTTTTCGCACCATTGTGCTGATCACTCTGGGATCAACAATCTTCACCATTGTATCACGTCATGGTGTAGGTGCCGACGACCGTATTTCCGCGAACATCATTACCGGTATTGGCTTTATCGGTGCCGGGGTTATCTTCAAAGACCAGTTTTCGGTACGCGGCCTCACCACTGCCGCTGTGATCTGGACTTCTGCCGCTATCGGCATGACCACCGGTATCGGTTACCACGCCCTGGCCTTTGTCTTTACCCTAATCACACTGGGCATCCTACTGATGATGAGCCGCGTAGAACGCTTCATCGGAAAACTGCAACGACAAAAGATGCTAAGTGTAACTTTCAGAGATGCAGACTTCAAGCATATCCAGTCACTCGAAGAACGTTTGAATTCTGAAGACCTCGGAATTGAACGTCTACAAGTAAGCAAGGACCATGATACCTTGACGGTAATCTGGCAGGTTTCCGGCAAGAAGAAATTCCTGCTGAAGCTAAACGAAACACTGGCAAATATGCCGGAGATCATCAGTTTTAAATAAAACCGAAAAGTGGATAACTTGATAGAAGTGGATAACTAAGCTAAACATCTGCTGATCAAGCTGGTTATTCTAGTACACTAAAAATCATAAGCTATGAAAAAGTGTATCTATGTAGTTGAGGACAATGCCGCCATACGCGACATTATAGAATTCATGCTCACTGAAGAGGAGTATGAAGTCGTGATCGCCCCTACTGTAAGGGCTTTCTGGAAACAAATGCAGGAGCGTATCCCCGACATGGTGGTACTTGATGTGATGCTCCCGGATGGAAATGGAGTAGAAATCTGCCAGGAATTAAAAAGCAGCATCAAAACCCATGACATACCAGTTATGCTGATGTCGGCCAACAATCACCTGAATAAGGTGAAGTCGAAATGTACAGCCGATGAATTCATCAACAAACCCTTTGACCTGGATGACTTTGCCAATCGCGTAGAACATTATGTACACAATTAGTGTGTTTCAACCGAGCTTAACCACCAGAAAGTGATACGACAATCTTACCAGCGGGCTTCCCAAATGCCTCAGGAGAAAATTTGATCTCCAGGCGCTTCAATCCAGGCACTTTCATATCGTATTCCAATGGTGGCGGGTTAAGAGGTACCACTTTGAATTCGGCATTCTGAGGTTGCTTCAACTGAACTTTCAGCAGCTTACCGTTCTGCTTCAGCAAAAAGCCACCTTTAATAATTTCAGCCTCCGCCTGGGTCATCATCATCCAGGTTAGCGAATTGTGCTGATCAAAAAACCGAAGCTGATCTGTGACCTGGAGTTCCTGCTTACCTACCCTGCGAAAAGTCCTGCTGGCCGCCCGCAATTGCCCTTTAAAAACAGCACTGAGATCGAAACTGACTTCTGGATGTTGCGCTTTATCGCTGAAACCGGTCATAGGCGCAAAGCCGTCAACGACGTGCAGGTCCTCGTTTACCCGCAATGTGCTGTGTCCAAAGTTGTTTTTACTGAGAAGGCTCCAGCGCGGGCTGGATTGTGCCGCATTCCAAAGACCATCTGACCCCAGTATACTTTCCAGTTCAAAATAATTCTGCATCCCAAGATCGACCGACCACCTGACACCATTCAGTTCAAATATAAAAGAACCGGCATCCATATTCCCATGGCTCAGGTTCGCCGCGCCACCCTTAGCCCCAAGGAAAAAGCCGGATGCATCATCAGGCCCAAAAATTGCTACTGGGTTCAAACCATCTCCTTTATAATTTTTTGGCAGAGGCACATAATTCAGGTTCTTTGCTTTCATCAACCATACCATAGCAGCACCATTGAGTTTGCTAACTAACTTTCCTTTCTGCGCAGGGCGATCCAACAGCGCTTTAAATTCTTTGTTGCTGAAATAAGCGGAGTTGTTCGTTTTTTTGGCGAACCAAGACAAAAGCTCCTGATTTTCCAGACTGTTATTCCCTCCGCTTCCGGAATCGAAATAGTTGTAATACGAACCAGAAGGCCCAGCAAGTTTCTTAACAAAAACTGCACTTTGTATAAAGCCGGGAGCGGCCGCGATACCAAAGTCGGTACCAAAAGCACTTTCCAATGCAGAAATGGTGATCAGCGTGTAACTGGTGCCGTAAGCCCAGTAAGAAGCGCCTTCGGGATAAGCACCATTTGGCGCATAAGCCGTTAAAGCTCGTGGGATATTCCTTAATGCTCTGGAGATAATCTGTGCGGCCAGAGCAGGCTCCTGATCAGCAATGGCCACTGCTGCTGCGACCATCCCACCGTGGCATACCTGATTCCAGTTATTGGTACCGGAAATCCATCCTTTCGAACTTTCCCTCTGACTTTGCTTTAACGCTTTTTCGATCAATGCCTTTTTTACGACCTCTTGTGTACTTTGAGGAAGGTCGCCGAGGCTCCATTCAAGCCCAATCGCTACTCCATAAGCCATCTCTCCCACATCGAGAAAATGACTGGGATTCCAGTCAGAAAAATGACAGATACCGAGCAGTTCAGCATTAAGCCGATTTAAAAATCGAGATTCTTTTGATATCGCATAGGCGATGGAAAGTGTGCCAATACGGGTAACGGCTTCGCGCGAGACAGTCAACAAACGCCGACCTTCGAGTCTTCGCTCCAATAGCGGTACATTGATCAGCGACTCTGCATTGCCGTAAAGCAACTCATAATAGGGTTTGAGTATTTCATCTTTTTTAATTGCGGTACGGATCGCAGCAAGAGATTCAGGAGTAAGGATCAACCTGGGTCCGTCTTTCCTTAACTTACTTTTGATCCAATCTGCTGTGATGGTGTCGCTAGTACCATAAGAAATATCTGACTTTGACTGAGCGGAATGACCACTCAGCATCAGCAGACACAACAGCATTATTCTCATTACTTTCATTCGACCTAAAATAGAAATAATTTCCTACTTAGGGCTGATCACTTTGCACTGGTTCAATCAGGGGAATTTATTCATGGGCCTGCAGTGAAATTCTTTTGATCAGTTCAATACAAGCCCGACTATTGTGATAAGGACATTTCCATAAACCCACTTTATCTTCATTTACCATAACCGAATCATTTTCATCAATGCCCCAGAACCACTCCCCCTGTACTTTGTCCAGAAGCCGTTGATCCACAAATTTCCAGCAAGACAGTGAAGCCTCCAGAAAACGTTCATCAGAATTCAATTGCCAGGCATTAAAAAAGCCAACCATCGCCTCTGCCTGTACCCACCACTGCTTTTCCCGGTCCAGATGCCCGGTACGGATATTCAGTTCGTAATACATACCGCCGTTTTCATCCAATCCCCGCAATGCTGCCCTCGCCATTTCCAGGGCCGAATCCCTGAGCCTCTGAATCCAGACTTCATCACCGATCACTTCCGCTGCCTCCAAAAGAAGCCAGGAAGCCTCGATATCATGCCCGTAAGAGATGACCTGAGACTTCCTGTTCCAGTGCTCATCAAAAAATAAAACCATATGGCTACTGGCTGCATCGATGATATGTCCGGTAAAATTCTGCAGCAGCATGCGAATATGTTGTTTCAACTCCTCGTCCGGCCAGATACGGTATAGGTTACTAAAAGCCTCCAGTATATGCAAGTGGGTATTCATGGTCTTTTTCTCATTGGCATCCTTATCGCTCAGGCGAAGATCCTCCAGGACATTCCATTCGCGATCCAGCGCCTCCAAAAAACCTCCATCTTTTTCATCGTAACTGTATTTGAGCAAGTCCCGAAACATGTCGATCGCCTGTACTTTTGCTGTCTCATCGCCTGAGACCATGAAATATTCGGACAGCCCGTAAATGGCAAAAGCTACAGCGTAAACTTGCTTTTTAGTATCCAGAGGCTGTCCCGATGCATCTACCGTCCAATAAACACCCCCGTAATCGACGTCGATAAAATGGTTAACGAAATAGTCATAAGCGCGCCCGGCCTGATCCAACATGAAGGGATCTCCTTTCAAGCGACAAGCCGCTGCAAAAGTCCAAAGAATCCGGGCATTCAGCACCGCTCCTTTAGGTGCATCTGCAACTGCTACGTTGAAATTGCTGATCCTACCTAAAAAACCACCTTGTTGACGATCAATAGCTTCCGTAGACCAGTAGTGCAAAATACGCTGTAGCTCCTTTTCTACAGCCGCTGAATATACAGACAATCGTCTTTCCATCATTTAACCCTTAGACGCGACCTGATTCTTTTCTATATTCCGAATGATTGTTTGTACAGATGCCGCAGAGCGCAAACCGTCTGCAGGTGTGTGCATCACATAGTCGGTCAGCAGGGCAAGCGTACTAGTAGCCACATGCATCCTCGTATCCGAAGAAGCATAGTAAATAAATATGGTTCCATCATCATCCAGAATCCAGCCATTGCTAAACAAAACATTGGAAACATCTCCAATACGCTCATCCCCTTCCGGCGCAATGAAATAGCCAGCAGGCTTGTAGATCACTTTGGTTAGATCATCCAGGGCGGTCATAAACATATAAAGTACATAGCGCAATCCCGCCGCCGTGTTACGGACACCATGAGCCAGGAATAGCCAGCCATGCTCAGTTTTAATGGGTTCGGGGCCCATTCCGTTCTTGGCTTCATAAACCGTATGGTAATTTTTATTGTCGACGATGATTTCTTGTTCAACAGCCGCATTTTCAATGGAAGTACTCAGACCAAAACCAATACCCCCACCTTTACCGCTTTCAATGAAACCATCCTGAGGGCGTGTAAAGAAGGCATATTTACCATCAATGAATTCCGGATGAAGCACTACGTTCCGCTGTTGAGGAGAAGGCGTTTTCAAATCGGCCAGCCGCTCCCATTTGACAAGATCCTTCGTGCGGGCGATACCACACTGTGCCACAGCCATCGATTGATCATGAACAGGTGCTGCAGGATCTTTCCGCTCTGTACAAAACAAGCCATACATCCAGCCATCTTCGTGAGCGACGATCCGCATATCGTATACATTCGTGTCCGGCTCATGCGTTTCCGGGAGTACGATCGGCTCATCCCAGAATTGAAACTGATCGATGCCGTTTGGACTTTCTGCAACTGCAAAAAAGGATTTTCGGTCTGCCCCTTCTACCCGCACCACCATGACGTATTTACCATTGAATTTGATTGCACCTGCATTAAAGGTGGCATTGATCCCAATACGCTCCAACAGGTTCGGATTAGTCTCTGGATTGAAGTCGTATTTCCAGTTTAGCGGAATATGCGCCGCCGTAAGTACCGGGTACCTATAGCGGTTATAGATCCCATTCAGGCTCTCCTCTTTCTCATTCTTCCTATTGATAAGCTGACCATATGCCTCGTTGAGGAATTGGTATCTTTTCTCAAAATTATTCATTCTACTATGCTGATATGTCTAATATTCGTTTAATTTATTCCACCAGGTTTTTTTCAGGATGACAATGATCACTGCGAGGATTGCCAGCGTAATGATCATCGGCAGTTTTTGCATCATGATGATATACATAGGTAATATGGTAAGGCACAACTGCGCAATGACTCCGAGCACTACATTGAACATATTGAGCTTAAAGTTTTTATTGGACTGGAAACCCGGATCATCTGCAAGAGCCAATTCATTTATTGGACTCCAGAAGCCCCAGGGCCTTACGGTAACATAAAAATCTTTCAATACCTTGAGATCTGTGGGTGGGGCTGAATAGGTACCAACGATACAACCTGCCAGGGAAAGTACAAAGAGCAGAGGCCAATAGTACAGATCGAGTCCTGACAGTACCTGTAAGGACTTCAGTATCGCCAGGGCGATGGCAGGAATTACACCGCACAACATCCCTATAAAATAGCCATTGGCATTGAACCGCCACCAAAACCACTTAAGCATATTGGCCGCAACGTAACCCCCATACAGTCCAGAAACAATCCACTGTAATACCGTATTGACATCCTTTACGTACAAACCTAAGACCACACCAATGAATACTACTGCGATACCGACCAGATAATTCATTGAAATGATCCTTCTGGTATCCGCAGCGGGATTGATATATTTCAAGTAAATATCATTTACAATATAAGCCTGCGCTGCATTCACTGTACCACTGAAAGTACCCATGAAAGCACCGAGCAGGCCAGTAAGTACAATACCGAGCACACCTACAGGCAAAAATGTATTGATCGCAGCAGGTAAAATCCGTTCGAAATCAGTGACTCCATCCGGCCCCTTTAGGTAAAGCTGGTTGTAGTAAAGCAATGCAAGTACTGTAAGTCCCATCACCATCGAGTAGCGGATTGGCAGCAAAATGATACTGACAAAACCAGTCATCTTACTAGCCTCTTCCGGACTCCGTGTGCTCAGTACTTTTTGCATGTCGTAATTTGGAGCGGGCCCAGCCAAAGACGCAAAAACCCCTTTCATGATCATCATTCCGAAGAAAAGACCAAAAAGGCTAAAACCATCGTCAGCAATTTTTTTGTTTGCATCAGCGGCGATTCCGCTCCAGTCAAGATCCAGTTTCCAACTAAAGAAAGGGTCATCCCAACCCCGTGGAACATTCAAGACATGCCCATTTAGGTGCGTAATGGCAATGATGGCAATAGCGATACAGGCCACAGTCATGATCGCATATTTAATCATATCTCCAAGTACGATGCTGTGCAAGCCACCTATAATGGAATAAAACATCGCGAACAGGGTAAAAATGATGCCATAGAAATGCGGCACATATTTATCTGCCAGTTCGAAAGGCATGTATCCTTTTATGATATGCCAGGGTACGAAGATCTCAATAAACTTTCCAAGTCCTACAAAACCGTAAGCCAGAAAGCCAAAGCAACTGATCAATGCAAAAGCAATTACCACTACCTGAGAACCCTTCACACCTTTACCAGCCTTGCCAAAACGCGTCATCAACCATTCGGCCCCGGTATTGGCATTACTCCGGCGCAACCAGCGACTCAGGAACATCATCATAAACACCTGATTAAAGACTGGCCATAGCCAGGGAATCCAAATGCTCTTCAGTCCATACACAAAACAGAGACTGACCATCCACATCGTCCCGCTGATGTCAAACATATCTGAGGCATCACTCAGGCCCAGTTTGTACCAGGGCAGGGACTTGCCGCCCATCAGGTAGCTGTCTTTATTTTCTCTTGCTTTTTTCCGGTACCACAGTCCGATAAATACCGTAAGCAGCAGGTAGGCCAAGATGATGCACAGGTCAATGGTCGATAATTTCATAAAATGGGTTTGTTCTAGTATTTTGGTTTAGCATAAAGGTTTAAGAAGGCCGCCCCCTTTTGCAGGAGGAACTTACGTTCCCGATACATCTTCAAGAAGTCTTCGGCAGAATTCTGACCTTTGTATGGCGCATAATAATGGTTATCTTTCTCTTGAGGCCGGTATCCTGCATTTCGCCATACAAGCAAAAAGGCAGGGGTATGGTTTTCGATGCCTTTCCAGACAACTTCCGACCACCAATTTGGGTCGGGGATTTCTACGTAGCCCATCTCTCCTATTGCGCTGATCTTATGGTATCTTTTAGCCAGGGAATCCTGAATCTTCAACTTAAGTGCCAGCCCATTTCTAAAGGCTTCACCATTGCTTATTGGACCATATTGGTAGCTATCGAAACTCAATACATCCACGTAATCGTTGCCCGGATAGCGTTCCAGGTATTCTGCCTCGGTGGTAAAATCAGATGGATTAAACACATAAAGTAAATTATGTAACTGTTTTACATCCCTTAGATAATATATAGTAAACCTCCAAACGTCCCGGTACTCAGCAGATGTACACTCCTTTTTCCCCCACCAGAACCAGCTACCTGAATGCTCGTGAAAAGGACGGAAGAGGATCGGGATTTGTTTCCCATCATTCCCTTTAAGCGCATTATTAAATGCCGCAAACTGATCCAGCCAATTCCGGTACTTTTTATGCACCTGTCCACCTGGAAGCATCTCTTTTACCGTCACCAAAGAGGTGGTATCCCAAGCTGTCTTACCATTTAAGGGATTGTCCATGTGCCAACTAAAGGTATTGACTGCTCCAAGAGCATAGGCCTGCCGAATGTATTCTTTCATGTTATTGAAAGGCACACCATCAAGGTTAGTGCTTTCATTACGTTCTAGTCTTGCCAAATCCCAGCCAAAGACAGCCGGATATTCACCAGATAGTTCTTTAAGATCGCTTCGTCCTTCCTCGTATTTCCAACCGACACCATAAGCCATGTCATCCTGATGGCCGAACAGCACGGCGCGACCACTTAGCCTTCGAAGGTTTTCATATAAATTTTTGGTTTCAGTACTTGCTTTCCTATCCACCGTCTGCGCGCGCAGAGCCGGCGACAGCATATACAGCAAACAAAGGAACAGGCTTAATTTTGTACTCATTTATATTTGGGTTTTACAGTTCGGGGGATTCGTTCAATCATTATCTAAAGTAGGCATCAATTTAGCTGTTACAGTAATACTATTTTAACCATTTAATATAAAAAAACCATGCATCTTGAAAAAGACAACTATTTATTAATGGTTTAGGGTTTATTTTTACATACATTGTGTAATGTTCTTTTATCTTAAACACTTCTTTTTAGAACAACATTATTATGAATAACATCATTAAGGAGATCACTCCGCTCACTCAAAATGATTGTTTTACCATTTTCTCCAGGGTAAAAAAGGAATTTGATTTCCCGCTCCATTTCCATGAAGAATACGAATTAAATCTGATCCTGAATGCTGAAGGTGCCAGAAGAATGGTAGGAGATAACATAGAGGAGATCGGAGATATGGAACTCGTTCTGGTGGGCCCGAATCTTTCTCATGTATGGACAACACACCACTGCAAGAGTGAAGAGATTACAGAGGTGACCATACAGTGGCACAGGGATCTCTTTGACGACAAAATGCTACGCAGGAATCAACTTACCTTTATCCGGCGAATGTTCGAGCGTTCGGTACGAGGCATTCTTTTTCCAAGAGAAACCATTGAAAAGCTTTATCCCCGAATTTTAGCCATCAACCAGCTACAGGGATTTGATTCAGTATTGGAATTAATGAGTATACTTCATGAACTCTCCACTTCGAAAAGCATGCGGATACTTTCTGACGCCACCTTCAATAATGATCAGATCGTAAATTATAACAGCAGGCGAATCGATAAAGCCTATGAATTCATGAATGCCAATTTCGATAAACCGATCACCCTAAAAGACTTGGCCAAACTGGTAAACATGACCGAAGTCTCTTTTAGCCGTTTCATCAAAAAAAGAACAGGCAATACTTTTATAGACAGCCTGAATGAAATACGACTTGGTCACGCTACACGTATGTTGATTGAAACTACCCATTCCGTCGCAGAAATTTCATACAATTGTGGCTTCAACAACATTTCTAATTTCAACAGGCTCTTCAAGAAGAAGAAACATTGCACTCCGAAAGAATTCAGGGAGAACTTTTCCGGAACGAGGGTCTTTATTTAGTGCCGTTCAGCTTCCTGAGCGTTTGACGGATATAGCTTCCCGCAGGCGTCAGTATAGCCTCCGGCCATTTAGCATCGACTGATGCCCCTGGCTTGAGTAAAGCAGTAGTTTCTTCTTTGTCGGTGACGTTCCAATTGACCCAACTCAATCGGTTCCGCTCCATCCAGCCAAGCCACTTTTCTGCTTTTTCCAAATTGAATTCACCGTTGCCATTTGCTTCGCCAACCCCCCATTCGGTTACAAATAGCGGCAACCTTGACCTGATGGCTTCATCGGCCTTAGCCATGAGTTTTTCCTGATGACTTGGCTCTGACGCATAGAAATGAAAGGAATAAGCAATATTATTGAATCCCTGGATCGGATCTTTAGATACGATATCTACATCCTGATCCCAGGTAGGGCTACCGACGACGATCAGGTTATTACGATCATGCTTCCTGATCGCCTCAATGACACGAACAGCATAATCTTTGACTACAGACCAGTCGATCCGTTCCGGCTCATTGAACACCTCATAAATCACATTTGGGCAGCCTTTATAACGCTGGGCCATTTTTGTAAAAAAGCCCTCCGCTTGTTCCGGATGCAACTGTGCATGGTGATCGTGCCAATCAATGATCACATAGATGCCTTTTTTTACCGCTGCATCTACAACAGTAGTGACCAGAGCCATCTGACCATCGGGATCATGCAGATAACCCCGATCCGGCTCAATAGCCATGGAGAGCCTGAGCAAGTTGATTTTAAAATCTTCTGCAAGCCAATTCACTACAGCCTCATTATAATACTTACGACCTTCCCAGATGCTCCAGGACAAACTGATCCCACGCAATTGAGGTGCATCCCCAGTATGGTCAACAACCCTACCGCCGGCTACTTTAAGTTGCCCATGCTGTTTGACAGCCGCTTTCGTTTGCCCTAAACCTTTCCCGGCGATCAAACACAGGAGAAAAAACGCCATCAGATATCTCATCATTTATTTGAGTTTATAGAATTCAGGTTGGCGATCTGCAAACAGCACAAAGCCATCGTTCTTAAAGTTAATAAAATCTGCTTCAGAAGCGTGATTTTTGTACGGGGTCCAGAAAGCATCCTTAGTATTGGCCCAAACCATTGCGTAAGCAAATTCCAGTCCCCGGTCTTTAAGTGTTTTCAACAGTTGCTGAGTATACCAATCGGATTTTGACAGGTTCTGGAGTCCGGTTTCTGTCAAGGCAGCCAGTTTGTTATGACTTTTGGCATAATCTGACACAACCTTAAACTTGGCTGCCGCAATTGAAGGGGAAACCCCTGCTTTCATATCTTCGTAATTATCTGTACCGACCAGATCGACATAAGCATCACCGGGATAATAGGCCAGGTATTGCGACTCCGTATTGAAATTTCTGTCGGGCGACCAGGCATACAGGAAATTACGCACCCTGAGTTCGTCACGAAGATAGGTTACCACATATCGGTACAACGCGATGTACTCTGCTGCAGTCGCATGTCCGCTACCCCACCAAAACCAGCCACCATCCATTTCATGAAAGGGCCGGAAAATTAAAGGCACCAATTTACCATCTGCCGCCACAAGCGATTTTGCATAATCGGCAATAACCTGAAGCGAAGCTTTAAATATTTCATTTGCAACGCCACCTGGCATCACCTGCGTAATTGCAGGCGTAGGATTGGCTGACCAATAGAAGTCTCCTTTATTGACAGGATTCCAATAATGCCAGCAATAAGTGACCACACTCCCTCTATTATAGGCATCAATGGTCAATGTGCGGGCAATTGATCTTTCATAATCATACCAAGCCCCGGAAGAGAAATTGGCAATATGAATGAAGTCGAAGCCATATACTGCCGGATAAGCACCTGTAACGGTTTTTACATCCGACTGTGTATTGGCAATACCAATGGATTGCTGCTCATTAGCCCATTGGGAACTGGCATTGACCAGTCCCCTCTTGGTGTCATCTTGGTGCCCAAACAGAACATGTGATTTTGCACTCTGCTGAAGATTGTAAAATAAGGCCACTGTCTCATCCGTCGCATTTCTATCAGTAAGGCCTGCCCTGATCTGGGAAAGTGACTTTACTTCCACGCTCGACGGAGTTTCCGGTACAGACCCTAGCGGCGGGGCAGCTTTTTTACAGGAAATCATCAATATCAGGACCGTGACAACTGGGTTAAAATTGAACTTCATACAATGAAATGCTATTTGACCAGTACCCAATCATCGATGTAAAAACTTTCATCCTGCGCATCAGGTCCCTTGATCCAGAAACCCAAAGTATTGCTGGTAGCACCGGTAGCCCAAAGGTTAAGCGTAGACAAAGGCAGCTTAAAATAGGTCCAGACATTTGCGGGAACTACTACAGGAACCGATTGATCAGAATTACCATAACCTCCTGTACGTTTGTCACCAACAAAATAAAGTGTATAGTCCTGAGAGCCACCCTTAATGTAGAAAGAAAGGTATTTATAATCTGCAGAAGAAGCCAGTCCCGGAAACCAATTGGCAACACCATTCGCACTCCAATTGCCCTTCGAATAGTTCAACTTCAATGATTTAGTTCCCGATTTTGCGGCAGCAGCTGAAATTTCTCCGGAACCCCAGAAGTTCCCGCCCCAGCCAGTACCATAATCATCAGTAAACAGCTTATAGGTTTGATCGAGATTGACAAACACCTCTTTTGGCGCAGCCTTGCCGGTAGGATAAGTAAAAACCAGAGTAGTAGAAATCAAGCTGGAGGAAGGCATCTTAATGGTCATTTCTGTATCGCTCTTAGCCAGAATAGTAGCCTTGCCTGTAGAAGTCCCCAGGCTCACTTCAGTAACGCTAGCGAGGCCAATTCCCGTAAGAATAATATCTGAACCTGCAGTAAAATTGTAATTAGAAACCGCGGTTACCGTCGGTGGAGGCAGCAGCACATTGAAGGTATAGTTTACTTTGCCATGCAAGGTTTCAACCGTGAGCTGATTACTCTGTGAAGGACCAGCTGGAGTCGTTTTAGGAATACCAACTAAAATAGTAGTATCCGAACCCAAGGCTTTGTTAAAGTAGACTGACACACCATTAAAGGAAACAGTAGTTACGCTTCCCAGATTCGTTCCGATGATCGCATACATATTTTGCAGATTCCCATCAGTTGTAGTTGAATCCATTGCCACGACCTGAGGTGTCGTATTGGGATAGGTCACGGTAGTGGCTACACCCTGCGCATTGTAAGTAACTATGGTTGTCGTCAGGGTATTATCGATGTAGCTTTTGCTAATGGTGCGCACACGACTAATAGTGGGCGCAGCTTTGCCGCCTTCCGCTTCATCTTTTTTACAGGAAGCAAACCAGACAATCGCCAACAGCAATAGCATTGGGGCTTTGATTTGTGGAATTAATATTTTCATTTCTTTCATTTTAAATGTACATATAATAGCAGCGCTGATCTCTATTTAAAAGTGTAAGGTACAGGCGGGAGTGCAAGTGCAGGATCGTTCGCCACTTCTGTTGCAGGATATGGCATCAGGAAATTGGCATCAACAGGCGTGAAATAACCGTTACCGTAGCGTACCGGTGGATTGTCATTACTGGAATCTCCCCGATCCTGAGCTTTAATGATTTGAATAGCTTTCGGGTGTGCAGTCACATTGAAACCATCGATACGGCAGAGGTCGAACCAATAATCTCCTTCAATAGCAAACTCTAACCGGCGCTCTTTCAGGAGATCCTGAAAGGTAAATGAACTTACTGCATTTAAACCAGCCCTTTGTCGGATCTTGTTGAGGTAACCCACAGCTGTGGTGTTACTTGTACTTGCATTTAAAGGAAGACCCGTCGGACTACTCCCAACCGAAGTACCCAGAATAGCCTCTGCAGCAATCAGGTATATATCGGCCAGACGCAACATATAAGTATTCATTCCAGTAGATTGAAAAGCACTTTTCCCCCCATTATCAGCCGGAGAGCCTATGACATATTTTTTGATTTGTGCATGCGTGCCCTGAGAACTGGCATTTGCAGGCAAGGTATAACCACCACCTGCCTGATTAATTTCCGCATAGTGATCACCCGGAAGCATAATCGTTGCTTTTCTTCTTTGGTCAGTTGAAGAATATGCATCAATTAAATCAAAGGTTGGAGCCAGTACCCCATATCCGTCCCCTGTCTGTGTAATTTCACTACTATATGCCAGGGAAGCCTGCATTCCATTACCAAAACCGTAACCACCATTGGACAGCCATTGCAATGCAATAATGGACTCCTTATTATTGTTGTTTGCGATCTTGAATAAATCTGCGTAGCTGCGACCTGCCACATCCACCCCGAACAGCCCAAATTCATTGCTATTGATCACCTTTTCCGCCTGAATCCTGGCATTCGCATAATCCTGCATGTATAGGTATACTTTAGCCATTAAGGCAGTTGCAGATCCACTGGACACATGACCCGTACCTGCTACATTTGGTGTACAGTTGGCCTCGCCAAATTTCAGGTCATTTATCATAAAGGTGTAGACATCTGTAACCGGGTTGCTGCGAATGGTAGAGGGGCTACCGACAAAATCAAGCGGATTTTCGATGATTGGGACATTACCAAAAACCCTGACCAAATGAAAATATGCCAGTGCTCTCAGCACCCTTGCTTCACCAATGGCGTTATTTTTAACCGCATCAGGAACAGTTGCCGGAACAGTGGGAAGGTTATTGATCACTGCATTGGCTTGTGCAACTACTGTAAACAAAGAGTTCCAGGCCGCACTTAACTCGAAATTACCATTAGACACCGAGAAGTTACCAAATGCTTTTACATCATCTGAACCGCTTCGCCCATTGCCACTGGCCATTTCAGTTATTGCCCAGCTCACTTTTGTATTCCAACCAAACCAAGGTGCCGCATACAGGGCATTGGTACTTGACTTCACCTGCTCGGCCGTGGTGTAGTACCCACCTACCGTGTATTGATCTTCGGGGGGGCGGTTAAAAAAATCTTTCTTGCAGCTAGTTACTGAAATCCCCGCCAGGACTCCTATTATGATGATCTGTTTGATATGTAGTTTCATGTCGCTCTTATTAATAATTAAAACTGTGCATTGATTCCGAATGTCATGGTGCGAGGGATTGGATACCGCCCCATATCAATATTAGCATAGATTGGATTCTGATTCAGAGCACCTATTTCCGGATCAAGGCCACTATATTTTGTAAAAACATACAGGTTCTGTCCGCTCGCAAACACACTCAGCCGGCTCATTTTGACATACTTAGTCCATTTTTCAGGAACTGTATACCCCAATCTTACATTCTGAACCCTGAGGAAAGATGCACTCTCCAGGAAGCGGTCTGACATCACGAGGTTATTGTTTGCAATACCGCCTTTAGGTGCAGGAATATTTGAGTCTGGATTGCCAGGACTCCAAAAATTACTGGAAGATGCCAATTGATTGGTATATAGACCGGAAAGACCAGCGATCTGGTAATTCAGTGCATTTAGTATTTTTCCACCATAGGATCCGTTTAGAAAGATGGAAAGTTCGAAATTCTTATAATTGAAGTTATTGGTAATACTATAAGTAAAGGAAGGGTTAGGATTGCCAAGAGCAACCTGATCGTCCGCATCTACCTTACCATCACCGTTGGTATCTTGATACATTAGATCGCCCAGATAAATGGAGTTTGCAATGGCCGGGTCGTTAGTGATAATTGCAGGAGATGTTCCCCCGATTACATTTTGCGGATGGGAGGCAACATATTGCAAATCAGATGCGTTTTTTATAACTCCTTTAACTTTATAACCGAAGAACTGTCCTACCGGACCACCCTCCGTGGTTTTCGTAACCGGCAAACTGATAAAACTACTGTTGATGCTACCGATCAGGGCCGGAGAACCATTTAAGGAGACCACTTTATTATTGTATTTAGAAAAAATCAGTGTAGAATTCCATTTAAAATGATCATTTACGATGTTTTTGGAATTGATACTGAACTCGAATCCCCTGTTCTCAATTTGACCGGCATTATAATAAGGGGATTTGATGGCCGCCACATCAGAATACTCTGCAACACCTCCCAGCAGGAAAGCAGGGAGCGGCTTTTGGAACAGGAAGTTTTTAGAATTTTTTATGTAGTAGTCAAAAGTAGCATCTATACGTCCCCCGAACATGCTGAAATCCACCCCTGCACCCTTTTGGATTGCTGTTTCCCAGGTAAGTGCCAGGTTAGCCACATTGTTGGTAACAAATCCGGTCCCCAGACCTGTCGCAACAGCTTTAATAGAAGAGCCATAAAGGTAATTTGGAATGTTTTGATTTCCAGTCTCTCCGTAGTTCAGACGAATTTTGATGTTATCGATCACCGATTTCAGCGGTGCCATGAACGACTCTTCTGACAACCTCCAGGATACTGCCGCAGCAGGGAAGTAGCCCACCTGATGTCCCTCTGCAAATTTAGAAGACCTATCAGAGCGAATGCTGGCGGTTACACTATACTTGTTATTGTAAGTATAGATACCCCTTGCCAGGAAAGACTCCATAACCTGACTACCTTTATTTTGATCAACAAGAGTTGTAGTCTGATCACCAAAACCCAATGTCTGTATCGCATTGCCGGATGCAAAGTTTTCTATTTTAGTAGAAGTACCACCCCATGTTGCCTGCCATACCTCATAACCAGCTAAGCCGGTTACATTATGTTTTGTACCGAAAGTATGCGCGTAGTTGAAATATTCTTTCCAACCCCAATATGTGCTATTCGAGTTATATTGGTCGAGGCGAGCCGTCTGATTAGAAAAAGCCCCCCATTTGTAGGTCGGCTTAAAAGTCTGTGCTTCAGACCAGTTAAAATCACCATTCAATTCAGACCGCAGTGTGAGGTCTTTAAAGAACCTGAGGTCGGCATATGCGCTTCCATTGATATTGTTACTGAGCAAGGTGTTGCTAAGGCTAAGTGCCTGCGCCACTGGATTGACCGTACCCTGTGCCAAACCACCTGCATCCAGAGAAGGTCCGGCAAATGAGCCATCAGCTTCATATATAGGATTATCAGGAGCACTGGAAAGCGCATTATAAACAATACCCGTGTTACTGCCTAATCCAATATTCTGATTCGTTCTTGCTGCTCCAATAGTACTTCCAACCTTAAACCAGTCTTTTACTTGTCCGTTTACATTAGTACGGAAGGAATAACGTTTGAAATCGCTACCTAGAATAGTACCATCCTGTTTCAGGTATCCTCCAGAAACATAATAGTCCACACCATCTTTACCTCCTGAGAAAGCGAGCTGGTGATTCTGCTGGGCGGCAGAACGGAAAATAGCGTTCTGCCAATCGGTACCTCTCCCCAAAATACTCGGGTCGGCAAACTCTACTCTCCTTTGTTGTCCGAATTTATCTGCCAGTGCATTCTGTAAGTTTGCAAATTGCTTTAAATCCATCATATCTAAAAAGCGACCCTGTTCCTGAAAGCCATAATAACCATCGTAACTGATACGGGCATTTCCATTTTTCCCTCTTTTGGTGGTCACAATTACAACTCCATTTGCGCCACGACTACCATAGATAGCTGTAGCAGACGCATCCTTTAGAATATCTATAGTTTCGATATCATTTGGATTGATCCTGGACAAGGGACTTACACCGGTTTCTTCCTGCCCTCCACCCGTACGTGTCAACTGTGGCGATTTACCGTTTGTACTTTTATTCGTAGCGTCTCCAAAAATAGGAACGCCATCAATTACGTATAAGGGCTCTGACCCGCCAAAAGAAGTAATGCCCCGGATACGCACCGATGTCGCACTGCCCGGACCTCCTGAATTCTGCGTGATCGTTACACCAGCAGCCTTACCCTGGATCAGCTGATCCAAACTTGGCTGGGGAACATTTGCAATATCCTTTGCCAGAACAGAAGACACAGAACCATTTACATCCTGACGTTTTTGTGTACCGTAACCAATGACAACCACATCAGTCAATGCAATAGACGTAGATTTTAAAGTGACATCAACAACTGTTTTAGTTCCGATAACTACCTCTTGTGTTGCAGAACCGATAAAACTAAAGATCAATGTCGTCCCTCCTGTCGGAATACCGATAGCATATTTGCCATTCACATCTGTACTTGCCCCAGCATCAGTACCTTTTACTTTGATCCCTACGCCCGGAAGTGTAGTTCCCTTCTCATCGTATACGGTTCCGGAAATTACTTTGGATGAGGTGTTTTGCGCATGGGTATTTGAGATGAACCCGACGCACACCACAAACAGTAAAACTGTTCGTAAAATTGTGCTCATATTGTTTATATTTAGTTGTGCTTTATTAAATCAAATTTAATGGCAGATGCACCATTAAGTATAATATTATTTTAGCTTAAGGTAATCCAAAATAAACATAGATACAAGTTAATTATTGATAAACACATCATAATCAACCGATTTAAGAGTAAACTTAAGCAGTAGGCAGACCTATACTTTTTTACCTCAAATTGGTTGATTTTGAATCTTCAAACAGACATCAAACAGCAGGAACTGCATTTCCGGACTCCATTTGTAACCAAATATTAACATATTTGATTTTTTTACCCGCCTATTAGTGAATGCTTGCGCAGTTTATATTAAGTTTGTCTTATTATAATCAATAACCCCAATTAATGAAACATACAATCAATGAACTAGAAGATATTGCTGCTCAGGTGAGAAGAGATATCGTTAGAATGGTACACGCCTGCCAATCCGGCCACCCTGGTGGATCATTAGGCTGTGCTGACTTTTTTACCGCACTCTATTTTGAGGTGATGAACCACTCTGCTGATTTTACCATGGATGGTAAAGGTGAAGACTTGTTTTTCCTGTCAAACGGGCACATTTCTCCTGTTTTTTATAGTGTATTGGCCAGGTCAGGTTATTTTGAAGTGAGCGAACTAGCTACTTTCAGAAAACTAAACTCGAGGTTGCAAGGACACCCTACGACGCATGAAGGACTACCTGGTATCAGGATTGCATCTGGTTCATTGGGTCAGGGCATGTCGGTAGCGATCGGTGCTGCACAAGCCAAGAAACTGAACAAAGATCATTCTATTGTATTTTCATTACATGGAGATGGCGAACTACAGGAAGGACAGAACTGGGAAGCCATTATGTATGCGCCTTTTAACAAAGTAGACAACTTGATCTCGACGGTTGATTATAATGGTCAGCAGATCGATGGCCCTACTGAAAAAGTACTTTCACTGGAAAATCTTCAGGCTAAATTCGAAGCTTTTGGATGGCATGTGATCAACTCCGACGGGAATGACATGGACAGCATCGTTAAAGCTTTGCACTATGCTAAAACCCTAACTGGAAAAGGCAAACCTATCCTGAACTTGATGAGTACCCAAATGGGTGCCGGTGTAGATTTCATGATGGGCTCGCACAAATGGCATGGCGTGGCTCCAAATGACGAGCAACTGGCTACTGCACTTGCGCAATTGAACACTACCCTAAAAGACTATTAAAAATGAAAACCTGCGGAGCAAGCCTGAATCCCGCTATTAACAATGAAGACTAAATGAAGAAATATACATACACAGAAAAGAAAGATACCCGTTCCGGTTTCGGAGCCGGGCTATTGGAAGCCGGAAAGAAAAACCCGGAAGTGGTGGCGCTATGTGCCGATTTAGTAGGTTCCCTGAAAATGGAGGCCTTTATTAAGGAATTCCCTGAGCGTTTTTTCCAGATCGGCATTGCAGAAGCAAACATGATCGGTATCGCAGCGGGACTAACCATTGGAGGAAAGATTCCTTTTACCGGAACTTTCGCCAATTTCTCTACTGGACGTGTTTACGACCAAATCCGTCAGTCGGTAGCTTATTCAGACAAAAACGTAAAAATCTGTGCCTCACATGCGGGACTTACACTGGGTGAAGACGGTGCTACACACCAGATTTTAGAGGACATTGGTCTGATGAAAATGCTCCCTGGCATGACTGTAATCAACACCTGCGACTACAACCAAACTAAAGCTGCAACCATTGCCATCGCTGAACATCATGGTCCCGTATACCTGCGTTTTGGTCGCCCGGTAATTCCTGTGTTTACAGATCCTGACCAGAAATTCGAGATCGGAAAAGCATGGATGGTTAATGAAGGCACTGATGTAACCATCATCGCAACAGGGCATATGGTATGGAAAGCCATTGAAGCAGGTGAGAAACTAGCCGAACTGGGTATTGATGCAGAAATCATCAACATCCATACGATAAAACCTTTGGATGAGGAAGCCATTTTAAAATCTGTGAAGAAAACAGGTTGCGTGGTGACTTGCGAAGAGCATAACAAATACGGAGGATTGGGCGAAAGCGTGGCAAGATTATTGTCAACTGAGTTACCTAGCCCACAGGAGTTTGTTGCTGTAAATGACAGCTTCGGCGAAAGCGGAACACCTGATCAGCTGATGACTAAATACGGTCTGGATAGCGTCAATATTATTGAGGCAGCCCAAAAAGTATTGAAAAGAGCTGGCAAGTAATACAAGAGCATATACATGAAGCAGGTTGAAGATTCAGAAATACTAGAGAAATTCTCTCAGGAGAAAACCCGTAACGAAGCCTTCAACCTGCTTCTGAATAAATACCAACAGAAGATCTACTGGCATATCAGACGGCTGGTACTCAACCATGATGACACCGACGACCTGGTACAGGACGTTTTCATTAAAGTCTGGAAGAACCTGGAAAAATTCCGCAGTGATTCCCAACTCTATACCTGGATCTATCGCATCGCGACCAACGAATCCATCACTTTTCTCAATAAACAGAAGCAACAAAATAATACGCCTTTGGATGAAGTGTCGGCAGAACTTGCTGACAACCTTGTCGCTTCTTCTTACTTTAATGGTGATAAGGTGCAATTGAAACTCCAGAAGGCCTTACTCACACTTCCCGAAAAGCAACGCCTGATCTTCAACATGAAATATTTTGATGAGTTGAAATATGAGGAAATATCAGAAATTACCGGTACAAGCGTAGGTGCCTTGAAGGCCTCTTTTCATATCGCAGTAAAAAAAATTGAAACTTTTATGCTAAATGAGGACATCACCTTTTAAACCTTTTGCTAAATAATACATCAATAGATACATAATGGAAGAAAATTTAGAACATAGCGATTGGATGAAGGAGATGAAGGACACTGGATTTACAACTCCTTCCAATTATTTTGAGGGTTTGAACCAAAGTATCCAGGCCAAGCTTTCAATGGAAAGACTAAAGGTATCTGTGCATGAAGATGGCTTTACTGTACCTACATGTTACTTTGAACAACTACAATCCGGCATCTTGGCGAAGACGACAGATGTAGTACAATCCAGACCTGAACCGAAACTTATCAAGCTGTGGCACTCTAAATTGTTAAAATATGCTTCTGCTGCGTGTTTTGTGATTGTTGCCGGTATCGGCACTTTGTATTATAACCAGCAAACAGAGCGTACCTCTGTCGCAATGACGGAAGAAATGGCTACAGAACAGATGTTGTACGACATTGATGAAGAAGTGATCATTGAACATATAGAAGCGAATTCTAACCAACTGCCTAAGGCCTCTGCCTCAGAGATCGCTATGGAAAATTATATTCTGAATAATTATTCACAGAATGAGCTTGTTGCTGACTTATAATCATAAAATAATGAAACATCTAGTTATTATATCTCTACTTTTTTCCATTTCCTTCTTTGCGACAGCCCAACAACGGACCGGCGATAGAGGCAGCGAGATCGAGGCCTATAAAGTAGGTTTTCTTACCCAAAAGCTCGATCTTTCCCCAGAGGAAGCCAAAATATTCTGGCCAATATATAATGCCTGGCAAAATGAACAGGGAGAACTCCGCAAGGAAAGAATGCAGATGATCAGTTTCAAAAAGATCAATGAAATTGAGGAGATGTCTGATACCGAAATACAAACCCTTATAGTGAATGATTTCAGCTTTAAGCAACGAGAACTCAATCTGGAAAAGAAATACTATTACAGACTTAAAAGTAGTCTCCCTATCAAAATCGTAGGTAAGTTTTATCGTGCTCAAGAAGCTTTTAAAAGGGAATTATTGAACAAGTACCGAGGCGGAAGGCAATAGCAGAAAGAATTATTTCGTATTTTTGCGCTATGCTTACACAACGCCAGTTATTCCTTCAGCACAACGCACAAACCACTTTAGAGCCTCTTCTTCTGGAATTCACCAAAGCAAGGGGCATGTATCTTTACGATACGGCTGGCAAAAAACACATGGATTTGATCGCCGGTATCGGTGTGAGTAATGTAGGACATTGCCATCCTTCTGTAGTAGCCGCTGTAAAAGAACAGGCAGAAAGCTATATGCACATTATGGTATACGGTGAATTTGTCCAAAGCCCTCAGGTAAATTTTGCGAAAGCCCTTGCAGACGTACTGCCAGAACAACTCAACTGCACTTATTTCGTCAACTCCGGAGCCGAAGCGGTAGAGGGTGCTATGAAGCTCGCTAAACGCTATACAGATAGGGCAGAGATCGTTGCCTGCCATCACTCCTACCATGGCAGCACACAGGGTGCATTGAGTTTGATGGGGAATGAGGAATTTAAACAAGCATACCGACCCTTGTTGCCACAAGTGAAATTTATCCGGTACAACGTCCTGGCCGACCTGGAGCTGATCACCCAAGAAACAGCTGCGGTATTCATAGAAACCATACAGGGAGAAGCCGGCATTAGGGTTGCCGATGAGGCGTATTTTAAAGCACTGAGAGAGCGATGTACTGCAACAGGTACGCTACTCGTACTTGATGAGATTCAATGCGGATTTGGGCGTACAGGAAAGCTTTTTGGTTTTGAACATTTTGACATCGTTCCCGATATACTGCTGCTGGCCAAAGGTATTGGCGGAGGAATGCCAATTGGCGCTTTTGTGAGTTCCCGGGAAATCATGTTGTCCCTGACCACAAATCCAATCCTTGGTCACATTACTACCTTCGGAGGGCATCCCGTCAGCTGCGCTGCCGGCCTTGCGACATTGGCAACCATTCTTTCTGAGGATCTGGTAAGCGGTGTAACGCAAAAAGGTGAATTATTCAAACAATTGCTGAAACACCCGGCAATTAAAGAAGTACGTGGCATAGGCCTCATGATGGCCATTGAGTTTGAGAGTTTTGAGCTTAATAAAAAAATCATTGATGCCTGCATTGCTGACGGCCTGATCAGCGACTGGTTCCTGCATTGCAGCAATTCGATGCGGATAGCACCTCCATTGATCATCAGCAAAGAAGACATTGAATGGGCTTGCAAAGTGATTTTGAAGAATATAGAAGCCTTGGCTTAACTCATTTTCTGACGTTTGATTAAATATGCCTGAAGGATAGGAAAAAAACCTTCGGCGATATCCGCGTCTATCATATCGATTTTATATTGTGCACATTTCATCTGAATCGCCTGGCGATGTTGAGCTATTTTGTTAAGGTAGGCTTCTTTTACTTTTGAAGCATGTGCCTTTAAAGTAGCTCCGGTTTCCATATCTACAAATTCATAAGGACGATTTTCAAAATTGAAGTCTACTTCCTTCGATTTATCGGTCACGTTAAAAATCACTACCTCATGCTTATTGAATTTAAGATGCTGCAGAGCAGAGAAAAGAGCCTCTGTACTTTGCTCATCCTGACCGGTGCTCAACATATCACTGAATATCACCACCAGTGAGCGCTTATGGATCAACTCCGCGATCTGATGCAGTGATTGCTCAACATTGGTCTTTAAATCCATCTTCTGGAGTTTTAGCACCTCTTCCAAATGGGTATATAAATATTTTTGATGGGTAGTCGTCGATTTTGCTGCCGTATTCAGAATCAGGTGGTCGGTAAAAAGGCTCAACCCGAAAGCATCACGTTGCCGTTTAAGTAAGTAGATCAGGGCAGCGACAGCTTGTATAGCGAAGTTCAGCTTATTGTATTCGCCCATTGGAAAATACATGGAAGATGATACGTCAATGATAAACTGGCAGCGCAAGTTGGTTTCTTCTTCGTATCTTTTACTAAACAGTTTATCCGTTTTGGCAAACAGTTTCCAATCTATATTCTTGACGCTATCACCAGGATTATATAGGCGGTGTTCCGCAAATTCTACCGAAAAGCCATGAAAAGGACTCTTATGCAGCCCGGTGATAAAGCCTTCAACGACCTGCCTGGCAAGTAACTCCAGGTTACTGCTATTCGTTAAGGCTTGTTCATCTAAAGGGACCTGCATCATGTAAATATATAAAAAAAGCGTCCATAAAATAATGGACGCTCTTCAATTATGATTAGTTATAGACTATAACTGTTTGTCTAATTTCTGTGCAAGGACAGACTTTGGAACTGCACCTACTTGCTTATCTACAACTTCACCATTCTTGAAGTATAATAAAGCAGGAATATTGCGGATTCCGAATTGTGTAGATATCTGTGGGTTGTTGTCAACGTTTACTTTACCAACAAGTGCTTTTCCTTCGTATTCTTTTGAGATCTCATCTACTACTGGTCCCACCATACGACATGGACCACACCATTCTGCCCAAAAATCAACTAAAACGGGTTTATCTGATTTTAATACAACTTCCTCGAAGTTTGCATCTGTAATTTCCAAAGCCATAATTTCTATTTTTTATTTGCAAATATATAATCAATTGTAATGCCACCAACTTTGTAATGCCAAAATGACATTAGTTCAACTTAGGATTTACATCCAGTGTTTCCAGCTGCAGGAGTAAATGATTACTTGGATTGACCTTAACTGATTTAGAAGGCATTTTAATGTTTACGTTTTGTTCACGGTCATAGATTTCGAAAAGCAACTGGCAGTTTTGCATATCAGTGTTGGCTTTGTTATCTTCCAAAATGGCATGAATCTGTGCCATAAAATCATCATTGATCCGCTCAAGTGGCACCTGTATAGTAACACTTTTAGCCAGTTTATCACGCAGTTCCGACAAGAGATTAATCGATGTGATCTTAAATTCCCAGTCACCTTCTTTCCTGAACCGCTCGCCTACCCGTCCTCTGATCTGCAAAAAATATCCTTCTGTCAGGAATTGCTTGAACTTAATAAAATCATCGCCAAAAAGAGCCAGTTCACAACTATCGTCGTAATCCTCAAACATCATGGTACCAAATGGCTTTCCTGTCTTCGTCATGCGTTGTGCAGCCATGACGACCAATCCGCCTATGACCAGCTCCCTATTCTTCAGTCCTTCAAATTCAGCCAGTATTTCTTCGTTCGTATCACCGGTCCGAATTTTATTGATTACCGATAAATGGCTCACGCTATGCTGACAAAAACGATCCAGTTCGAGCCGGTAATTGTCAAGTGGATGCCCACTCAGAAAAATACCTATTGCGTCCTTTTCATATTTCAAACGGTCGATCAGACCCCATTCCGGGGCTATTGGCAAGGAAGGTTCCGAAATCATATCAGCGACGGAGCCTCCAAATAGCGAGGATTGAGAAGAAGATTCGTTGTTCTGAAAATCGTTCGCATATTTGATCAGCTTCTCAATACCATTCATCTTGTCGTTCATGCCCACAAAGAAGTACTGGGCACGGTGCGCACCAAAATCATCAAAGGCTCCGCTATACACAAAACTTTCATATGCTTTTTTGTTCACCGTACGTGTATTGGAACGACGGGCGAAGTCATACACATCTTTGTAAAGACCATTTTTCCTTTCCTCGATGATACTTTCTACCGCTTTATCACCTACACCTTTGATCCCTGAAAGTCCAAAACGTACAGCACCCTGATTATTTACAGAAAATTTAATGTCGGATTCATTCAAATCCGGACCTAGAACCTGCACTCCCATTTGCTTGCATTCCTCCATAAAGAAAGCAACCTGTTTGATATCACTCATGTTGTTGGAGAGTACCGCAGCCATGTATTCTGCAGGATAATGTGCTTTTAAATAGGCTGTCTGGTAAGCGATCCAGGCGTAGCAGGTAGAGTGGGACTTATTGAAGGCATAAGAAGCAAAGGCTTCCCAATCTTTCCAGATTTTTTCGAGTGTAGCAGCGTCATGACCTTTAGCTGCTGCCTGGGAAACAAATTTAGGTTTCATTTTATCAAGTACATCCTTCTGCTTCTTACCCATCGCCTTACGGAGTACGTCGGCTTCACCTTTGGTAAAGCCCGCCAGTTTCTGCGACAAGAGCATGACCTGTTCCTGATAAACAGTAATCCCGTAGGTTTCTTTAAGGTATTCTTCGCAGGCGTCGAGATCATATTTGATTTCTTCTTCACCATTTTTCCGGCGTACAAAGCTAGGGATATACTCCAGAGGTCCGGGGCGATACAGTGCATTCATCGCAATCAAGTCACCAAATACCGTAGGTTTTAGTTCCTTCATGTATTTTTGCATTCCATTACTTTCGTACTGGAAGATCCCGATAGTTTCGCCTCTCTGAAACAACTCGTAAGTCCGTTCATCATCTATAGGAAAATTATCCGGATCCAACTCGATGCCATGACCAATCTTGACGAGTTTCACCGTGTCTTTGATCAAGGTCAGGGTTTTCAACCCCAGAAAGTCCATTTTCAAAAGACCTGCACTCTCCACCACCGAGTTATCAAACTGCGTCACGTAAAGGTCTGAATCTTTAGCCGTAGCTACAGGGACAAAATTGGTAATATCATCGGGTGTGATGATAACCCCGCAGGCATGGATACCTGTATTTCTCAGTGAACCCTCCAGTATCTGTGCTTGCAAAATGGTCTCTGCACTAAGATTCTTGATGCTGGTCATGGCTTTCAATTCCAGCACTTTCTCATACTCATCGGCACGCAGATTTTCCTTCAGTACCTTTTCTTCCAGATTGAAGATTTTAGCCAGTTTCATATTTGGGATCAACTTTGCGATCTTGTCTGCCTCAAAGAGCGGCAGGTCAAGGACGCGTGCAGTGTCCCTGATAGAAGACTTGGCTGCCATTGTACCGTAAGTAATGATCTGGGCTACCTGATTGGATCCATATTTACGGATTACGTAATCCATAACACGTCCACGCCCCTCATCGTCAAAGTCGATGTCAATATCGGGCATGGATACCCTATCCGGATTCAGGAAACGCTCAAAAAGGAGATCATACTTGATCGGATCAATATTTGTAATCCATAAGCAATAAGCGACCACCGATCCCGCAGCCGAACCCCGGCCCGGTCCAACAGATACATCCAGATTCCGCGCTTCCCTTATGAAATCCTGAACAATAAGAAAGTACCCGGGATACCCTGTCTTCTCGATCGTCTGTAATTCAAAATCAAGCCTTTCTATAATATCCGGTGTCAATTCACCATAGCGCTTTTTGGCCCCCTCATAAGTCAAATGTCGAAGGAATTTATTTTCCCCACGTTTTCCACCGTCCTCATCATCTTCAGCAACCAGGAATTCTTGCGGAATATCAAACTTTGGAAGAAGTACCTCACGTGCCAGTTTAAATATTTCGATCTTATCTACCACCTCCTGTATGTTCAGAATGGCTTCGGGCAAATCGGCGAACAAAGCTTTCATTTCATCCGAAGATTTGAAATAGTATTCCTGATTGGGAAGGCCATAACGATAACCACGTCCGCTGCCAATTTGCGTTGCCTGCTTCTCTCCGTCTTTTACACAAAGAAGAATGTCATGGGCATTGGCATCTTTTTTATTGATGTAATAAGTATTGTTGGTCGCGATCAGTTTTACTTCATGCTTGTGCGCGAGTGAGATCAACGAAGCATTGACAATGTTTTCGTCGTCCTGGTTGTGGCGCATAACTTCAACATAGAAATCCCCACCAAACTTTTCCTTCCACCAGATCAGTGCCTCTTCTGCCTGACGTTCTCCAATATTGAGCAGCTTGCTGGCAATCTCACCATAGAGGTTACCCGATAAGACAATAAGGTCTTCTTTATATTGTTCAATAACCGTCCTGTCGATCCTTGGAACATAGTAAAATCCCTTAGTATAAGCTATAGAGGATAATTTAGCAAGATTGTGGTATCCATTTTTATTTTTTGCCAGTAGTACAATCTGATAGCCATTGTCCTTGCGTTTTTTATCCTCATGATTGTCACAAACAAAGAACTCACAACCTACTATCGGCTTTATGATGGTTTCAGTAGGAATTTCCCCTTTTTCAAGCGCTGCCGTATTCTTAGCTTCAGCACCTTTGTTATGATTGAGTATCTGATTAACAAAATGAAAGGCGCCCATCATGTTGGCATGATCCGTCATGGCTACTGCCGGCATTTTATTGGCCGCTGTAGCCTTGATTAGGTCAGGGATATTAATCGTAGACTGTAATACAGAAAATTGAGTATGGTTATGCAGGTGGGCGAATGCGGCTTGCTTAAGTTCTTCTTTATTGTGTTGGATGGTTTGTTTAGATGGGCCATCCGTTTTTTTCAAGCGTTTTCTGATGTTATCAGAAGCAGCTTTTAAATTAATGTGTGTAAGCCCAATTTTTGGAATCGAAACTGGGTTGTGCTGTTTGAAACGCACAAAGTAATCTGATGCACATTGCAACTGGTCTTGTTTGAAGACTTCCATCCTGAGCAATTGCAGGAAGCATCTGGTCGTGGCCTCCACGTCGGCGGTAGCATTGTGTGCTTCAGCAAACGGCTCTCCAAACAAATATTCATGAAGTTCAGTCAGGTTGGGCAATTTAAATCTGCCGCCCCTTCCTCCAGGAAGTTTGAGGAGGTCGGCGGTAACCTCAGTACAAGTATCCAGCACAGGTATGGTACCCATAGGACTTTCTACCCCCAGTCTATGAAATTCACAGCCCATGATATTTACATCAAAGCCGATATTCTGGCCAACTATAAACTTAGCTTTCGAAAGTGCAGTATTGAATTTCTCTACAGCTTCCATCAGTGCAACACCCTGTTCCATTGCAAGTTCCGTAGATATTCCATGAATCCGTTCTGCATCGTAGGGAATATTGAATCCTTCTGGCTTCACCAGATAATCCTGATTCTCAACCAGGTTTCCTAATTCATCGTGAAGTTGCCAGGCGATCTGTATACATCTCGGCCAATTGTCCGTATCGGTGATCGGAGCGCTCCAATTACGCGGTAAACCCGTTGTTTCAGTATCGAAGATTAAGTACATCCACAAAAATAAGAATTTTTGAGCTATGCTGGTACGATTTCCAGATCAGGAGCATTTTTATGTTCCTGAGAAATGAGCTTGGTAGTATCATATCCCCTTTCGTGACAACGGTCTATAATTCCCGATAAAATTTCCTGTGAGATATCAGGTTTACGCGCAAGAATGGTCAAATGTTTGTATTTTGGATGTCCTACAACGGCATAAGCATAATCATCTGCCAGTTCAATCACCCAATAATCCGATTTAAAAGGCCAAAGCTCCTGGTGTTTCAACCTGGCATTGCCAGAGCCCCTCACCACAAAAAGCTTCGAACGGTTGTATTTTTGCTGCTCTTCCCCCTTCAGTTTATACGTCGTAAAAACAGCATAATAACCATCTGGATGAATGACATAGGTATCCATTCGTTGTCTCCAGTTTTCAGTCAGAAAAACGGGGGTACTGTAGAGCGAAAACCACTTGCCAGCATAGGCCATAATATCTAATTTTCGTACCGGTTCATTATCCATGTTACCCCCTGTTTTTTTGCAATTCAGCAAATGTAAATTCTTTCTCATAAAACCAGCAACATAGAATAAAGTTTTCAAAAGCATTTTATTAACTAAGCTAATTTTCTAACTTCGGCATGAACAGATTCATTTATTAAAATTAATACTATGAAGATTACGGTTGTAGGTGCGGGAGCGGTTGGCGCTACTTGTGCGGATAATATTGCAAGAAAAGAATTGGCTGAAGAACTAATTCTTCTCGACATCAAAGAGGGCTTTGCTGAAGGTAAGGCGATCGACATGATGCAGACCGCTGCCCTCCTGGGCTTCGATACCAAAATCAAAGGCGTAACCAACGATTACAGCCAGACTGCTGGTTCAGAAGTAGTAGTAATTACATCAGGTCTGCCACGAAAACCAGGTATGACAAGGGAAGAACTCATTGGCATCAATGCGGGGATCGTAAAAGAAGTTACCGAAAATATCCTTCATCATTCTCCAGATACGATCATCATCGTAGTTTCAAATCCCATGGATACCATGAACTATCTGACCTTCAAAACGTCAGGACTCGATAAAAATAGAATTCTGGGAATGGGCGGTGCTCTGGATTCTTCAAGGTTTAAGTACTACCTGAGTCTGGAACTGGGTTGTTCACCTTCAGACCTGAATGCCGTGGTTATCGGGGGACATGGCGACACGACTATGATCCCGTTAATCAGACATGCCACTTGGAACAGTATTCCGGTTACAGAATTGCTCAGCAAAGCACAACAGGATAAAGTAGTGGCTGCAACTATGGTAGGTGGTGCTACACTGACCGGATTAATCGGAACTTCGGCATGGTACGCACCTGGTGCCGGAACAGCCGCTATGGTAGAGAGTATTGTACGTGATGAAAAAAAACTAATCTCATCGGGAGTATATCTGGATGGGGAATATGACCAGAAAGACATTTCTCTCGTAGTCCCGGTAATTCTAGGCAAAAATGGTGCAGAAAAAATACTTGACTTTAAGTTGACTGACGAAGAACAAGCAGCATTCAGCAAAAGTGCAGATGCAGTAAGGAGTATGAACAACGTGCTAGCCGACATGAAACTCCTTTAAATGAGATCTGTCACTGTCCCTATCATTCTTGTTAATTTACAAGATGACGGTTTCCACCTATTGGTGGAAATTGTTGTTTTTGGAGAAAAACTACTTGCGGTTTTAGATACAGGTGCTTCCAGATCAGTATTTGATGAGTCTTTCATCAAAAAACATATCGATGAATTGGATTGTACGATAGAGACCCAGGCTACTACCTTGTTCTCTACGGCCAGTACATTTCAGGTGCTCATCCCAGAGATTAGGTTGGGTAGGTTGCTGCTTACCGATTATAATGCCATAGCACTGAATCTAGAGGCAGTGAATCAAGCTTATCAGGATCTTGGTCTAGCTCCTGTTATTGGAATTATTGGCAGTGATCTTCTTTTAAAATATCACGGTGTAATCAATTATAAAAGAATGAAGCTCTATTTGAGTAGTCATCCATAACTTCCTGACATGTCTACATACCCTATTCTTCCTACAGAACATCAACTACTTTCTGCTTTAAAATCCTATAACATACTAGACACAGCCACTGAGGTAGAATTTGAAGAGCTGACCCGTCTCGCTTCCCAAATCTGTGAGACACCTGTTGCACTGATCACGCTACTCGATGAAAAGCGGCAGTGGTTTAAAAGCGCTGTAGGAACGGAAGTCAAGGAAACGTCAAGGGAAATCGCTTTTTGTGCACACACCATCGCAGCTCCAGGCAAATTAATGATCGTAAATGTCTTAAGAAAGGATGAACGTTTTGTTGGCAATCCACTAGTGACAGGAGCGTCCAATGTGGTCTTTTATGCGGGTATATCTTTGAATACTACAGATGGCCATCGCTCATCTGGAAATGGCAAACAACATCCGCCTCTCTTCACAAATGCTGGAAATTCACTTAAAAAAAAAAGGTGATGAAAAAGGAATCAAATTGGCACAGGTCGGCCTATCTTCGGCAGATCATCTCCTGAAAATTATAGATGAGATGCTGGAATATTCCAAGGATCCGGCGAGCTTGCTATCCAATATAGAATCCATCAGTCTAAATGAAATGCTGAGTAAACTGAAGGAACTTATCCTCGTTCCTGAAAATGTGAGTATAGAATTTACTGACAGTAAATTCAATATCTTAACTTCCAAAATCGCATTAGAGCAGATATTACTGAACCTCCTAACTAACGCTATCCGGTATTCAGACAAAGAAAAATGTAACATTAGTATAGGATTGAAAGAAACAGTTAGCCATTATCTATTAACAGTAAAAGACAATGGCATCGGCATTCATCATAGCCAAATAGACTGCATTTTTGATAAAAATACCACATTGAATATCATAGATCGTTTCAACAATAAAGGTACCGGTCTTGGTCTTGCTACCGTAAAAGAACTGGTAGAAAAACTCGGAGGTAATATCCGGGTCGAATCTGAGCCAGGTTATGGCAGTGTATTCATTTTTTCAATCAAAAAGAACCCTTTTGTAGAGTTTTAATTTTTTGCTTAATTGATTATTATTGCATATGGATAGCGCCCGGCCAACAACACCCTCGTAGAGGACCTACTCAATGTGAGTAGAATGAGCGAAGGCGAGATCAGGCTCAATAAAACCACATTTAGTGTATATCGGATGCTAAATGACTGCTGCCATCATGTGAGGGTGTCCGGTATTCATGAATTGATATTTAAAGGTGATCAGACACTTGAAGTATTTGCTGACGAACATCGAATTGATCAGGTAATCGTTAATTTTGTGAATAACGCAACAAAATATGCTCCTGAATCATCAAAAATAGACTTAATAGCTGAAAGAAGGGGAGACATGGCATGGATTGCCGTAAGAGATTTCGGCTCAGGAATTCCTGATGAAAAACAAGCGCTTCTGTTTGACCGCTATTATCGTGCTGATTCTTCCGGGATGCAGGTATCTGGCTTAGGCCTGGGACTATATATCTGTGCTGAAATTATTCACAGGCATAAGGGACAAATTGGGGTTGACAGTGAACTGGGAAAAGGCAGTACCTTTTGGTTCACACTTCCTATGAGTAGCCAATCTCCCACACTATAAATACCTCTCATTCCCTTGACTGCCAAAGAATCGATTATATAGACGATAATATGGGAACCCTTAAAAAATAAGGCCATTAAAAAGCCTTCAGTGAGTCAAACACTGAAGGCTTATATTTTTTGTAGACTAATAGCTGTTATGCATCGATCTTAGCATATTTTGCATTTCTTTCGATGAAGTCCCTTCGCGGACCAACCTCATCTCCCATTAACATAGAGAAAGTATGGTCACATTCCGCTGCATTTTCGATGGTTGCCTGCATCAAAGTACGTGTAGCTGGATTCAGGGTAGTATCCCAAAGCTGTTCAGCGTTCATCTCTCCAAGACCTTTGTAACGTTGAATATGTACACTCTCTTCTTTACCTGCGCCTTTTAACCGCTGTACAGCAGCATCACGTTGCACATCATTCCAGCAATACTCAAACTCTTTTCCTTTCTTCACCTGATACAATGGCGGAGCGGCTATGTAGACATAACCTGCTTCGATCAATGCCTTCATATACCGGAAGAAGAAGGTAAGGATCAGCGTTGTAATGTGTGAACCATCGATGTCCGCATCCGTCATGATGACAATTTTATGGTAACGTAACTTAGCCAAATTGAGTGCTTTATCATCCTCCGGAGTACCAATACTGACACCCAATGCAGTAAACATATTCTTGATCTCATCATTCTCATAGATCTTATGCTCCATCGCTTTTTCCACGTTCAATATCTTACCTTTCAAGGGAAGAATGGCTTGAAAATTACGGTCACGGCCTTGTTTCGCCGTACCACCAGCAGAATCTCCCTCGACCAGATATAACTCGCATTTCATCGGGTCATTATCGGAACAATCTGCAAGCTTGCCAGGCAAACCGGAACCACCCATGACGCTTTTACGCTGCACCATTTCGCGTGCTTTACGTGCAGCGGCCCGTGCTGTAGCAGCCAAAATAACTTTATTAACAATCTGTCTTGCTTCTTTTGGATACTCTTCCAGGTAATTCCCTAGTGCCTCCCCTACGGCAATATCCACGGCGCCCATTACCTCTGAGTTGCCCAGTTTCGTCTTAGTCTGCCCCTCAAACTGTGGCTCCTGAACCTTCACTGAAACCACAGCAGTTAGTCCTTCCCTAAAGTCATCACCTGTAATTTCAAACTTTACGTTCTTTAGTAAGCCCGATTTATCAGCATATGCCTTAAGGGTTCTGGTCAACCCTCTTCTGAAGCCAGCAATGTGTGTACCACCTTCGTGAGTATTGATATTGTTTACATAAGAATGGACATTTTCTGCATAACTATCGTTGTACTGCATAGCCAATTCTACTGGAATTCCATTCTTAATACCTTCAACATAAATCGGCTCAGCGATCAGTGAAGGCCTTCCTCCATCCAAAAACTGGACAAACTCTTTCAATCCACCTTCTGAATGAAACAATTCTGATAGGAATGAACCATCTTCCAACTCTTCACGTTCGTCCGTAAGTGTCAGCTTAATACCCTTATTCAGGAAGGCAAGTTCTCTAAGCCTGGAAGCAAGCGTATCATAGCGGTATTCTGTAGTTTGAGTAAAGATTGTAGGGTCTGGAGAAAAAGTTACGATCGTACCACGTTTATCAGTCTCACCAACCGACTTCACATCATACAATGGCTTACCAATATTGTATTCCTGCACCCAAATCTTTCCCTCACGATGTACTTCGGCTTTAAGGTGGGTAGATAAAGCATTCACACAACTCACACCCACACCGTGTAAACCTCCGGAAACTTTATAAGTATCCTTATCAAATTTACCACCTGCGTGCAATACAGTCATTACAATTTCCAGTGCAGACTTTTGTTCTTTTGTATTGATCCCGGTTGGAATACCACGACCATTATCTTCAACCCTTATAGAGTTGTCTTTCAGTATATTTACATAAATCGTGTCGGCATGTCCAGCCAACGCTTCATCAATTGAATTATCTACAACCTCGTATACCAAATGGTGCAAACCTTTAATTCCGGTATCGCCTATATACATCGAAGGGCGCTTACGCACCGCTTCTAAACCTTCTAAAACCTGTATATTATCTGCCGAATAATTTGACTTTGGATCTTTTTCTTCGCTCATATTTTTAAATAAAACATTTAGATTCAAATTTAACCATTTACGGCCAATTAACCGCAAATGTGGATAACTATTAGACTTGATAAATTACATTTTTTATCTAAGTTTGCTAAACTTAACCCTTCTTGAATACAGACAATAAATATTAAAATTAAATACGAATGAAATTGACAACCAAATTTACAGGAATTGCTTCTGCAGTAGCTATAGTATCAGTTATGGCTGCATGCCAAAATAAAGAAACTGCTCCTGCAACAACAAAAAAAACAGATGTACCTGTAGATGCAAATGAAAAAATAGTATATGTAAACTCTGACTCATTACTCAGTAAATACCAATACTTCAAAGACTTAAAAGTTAAAATGGACACTAAAGCCAGCGCTGCTCAAAAAGACATGGCGGCTAAAGGTCAGGCTTTCCAACGTGAGGCTGCACAGTACCAACAACAAGCCAACTCTATGCCGGCCAACGAAAGAGCTGCTACAGAAGAACGTTTGGGCCGCAAACAACAAGAATTACAAGCTTATCAACAAAATGCTGGAGCGGCGTTGCAAAATGAACAAGCTATTGAGCAAGAGAAACTATACGACACAGTTGCTGACTACCTGAAAGGCTATGCCAAGAAAAAAGGCTACAAAATGGTGTTGACCTTTTCTAAATCAAACCCTACGATATTATTTGCAGATGAAAGTCTGGACGTAACCAGTGAGGTGATTGTCGGTTTGAATGACAGCTACAAACCTGAAAAGAAATAACGACCCAAGAATTAAAAAGCCCCGACCAAAATCGGGGCTTTTTTTGTACTTTGTCCCGTCCTGAAAAAAGTTGACCAATAAAAAGTTAACGATGTGAAAATACAGGAAGTTAGGATTAAGATCACTGTCCCCAATCCCAAGTACAGTGAGAGCTTCAAACAGGCAGTGGTGCAGGA